>Ga0302324_100002990_pt1 | contig 38272 bp, 38 predicted proteins | sample Palsa_T0_1_FD_201949 | JGI IMG/M metagenome (GOLD analysis project Ga0302324, IMG submission 201949) | Peat permafrost microbial communities from Stordalen Mire near Abisko, Sweden - Palsa_T0_1 | ecosystem: Environmental > Terrestrial > Soil > Palsa > Peat permafrost | place: Sweden: Abisko... | reverse complement strand
GTGAAAGCCCTCGTCCCACACCATCGCGTAGGTGAGCGCATAGGCGAGCAACGCGCCACCGAGCAGCGCGACGGACGCGCACAACAAAAGGAATGGCGTTTGTTTACGGATGGAATGGCCAGGCAAAGCGATCAAAGCAAATTGTACGCCAGACGCGCGAAACTGAGTACGAATGCAGGTTGGCGATCCAAAGATCATCGAGCGAGAGAATTTAGACGCAAGCGTGGGCGAAGTTCCCAACGCCGATGCGGTGTTCGTGGTTTGGGCGGGCGACCGCTCGGCGTACCTGGCCAAGACCAGCATGCTGCGACGCCGCTTGATGCGAATCTTTAAACCGGCCGATTCCACTCCGGGCGCCCCGCCACGGCGGTCGCTGAATCTCCGCGAGGTGGCCACGCGCGTGGAGTATTGGCCTCTGGCGTCGCGCTTTGAATCGATGCTGCTGCATTACGCGCTGGCGCGCCGCTATTTCCCCGACGATTACCTGCGCATGGTGAAGCTGCGGATGCCGGCCTACGTCAAGCTGATTCTAGCGAACGAATTTCCGCGCACGCAGGTGAGCACACGCCTGAGCGCCAGCCGCGCCATTCATTACGGGCCGTTTCAGTCGCGAGCGGCGGCCGAGTTGTTCGAAGACCAGTTCCTGGATTTGTTCCAGATTCGCCGCTGCCAGGAGAATCTGGAGCCGAGCCCGCAGCATCCAGGCTGCATCTACGGCGAGATGAACCGGTGCCTGCGCCCCTGCCAGCAGGTGGTGAGCGGACAAGAATATCTGAGCGAGGTGGAGCGGGTGGAGGAATTCCTGACGGGCAACGGCGCGGCGCTGATCAGCGTAGCCTCGGCCGCGCGCGACCGGCTGAGCGTGGAAATGAACTTCGAGGAGGCGGCGCGACAGCACAAGCGGCTGGAGCGCATCCAATCCGTGCTCGCGCTGCGCGGCGATCTGGCGTGCGATATCGACCGTCTGTATGGAGTGGCCGTGACGCCCTGCCTGGCGCCGGACAGCGTGCTGCTGTGGTTCGTCTGCCAGGGCGCGTGGCAAGCGCCGGTGCAGTTTCCTCTTACGTCGCTTGTTTCACTGGATCAACGGCTGCGGGAACTGGTGGCTTCGATTCAACCCGTGATGCCGCCGCTGGCGGAGAGGCAGGAGCATCTGGCGCTGCTCGGGCGCTGGCATTATTCAAGCTGGAGCGACGGCGAGTGGATCGGGTTTTCGGGGTTGGATCAAGCGCCGTATCGGAAGCTGGTGCGGGCTATTTCGCGGGTGATTCAGAAGGCGGCGTCAGTTTAGCGCGGCTTTTTGCAGAAAGTTTTTGGCGACGTCGCGCGCGGGGCGATGCTCGGCGTCTACGGCGTAGTTCATGCTGCGCATCTGGGTGTCGGAGATTTTGCCCGAGAGCTCCGAGAGAATCGCGCGCAGATTCGGATACGCCGCGAGCGACTCCTGGCGGACAACGATGCAGGCCTGGTAGGGAGGGAACACGTGCTTGTCGTCCTGGAGCACGGTGACGTCCAGCTTATTCAGTAGGCCGTCGGTAGTGTTGGCGGCGGCCATACTCACTTGTTTCTGTTCGAGCGCCTGATAGAGCAGGCCCAGGTCCATGCTCCTGGGCGCTGAAGTCCATTTGATGGAATAAGCGCGATTCAACGCGCCGTACGCGTCGGGGCGCGTCAGGAACTCGTAGCCCGCGCCGAGCGCGAAGCCCATGGGATCGGCGGCCGCGTCGGTGAGTGTTTGTAGATGCCGGGCGCGCGCGTCTCCACCACGGATGGTCATGGCGAACGAGTTCTCGAAGCCGAGCGGATCCAACCAGTCCACATGGAAGCCGTTCGAATACTCGCCGCGCACCTGTTCCAGAACCACTGCGGGATCGGTGACGCCGCTGCGCTTGAGCACGTTGGTGAACGCGGTCCCGGTGTACTCCGGATACAGGTCGATATCCTTCGCCAGCAGCGCCTGGTGCGCCAGCAGCGTTCCGCCCAGATCGAGCTTGCGTTCAACCGGCTGATGCGTCCGCGCTTCGATGTGTTGCGCGATGATTTCGCCGAGGATTAATTGCTCGGTGAAGTTCTTGGAGCCGACCACGATGTGGTTGCGCGCGCCGCAGCCGGTGAGCAGCGCCGCGGTCAGGAGAGCGAGAATCGCCGTTCGATCCAACTGAATCCTCCGTCTGAGAGCAGCGCGAGCAGCGCGGCCGGAATTGCGCCCGCCAGAATCTGCGCGGTATCCACCGATGCAATGCCGCGAAAGATGAAGACGCCGAGTCCGCCGGCCCCGATGGCGGCTGCGATAGTTGCCGTGCCGATGGTGGTGACAGTGGCGATGCGGACGCCGGCGATGATGGTGGGCGCCGCCAGCGGCAGTTCCACTTCCCACAGCAGTTGACGGCCGGTCATCCCCATGGCGATGGCGGACTCACGCACCGCCGCGTCCACGCCCAGGATTCCCGCTAGCGTATTGCGAAGAATCGGGAGCAGCGCGTAGAGCACCAGCGCGATGATGGCGGTTCGTTTGCCGATACCGCCGATGAACGGAATCGGGATCAGGAAGCCAAACAGCGCGAGACTCGGAATGGTCTGCATCACGTTGGCGAAGCCCAGCAGCGGCGTACGCAGGGAAGCGCGGCGCGTGAGCAGAACGCCGAGCGGGAGTCCGGCGCCGACAGCGATGGCCATGGCGCTGAGCACCAGGACAAAATGCTCGCCGGTCAACTGCGCCATCTCCTGCATCAGGTAGGGGGACATCATAGTGTAGACATGAAAGCGCACGCTTCCGGGCCACTCGATTTTACGAATTCGGCAGGCGTGGTCAGCACTTCCAGTCTGCCATGACACAGCAGGCCGATTTCGGTGCCCAGGCGGAGAGCTTCGCGAACATCGTGCGTGACGAAGATGGTGGTTTTCCGCAGCCGGTCGCGCAGTTCGAGGAATTGGTCCTGCAATTCGACGCGGGTTACCGGGTCCAGCGCGCCGAAGGGTTCGTCGAAGAGCAGGAGCTTGGGCTCAGCGGCCAGGGCGCGCGCGACGCCCACCCGTTGGCGCTGGCCGCCGGAAAGCTGGCTGGGGTAGCGATCGATAAATTTCGCCGGTTCCAGCCCCACCTGGTGGAGCAGTTCGGCCACGCGCGCGCTAATGCGATTGGCGGGCCAGCCATTCAAGCGCGGCACCAGTCCAATGTTTTCGCCGATAGTGAAATGCGGAAAGAGTCCTACTTCCTGGATCACATAACCGATGCTGCGCCGGAGTTGGATGAGATTCCAATCAGTGGTGGCGCGGTCTTCGATAAGCACCTGGCCGCCGGAGGGAAAAAGAAGACCGTTCAGCATCTTCAGCGCGGTGGTCTTTCCCGAGCCGCTGCGGCCGAGCAGAACAAGCGTGCGGCCCGGCTCAACGCGGAAGCTTAGATGTTCCAGGATGAGATTGCCGCCGATGCGGTAGGAGACGTCGCGAAATTCGAGCGCCGCGGCGTCGCCATTTGAGGAATTCAACGCACGGTCCAGAGATTTTCCGCGAAGGGCCAATCCCAGTCGATCCACTGAGCCTCGACGCCGAAACCGGTCTGTTCCGCCATGGCATCCAGTTCCGGAAGTTGGAATTTGTGGGAGGACTCGGTCCAAATGGTCTCGCCCGCGCTAAAAGAAACGGTGAGATCGGCTTCGGCGATGAACGCGGTCTGATTCAAGCGCGAGCGCAAATGCATTTCGATGCGGCGCTGATCTTCGTTCCAGCGCGCCTGATGCTCGAAGCGGCGCAGTTGGAAATCGCCGCCCAGCTCGCGATTGATGCGTCCCAGCAGGTTGAGATTGAATGCGCCGGTGACACCGGTGGGATCGTCGTAGGCCACCAGCATGCGGGCGGGTTCCTTCACCAGGTCGGCGCCGATGAGCAGCAGGTCGCCAGGCAGCAGGGCACGGTGCAGATCGCGCAGAAATTCCAAGGCGCACTTGCGCTCGAAGTTTCCGATGGTGCTGCCGAGGAACATCACCAGGAACGATTCGCCGGGCTGGCGAACGGCGGCGGCGCGCGCCATCCCATCGAGATAAGACTGCAGCAGGGGATGCACCCGGGCGACGTCGCACAAATCGCGCTCGCAACGCGCGAGAGCGTCGGCGGAGACGTCGATGGGATAGTAGCGCAGGGCATCTCGGCGCAAATCTGCACCGATGGCTTCCAGCAGGTGCCGCGTCTTGTGCCCGACGCCGCTGCCCAGTTCGATCACCACCACGCGGGACGGAAGCCGGCTGGCGATCTCGGCCGCGTGGCGCTGCAGCAAACGCTCGTCGGCGCGCGTGAGGCCATATTCCGGAAGATGCGTAATGGCCTCAAAGAGCGAGCTGCCCAACTCGTCGTACAGATACTTGGAATGCAGCTCTTTTTGAGGTTTTGCGAGGCCGGTGCGCACGTCGGACGCGAATTCGCGCACCGCCGCGTTGTCGCCGGCTTTAGTCTTCGACCAACCGAAAACTTGCGTAGACATAAGGATAGTTGGGACGGAACCAGTTGCGGAACGATCGGCGTAGCATGCAGGCCGCTGTGACGGGCGACCCGCCTTTCATCACGTAATGCTCTTCGTCAAAGAAATTTTGCGAGTAGCCTGGATAGAATGGCATGGGTTGAAATCCCGGAAACGGACCGAATTGAGTGGCCGTCCACTCCCAGCCGTTCCCTACCAGCTGCGATACGCCAGAGGCGCTGTCGCCCGCCGGTGTAGCGTTTACGTCCACGGGATCCCAAAGGTGGAAATCAAAATTGCCTCGTGCGGCGTCGGGTGCGGCGTTTCCCCATGGATAGGGACGCTCCACGGCGTCAGGTGTTTCGTAAGCCGCCCGGTGAAATTGCGCTTCCGTAAGCAACCGTTTGCCGGCCCAGCGCGCATAGGCTGTGGCTTCGGCGTGCGTGACGTAAACCGGGGCGTTCAACGGCAAGGGGACTTCAGAGAACATCCCGCGATAGAACCAGCCATTGCCGCGCGGAGTCCAGAAGTGGGGGGCCGGGGCGCCTTCCTGGACGAAATCGAGATACTGGCCGTTCGTAATCTTGTACTTGCTCACCCGAAAACCGGGGACATTTACCTGGTGCTCCGAGAACTCGTTGTCCCAACCGAATTCGCCGGAGACCTGTCCCAAAGTCGCGACGCCCGGTGCGATTTCGATCATTGGATTTGTCACCGCGTTGGTGGAATGAACCACCGCCGCGACGTTAGATGCCTTTTGTTGGTAAGGCAGGTTGTGCAGCAGGTATGCGAGTGTCTCGGCGTGCATCAGACGGTGTTCCAGCGCGACGTGGACAATCTGCTCGGGCGCCCGATCGAGTGACTCGTCGATACGCCCCCGAACGCGTTGGTTGTAGGCCTGGATCTCGTCCACCGCAGGCCAGTCCGACGGTTGATCCGTGTCCGCCTGTCCCACCGGCGGGTCAATGCCGAATTCGAACAGTTTGTCGAACGGTGGACTAAATGAGACGACGCCCAACGTCGTTCGACAGATGAGATTCCAGTCGAACGCTTCCAGATGCCCCAGATAAAAAATGAGGCGGTGCCGTTCCGGGATGGGGCGCGAATAAAGGGCTTCTTGCGTGAGAAGCCTGAAGATGGAGTCCGTTAGTTGGCGCGCGGAATCGAGCCGTTCCTGGAGCGCCCGATTCACGATGGTTGCAGTAGACATGCTAGCCCCCGGGCTACGCTATATCAGACTAGCATCCGTACCGCCAAAAAGGGAGAGAGGCACGGGTTGGTCGCCCGTGCCTGAACCGCACCTCAGTAATCGTTTTCCGGTCGCTGCTTTATTTACTTGGTTGCCAGTTGGCCGGGCTGAGCCGCTGCGGCGTTCTGGGCAGCTTGCGCACTCTGCGCCTCTCGCGCGTCCCACACGGCTTGATTGCGCTTGGTCTTCCAGTACGTGTCACCCCACCATTCACCGGACGCCAGGCTGCCGGCCGTTGCGGGGGACTTCTTGGCCGCGATGGTCTCCTGCGCGTCGAGAGCCCGATAGGCCGCCAACTCGAAATTCAGGGTTCCGGTGGCGCCGCTGGGATCGGTGTAATTTATCACCAGCGTCTGCTTGCGATGGCTGGCGATGGGCGACATGGCCGGGAAAATGTGCATCACGCGCCGAATGTCCGCCCTTTCGATGTCGGTACCGGTGATTTGTTCGTAGGGCAACTTGTACACCGACCCGTTGTATTTGAAACGGAATTCCTTGGCATCCTCAAAGTTGAAGACGCCGGTTGAATTCACCGGGATCGACTTCACCGTTCCTCCGACGTATTGAACGGTTTCGGAAGCGGCGCGGACTACGGCTGTTGGCACGGCCGCGAAGACGAGAGCGGAAATCAGGATCTGGCGGGTTACGAGCATATGGGACCTTCCTAGCGAGTACTATCGGTCGCGAGGGTCCAGGACTTTAGGGCTGCCGCAACTACAATGGAAGCAACATGTCTGTCTACGATGAGCGCCGCGAAGAGCTGGAGCAGCAAGAGTTTATGATGGGCGCCGAGCGCGGGCGGCTGTCGGTTACGCTCGACTTACTCACCGACGCGCTGGTGCTGGTGGGCCAGCACGGTGTCTATTGCCAGAGCGCGCGCCAACCCGGCAAGCCCGCCATGGATATACAAATGATCTCAAAATGTCTGGTGGACGCCAAGGAACTGGTGGCGGATGTGATGGGCGAACTGAAGCGAAAGTCGGTGGAGGCGCGCGGCGGCGGCTAATGCGGGCGGGTGGCGAAATAGTAATAGGTCCAGATGAAGATCAGTCCGGCGAGGCACAGCCCGATCATGAACAGCTTGCGGCCGGTGGAGGGTTGATAGCCGGGTGGTTTGTCGGGGTCTGGAGCTTCGGAAGCCATGACTCGATTCAAGTATAGCGTCGGCGGCCTGGTATTAAGGCAGCGCATAGAGGGTGAGTTGCGGCATTGCGAAATCCTTGCGATTGTCCGTCATCAACACCAGGTTGTGAGCCAGCGCCGTAGCCGCGATCATCATGTCGACGATGCCAATGGTCCGCCCTTTCCGAGCCCATTCATTCTTCAGCAATCCTGCGGCCCGGGCCAACTGCGAGTCCAGATCATAATGGTCCAAGGCGTTTAGAAATCGCTCGGTAAGAGGGATCTCTTGGGGCCGAACGCCTGCAAAGATCTCGCTGAGAGTCACCACCGAACAAGCCAGTGTGTCCCCTGCTTCGACTAGCGACGCGAGCAATTCCCAACGCCCCTGCTTTCGATTGAGAGCGTCGATTATGACAGACGTGTCGAGAAGATAGATCGCCATTACTCGCGATTGCGCTGCTCTTGAATCTTCTCGAAACGGACTTCATCCAGGGCGCGCGTCTTGCGAACCCAGGCCGCGGCACCGTCTTTCAGCTCGGGATGATCTTCGTCCTTCCAAATTGGCTCTTTGCTCTTGAAGATCTCGATGAGCTGCTGGCGTTTTATTTCGCGTTTTGCCAAGTCTGCCAAAAACGCACTCCTGCCCCGCGAGCCGGCGATTTTGTCAATCTCCTGCACCAGCTCTTCTGGCAGAACGATGTGTGCTCTCTTGGTGGATATCATGGGCTTTCTCTGTTAACAATCATATCCCACTCTAGTGTGATACGCAAGACCCACGCTATAGGTCCTGTAAGAACGGGTTCCTGCGGCGCTCGCGGCCGATGGTTGTGTTTGCGCCGTGCCCGGGAATTACCACCACCGTATCGTCCAGCGGCAGCAGTTTGTCGTGGATCGACCGCAAAATCTGCCGCGAGTCGCCACCCGGCAAATCGGTGCGCCCGATGCTGTCCAAAAACAGCGTATCGCCCGCAACCAGTTTATTTTCGGCCGGAATCCACACGCTGATGCTGCCCTGGGTGTGTCCGGGTGTGTCCAGCACTTGAAACTCGGCCGGGCCCAGCTTCACGCTCTCGCCTTCGTGCGCGTTGACATCGATATCCGTCTTCTGGGGCGTCGGCACTCCCAGCCATTGCGCCTGGATATCGATGTGATTGTAGAGTTGCTGATCGTTGAAGTTCATGTAGACCGGCGCGCCGGTGAGCGCTTTCAGTTTCTGCGCGCCGCCGATGTGGTCGATGTGCGCGTGCGTGATGATGATCGCCTTCACGCGCAGACGATGCTTATCAAGAATCGCGGTGATGCGCCCGAGTTCGTCGCCCGGATCGATGACGATAGCTTCGCCGGTTGATTCGTCGCCGAAAACCGAACAATTGCACAAAAGAGCGCCGACGGGCAGGATTTCGTGAATCATAAAAGAGCCTCGGGAATCATGATCGTATACTCAAATTATGGACCCAGCCGTAAACGCGGTGCTCGGAGTGTGCATGCGATGGATACATATCGCTTCGGTGGTCACGCTGATCGGAGGGTTCATTTACGCGCGTTTTGTTTTTGCTCCCGCCATCGCGTCCGCCGCCCCCGCCGAGAAGAACAGCCTGGCCGCCGCCGCGCAATCCGCTTTTCGCCCGCTGCTGTTCACCGTGATCGCGACGGTGTTGATTTCGGGCGTTTACAACTACGCTACGAAGGGCGTCTATCCGCCCGGCTATCACATGTGGATGGGAATTAAGCTTCTCTTGGTGCTGCACATCCTATCCTCGGCGATCGTGGATTCGGTGCGCCCGCCGAATGCGGCGAAGAGCAGCCGTACAGCGCTGGGCATCGTAATCACGGGATTGGCGGCCATCGCGATCGCCGCCTACTTGAGGTACTTGTCGCTGCGATGATTGCCCAAGATGACTGGCCCAAGATGACTGGGTATGAAGCACTCCGCAATGGCGCCGCCTGGATGGACCTCTCGGCGCGCGGCAAAATCAAACTCACGGGCGAGGATCGCGCGCGCCTGCTGCACGCGATGACGACGAATCACATCCAGCAGCTTACGCCGGGGTCGGGCTGCTACGCGTTTTTCTTGAATGACAAGGGCCGAGTGCTGGCCGACGCGAACGTCCTGTGCCGCCCGGACTATTTTTTGCTGGATGTCGAGCCCGAGACGCGCCAGCCGCTTTATCAACACCTGGACCGCTTCATCATCGCCGACGATGTCACGCTTGAAGACGCAACGGATACAATCGCCACCATTGCATTAGAAGGGCCGCGGGCGGCCGAGGTGCTGGAACGCGCGGGCGCGCCGAGTCCAGATGCCGAATATTCGACGGTCCAGTGGGGCGAATCAATAGTCGCGCGTCTCAACTCCACCGGCAGCCCGGGGTTTTTCGTCTTCGTGCCCGTGGCGGAAAAGGCCGCTCTGATATCGCGTCTCAAAGCCGCCGGCGCCGAGCCTGCCGACGCCGAAGCAGCTCGCGTGGTTCGGCTGGAACACGGCAAGCCGCGCTTCAGCGAAGACATCAGCGACCGCTTTCTGGCCCAGGAAGCGAATCAACCGCAGGCGTTGCACTTCAACAAAGGCTGCTATCTGGGGCAGGAGATTGTGGAGCGCGTGCGCTCGCGCGGCCAGATCCATCGCGTGCTGAAGCCGCTGGTTCTGGATATCAGGGAGCCGCCGGCGCCCGGCACAAAACTCGAACTCAACGGGACAGGCGCCGCGGAAATCACGTCCGCGGCTTATTCGCCCGCTCTGGGTAAGGTTGTTGCGCTGGCCTACGTTCGAACCGGCTAGTTCCGGGTGTTCAGCACCTTCGGAATCGACAGATAGCCGACGATGGTGTCCTTCTTCACGTCGTTCACCACCAGCTCGTAAGGCTGCTTCGCTTTGGACGTCATGAACTGCAGCGGTTCATTGACCACGCGATCCCTCTTCTCCACAGTCTTGTCGTCGGCGGTGAGTTCGATGGTGAAGCGGTTCTTCTTGGGGTCGGCGCTCTTCAAAAGGATGGCCACATCACCCACTTTTTGCGGCTGTTTGTTCTTGGACTTTTGAATGGTGAATTGGACGTAGTTGCGCTCTCCGAGCGCCTGCAGGGCCGCCAGTTCCTTGCCGTTGGTGGCGATCAGCACGCTGTGACCGTCGATCTCGCCGGTGGCGTGCTTCAAATCGGCCACGGTTTTCTCCAATTCCGATTTGGTACTGGCCACGTCGCTTTTCACCGAGGTGACTTCGTTGCCGACTTGCGAAAACTGCGTATCCGCGGACTCTTTCACTTTGGAGATGTCGGAAGAGAGCTGCTGCCTGGACCTCTCCTGCGCGGCTTCCAGCGCGGCGCGCGTCTCGTCTACTTTCTTGAGCGCTTCATCCTTGGCCTCTCCAGCGGCCAGGCTGGCTTGCCGACGGGCACGCTCCAGTTGGTCCCGAAGTTGTTCCACAGTGCGCCGGTTGCTCTGCGTATTTACGTTGGTGGACTCCTCCAGTTTGTCGATCCGGGACTGCGCGGTGTCGTTGGCAGCCGTAAGATCCTTCTTCACTTTGGCCAACTGCATATACAGATAGACATTGGCGGCGATGAGGGCGACCACCATCCCGAACAGAACCCAGACCTTCCATCCCGATCCTTCGCTGGCCGGCGCAGGGGCAAACGGCGGGGGCGGATAATACTGCGGCGGCGGGGCATAGTAAGCGGGAGCTCCCGGTGGCGGAGGCGCGGGGGGAGGCGCCGGGGGTGGTGCGGAAGGTGGCGAATACGGCGGCTCAAAACCTGATCCTGGGCTGGGATTCGGGAAAATGGACATGTGACCTCTGATCCGTAGAGTACCAGTTATACAACCCTTGGGATGGATGGATTGTTCCGCCGGTTTCAGGTGTCCATGGGTTTGTTTCTCGGAGCCGCGAACTCCAGGAGCGCTTGTTTGGGCATGCCAGGCTCAAAACACCGGCGGCAGCGCGCTTCGTACATTCCGCTGGCGCCCACTACGATCAGGTCGCTCGAGTCCACCATCCGCTGCGTATGCTTGGCGGGGTTGCCGCAGCGCATGCAAATGGCCAGCGTCTTGGTGATGGACTCGGCCAGGCAGAGCAGCTCGGGCATGGGTGCAAAGGGCCGGCCCAGGTAGTCGGTATCCAAACCGGCGACGATCACCTGCTTGCCGCCGTCGGCCAGATGCGTTGCCACATCCACCAAGCCCGGGCCGAAGAAGTTCGATTCGTCGATCCCCACCACTTCGGTCCGCGAATCCAGATTCGGCAGAATCTGGGCGGCGCTCTCAACGGCCTGCGACTTCATCCGCAGATCGCTGTGCGAGACGATTTCGTCGCTCGAATAGCGGTTGTCGATCAACGGTTTGAAAACCTGCACCCGTTTCCGGGCCATGATGGAACGCCGGAGCCGCCGCATCAGCTCCTCGCTCTTGCCTGAAAACATGGGACCGCAAATCGCTTCGATCCAGCCTAGATTACCGGTGACAATATCCATCCCCTGATAGCCGTAACTTATAGTGACAGCCGCATCTTATTATGAGGGAGTGCGAGGGGTGAGTGCGAGTGGCGGGTAGTGTACTCGATCGGCGTTCGATCATGCCGGAGATGCTGGATCACGCGCCTCCCGACGTAGCGCGCGCCAGCCTGCGGGATCTGGTGCGCATCAACCGCTATCTGGGTGGAAATTATGTCCTGGGACAATTGTTTGGTGGAGTTGTGAAGGCGGACGAGAGCTTTTCGGTGCTCGACGTGGGCGCCGCGTCGGGCGACATGGGCGCGGCCATTCGGCGGCGTTATCCGCTCGCGCGGGTTACATCGCTCGATTACAAAGGCGATCATCTGGCGCAAGCGGCGGATCCCAAGCTGGTGGCCGACGCGTTCCGCTTGCCCTTCCAGCCGGCCAGTTTCGATTTTGTGTTCAGCTCGCTGTTCCTGCATCACTTCACCAACGATCAAATAGTGGAGCTGTTCCGCAGCTTCCGCAGCCTGGCTCGGCGCGCGGTTCTGGCCATCGATCTGGACCGCGGTCCATTGGCTTATCACTTCCTTCCCAGCACCCGCTGGCTATTCGGCTGGCACGACATTACCATCAGCGACGGGCAGATTTCGGTAGGGGCGGCGTTCAAGAAAGAGGAACTGCGGGCGCTCGCGGTGCGGGCCGGGTTGGATGGCGCGCGCGTGCGGGTGCATCGGCCGTGGTCGCGATTATCGCTGATCGCGCTGGTTTAGCCGCGCCCGCTAGACGGCCGCTGCGCTCGAAGGGCCAGTCTTTAGGGAAGTTGATGCGGGGTTGCAGTCAGGTGGATCGGTTCGCCCAGGCCTGCGAAAAGATACCGATCGCCAAATGCCTTTTTGAGTGCCGTAAATGCCGGTTCTCCGGTACAGTGGCCGGGTGCAATGTAGTCGACTTTGAATTTATCGTGGAGGGCCGTAACGACGTTCTCAATGTCTGGGTCGCTCGATACCAAAAGGTGGAGGCCACCGACGATCAAGTGAATGCGAGTGTCAATTGAGGTTGCTGCCTCGACGATCCTCTCGATGCCCGGATGCGAACAGCCAACCACGAGCACCACGCCGGCGGGCGTCTTGATGGCCAGCGACAGCTCGCGCATTTCCAGAGAACCGGGCTGAGCGGAAACCAGTGTGATCAGGTGAATACCGGGCATGACTTCAGCGCTGTTATCAATGAGTTGAAAGTTCGCTTCCGGCCAGGCTGACCCGAATCGCAAGATCTCCGGCGGTGCTCCGCCATAGTAGCGCTGCTCCAGTGGCAAGGAGGCGTCTCGTCGATAGAATGTACCGGGCAAGTCGCCGCCATAGACGCCGAAACCCTCCTTCGGCGCGTAGATTCTCACCCCAGAGTTTACCCGGAGCAGGTAGGCCAACCCACCCATGTGATCGCCGTGACGGTGAGACATCACGATAAAATCTAGTTTCGACAGGTCCACACGCTGGTTCTTCGCGTTCTGTACAAGAATATCTGGATTGTTGCCGGTGTCGAATAGAATGCGCTTCCCTGCATACTCGACGAGCGCGGCATAGCCCCAATCCTTTCGCATCGGCCCGGGCTTGCCGAAGGCATCGTACAGTATGGTGATCTGCTCCCGGGTGGCGGGGCCTGGGCTGGCAGTCTGAGGTGGCGAACTCAATGCAGCACGTCCTCCCACTATGAGCAGCGACGATGAGCAGCAGTGTACCAGAAAACCGGGCAGGCCGGGACATTTCCGGCATTTGGGTTCTCTTTTTCGTGAACGTCAATTACAGCAAGAACATGCTGTTCGCGCCAGGGTGGTTAAGCCTGGATTACGCGCCACTCGGACGTTGGGACCGATCAACTTGACGAGAGACGCCACCAGCCAATTTCCGAGTGGTTTCATCATTCGTATGCAAGGCGAATCGATTCTCACTTGTGATCGTGGGAATCCGGAGTACCGTCTGACCACGTGCCGACAGGGATCATGAATACAGTTAACCGGCCCGGAATCTCTTCGCCACCGATCAGGGGAGAGCCCGGCATCCCTGCGCCCCAGGATTTGGGTTCCGTTTTTGCCGCCCAGAACATCAAATGCGGATGCCAGTGCCCGGCCTGATCGTCCAGATAGCCTTGCTTCGACAGCATGTAGCACATCGCACCGGCTTCGAGGGCAGGCAGCTCCTTCTTGTCGAGAGCGGAGTTGATCGCGTCGAGCATCTGGGTTTCCGATTTCCCGGCCAGGGCCAGCCGGGTTCTCGCGATAACCATGGGGAGGTATGTTCGCACGGCCGGTGGATTGAAGCAGATCGGCCCTCGGATCTTGGGATTCCAAAACGCGGGATCCCCGAACCCTGCCGTCCACGAGCGTTCCACCATACACACGAAACCGTTCGTGCCCTTAACTGCCGTTTTGTACCCTTGCCGCTCCAGGACCATTACCTCCGCGTTATCCGCGATGCTCTTTGGGGCTGCACTTCTCGCCAGGGCTATTTCGGCGTTACGATCCGCAATCATATATTGGTCAAGCGAGGCCATGCTGCGATAGGGAGTGTCAGTTTTTTGCGCCTGTGCCACCAGGCTCAGCAGGAGCGCCGTTGGGATTATCCTCACCATTCTGATCTCCTCCAACTCTCCTTAGGATACGCTAGTGTGCCACATGAAAAGCGTCTTGCGACCCGAATCAGTCCAGCCGGGAACACTCCAGGCGAGCGAATCACACTCGGAAGCAATCCAAGTTGACGCATCGTCGCATCCCTGGAAGTGAACGCGCCACCCGGCTCGCCGGCGAACTCCCTCATCGGATTCTCTTCCCCGTGGATACTGTAACGGGCGAGCCATCGGCAATGAACGCAGAGTCCGGGCGGCGTTGCAGAATCTTTCCGAGTGCCAAACCATAAAGGCCGCTGGCGTCCCCTTCAAATCCAGCAGCCGAGCTGGTCCAGACATTCCACGGCACATGCGAGACATGGTACTCAAGCGTGTCTCCATTACGCTTGGCGGAATAGCCCCAATAGTGCTCGGTAATGAACTGCTTCAGGCTGCCCTCCGCGGCTGGCTCGGGAGCGGACGATGCCTGCGCATAGAGCCTGCACCACGCGCCGTTGAGTTGCCATTGATACTCGACCGTCTTGGCCGCTCCGTCCATTTCAATGCGGTGCTTCATCGGAAGGCAGACGTAATTCTCTCCATACGCAAGTCGAGCGATCTTTGCGACTGCCCATTTGGGAACAATTTCGGCGATAAAGACCACACCTCTGCGGTTCTCGTTCCCGGAAGTTCGGCGAACGTAGAATCGCAGATTGACTTCGTCAAAATCGGCATGAAAAGGAATCGCAAGAGAGCCAAAGAGCTTGGTATGGAGAAACTGGAAGGCCACCAGGCTCACGTACGTTTTTCCGTCAAACGAATCGAGGACTGTCCCCGGCGGGACGTACTCGTCCAAGAGTGTGCGATCCACTTCATAATTCAACATCACTAAGTTCCGCCACTCAGCCGAAAGGAAGACCAGGTTTCCTGGGGGCATTTGTTGAAGTAGAGGCACGGTCACGCCGCCTTAGTTGGGTTAGCGCACTCGCGTGAAGCGCAGGTCCCAGACGCTATCCTGAACCAAGGCCGCTAGCAAAATAGCGCTGGCGATGGCTCGCGTGGCGAAGTCCACTATTCTAGCACCGGGTACGATGGCGGAATTAAAATGAAGGCTGAATGAGCAGTCTTCGGATCGCACTCGCCAATATCCGGTTCCCCGCCACTCCCGAGGAGTCGGTCGCGTTGGCCGAAGACGCCATCGCTCAAGCGGCCATTGAGCGCGCCGGCATTATCTGTTTTCCGGAATGCTTCGTTCCCGGCTACCGGGTCGGCAAGGCTGTGCCGCCGCCCGATCCGGCGTTTCTAGAACGCGCCTGGTCCGTCGTTCGAGCGGCCGCCCGGAAGGCCAATCTCGCGGTTGTTCTCGGCACCGAACGCGTGGTCGATAACGCCTTGTTGGCCACCGCGCTGGTGGTCAATCCAGATGGAAGCGTCGCCGGTTTTCAGGACAAAGTTCAACTCGACCCTTCCGAGGAAGGCACCTATTCGTTCGGTTCCGGGAGGCAAGTTTTCCAAACCGGCGCGTTGACTTTCGGCATCGCCATCTGCCATGAAGGCTGGCGCTATCCGGAAACGGTCCGCTGGGCGGCGCGGCGCGGCGCGCACATCGTGTTCCACCCGCATTTCCATGAAGCCGTGCCCGGCGGATCCGCGCCTTCCACGTTCGCCGATCCCGCGAACACCTTCCATGAGAAAGCGGTCTTGTGCCGCGCCGCGGAGAACACCTGCTATATCGCGACCGTGAACGTCGCAAGCCCTGGGTCGCCCACCACTTCGGCGGTGGTGCGTCCCGACGGCACGCTGGATTGCTACCAGCCGTACGGTAAGGAGGGATTGCTCATCGCCGACATCGACATCGCGAAAGCCACCGGCCTGCTTGCGGCGCGTTGCAAGTATGCCTAGCCCAGTGGCGCTCTGCCGCCGCGCGCGGCTCAGCCGCCAGCCTGCCATAATATCTTCTTGATCTACGCGCGGGTTCTTCTTTGCTCCATACTCCTGCTCTCGATACTCCTGCTGGCCGCCTGCGATCGCCCGCCGGAATTCTACCCTCCGCCCGAGCAACGCCATCCGGTGCAGGGTTACAACCCCGGCCCGGAAGCCATGATGGTGGAAATGAACGACCCGGACGCTAGCCTGCACATCGTGAAAGACATTTATGGCCAGAACGACCCCTCCTGGCGCTGGACCGCTCAGGATCCCACAGTGCAATTGCTGGCGCTTTCCACCGAAAACCTCAAGTTCCATGCGGACTTTGCCATCTGGAACGACGGCTTCAAGACCACCGGTCCCGTGGACATAACTTACCTGGTGAACGGCAAGGTGCTCGAAAAGGTCCACTACACTACGCCCGGCGAAAAGCATTATGAAAAAGCAGTTCCACCCGACTGGCTCTCGGCGGACTCCGACACCACCATCGCGATGGACATTGACAAGGTCTACATCACGCCCAGCGACCACGTCAAACTGGGTGTGATCCTGCTGCGCATGGGTTTCAAAGAATGATCCGGGTGATCCCGGTTCTTTTCGGCGCGCTATTCACGGTGGCCACCTGCTGGTCGCTCGGAATGCTGCTGTTCCGCCGGTTATCGCTGGCCTTGCAGGCCTGGGAAGAGCGTCTGCTGGCTTTCGTGGTCGGGTCGGCCTGCCTGAGCGGGATCATGTTCCTGTTGAGCGCCGCGCGGCTGGTGCATCGTGGGATTTTGCTGGCTCTAGGACTTGCGATCGTCGGCTACGGCGTGTATTCGGGTATCGGCCGCTTCCATGGAAAGCCGTTCCCGCCGCTCCCGGAATTTTGGCGCTGGGTCTTCGGAGTGGGCTTCGCGGTTTTCACCTACATCGGGTTTTTCAACGCGCTCGCGCCGGAGCACAGCCCGGATGGCATGTCCTATCACTTGGGCGAAGTGCTGAAGTACCAGCGGGCTCACGGATTCGTACGTATCACCACCAATATCTACTCCAACTTGTCGCAGGGCATTGAGCTGCTCTATCTGTTCGCGTTCGATTTTGGACGTCACTCGGCCGCCAGCGTGGTTCACTATTCGTTCCTGGTGGTGCTGGCGTTTCTAATTCTGTCTTATGGCATGAGAATCGGACGCCCGGAGGTGGGCGCGGCAGCGGCCATCTTCACCTACGCCAGTCCGATTGTGCTGCTGGATGCGTCCACCGCTTACATCGACGTCGCACTGGCGGCGGTTCTCTTCTCTTTGTTCTATCTGCTGCAAGTTTGGGACGAAAACCGCGATCCGAAGATGCTGGTGCCCATCGGCATCCTGGCCGGTTTTGGTTATGAGGTGAAATACACGGCGTTCCTGGCCGTCCCCTACGCCATCGGGTTCGTCGCGTGGAAGCTCTGGCGAGCCCGGAAACCAGTGCTGCGGCCCGTGCTGGTGATCTCGCTGCTGGCGGCCGCCTGTATCCTGCCCTGGATGGTCAAGGACTGGATCGAAGTGGCGAATCCCGTCTCGCCGCTCGCCAACCGTCTGTTCCCGAACCCGTACGTTCACATTTCCTTTGAGGATGGTTGGCGCGATTATCTGAGCAACTACCATCTCGCCAGCCGTGCGCAAATCCCGCTGCAAATTACCGTGCAGGGCGATTACGTGGAGGGTTTTCTCGGCCCACTGTTTTTGCTCTCTCCCCTGGCTTTGCTCGCGCTCCGTTTTCGTGAGGGACGCCAACTGTTGCTGGCAGCCGCGGTCTTCGGGGCGGCTTACTACACCAACATCGGCACGCGCTTTCTGATTCCGGTGGTGCCGTTCGTTTCGCTCGCGCTGGCGCTGGCCTTAGCCAATATTCCCAGGCTTCTGCTGGTGCTGGTGGTGGTGCATGGCATCAGTTGCCTGCCTCCCATCTATAATCTTTACTGTTCAGACGGCGCGTTTCGGATCCAAAAAGTACCGGTCAGGGCCGCGCTTCGCCTGCAGCGAGAGGAAGATTATCTCAACCAGGATCCCGTGTACCAGGCCGTTCGCATGATCGGCGCCGTGGTGCCTCCCGCCGAGCCGATTTTCGCCATCAGCCAGGGAGGCCAATCCTATCTGCAGCGAAATCTGCTGGTGGGCTATGAAAGCGCTTCGAATGAAGTAATGCAAGATATCTTGTGGACGCCGGTGGTTCGCGCCTTTCAGCCCACGCGCATCCTCAAGTTCGACTTTGCGCCGCGCGAGCTGAGCAAACTGCGGGTAGTTCAAACCGCCGGCTTGCCTGACAGTCAGTGGTCCATTGCCGAATTGCGCGTTTTTAATGGCCCGATGGAGCTCGCGCGCAATCCGGCTTGGCGGCTCACAGCGCATCCCAACCCCTGGGAAGTGCAGCTGGCTTTCGACAATAGTCCGGTGACGCGTTGGCGAAGCTGGGAGCCGGCGGCACCGGGCATGTACGTGGAAGTCGACTTTGGCCGGCCGCAAACCGCCAGCGCGGTAGTGTTGGAGTCCTCGGAGGATAGCAGCGGCGCACAAGTCAAGTTGGAAGGGATGGTCCCCGGCGGCGCGTGGACCACATTATCCGATCGCCCGGCGCTGTCCATGCAGCCCATACGCGCCAGCCTGCGCCTGGCGGCCACCGCGGAACTGAAGGCGCGCGGCATCCATTACCTGGTGATCAAGCCCGACAATCCGGGCGCCAATGATTTGCGGCGCTATCCGGCTTACTGGGGAATGACTTTGGCGGGCTCCGTGAGCGACGCTCGGCTGTTTCAGATTAAGTAATGAGCGAGTATTTTCTGGGCGTCGACGGCGGCCAATCCAGCACCACCGCGTTGATTGGGGATGAAACCGGCCGCGTGCTAGGCGTTGGCCGCGGGGGGCCGAGCAATCATACCGGGCTGGCGGAAGGCCGAGCCAGGTTCTTGGACGCCGTCCAGTCGTCCTTACAGGCTGCGTGCATGCAGGCAGGCCTGGATCCCGTTAGCGTGCGCTTCGCCAGCGCGTGCCTGGGATTCAGCGGCGGGCCGGGGGACAAGCAATCCATCCTCGACGAAATACTTGCGAGCGACCGCACGCTGGTCACTGACGATGCTTTTATCGCGCTGGCGGGCGCCACTGCGGGTACACCCGGACTAGTGGTGATCGCCGGAACCGGCTCCATCGCCTTGGGGCGCAACGCTTATAAGGACAACTCAGGTGACCGCACCGCACGAGCCGGCGGCTGGGGCTATCTGTTTGGAGACGAAGGCGGTGGTTTCTGGATTGCGCGCCAGGCCCTGCGCGCCGCTCTCGGTTGGGAGGAAGGCTGGGGCCTCCCCACGTCCCTGCGCGCCAGGCTGCTCGACTGCACCGGGGCGCGGAACATGAACGACTTGCTGCATCGTTGCTACACTGCGGAATTTCCCAGGCCGCGCGTCGCGAGTCTTTCCGTGCTCGTTAACAACGCCGCGGAGAGCGGCGACCCGGTGGCCCTGGAAATCCTGGATACAGCCGCTCGCGAACTAGCCTTGTTGGCGGTGGCCGTGCGAGGACAATTGTTCGCTGCCGGAGAGCCGGCGCTGGTCAGCTATTCCGGCGGCGTCTTCCGTAGCCGGATAGTACTAGGACGGTTTCGCGACTGGTTATCGGCTGAGGCGGGCGTTCGCGTGGCGCCTCCCGTCTATGGGCCCGCCACGGGCGCGTTGCTGGAAGCTTATCGCGCGGCGGGCCTTGGAAAGCCCTACAGGCTTTCCGGTATCCCCCACTGCTAGAACACTGTCCCTAACCTGGCGAATCAACCGTTTTCCAGTACGGCGACTAGGGTGAGATTCTTTGAATCGTGTGCCGGGATTATCGATAAGACGCGTGAGAGCGAACTGTATCAATGGCTTCGGCTTGGCAAGACGAAGAGCACAGTGAGAGTGACGGCGTGCCGAGTTGCACACTTTCCGGAACCTCGGTCGATGAGATTCCTATGAGCACCCGCGTTGCCGACCTGAGGGAAGCCTGCGGCGACGAAGCAATCCGCGCGCATTGCCTGCGCGTGGCAGCCTGGTCGGGCGAACTGGCGGGTGCGATCGGTCTTTCTGAAAGCGACAGAAATCTGGTGGAACAGGCCGCGATTGTCCATCACGTTCCCGAGATTCTGGTGGACGATCAAGCTCAGCGGCGGCTACTGGCCGAGATGCATCTGGAAAGCGAGGGGGAGCGGCCCTTCCTCTCCGACGACGTTCGAGCCGTCCTGGAGACTCTGCGGGGCCGGCGTCCTATTGTCGATGCGGCTATGGGCAAGATCGTAGCTGTGCTCGAGATCAGCGACGACTTCGATCAGTTTTTTGAATCCGAGCCGCTGTTTGACGCCGACTCAACCGATCAATGCACCAACTCGTCGGTAGAGGCCATGATGACCTACCTGCAGGTCACCAGCCGGGCCGATGTCAGCCGGGTGATCGATCGGTTGCCTGTGTTTCCTCGCGCCACTCGCGAGGTGGTGCGGCAGGTTGCAAATCCTGACGTGGGACCTCGCGAAATGGAGGCCGTGGCCTCGCTCGATCCAGTGCTCGCCGGACGCCTCATTCAAACCGCCAACTCGGCCTACTACAGCCCGCGGCTGCCCATTGGAACCGTGTTCCAAGCCGTCTCCTATATCGGAACCGAGACCGCGCGCCGGGTGCTGCTGGCCGCCGCACTGCGCGGCAACTTCTCCTGCCAGCAGGCGCACCTGCTCTGGAACCACAGCCTGGATGTGGCGCAGACCGCCGAGTTGATAGCCATGCAGGCATCGTCCAAGATAGATCCTTCGCAGGCGTTTCTGGCCGGCTTGATTCACGACATCGGCCGCCTGGCCTTCGCCATCATGCCCATCGCGTTCCAGGAGCGCTTCCAACGGCTCACCGATGGCGGTTGCCCGCCCGTAGAAGTGGAAATGTGCCTTTCCGGCCGCTGCCACGGCGAAGTGGGCGCCGAAACTCTGTCCCAATGGAAGTTTCCAGAGGAAATTATCGAGGCCGTGCGCTGGCATCATCGTCCTGAGCGCTCCGCGCTCCCGCTGAGCTCGTTACTCTACCTGGCTGAGTTTATTACAGAGTCGCAAGAGGATCTTCCCTCTTACGTCCGCATGGATACAGCGACGCATTTAGCCGGCATTTCGATGGCCGCACTGGCCGAGATTCGCCAGAAAAACCCCGGATCGCTCGAGAGCTTGCGCTTCGCGGCGTAAGACCATTCAGTATAATGGCAAGCCATGTGCAGTCGTCGTATCGGCGTACTCGCCGCTCTGTGCAGTGGCGTTCCTCTTTTGCCCGGGGCTAAGGCCGCCGGCCCGCAAACGCTTCGTTACACCATCGTGAGCAACGACCGCGTAGCCGGACACGAAGTGGATACCTACGGTCCGGGCCGCCGCGTCGATTCTACATTCGAGTTCAATGATCGTGGCCGCGGCCCGAAGGTATCGGCGCACTACGTATTTCGGGCGGATGGATTGCCATTGCGTACCGATCTGACGGGCAACGATTATTTGAAAGCTCCGGTGGACGAACACTTCGCGACTGAAAATGGAGCCGTGCATTGGAAAAGCACCGCCGAGAGCGGGCCGGCCGCGACGCCGGCTTTCTACATCAGCATCAACGGACCGTCGGCGGAGATGGCTTTTCTGGTGGGCGCGCTCCTGAAGGCCAAAGGTGCGCCGGTGAAACTGCTGCCCGCGGGCGAGGCAAGCTTGGAGCGGCTCACCGACGTAACGGTCGAAGACCATGGGCAGAAATTGCACCTGACGGACTTTGCGATTACGGGGCTTTCCTTTGAACCGCAAACGATCTGGCTGGACGATAACCAGCGCTACTTCGGGTCGCCGGGCAAATGGTTCGCAGTCTTGAGGGAAGGCTGGGAAAATACCAATGCCAAGTTGTATGCCCTGGATCGTGCGGCGGAGGACGCCCGCAATGCGCGCCTGGCGCGTGAATTAGCCCAACATCCGGAGCATCCGGTGGCGGTGGAGCATGTCCGTGTTTTTGATTCCGAGCAAGCCACCACGCGCGAAGATCAGACAGTTGTCATCGACAAAGATCGCATAACGACGGTGGGTCCCTCTGCGAGCGTAAATGTCCCCAAAGATGCCCAGCGAATCGACGGGACTGGCGAAACCCTCTTGCCGGGTCTTTTCGATATGCACGTTCACGCTCAGCCGCTGGATGGATTTCTGAACATTGCGAGCGGCGTAACCAGCGTTCGCGATATGGGCAACGATATCGATGAGCTGAAGCATCTTGAGGACCAATGGAACAGTGGCGTAGCGATCGGTCCGCGGGTATCGAAAGCTGGATTCATTGACGGACACGGTCCCTTTCAGGCCCCCACGGGACTGTATGCCGACACCGTGGAAGAGGCCGAAGCAGCGGTGAACCGCTACGCCGATCTGGGATACGTTCAGATCAAAGTGTATAGCTCGCTTAAGCCGGAACTGATGCCGGCGATCGTGAAAACAGCGCACGCGCGCGGAGTGCGAGTGAGCGGTCACATTCCCAATGGCATGATCGCCAGCCAGTTTGTAGAAGACGGCGCCGATGAAGTGCAACACATCAATTTCATCTTTCTCAACTTTCTGGCCGCGAAGGTGAAGGATACTCGCACTCCGGAACGCTTTACCGCAGTGGGCGCAAACGCCGCGAAGCTGGATCTCAATTCCAAGGAGGTAAACGATTTTATCGAGCTTCTCCTGCGCCATCACACCGCCGTAGACGTTACTTTGGCGACTTTTGAGGGGATGTTCACGGGGCGGCCGGGAAAGGTGTCTTCCGATTACGCGGCCTTGGTAGACCGGCTGCCCGCACAGGTTCTGCGCGCCGCCTACACGGGCGGACTTCCGGTTACCGAGCAGAACGATCAGTTGTACAAGGATTCCTACGAGGCCATGTTGCGCATGACCAAGCGAATGTACGATGCGGGTATTCCTATCCTGGCCGGCACGGACGCGACAGCCGGTTTTATGTTGCATCGGGAATTGGAACTCGAGGTGAAGGCCGGAATCCCGCCCGCGAAGGCGTTGCAGATCGTAACGATGAATGCCGCCCGTCTGCTGAAGCAGGAGAACGAGCTTGGCTCGATTGCACCGGGCAAGCTGGCCGACTTCGTGCTTGTGGAAGGCAATCCAGCTGAACACATCAGCGACATCCGCCGTTGCCGGCTGGTGGTGAAAAATGGCGTGCTCTATAAGAGCGCCGATGTTTATCGCGCCGTCGGCGTAAAGCCAGACTGACTTTTGAGCAACTCGCGTTACGCTGGTCTCTTGACTACTCCTGAAGGCGAAAACGGTTGGCTGCCGGACCTGATTTACACCAGCGGCGAATTTCGATCCGGGCTTGCGATGTTCGCCGACGATGCCGGCCGCATCACGCGATTTTCCTCCCATCCGGCGGACTTGTCCAAGGCCTTGCGGCTCCACCGGCGCGCCATCCTGCCGGGCCTTATCAACGGCCACTCGCATGCCTTCCAGCGTGTCCTGCGCGGCCGGACCGAGCATCGGACTAAACACCGGACAGGCGCCGAGCGCGATTCCTTCTGGACCTGGCGTGAGGACATGTACCACGCCGCCAACAATCTGTCGCCTGAGGGACTTTACCACGCGTCGCGCATGGCGTTCCTCGAGATGCTGCTGAGCGGTATCACGACTGTGGGTGAATTCCATTACGTGCACCATGCAGCGGATGGAGCGCCCTACGCCGATCGAAATGAGTTGGCCTGGCAAGTTCTACGGGCCGCTCGGGACGTTGGCCTGCGTATTGCGCTTTTGCGCGCGGCTTATACGCGTTCGGGATGGAAAAAACCGGCAGAAGCTGGGCAGGCGCGGTTTCTGACCCCGCGGGTCGAAGATTTCATCGCCGATACCCAAGGGCTGCGGGCGGCCGTGGCGCGCCCGGAATATGCGGGCTCGGTCTGGGTGGGCGTTGCGCCGCACAGCTTGCGAGCCGTGACACTCGACTACCTGCGCGAAACAGTCGCTTATGCGCGCGCGCAACAAATGCCGGTCCACATGCATGTCTCAGAACAACCCGCGGACGTGGAAGCTTGCCTGGGCGAATACAAAATGCGTCCCGTCGAACTGCTGGATCGGAACGGCTTGCTTGACTCCCGCTTCACTGCCGTACATGCCATTCACGTCACTCGCGAAGAAATTTTCGCTCTCGCGCGCTCCGGCGCGACGGTCTGCGCGTGCCCCACCACCGAGCGCAATCTAGGCGACGGGACGGTGCCCGCGGACCAGTTTTTGAGCGCGGGCGTGCGCGTTTCATTGGGCTCCGACAGCAACGTTCAAATCAACTTGCTCGAAGACGCACGCGAGTTGGAATACCATCTCCGGATCCTCAAGCTGGAGCGCGCGGTGCTCGCCGCCAAGCATCTGTTCGCCTGCGCCACCGAAGCGGGCGCCCGGAGCCTCGGAGCGCCCGGTGGAACACTGGAAGCCGGCCGCCCAGCCGACTTTTTTACCGTCGCCCTGGATGACCCATCCATTGCCGGCGCAGACCCCGAGACGCTGCTCAGTCACATCGTTTTCTCCGCCGAGCGAACCGCGGTGCGGGATGTAGCGGTGGGAGGCAAATTCGTGATCCGCGGCGGACGCCACCCGCAGGCTGACCAGATTGTCCAGGAATTCGCTCGCGTGCAACAGGAGCTTTGGAGTTAGGGCGAGTCAGAGCTCGACGATCGAAAAACCCTCTGTGCGAGCCGCCGCTCGCAGTCGAAGATCTCGACATAGGAATGTGCGGTTCCTGGGCTTCCGATTACACCAGACCAGCGCGGCAGCCAGTTGAAAAGCATCGGCGACACCCAATTCGTGACGATCGAGGCAAGCTTCGGCAAGGTCACGCAAGCCGTTGGTAGGCTGGATTTCGCGCCAGCCGCTCCAGATCGACTCAAGCCGCCGGCCAGCTGCGGCGTATTGTTCTTCCGCTAGAACCCGCGCGCGCTTCAGACGGCAGAGAGCGCCGATGACTTCCGCGTGAGTGCTCCACCACACAACAGGGGCGTGCAGGCGCAAAAGCCGGCGGCCTTGGCCAGGGTTCTCAAACGGCACGCAAAGGGGGACGATCGCGCTAGAGTCCCAAAATCCCGGCATCGCGTTCTTCCCGATCTTCGGAGACCGCTCTAAAAATCGACTCTGCCACCTCCGCGCTAACAGGATGCTTCGCGCCGATGGACCAAAAGGCGCGCTCATCGAACGGCTCCGACGGCAGAAGCATTTGTCCCGACGCTACCAACGCCAGTTCCTCCGCGGACACGTCGGCGGTAGCCAAAGGAACGATTTTCGCAATTGGCAAATTGCGATCCCGAATCACGATTTCCTCGCCGGCGCGCACTTCCTGGAGATAGGCGCTGAGACGGTTTTTCAGTTCGGCGATATTCACGCTTCGCATATAGCTATTATAGCCAAGTTGGGACCGGTTGATCCGAGCTCTCGATGGCCCACCGAGTTTCGTTCGCGAAAAGCGACTGTAGGTCCGCAATAATGATCGGGGGGTCTGCCATAATGATGTTAAGTGGCTGACGAGCATAGCGCGTTGCTTGACCTGATCCGGCGCGGCCGGCGCCGTCAAATCTCGCATCTGCTGATTCACTCCGCGTCTTTCGCAACCGTCGTCGCCATGGCCGGCGCGATTTTGCTGCTCATTGTCGGCGCGCAAATCCTCAACTGGTATTGGCTGGTTATACTCTTCGGCGGCAGCCTGGCAGCCAGCGCCTATCGCACGCGCGCCAAGCTGCTTTCCGCCTATCAGGTGGCGCAATCCATCGATGGCCAGCTCGATTTCAAAGACGCGCTGTCCACCGCCTATTATTTCAGCCAGCATCGCGACCGGGCGGCTTCGCTGGAATTCGTCGATCAGCAGCGCCAGGTGGCCGAGGACGTTGCGCGTTCGGCCGACATCCAGCGTGGAGTGCCCTTCCTGATGCCGCGCACCGCTTACATCAATTTGGCTCTGGTGGCGGTTGCGTTCGGCATGTTCGGATTGAGATACGGAATCCACCGCAATCTGGATCTCGGCTCGCCGCTGGTTCACATCAACTTCGACGGTCTGTTCGGGACTTCGCCGCAAGTGGCCGACGCGAGGGCCGGCAAACGTGCCGCTGACGGCCGTCGCGACCCAGGCGCCCCTCTGGACCCCTGGGAGGCGAAGAGCAACGATCTCGATCCCGCCAACGACGCCGCGCTTCAGTCCGTCAACGACCCCGATCCGAACAACGCCGCCACGTCGCCCGACGCCTCCGCCAAGGCCGATGCCAAAAGCACCGAGCAATTGCCGCCCGGAAGCAACCCGGTGGACTCGGGCGAAAAAGGAGATTCCGCGCAGCAGGGCGACGCGAACGCCAATTCGCCGGCCGGAGCGGATTCGAAATCGGGCGAGCAGAATGGCTCGAAAGAGGCCAAGGACTCCAAAGACAGCCAGTCCGGCAACTCCGGCGACAACTCCAGCCTCGCAAGCAAGCTGCGCGATGCGCTGTCGAACCTGCTGGCGAAACTGAAGCCGCAGTCGAAACAAGGCGGCGGAAAGCCGAGCGACTCGTCGCAGCCGCAGACCTCGCGCTCTCCTCAGCAAGGTGAAAAACAGGATGGCGACTCGAAATCGCCCGGCCAGGAACAATCCGGCGCAAGCGCGAATTCGCAGTCCGAGGGCGACCAGCAGCAGGGCGGGACCGAGCAAGCATCCCAGGGTAAGAGCGAAGGGCGCAGCAACAATCAGCCGAATTCGCCTGACGGCAAGAGCGGCATCGGCAGGCAGGACGGCGACAAGGCCGCGCGCGAAGCCGCCGAACTGGCCGCCATGGGAAAGATCAGCGAGATCATCGGCAAGCGCGCCGCGAATATTTCGGGCGAAGTGATGGTGGAAGTCTCGTCCGGCAAGCAGCAGTTGAAGACCCAGTATTCCGAGCAGAACGCCACGCACCTGGAAGCGGGTGGTGAGATCAACCGCGACGAGGTTCCGCTGGCTTATCAGCAGTACGTGCAGCAATATTTCGCGCAGGTCCGCAAGCTGCCGGCGGGAAAGAGCAAAGCCGCGCCGGATGGCAAGCCTGCCGCGCCCGATTCAAAAACCAAGACCACGCCGTCCAGTCTGCCGTAGGTTGTAACAGCTTGACTGAAGAGATAGCCGGCATCCCGGGGTGGTTCTGGGCGACGAATTCGACTCACCTCCAAGCCATGTATCAAACATTGTGTCGCATACTGACGCTCGACCATCCCGGCCTGTCAATGGAGCGCCCTCCATGGACTGGGGCATCTGCATCACCCTCTGAGCCGGGAAGCGGTGCAGAAGTACCTGGTCGCTCATCGAAATGAACTTTCCGACGAAGACCTCAAATGGGTTGAAGCATGCCGTGACGGCACAGCCGCGTAACTACTTTGCGCCCATGGTTGGCCGGCCCAATCTCAATGCCTTTTGAGACGGAACCAAAGCCAGAACCGGTTATTGAGAAGGATCAACTTCAGCGGCAACTCGGACTGCGGGATTTGGTATTGGCGCAGATTCTGGCGGTTGTCGGCGCCACCTGGGTGGGCACGGCCGCGGCGCTCGGGCGCGCCCACGCTGTGACGTGGATATCGGCGATGCTGCTGTTTTACGTTCCCATGGCCGCCACCGTTTTCAACCTGAACCGCGCCCTGCCATTGGAGGGCGGCATCTTCGAGTGGGCTCGCGCAGCGTTTGGGGACTTGATCGGCTTTCTGGTTTTCTGGAATGTAGCAGGGTACGCCGTGCTGATAGCGGCGCAAGTCCTGTACACCATCCCGACCACGATTTCCTATATGGTTGGGCCTTCGGCGAACTGGCTTCCAGAAAACAAAATGGCCGCGTTTGCCGTGTCGGGCGGCGTGCTGCTGGCGCTCGCCGTGGCCACCGTGCGCGGGTTGAGTCTTGGCAAGTGGCTGCACAATGCGGGCGGCCTCAGCCATGTGGCTGCCTTCGCGGTATTGATTTCCCTGCCGGTCTGGGCGGTGTTCCGGCATCAGATGGCGCATTGGAACCCGGTTCCTTTCCAGATGCCGGCGTTCAACCTTTTTTTCCTGGCGATCTTCGCGCAGATGATGTTCGCCGCCCAGGCCGGCCTGGAATATGTGGCGATCCTGGCCGGAGAAAGCAAAGCCCCCGCGCGGACGGTCAGCCGCAGCGTGGTGCTGGCCTCGCCGGTGATCTGCGCAATGTTTATTCTTGGAACCAGTTCGGTGGTTTCGATTGTGGGCAGCTCGAAAGTAAACTTCATCTCGCCCATACCGCAGACCATTCGAATGGCGCTCGGGAACTCCAGCATAGCGAGCCTGCTGGTGACGGTGGCGATCGCTATGCTGCTCATCTCCGCCGTTGGGCAGACCAGTCTGACGCTCACCGGCTTGACCCGGCTGCCGATGGTAGCCGGCTGGGACCACTTGGTCCCGAAATGGTTCATGCGCCAGCACCCCAGGTGGGGAACGCCGGTGAACTCCATCTGCTGTTGCGCTCTGGTGATCGCGGCGCTGCTGGGCTTGAGCGCCATCGGAGTGAAGGCCCAAGAATCGAACCAGTTGCTGTTGAACGGCTCTACGATCCACTATGGGCTGGCTTACCTGGCGATGTTCGCCATCCCGATGGTCGGCGCGTCCGCCCTGCGTGGCAAACTGCCCGCCTGGCTGCCGTGGGTCGCGGGGCTGGGGTTTGTCTCAACGTCCTTCAGCGTGGCCATGTTCACCTATCCGTTTGTGGAGGTGGTGAATCCAGGCGCGTACGCGGCGAAGATCCTCGGCGTCGGGCTGCTAAGCAACTCGCTGGCGCTGGGCCTGTTTCTGGTTCGGGGTAAAGCGCCCGCCATTAGGTTATAATCAGACGCCATTAACGCATTGGAGGATGGGATGAGACCTCTTTACGTAGGCGTTGTGTCGGCGCTGATCGCGCTTCAGGCCGATGGGCAGACTAAAAGCGAACCGAGCTCTATTTTCGTCTCTTTCAAGGAGAAGCTCTGGACGCTCCAGATCGCTGCGCCAGGATTCCTCGTCACTGAGAACGTTACGCAGGCCGATGGGCGCCAATATCTGCTGGCCACCAACGACTCTTCCGGCTACACGCTGTCGGTAACGCTCGAGAAAATCTCGGGAGAAGCAACCCTCGACGGGTGCCGGGAAGGTTTTCGCGCGCGGACCCAGCCCGGGGGGCCATTCCAGCTCGCGGATATCGATCAATCGCAGTTGACTTCGATGCCGATTTTGGAATATATGATTCCTGAAGCGAACCACGTTGCCGTGAAACAAAAAAAAAATCGGAGGCCTCGTAAAGGAGGATGTGTACGCCGACATCCACCTTTCCAAGGCGGGGTTTCAGGAAACCGACGAGCCGCGTCTGAAGGCCGTCTTGAGTTCGGCTAAGTTTCAGGACATATCCGATCCCCAGAAAGGGAACTCCCTGCCATCGAGCAGCGCCGCATTTTTCGCAGAAGGCAGCCGCCACTTTTTGCTCAACGAATTCGATAAGGCCATTGGACCATACCAGGAAGCACTCGAACGCGAGAAGAAAACGCCGACGCTGGATGCCTCGAAATGGCGAGTGCTGGTCGACAATCTGGCCATGTCGTACGGAATCACGGGCAATTTGACGGCGGCCGACGAGGTAGTGAAGTACGGGTTGTCCAAAGACCCGACGTATCCAATGTTCTACTTCATTTTGGCCGACGGCGCCGCCGAACGCGGCGATTTAGACAACACAATGAAGTATCTGCGGCAAGCCTTGAAATTCCGCGCCAATGTCATTCCCGGCGAGAAGTTGCCCGACCCCATGACCGACGATTCGTTCAAGGCGTTTTGGAAAAACGATGAGTTCAAGAAACTTGCGGTAGCGTTCCTAGCCTCGCCATAGCAACAGCGTGGGCTATTACTTTCCGTCTTTTGTCTGCGTCACGGCCTGCGCCAAAAAAGTTCGCCGCTCGCGCGTCGTCGCGCGCGATTTCGCGATACGCGGCGCCCAGCTGCCTGGCTGTTGTCCTTGCTCCCTCAAGACTTCGAGTACTCCGACGATCGCTTCCCGAATGTTGCCCTTGAGCTCGTCGATAGTGTCGCCTTGCGAATAACATCCCGGAAGCGCTGGGAACTCGCCCCAAAAGCCTCCCTCGGGATCTTCGTGGACGACAACAGTGTACGTGTGCATGTCTGTGCTCACTTCCTGTCTTTGGTCTGCGCCACCGCCTGCGCCAGATAGTTCACTACCTGCGCTTCGTCGCGCGCGATTTCGTAGTAGGCGGCGCGCAGCAGCTGGTCCTTCCGATTGATCAGCGTCTCGCGTATGTTCTGCTGCACGCGCGGATCGGTGAGCTCGCGCTGGCCGGCCGGCTCCTTGGAGTAGATCTTGAATACACGATAGCCCTCGGCCGTCTTCACCACCGGCGTTACCTGGCCCGGCGGCGCCGTTTGAATGGCGGCGTGGATTTCAGTATTGGCCTTTTCAAGCGCCGATTCCGGCACGAATCCCAGGTCTCCGCCGTTCGGCGCCGTAGTGGGGTCCTCGGAAAAATTCTGCGCCAGCGTGACGAAATCCTCGCCCTGCTTCAACCGCGCCACCAGCATCTCCATCTTCTTACGCGCCTGTTCGTCGTTTTGCGCCTTATCGTTTTTCAAATTGCGCACGTTCGGATCCGGCATCGGCGACACCAGGATCTGCGCCAGGTGTACCTGCGGCTCCGGAAAATTGAAGCTGCTCTTGTTGGCGTTGTAAAAGTCGGTGACGTCTTTGTCGGAAATCGCAATGTGCGAGGTGATCTCCTTATTGAACAGCTTGGTGATGCTCAAGTCGCGCTTGAGCTGCGCCTTCATGTCGTCCACGGTCATTTTGCGCGCCTCCAGCTGTTTCTGAAACTCCTCCTGCGTGTACGGCGCTTTCAACTCGGCGAATCTGGATTCCACGTCCGCATCGGTGGCCATCAAGCCCAGTTTCTCGGCGCGCTGCAGCATGATCTCGTTGTCCACCAGCGTCCGCAGCACTTCCAGCTTTTGAATCTCCATCTGATCGTTGCTGGGCTTCTCGCTGGACGTCATAAATTGCGCTTGATACTGCTTGTCCAGGTCCGCGTAAGTGATAATGCGCCCGTTCACCGTGGCCGCGACGTTGTCGGACACGGCGTGCTTGCAGCCGCACGCGCATACCACGAGCAGAAAGCTGGTGACGGCGAGGAGAAGACGGGACATTCGGTAGATGACTTCATTCTACAGTCAACCGCGGCTCTCCAGTAACATCGCGCACAACGCAGCGGGCCGAGATGGTTTGTTCACTTAGCGCGCGCGTCCGGCGTGCGTCCGGCGTGCGTCCGGCGTGCGTGCGCTCCGCAGTTTACTGCTACAATCGCGCGCAGCATGACGCGACGCGTGCTGGTTGCCGCCGGGCTGGCCCCAGCCGTACTGGCCTGCCTGCTTGCCGCCCCGCAGAACGACTTCCGTTTCTCCGTGCTCGGCGATCGCACCGGCGACGCTCAGCCGGGAATCTACGAGCGCGTCTGGAGCGAAATCGACGGACTGCGTCCGGACTTCGTCATCAACGTCGGGGACACCATCCAAGGCGGCAACGACGCCACGGCGGCCTCCGAGTGGCGCGCGCTGCGCCCGCTGTGGGATCGCTATCGCTATACCATTTATTTCACCCCTGGCAATCACGATATCTGGTCGGATGCCTCACGCCTCATCTACGAACAACAAACCCGGCGTCCGGCGTTTTATGGCTTCAATTATCAAAACGCGCACTTCACCGTGCTCGATAACAGCCAGAGCCCGGACTTAAGCTCAGACCTGAGCGACCGGCAGATGGAATTTCTGGCGCGCGATCTGGCCCAGAACCGCGATCGCGACCCGAAGTTTGTCTTCTTCCACAAGCCGCTCTGGCTCATCCCGGTGAAATTCCAGAGCGGCCATTTTCCGTTTCATCAATTGATCGCCAGGTACGGCGTGCGATACGTGGTAAGCGGCCATGGACACCAATACGTCCGCGCGGTCCAGGATGGCGTCACCTATCTGGAAGCGCCCAGCTCGGGAGGCAAGCTGAAAGGGCAAGGTTTCGCCGAGGGATGGTTCTACGGGCACGTGCTGGTGACGGTGAAAGGCGCCGATGTCGGCCTCACGGTGCGTGAAATCGGGCCGCCTTTCGGCCAGGGCCGGAGGTTCAAGGCCCAAGACTGAAGAGGGTCGACGCGGATTTACGGCCGCCCTTCGCTCGATGGCGGCACCAGCCCCTTGATACGCAGGAATGCCCCGATAATCCCGTACATTTCGTTGTCGTGCGCGATGTTCCAGTTCAGCAGGCCGATCTTGCTCATGTCCCAGCGAAACCACTTCACCTGGGCGCGGCCGGCCGGGTCGGTCATCGCGGCATACACGGGATCGCAATAGTCGAACGACGCCTTGAGCGAAGCCACCAGATCGGCTTTGGCGGTCTTGGGGGGCGCAAACTTCGCGTTGGCGGTGGTCTTTTCCCCTTTCACCACCTGGCACATCAGCAACTGCGCATCGGCTAGGTGGGCAATCATTTCGCCGAACGTACGCACCTGGGGAACGGTCCGGAAAGAATAGTCCGCCGCCGGCATACGGTCCGCGGCTTTGAGCAGGCTGTCTTTTACCAGCGCGTAGCTCTGTCTGGCGTCCGCGCTGAAGGGATTGTCTTGCGCGCAGAGCCGGCCGGTGCAAAGAAGCCCAAAGAGCACCATCGAATCAGTTTTGCGGCTCATGTAAATCCTGTTTAGCTTATGCTGTTCATCTACGCATCGAGGCCGGCTCGCCAGGCCAGATTGAACGCACCATTATACAGCTCCCCGAAGCAACCCTAAAAAGAAGAAACCCTAAACAACCGCGCGCCACCGTCCGATAAGGGAGGGGTAGAACCCACCGCCCTAATGATCTCACTGCGCAAAACGGCCACCGATCTCGAACGGCTGGAGGAGTTGCATCGCAGCGCCGTCAACTGCTACTCGCAGGCTCTCCGCTCCATCGAGCAGAACGTCATCGAGCTGGACAACTATCAAGCCGCCCACTTCCGTGCTCAGTTGCAGGCTCTCAGGTACCAATTGGGAGCGGATGCCGGGGGCCGGGAGTTGGAGACAATTCAGGCCACTTTCAACACCGAGCTGAAGGACTATCGCGACAAGACCGCTGAGCAAATCAAAAGGCTTCGGCGGGAGGTGCAGGCGGCCGCGGCCGCGGTTGAATCTTTTGCCGGCTCCATTACCGAGAGCGAAGTCAATCTCGAGTCCGGCCTCAAACGAGAACTGAGCAGTCTCACCCAGAGCGCCGCCAGCGACGACATCCAGGTAATACGGACGTCCATCCGTGCGTCCACCGCCAAAATCGGCATCAGCTTCCAGCAGATGCGGTCCTCCAATCAACTGGCGATCGCCCAACTCAAGGACGAGATTCGCCTGTTGCACCAGGAGGTTCAAGCGGCCCGGAGCTCACCAACGCCGGGCGCCTCGGCGGAAGGCCGTCAGCCTATCACCGGCCACATGGCGGAATTCATCAAGAAGAACGCGCCCTTCTCCGTGCTGCTGGTGGTGGTTCGCAATTTGGACGGACTGCAAAACTGTTACTCGGTCGGCGTCATTGACCGCTCGCTCGCAAGCTTCCAGTCCCGCTTCGAGAGCCTGCTCCCTTCTTCGGCCGTCTTAGAGCGCTGGGCCACGGACCAATTCGCAGCCATCTTGAGCACCGCCTCCGGCGGCGCCATCGAGATGTCGTCCGAGGTGGTGGGAAAGCTCTCCGAGCCGTTCCTGGTACAAGACAAGGGCGGAACCCATTCCATCGTCTTCAGCCCCCGCGCGGGCGTCGTCGAATACAGCCCTGGCTCGGATGTCGCCAAGTTTCAAGCCCGGATCAAACAGTTGGCCGGCGCGCTGACCGGCTGACCTCTTTCGCATGTTGTCGGAAATGTTTGAAAAGGCCTCATTGCACGGCCCCAATCAGACGATAGAAGGCTGACAGGTTCAACCCAACATGCCAAGGTCCGCCGCTGCCATTTCGGCCAGTTTGAAAAAGGTCCCTCCCTTTCCTCCCGTGGCGGCTAAGCTCCTCAGCCTGTTATCGGACCCCGCCGTCGACAGCAACGAAGTAGCGGATCTCATCGAAAGCGACGCGTCGTTCACCGCGCGCCTGCTGCAGCGCGTGAATTCGGCCGAATTCGGCTTCGTCTCCGACATCGGCAACGTGCGGCGCGCCGTCGCGCTTCTCGGGCTTGACACCACGCGCCAAATCACGCTTGCGCACGCCACCGCTGCATATGCGCAAGGTGGCTTAAAAACCGAGTCCATGCGCCGCTGCTGGCAACACACGGTTGCAACCGCGGTCCTGGCCGAAGAAATCGCGGCGGCCTGTGACGCCTTCTCGAGCGTCGCGTTCACCGCCGGGATCATGCACGACATCGGCCGGCTGGGTTTGCTGGTGGCTTATCCGGAGGAGTATGAACGGGTGATCCGCGACGCCGCCGAGCGCTGCCTGGACCTGCTCGATTTTGAACAAGAGGAATTCGGAGCCCATCACGCCGAAGCGGGCCGCATGCTGGTTGAGCGCTGGGGATTGCCTTCCGAGATGGCCCTGATTGCCGGCCGCCATCACGACTCTTGCGAGGGCACGGAATTGGATTTGCTGCGCATCGTGCATCTGGCCTGCCGCCTGGCCGATGTCCTGGGCTATGACGTGGTGAAGCCCCTGGTCCCCTCCAGCGCCGGCGAGGTTCTCGCGCAATTGCCGGAGCGGGCGCGCGCACGCCTGGGCCGTTCTCCCGAAGAATTGTGCGAGCGCATCGAACGGCGAATTCAAGAATTCGGCTCCGAGCCGGCCAATGCTACTCCCGAAGAGACGCTGGCCTTGCTCGCCTCTGCCGGTACTGCCGGGAATCCGGGACAGGCGACGATTTTACACCGCCAGCCGGATGGAGAATCGGAGCAACCCGCCTTGCACGGCCGACCCAGCCGGAAGCGGGAAATCATCCTGTGGATCGGGGCGGGGGTGGCCGCCATTACCGCCGTGGCGCTGTGGGTCTGGCGCTAGAGGGCTGATCGCCGCTCAGGAGGCTGATCGGGGCTGGAAGGGCTGATCGGGGCGCGGGAGTTTGCGATCGCATCCGCCGATTCGCTCACGAACCGGTGTAGCGCATCCAGTTGATCGGCAATCCGGCCGGGGTCGGCTTGCTTCGCCGCCCGCTCGATCTGGGTTCCCATCTCTTCGATAGGCGGGAATCCGCAGCCGCGTCCGGTGCCTTTCAAATTGTGTCCGAAGCGCTGGATGGGGCCGAAGTCGCGGGCAGCCAGGGCATTGCGCGCTTCTTCAATCTGTTTCTCTTTGGAGGCGAGATACTGCGGGACCAGCGCCTTTACCTGCTCTGAGAGGGCAATGGGCTGTGGGGCCGGCGGGCCTGGCGCGGCTAGCATTGCTTTGGCTGGCGCAAAACGGCGGATGGCTTTCATAAGCGTCTCCCGATCCACGGGTTTGGCGACATGGGTCACGCATCCGGCTTCCAAGCTGGCGCGCACCGCTTCGCGCATGGCGTCCGCCGACAGGGCGATAATCGGCGTCCCCAGATTTCGCGGCTGCGCCCCGTGCGGCTGCGCCCCAGGCGGCAGTGTTTCCTGCGATTGCTGCCAGACCCGGATACGCCGGGTGGCCGCTAAGCCGTCCAATACGGGCATGTCGATGTCCATCAGAATCAGATCGAACTGCTCGCCTCGTTGGATGGCGTCCAGCGCCTCCTGCCCGTTCTGGACGAAGCGCAGACTCACCGGCTCATTCCGCAGATAGTGCTCGAGCAACAGCCGGTTGTCTTCGGTGTCCTCGGCCACCAGAATTCGGATCGTTTCACCGCTGGGAAGTTGCGGCCTCTGTTTCTCAAGCGCGGACGGCTCAACCGCGTCGGGAGCCGCCAGAACCGGTTCCACCGCCAGGAGCGGCAGGCTGAAGTGAAAGGTGCTGCCGCCGCCCTCCCGGCTGACTACGCCGATCTCACCCTGCATCAACTCCACCAGGTCGCGGCAGATCGCGAGCCCCAATCCGACGCCGCGCTGGGGGTTACTCTGATTGGGCAACTGGACAAACTGGGCGAAAATTTTGTCCTGGTCCTCCAGCCGCATGCCCGGGCCGGTGTCGCGCACCTCAAATAAAAGCTTATCGCCCGCGGACGCTCTCAGAACCTTCACGTTCACATCCACGCGTCCGGCGTCGGTGAACTTCAGGGCGTTGCTCAGAAGATTTACCAGCACTTGCTGGATGCGCAGGGGATCTCCCAGCGCGCTCTCGGGCGCCGCCGGATCGATTTCCACTCCGAGCGTCAGGCCTTTGCGCGCGGCCGCTTCGCGGAAGGTAGCCACGGCGTCGCCCACCGTCTCCCGGATCTGAAAGGGCGCTTTTTCGACGCGTACCGCTCCGGCTTCGATGCGCGAGAAATCCAAGAAGTCGTTGATAAGGGCCACCAGCCGGCGGCAGTTGCGCTGGAACATGTTTACGTATTCGCCTTGTTCGAAGCTCAACGGAGTTTCCGAGAGCAGGTCCGCCGAACCCAGGATGGCATTCAGCGGGGTGCGGATATCGTGACTGATTTTGGCCAGAAATTCGGTCTTGGCGCGGTTGGAGGCCACCGCCGCGTTCTTGGCCCGGACGAGCGCGGCATCGGCCCTTTTTCCGGCCCCGCTGTCGCGCAGGAAAACATAGAAGCTGGATCTGGGATCCTCGGCCGCGGCCAGAAACGTGACTCCCACGTCGGCGCCACGGGCCTGGGGCCCGCCAATCCGGGCGGCGATTTCCGAGCGTCCCTGCAGTCGCATCTCGGCGATGGCCTGCTGCACCCGGGCGCGGTCCTCCGCCCGCATGGTGTCGGCGATGCCGGGCGGCCGGTAAATCTGCGAACAACCCGCCATCTCCGCGTACGCTTTGTTCAGCCACAGGTAGCGTCCGTCGGCGTCCACTTCGGCGATGCCGTCGAGCGCGCTTTCAAGCACCAGGCCCTTGCGCCGCAGGATCTCGGCCACCCGCATGAGCCCCTGGTTCAAGCTTCCGATTTCATCGCGCCCGGCCAAGGGGCTGGGAGCGGCGTAGTTTTCCAACCGTGCCACATTGCCTTGCAGCGCCGCGATGCGGCTGGTGATGCCTCCTGCGAACAGGAGTGTCATTGCCACGCCGCCCGAAAGCCCGAAAAACAGGCAGGCCCCCGTGACGGCGCCCTGCTCGGCACGCAGCTGGCGGGAGTAGATCGAGGCTATATCGAGTTGGCGAGCGTTGTCCTGCTCCATCCACTTCAGCAGATCCTCCATGCGCGAACGTTGGGTTTGCGCCGCGCTCAGGCCGGCGCGCAATTGGTCCCCCGGCAAGACCCCCAGCCGTAAGCGGGCCAGGTCGCCAAACATCCGCTCCTCGATCGAGTGTTCGAGCGCCGCGATCTGGGCCACGCGCTGCTGTTCGATTGGAGTGTCGGCGGTGAGATTTGAGAGCTGTTGCCGAGCGCCGTCGAAGGCCGCGAGCGAGGAGCGGGCCCGGCCGGCAAAGGGTTCTTGGGCGGTGATGATATAGGCTCGCACAGCGGCGCTGGTCTCGATCTCCGCCGCGCGCAGGCGCTGGATTTCCTCCGCGGTTTCGAGCGCCCGCCGCACCTCCGCCCCGGCCGCCGAATTGCGCGCCGCCAGGATATTCGCCACACCGAACATCAATACCGTGGCCGCCGCCGGGAATGAGATCAGCAGCAGACACTTGGCCCGAAGCGAAAGGTCCGGCCATTTTTGCAACCAGCGCATAGTTTTTGTAACTGCCCAGTTCTTCGAACCACCCGATCGGCTAACGATCCAGAACCAACTGCAACAGCGGACCGAGCGCGCTGACACGCGCCTTTTCGAGCGAAGCGTCGGCGCCCAGATGGGCTGAGACCGAAAGATAAAGATCGGATTGCTCGGCTCCCGATACGGCCACGATCCGGACTTCGGGAAACAGCTGCTTCAGCTCCCGCAGGGCCTCAATGCCGTCCCGTCCGGGCATCACCATGTCGAGAATCAACGCGTCCACGGCTTGATACCGCAACTGCAACATGCAATGCTGCATGTCCCCGGATTCGATGACATCAAATCCCGACGGTTCCAGGATGGCGCGCGCCAGCACCCGGAACTGCTCGTCGTCGTCGACCACCAGCACTTTTCCGTTGGAACGTCCGATGGCGGGCGGAGATCGAACTGGTTTTTCGAAGACCTCGTGGGCCATGACTGTACTCATCGGCCTAGCGGAGCGAACTTTGAGCGCATGGCTCCTGGCTCTTGTTCCCGATGGCGCCTACCGATAAGCCCTGCGTGTGGATAGACATTCAAATTCGGAGCGCACAGAGCGGGACACGCACCGCTCGGATGGATAGCAATCGAGGCCCGCTCGGTTGTGCGCGCTGTCAAATTCCGAGCGCACAGAGCGGCACGCGCCCCGCTCGGATGGATAACAAGCGCGGCCCGCTCGGTTGTGCGGGCTGTTTTCCGGGGAGTCAGCCGTGATCCTGGCCACTGTCTCGTCGGATCC
>Ga0302324_100002988_pt1 | contig 38287 bp, 33 predicted proteins | sample Palsa_T0_1_FD_201949 | JGI IMG/M metagenome (GOLD analysis project Ga0302324, IMG submission 201949) | Peat permafrost microbial communities from Stordalen Mire near Abisko, Sweden - Palsa_T0_1 | ecosystem: Environmental > Terrestrial > Soil > Palsa > Peat permafrost | place: Sweden: Abisko... | reverse complement strand
GGCACTGCGCTGGCGTGCTCGATCGAAGCATCGAGACTGCCGCAGCGTACGCAGGATTGCAGTACATCCCATAGTGCCAGGCGATGCCGCTGCAGCCGTCGCAGCCGGCTCTGGTACGGCAGCGAACGGCGCGCACCGCACAGCCGTTCCATGATCGGCCAGAACTGATTCTGAGGATGTGCGTAGTACTGCTGCGCGGTCAGCGAGGCTGCGCCCGGCATGCTGCCGAGAATCAGCAGCCGCGCATCGGCATGCACCAGCGGAGCGAAGCTATACAGGCGGTTGGCCGGCGCGAGCGACATCAGCCAAGTCTAGCCGCCGCGTTTGAAAAACTGCACCGCGCGTTCGTGCTTGAGCGCCGCCGCGCGTGTGGCGAAGGTGCCGAGGTTGCGTCGTTTGCCCGTGCGTGGATCGCTCTTGCGCGAATACAACCGGTACTTGCCTGACGGGAGTTTGCGGATCATGCGACCGCCGGCTGAGACGGCTTCGATGCCGGCTGCCCCGGGGGCGGCTGCTGCGCAAACACCGGCGCACCCGGCGCTGCGAAGCCGATGCCCTGGCTGCGAAGCTTCTCGAGCAGCGCCAGCGTAAACTGCGCGCGCAGCTCGGCGACCGACACCTTGGCCAGGTCGGTGGCAAAGAAGCTGACCTCGTACTCGAAGCCGGCGCTACCCAGGCCGCGAAGCGTGCAGCGCGCAAAACGTGCGCTCGGCAGGGATTTGACCACCTGTTCGATCAGCGCCGGAATCGAACGCAAGGTATCGGTAGGGGTGTCGAACGCGAGATTCAACACGTAGGTGGTGCGTTGCTCGCTGGCGCGTCCGAAGTTCCTGAGCTTGGCCTGCAGCAGTTGTGAGTTGGCGATGATGATCTGCTCGCCATCAATGCTGCGCAGGTGCGTGCTCTTGATACCGATGCGCTCGACCTTGCCGTTGATGTCATCGATGTGCAGCTCATCGCCGATCTGAAATGGCTTATCGAAGGCGATCGCGAGTGAGGCCAGCACATCGCCCAGCACGTTCTGTACCGCCAGCGCAACGGCGACGCCGCCGACTCCGAGACTGGTCACCAGAGTGGTGATGTTGACACCCAGATTGGACAGCAACATCAATACCGCCAGCGACCAGACCAGGACCAGGATCACGAAGCGCAGTATCGAAAGCGTCGGCAGCTGATCGCCGCCGACGTGCTGCATGCGGCGATCCACCATGAAGCGCGCAGCCCGGGCGCCCCACAGCGCCGCCTGCGTCCAGAATGCGAACTGTATGCCGATATCGATGAAACGATCGACCCGGGGCGGCAGATTCAGGGTCTTGAGCGCAAAATAGGCGGCCACCGCCAGGATGAACAGCCGCGTGGTGCCGTGATAGAGCGCAATCGCGAGCTCCAGCGCAGTGGGCGACTGGTGCGGCTTCAGACTGCGCAGCCTGCGATCGAGCAGCGCCCGCGCGAACGGCAGCACCACCAGCAGCAGCAGAAAAATCCCCACCGCCTCGGCCCACGATTGCAGGTCATTGCCGTAATAGACGCTGCCGGCTAAGTCGTGAAGCTTGTCCATGCGCGCAATGTAGCCAAGCCGACGGCCCGCTGCCGTCAGTCTACTCCTACGCGTGAGCGTAGCTGTTTGAGCCGCTTGTGCTGCGTCTTGCCTTCGAGGCGTCGCTGCTTGGAGCCGAAAGTGGGCCGGGTTGCGCGGCGTGTCTTAGGCTCGACACTGGCGCGCGAAATCAGATCCTGCAGGCGCTCGAGCGCCTCGCGGCGGTTGCCTTCCTGGGTGCGCTGGTTGCGGGCGTTGATCAGCAGTGTGCCGTCGGCGCCGAGGCGCCGTCCGGCCAGCACCCGCAGGCGCGCTTTGACCGGCGGCGACAACGCCGCGGTGCCTGCCAGATCAAAGCGCAGCTGGGCCGCGGTGGCGACTTTATTTACATTCTGTCCGCCCGGACCGGAGGCGCGCACGAATTGGAACTGCAGATCCGCATCGGGAATGGGCGTGGTGTGTTTCATAGCGGCGTGTCATCGTGCCGAATGAGCTGCACTTCACGCTGCGCCACCGGTATGGTGATGTGCGCGTCGCGGAACAGGCGCCAGATCATGCGATTGACGTCGGAGCGCACGTTGTTGACTCCGGCTTCCGGGTCAGCGATCCAGAAGCGCAGTTCCAGGTCCATGCCGTGATCCGAGAACTGCATGAGCCGCGATACCGGCGCCGGCTCGCGCAGGATGCGCGGATGCCCCTGCACCGCGCTCATCAGGACCTCGAGGGCCCTCTCGGGGTCATCGCGGTAGCTGATGCGCACCGGCAGTTTCAGACGCACCTTGCGGTCCGAGTAGCTCCAATTGATGACCGGGTTGGTGATCAGGCTCTGGTTCGGGACCAGCGTCTCGACGCCGTCGCGATCGCGCACCACCACATAGCGGCCGCGCAGCGCCTGCACCCAGCCGAAGCTCTCGGTACTGGTTCCGGGCATGCCGGTGAAGCTGATGACATCGCCCGGTTTGATGGATTTGTCCATCAGCAGCACGAAACCGCTGACGAAGTTGCTGGAGATGGACTGCAGTCCAAATCCAAGGCCCAGTCCTACCGCTCCGGTCAGCACCGTCAGGGCTGTCAGGTCTACGCCAGCGGCGTTGATGCCGAGCAATATCCCGAGTCCAATCAGGAAGAAGTAGGTGAATTTGGTGATGCCGATGCGCGTGGACAGCGCGATCGACTCCACGGTCATGATGCGGCGCTCGAAGGCGCGCGCGAGCACACTGGTCACCAACACGAATGCACTGATGATCACCAGCCCCTTGAGCAGTGCCCAGAGCGTGAATTCGCCGCGACCGGGCAGAAGATTGATGTCGTTGAGCGTGTTCTGCAGCGCTCCAAACCAGCCGACGAGCTGGAATGAGATTCCGAGCCAGATCAGCAACGTCAGCCGGCTCTCCCATTTGCGCAGCCATGAGTCCGGGCCCAGACCTAAGCGCAGCAGGTACACCCCGAGCCGCACCAGGATCAGCGTCGCCGCCAGCTCCATGGAAATGTTGAGCAGCGTGGTGGCCGAACCGACCGCGGCGACCGAGGTACGCAGCAGCAGCAGCAGCAGCAGCGCCAGCAGCAACGGCGCCTCGATCATGACGATCTCGAGCGTGCGGGCACGCGCGCCGCGCAACGCCAGCCCGGCCCGCTGCCGCGGCCACCACAGCCGCAGCCGATGTGCGGACAGCAGCGCGGCCAGCAACGCCACGCTGATCGCCGCCACCTGCAGCAGGGTCTCGCCGCTGCTGATACTGGCGAGAAACTCGCGCAAGCCTGCGGCGCTGTCGCTCATGGCATTCAGGCGTTGAGATCCGGAATCAATTGGCTTTCAAGCTTCAGGATCTGGTCCTTGAGCGCGAGCTTGCGCTTTTTTAGGCGCTTGAGCTGCAACTCGTCGATATGGATGTCCATCGACAGACGCGAGATCACTTCATCCAGATCGCGGTGTTCGATACGCAGCGCACGCAGCTTTTCCACATTGCGGAACAGCTCGCGGTCGACGTTATCTTCCTGATCGCTCATCCGCTGTGATCGCTCACGGCACAAGCCGCGCCGCAATGGGTGTAATCAGGTCGGGTAGCTTAGCGAAGCGGCCGAGCGGACGCCAAGGTAAATCCGGCTCATGGAAATCCGAGCCGATGGAACCGGCAAGCTGGTAGCGCCGCGCCAGCGCCGCGGCGCGCTCGGCATCTGCCGGGCCCATGCCCGACAGACTGACTTCGATGCCCTCGCCACCGGCGGCCTTGAACTGTGCGACCAGTTCGCGCAACACGCCGTGGGAGACGCTATAGCGATGCGGGTGCGCCAGCACCGCGATGCCGCCGGCGGCGACGATGCGCTCTACCGCATTCGCGAGCTGCGGCCATTGCGCGCTGACATAACCCGGCCGGCCGCGCTTCAGGTAGCGCTGGAACGCCTGCTGCAGGCTGTCGGCAAGGCCCAACTGGCACAGCGCGCGCGCCAGGTGCGTGCGTGTGGGCAGCGCCGCCTCCAGGGTCAGCGCGGCGAGTTGTTCGCCGGGCAGGCCGCAGCGCGACAGCCGCAGCGTCATCGCACTGATGCGCTCGCGCCGGCGCTCGAGTACTGCAGCGCAGTGCGAGAGCAGCGCGGTGTCGGCGATGTCCAGCCCCAAGCCGACGATATGAATTTCCCGTTCGCGCCATTGGCAGCTCAGTTCGATCCCTGGCACGAAGCGAATCGCAGCTTGCGCGCAGGCGGCACCTGCGTGGCCACAGCCGCTGACCGTGTCGTGATCGGTGAGCGCCAGCATTTCGACCTGACGCTGCACCGCCAGCGCCACCAGGGCCGCCGGCGACAGCAGTCCGTCCGAGCAGTTGCTGTGGGTGTGCAGGTCGATGCGTGGGAACACAGCTTGACTCAAGCCCGCGACAGCAGCGCGGGCCAGTCGCGAGAGCGGTCGGCGTAGGCCAGAAACGAAGGATTGATCAGATTCGCGCGTGCGTTATAGCGCAGCGGCGCCCCGTTTAGGTCTACCACGCAACCGCCGGCTTCGAGCACCACGGCCTGGCCAGCCGCCGTGTCCCACTCCGAAGTCGGTCCGCGGCGCACGTACAGGTCGCCGCTGCCTTCGGCCAGCAAGCCGAATTTCAAGGCGCTACCAACGCTGATGCGCTGCTGCTTGCCCAGGCGATCGAGCATGCGCTCGAGCACCGCATCCCCGTGCGAGCGGCTGCCGAGAATCCGCAGCGTTTCGGGCGCCGCGGCCTGCGCGTGTATGGGGGTGCGGTTGCCCTGCTGATCGCGCCGGAATGCGCCGCAGCCGCGTGCGGCACCGTACAGCACCGAGCGCGCCGGGGCGTATACGATTCCGAGCACCGGCTCGCGCTCCTCCACCAGCGCGATATTGACCGTGAATTCACCGTTACGTTTGACGAACTCGCGGGTGCCGTCCAGTGGATCGACCAGCCACAGCCGCCGCCAGTCGCGCCGATGCTCAAACTGCTGCGGTGGGGATTCCTCGCCCAACATTGATATCTCAGGCGTAAGGGCCGCAAGGCCTGCGGCGATGATGCGCTGCGCCGCCAGATCGGCCTCGGTCAGCGGCGAACGATCGTCCTTGAGCGTGACGTCGAAAGCAGTCTGATAGATTCGCATGATCTCCCGGCCCGCGGCATCGGCGATGTCGATGACGGCCGGCAGCCAGTTCGCCAGCTGCCGGGGGCTCAGTTGCGTGATCATGGCCCTATGATAGCCGACAGCATGAACGCCCCGATTTTGACCCCGGCGCAATGGAGCCAGATAGACACCGTGCTGCTCGATCTGGATGGCACGCTGCTGGATCTGGCCTTCGACAACCATTTCTGGCGAGAACGCGTACCTGAAGCCTGGGCGCAGCGGCGCGCCATCACGTTCGCGCAGGCGTGCGCCGAGCTGCAGCCGCGTTTCGCCGCCCGCGAGGGCACTCTGGATTGGTACTGCATCGACTATTGGAGCCGTGAGCTGGCACTGGATATCCGCGCGCTTAAACTAGCCGCCGCCGATCGGATCGGCTGGCTGCCTGGAGCGCGTGATTTCCTCAAACGCGTACGCAGGCTGGGCAAACGGCTGGTACTGATCACCAATGCGCACCCGATCGCGCTGGCGATCAAGGATGCACGCACCGAGGTCATCAGCTACTTCGATGCCGGCTTCAGTTCGCACCGCTTCGGCGCGCCCAAAGAGCAGCCGTTGTTCTGGCGCGAGCTCGCCAAGGTCGAGACATTCAATCCCGCGCGCAGTCTGTTCGTGGATGACAGCCTCAATGTGCTGCGCGCCGCTCGTGCAGCGGGCGTAGGGCTGATCTATGCGGTGCGCAAGCCGGACAGCTCCAGCGCCGCCCGCATGCACCCGGAGTTTCCAGCGGTCGACGCCGTTGCCGAGCTGCTTTGAGACGCAGCTCTGCCGGCAGCTCAACGCGCCGATCGACGCCGCGCTCCGCCACTCGGGCCGCCGGAGCGGCCGCCGCGGTTGCCGCCCGGCCTCGCGCCGCCGCGATTGCCACCCGAGCGCGAGGCAAGGGCGCGGCCCTGAACGAATTCCGCCGACGGCGGCGGCGCCGCGATCAGCTTCGCCAGCAGCTCCGGCGCCACCGCGGCCACGGGAATCTTGCGACCGATGTAATCCTCGATATCCGGCAGCGAGATCGCATATTCCTCGCAGCCGAAACTGATGGCATCGCCGTCGGCACCGGCGCGCGCCGTGCGGCCGATGCGGTGCACGTAGTCGGGCGCGTCCTGCGGCAGATCAAAGTTGAAGATATGGCTCACGTCGGGAATGTGCAGTCCGCGCGAGGCGACGTCGGTGGCGATCAGCACCGCCAGTTCGCCCTCATGAAACTGTCGCAGGAACTGCAGACGCTTTTTCTGCGGTACATCGCCCGACAGCGCCTGGGCATGAAAGCCGTTGGCGCGCAGTGACGCTTCGAGCCGTTCGGCCATGCGCCGCGTGTTCACGAACACCATCGTGCGGTGCGCCTCGGTTTCGCGCAGCAAGCCGACCAGCAGCGGGATTTTCTCCTCCATCGAGGGGAAATAGATCACCTGGCGGATGCGGTCTATCGTGACCTTGTCGGGTTCGATGCGCACCAGCTCGGGGTTGTTCATGTGCTCGTAAGCGAGCTCGAGCACGCGCTGCGACAAAGTCGCCGAGAACAGCATCGATTGACGGTGCTCGGGCCGCGGCAGGCGCCGCAATATGAAGCGGATATCGGCAATGAAGCCCAGATCGAACATCCGGTCCGCCTCATCGAGCACCAGTACCTGCACGTGCCGCAGGTCGTAGATGTGCTGCTTGAAGTAGTCGATGATCCGCCCCGGGGTACCGATCAGCACGTCGACGCCGCCGGCGACGATTTGCCGTTGTTTTTCGTAGTCCGTGCCCCCAAATACCACTGCCATGCGCAGACCCGTGTGCCTGCCCAGGACGGCGGCATCCTTATGAATCTGCACGGCCAGCTCGCGTGTGGGCGCAACCACCAGGGCGCGAATTGAGGTTGCGTGTCGGCCCGGCGGGGCGGGCTTGGACAGCAGCGACTGGAACAGCGCCACCAGGAAGGCGGCGGTTTTGCCGGTGCCCGTTTGCGCCTGCCCGGCGATGTCCCGGCCCTGCAGCGCGGCCGGCAGGGTTTGCGCCTGGATCGGCGTGCAGTAGGTGAAACCCGCATCGCGGATGCCCTGCATCACTGAATCCGACAAGGGCAGGGATTGGTAGGTCAGGGAACTGAGATGTTCATCACTCATTTATAAGATTCTTAAAGCTGTCCTTAAATGGCGACAGAGCCTTCATTGGCTCCGCGATCGCCGTAAGACTTGCAATGCGCCCCGGAAAGGGCAAAAATAAGGCCACCGGCGGTCGTTCTGTCCGCACCCGCCAAGCCACCCTGACGCAAGCCATCCTTGAGCTAGTGTAACCGTTAGACGGCTTTTCGGGGCACGGTGTGGGCCGCGCCGTCAATAATTTCAGTTCGCTCAATTTTCTACACCCATCGCGTAAATTCGTCTTTTGTTTCCCAATATAAAATTCTCTCCCCTCAACGGAGGCTCAACTGCGTGAGTAACGAGCACATTGTGCACACATCGGACGCCAGTTTCGATCAGGACGTCCTTAAGGCTGAAAAGCCGGTTTTACTGGATTTCTGGGCGGAATGGTGCGGCCCCTGCAAGATGATCGCACCGATCCTCGATGAGATCGCGACCGAGTACAAAGACAGGCTGCGGATCGCGAAGCTCAACATCGACGAGAATCCACAGACGCCGCCTAAATTCGGCATTCGTGGCATTCCGACCCTGATCCTGTTCAAGAACGGCACGGTCGAGGCCCAAAAGGTCGGCGCCGTGTCGAAATCCCAATTGGCAACCTTTCTGGACCAGCACCTGTGAGAGGCTATCTGGGAAATCAGGGCCGTAATCGCCCGCAGAACAACAACAATAATAACAACCAGAACAAGGGTCCGCGCCACGGCAACCGCGACGGCAATCGCGGCAATGGCCGCCCCGACGACTTGATGCCCGAGCTCGAGCCCATCGGTGAGGATGACGCCGAGGTCATCAGTCCGGCCGAGCTGGCGGCATCGCGCAAATCGATGAACCTGACCGAGCTCAAGGCCAAGCCGATCCACGAACTCGTGAAGATGGCCGACTCGATGGGCCTGGAGAACGTTGCGCGCTCGCGCAAGCAGGACATCATCTTCTCGATCCTCAAGGCGCACGCGCGCAACGGCGAGGACATCTACGGCGACGGTGTGCTCGAGATACTGCAGGACGGCTTCGGTTTCCTGCGCTCGGCCGACGGCTCCTATCTGGCCGGGCCGGATGACATCTATGTATCTCCGAGCCAGATCCGGCGCTTCAATCTGCGTACCGGCGATACCATTTCCGGGCTGATCCGCCCGCCCAAGGATGGCGAGCGCTATTTTGCGCTGCTCAAGGTCGGCGAGATCAATTACGACTCTCCGGACAGCTCGCGCAACAAGGTGCTGTTCGAGAATCTGACGCCGTTTCACCCGACCAAGCGCCTGAAACTCGAACGCGGCAATGGCAGCACCGAGGACCTGACCGCGCGAACCATCGATCTGGTGGCGCCGATCGGCAAGGGCCAGCGCGGTTTGATCGTCTCGCCGCCCAAGGCCGGCAAGACCATGCTGCTGCAGAACATCGCCACCTCGATCAGCTGGAACCATCCCGAGGTGATCCTGATCGTGCTGCTGATCGATGAGCGGCCCGAAGAAGTCACCGAGATGCAGCGCACCGTGAAGGGCGAGGTGGTCTCGAGCACCTTCGATGAACCGGCCGCACGCCACGTGCAGGTGGCCGAGATGGTGATCGAAAAGGCCAAGCGTCTGGTGGAGCACAAGAAGGACGTGGTCATACTGCTCGACTCGATCACGCGTCTGGCGCGCGCCTATAACACCGTGGTCCCCTCCTCGGGCAAGGTGTTGACCGGCGGCGTCGATGCCAATGCACTGCAGCGTCCCAAGCGCTTCTTCGGCGCCGCGCGCAACATCGAAGAAGGCGGCAGCCTGACCATTCTGGCCACGGCGCTGGTCGACACCGGCTCCAAGATGGACGATGTCATCTACGAGGAATTCAAGGGCACCGGCAACAGCGAGATCCATCTGGACCGCCGTATATCCGAAAAGCGCGTGTTCCCGGCCGTGAACATCAACCGCTCCGGCACGCGCAAGGAAGAGCTGATCACCGATCCGGGTGAGCTCGCGAAGATGTGGATTCTGCGCAAGCTCCTGCATCCGATGGATGAGCTGGCCGCCATAGAGTTTCTGCTCGATAAGATGAAGGATACCAAGGCGAATTCAGAATTCTTCGAGGCGATGAAGCGCTGAGCGCTGAGCCCGCAACCGGGGGTTTCGGAACGGGTTCTCGTCGCGGCACTGCGACGGTGGCGCAGTGGCTGTGCTTGGGTGATCATGTCGGCCTTTCGCGGCGGCAGCCGCAGGCGGATTGAAGCCGACATCATGCCTTCATCGCGGTTTGGCGCACTATGGCTCGTGCTGCTCCTGTGGGGTGCCGCGCGTGCGACCCCTGTGGATGACGGCACGCCGCCACCGCCGCCGCCGTCGATCCCCAGCCCGATCACCGATCATCTGGCGTTGACGGCCGGCTTTTACTGGGGCCACGTCAATACCTTCGGCCAGTTCAACTCGGGCAACGGGCTGCCGGGCACCACGCTCACTGCCGAACGGGATCTGGGCCTGACCAATCAGGTGTATCAGCCGCGCTTCGAGCTCATGTTCCGGCTGCAACAGCGCGGACGGTTACGCGTGAACTTCTTCGATCTGCGGCGCGGCGGAGAGCAGCAGCTCGATAGCAAGATCCAGTTTGGCGACCAGACCTTCCAGGCCGGGCAGCTGGTGCAGTCCAATATCAATTGGCGGCAGATGGATCTGACCTATACCTATTCGTTTCTGCGCGGCGAGCGCTACGAGCTCGGCGCGGGCCTGGGCGTGCATCTGCTCGAGGCTCAGGCGACCGCACAGATTCCCGGCACCGCCCAGCGCACCGATTATTCGCAGGCCGCGCCGTTTGCATCCGTGGCGCTCGACGGCACCTATCTGATCGACCGGCACTGGTCCTTCAATGCGCGCGCGCAGTATCTGCGTCTCACGGTCGGCGACTTTACCGGCCTGCTGGATGACTACCACGCGGATCTGCAATACCGCTGGCGGCGCAACCTGGCCTTTGGCGTCAGCTACGACTATGCGCAAGACGAAGTCGATGTGCGCAACCAGGATCCTTCCGGCGTGCTGAAGTTGACTTTCACCGGGCCGGAACTGTTTGTACGCCTGAGTTATTGAGCCCGATCCACAGCGCGATGATGGTCAGCAGCAGCGCCGCTGCCGCCAGCGCCAGCGAGTGATGGATACCGATAATCTCCCCTAACAGCCCGACCGTCGCGCCGCTGACGAAGCGCAGTCCGAGACTCGACATCGTGAATACGCCGATGATGCGACCGCGCAGCGCTACCGGCGCGTTCAATTGCACCAGCGCCTGCGCCATGGCGCCGAAGGACAGCTCGAGAAAACCGGCGCAGAACAGCGCGGCCAGAGCCAGCGCATACTGCTGCGACAGCGCGAAAACGATCAGCGCAATACACCACAGCATTGCCAGCACCAGTGCTGTGGAGCTGCGCGGCGATAGCAGGCCGCGACTCTCGAGCACTACCGCCGCGAACAGCGCGCCGGCGGCGTCGGCCGCGGCGAGCGCGAAGTAAAACACTCCGGGATTGCCGTGCCCCAGGTCGATGGCAAAGCCTGGCATTTGCGCCTGGTAAGCCGTGCCGACGAACAACGAAGCCGCGCCGGCGAGCAGGGTCATGAGCAATATGATTCGGTTGCCGCGAATATGACGCAGTGTCGCCAACGCATCGCCGAGACCGCGAACCGCAGGGCCGCGCACGATCGGCTCGGCGCCAGCCGCCAGTGGGCGAAACTTCGGGCCGTACGGCGCCTTCCAGAGCCATAGGAACATGGGCAGGTAGATCAGCGCATTACAGAAAATGCCGGTTGCCGGTCCAAGTAGCAGCATCAGCGCACTGCCGACCGCGGGTCCGAGCAGAGTGCCCACATAGCGCGCTGTCGCGCCCAGTCGTACCGCACTCGGCAGCTGTTCGAGCGGCACGATGTCGTAGATCAGCAGTTGCGCCGCCGGTGTCCAGAGCACACCGGCAAAGCCGTGCAGCGTCAGCAGCAGCATGGCATGCCAGGGCTGCAACGAGCCGGTCAGGATCAGCGCCCCCCAGCTGATCGACACCAGCATGAACAGCAGCATGCCGAGCTGGATCATGCGTCGCGGATCGAAGCGATCGGCCAGCGCCCCGCTGTAGCCGGAGAACAGCAGGTACGGCACCCAATGCGAGATCACGGCGAAACCGCCGAGCGCGTGCGAGTGAAATTTCTGAAACATGACCCAGTAGGTGATCACGTGCTCGATGTTGTCGGCCAGCATCGCCGTGGCGGTGCCCATGAAATAAAAACGGTAGCCACGGTGCTGGAGCGCGGCAAAGGACACGTGGCTGGCCGAGGAATGGTTGGTCACGCGACGCCGCCGATTCAAACGCCCACGTGAGCGGCAATGAAATCAGCCATGGTCTGCACCGTAGCCGGATCGCGCAACGGGCCGCTATGGCTCAGGCCCGGCGCCACCAGCAGGCGGCTGTCGGCGAGCGACGCAGCGACTTGCCTGGAATGTGCGGTTGGCACGAATTCGTCGGCGCCGCCGTGAACCAGCAGCACCGGAATGCGGATGTGCCGTGCCAGTTGCGCGGCGCAGTAGTCCTGCGGCTCACGTCCGTAGCGCAGCCGGAACAGCTGGCGTGTACGCTCGATCACTTCGGGCGACAGGGCCATGGCCATGGTGAACGAGGTGAACAGGTAGTCGGCATCCAGCGGCATGCCCACCAGCACGGCGGCCTGCAGGTTCGGGCTCGAGGGGCTTTCGGCCAGCCAGCTCAATGCCGAGAGCGCGCCGAAGGAATGCGCCAGTACGGCCCCGATCGGCGCGCAGGCGCTGCTGACCGCCGACAATGCCTCGTGGAATCGCGGCAGATCCAACTGCCGCCCGGCCGAGCGGCCGTGCGCCGGAGCATCGAATGCGGTCACGCGCAGACCGCGCGCGCTCAAACCCTCGATCACCTCACGCAAACGCGCCGCGTGCGAAATCCAACCATGCACGACCAATACGGCCGGACCCGTCCCCGGCCACTGGTACAGTTGAATATCACCGCCTGGGCTCGGCAGCCTGCGCCCGGCGGCGCCGACCAGGAATTGCGTATCCTGCGCACTGATGCGATGAGCGCGCGGCGTCGTGAACAGCCGCATCGCGAGCCGTGCCGCCAGCTGCGGGCTCAGGGCGCTGAGCAGCCGAAACAACCTGCGCAGGCGCCGCTTGAGCTGCGGCGTAAGTCCCGGAATATTGCGCTCGCTGATCCCCGGTGCGTCAGCCACTGCTGCGCCCGGCGCCGTGCTCACGGGCAATGGCCAGGTAACCGATGTCGCGGCGCAGTTGCATGCCCCGAAACCGGATCGGCTCGAGCAACGCGTAGGCTTGCCCCTGCGCCTCGCTGACGCTCGCACCCAAGCCTACCGCGCACAGCACACGTCCGCCGCTGGTCAGCACCCGGTTGTGTTCGCGGCGCGTGCCGGCATGGAATACCTTGCCCGGCAGGCGTTCGGCCGCGTCGAGGCCTTCGATGGTATCGCCCTGGCGCACGTTCTCGGGATAGCCGGCCGCGGCCAGCACTACACCGAGCGCGGCGCGCTCATCCCACTGCGCCGCGATGCTGTCGAGCTCGCGCGTCAACGCCGCGTCGCACAGCTGCGTGAGATCGGAACGCAGGCGCGAGAGCATCGGCTGTGTCTCCGGGTCACCGAGGCGGCAATTGAATTCCAGTACCTTGACCGATCCATCGGCAGCGATCATGAGGCCGGCATAGAGAAAGCCTGTGTAGGGCGTGCCATCGGCGGCGAGCCCGCGCACAGTTGGGCCGATGACCTCGCGCATCACCCGCTCATGCACCTGCGGTGTGAGCACCGGCGCGGGCGAATAAGCGCCCATGCCGCCGGTGTTGGGACCGCGATCGCCGTCCTCGAGTCGCTTGTGGTCCTGGGAGCTCGCGAGCGCCAGCACATGCTCGCCGTCGGCCATGACGATGAAGCTGGCCTCCTCCCCGCGCAGAAATTCCTCGATCACGATCTCGGCGCCGGCGGCGCCAAAGCGGCCGCCGAGCATCTCACGTGCTGCGACGTCGGCCTGCTCGGTGCTCTCGGCGATCACCACCCCTTTGCCGGAGGCCAGACCGCTGGCCTTGATCACGATCGGCGCACGCTGCGCGCGCACCCAAGCGCGGTCGTAATTGCGACCGGTGAAGGTGCGGTAAGCCGCGGTCGGTATGCCGTGCCGCTGCAGGAAGGCCTTGCAGAACGACTTCGAACCCTCCAGTCGTGCCGCCAGTGCGCTCGGGCCGAAGCAGCGCAGACCGGCGGCGCAGAATGCGTCGCTGATGCCGGCAACCAGCGGCGCCTCGGGGCCAATGATCGTCAGGTCCACCGCCTCACGGCGTGCCAGCTCGAGCAGCCCCGCGATATCGCTGGCCGCTACGGCGACATTGCGCACGCGCGGCTCCGAATCGGTGCCGCCATTACCCGGGGCGACCAGCACCTCGCGCACGCGCGAGGACTGGGCGCATTTCCAGGCCAGTGCATGCTCGCGTCCACCGCCGCCGACGATCAGGACTTTCAATGGCGGAAGTGCCTCACGCCCGTGAACACCATGGCCATGCCGTGTTCGTCGGCCGCGGCGGTGATTTCCTGATCGCGCTTGGATCCGCCCGGTTGAATCACCGCCGCGATGCCGTAAGAGGCGGCCACATCGATGCCGTCGCGGAACGGGAAGAAGGCATCGGAGGCCATGACCGCCGCGCGCAGCTCGAGTTTTTCATCCGCGGCCTTCAATGCGGCTACGCGCGTGGAATAGACCCGGCTCATCTGGCCGGCCCCCACGCCGAGCGTGGCGCCGTCGCGCGCGAACACGATGGCGTTGGACTTCACGAACTGCACCACGGTCCAGGCAAACATCAGGTCGGCGAGCTCACGCACATCGGGTTTGCGGCGGCTGACAACGCGCAGGTCAGCCGGGTCGATGTACGCGAAGTCGCGCTGCTGCAATAGCAGGCCGCCGGTCACGCTGCGCAATTCCAGTCCGGCATCCGGCTCATCGCCGGCGCTGCGCAGCTCGCCGGTCGCGAGCACCCGCAGCTCGGGCTTGGCGGCGAAAGCGGCGATCGCCTGTTTGCTGAGGCTTGGCGCGACGATCACTTCGACAAACTGAGTGTCCATGATGGCGCGCGCGGTCGCCTGGTCGAGTTCGCGATTGAAGGCGATGATGCCGCCGAAGGCGGAGGTCGGATCGGTGCGGTACGCGCCCCGGTATGCTTCCAGGGTGCCGTCGGCGAGTGCGACGCCGCACGGGTTCGCGTGCTTGACGATGACGCAGGCGGCGGCCGCAAACGAGCGTACGCATTCAATCGCGGTATCGGCATCGGCGATGTTGTTATAGGACAGCTCCTTGCCCTGCAGCGCTCGTGCGCTGCTCACCGAGGCCCCGGGCGTGCGCGGGTTGCGGTAGAAGGCGGCGCGCTGGTGCGGGTTTTCGCCGTAGCGCAGCTGCTGAAGTTTTTCGAAATGCAGCGCCAGCTGATCCGGGAATTCGTCCTCGGCGAAATCCTGTCGCTGCTGCAGATAGGTCGCGATGAGCGTGTCGTAGCGCGCCGTGTAGGCGAATGCCTTGGCCGCCAGTCGCGAACGGGTATCAATCGAGGTGTCACCGGAGGCGTCGATCTCGGCCAGCACGCCGGCGTAGTCGCATGGATCCACGAGCACCGTGACATCGGCGTGGTTCTTGGCGGCGGCGCGCAGCATCGCCGGGCCGCCGATGTCGATGTTCTCGATCGCCTCGGCGTAGCTGCAGTCGGGCCTGGCAATCGTGGCCGCGAACGGATAGAGATTCACCACCAGCAGATCGATGGTCTCGATGCCGTGGGCACGCATGACCTCGTCATCGGTACCGCGCCGAGCGAGCAGTCCGCCGTGCACGCGCGGATGCAGCGTCTTGAGGCGCCCATCCATGAGTTCGGGGAAACCAGTGTAGTCCCTGACTTCGCGCACCGGCACGCCCTCTGCGGCGAGTACCCGGGCGCTGCCGCCGGTGGAAATCAGCTCGATGCCGCGCCGGTGCAGTTCGGCCCCCAGGAATGCGAGCCCGTTCTTGTCCGAAACCGACAGCAGCGCACGCCGGATGGGCATGGATCTAAAAGCCTTAGCCGGCCGGTCAGTCCGACAGGCCGAGCTCTCGCAGTTTTTTGCGCAAGGTGCCGCGATTGATGCCGAGGATTACCGCAGCGCGGCTCTGATTGCCAGCCGCGTAGTCGAGCACGGCGCGAAACAGCGGTTCTTCGACTTCGCGCAACACCATGTTGTACAGGCGCGCCGGACGATGCCCGTTCAGGCTCGCAAAATAGTCATTGAGTGCACGTTCCGTGTGGCTGCGCAGCGGCAGCTCCCGACCATTGGTCTTGGTCCCATTGGTTCTGATCATGTTCTGCCTGCTTGCTTTCCCCATGCCCGACTGCCCCAGAGCGCAACTCATCCCGTTCCTCAGGCCGCCTCGAGCTGTGCCCAATGCTCGAAGCCGCGCTTGGCCGCCGCAAACTGCGAAGCCGAATCTTCCGCTGCCATCAACGCCGGCCGCAGTGCAATCGCTTCGGAATGTTGTCGGCAGTACCAGCCGAGATGTTTTCGCGCCATCCGAACCCCGGTGTACTCGCCGTAGAACTCGTACAGGGATTCGAGGTGTTGGAGAATGATCTCTGTCTTGAATGCGCGCAAGAGTGGCGTTGCGAATTTTTCATTGCACAGGAACGCATTGACATCGCGGAAGATCCATGGTGCACCCTGTGCGGCGCGGCCGAGCATTACTCCTTCTGCGCCAGTGAAATCAAGTACTGCGCGCGCTTTCTGCGGTGAGTCGATATCGCCGTTGGCGATCAGCGGCACATTGAGCTCAACGCGAGTGCGGCGAATGGTTTCGTATTCCGCATCGCCGCGAAATAAATCGGCACGCGTGCGTCCATGCACACTGAGCGCGGCGATGCCGCAGGACTGTGCCAACGCGGCCACGCGCGGTGCGTTGCGGCGCGCCACATCGGTGCCGGTGCGGATCTTGAGCGTCACAGGCACCGATACCGCATGGACCACGGCGGACAAGATGCGCTCGATGAGAGCCTCATCGGCCAGCAGCGCCGAGCCAGCCTCGCGACTGCAGACCTTCTTGGCTGGACAGCCCATGTTGATGTCGACGATCTGTGCACCCAGCTCGACGTTCACGCGCGCCGCGCTCGCGAGTTCCGCGGGATCGGCGCCCACCAGCTGCACCACGCGCGGCTCAGGCTCGCCGTCGTGATCCATGCGTCGCTGCGATTTGCTGCTGCTCCACAAGCGCTGGTCGGCGCTGAGCATTTCCGCTGGCGCCAGGGCAGCACCAAAACGCCGGCACAGTTGTCGAAACGGCCGGTCGGTCACACCCGCCATGGGTGCCAGCAGCGAACGCGCAGTGAGCAGGTATTGACCGATACGCATTGCTAGGGAGCCGCGGCGCGAGCCGCGGCCGGGTTCGCCGGCGCATCGCTGGCACAGCGCAGCGCTCCGGCAGCGCTGCGCAGACACACATCGAGTTCGAAGCTGGCGCTGGCAGCACTGGGATCGCGTACCGCGATTTCGCTGTCGACGCGCTCATCGCGAGCCAGAAAGGCGCGCGGCGGCACGCCACCGGGCCAATACTGACTGGGCGTGAGCTCGCTGGCCGCGACGCGCTTGCCGTAGCGATCGAGCAGGGTCAGACGCAGCAGCGGCAGCGGCTGGGCGCGAGCGCCACGATTGGCCAAGCTCAAGCGCACGCGAATGATCTGGCTATCGGTCGGGTCTGCGACCGCGCCCTGCTGACGCACATCGTAGGCGGCCAGATTCCAATGCGGATCCAGCGGCAGGCCGAGCGCGGCATAGGTGCGGCTCAGGGTTGAATTCCAGGGCGGCGAGGCTGCGAGCGCGTCGCGCCAATGATCTATGGCCTGCAGTATCAGCAGCAGCAGCAACACGACACTTCCGGCTATCCACGGCCAGCGCCGGCGCGGCACCGGGTCGCTGGTGGGCGGCTGCTCGAGTCCGGCAGCGAGCGCCTCATCGGCCAGGTCGTCTGCATCGGGGCCGTACAAGGGCCGAACCAGCGGCTCATGCGCGGCCATTCCCAGGCGCTGGGTCAGGGCCGCCATCTCGCTGTCGACCGATTCCTCCGGTACATACTCTTCGGTTTGCGTGATGGCGTCGCCCTCGAGCACGATGGTCTCGAAGGTGCCGGTGCCGTCGGCGAAATTGGATTCATTCTCGATCGAGCCGTCGCTGGATTTTTCAGTGGCCAGATGCATTGACGGTCCGGCCGCCGCCTCGGCCTGCGAGTGCAGCCCGATCGCGGGTGCTGGCTGTTCCGGTTCGGTCGCGGCCGGCGCAGCTTCGCGCAGCGCGGCCGTGATCTGCGAGGAGGACGGCCGGTCTGCCGGCGTCGGTGCCGACGCGCCGGGCGCCGCTGCACTGCTGTCCTCCGCGGGCTCTTCGCTCAACGTCAGCAGCGCGTTGAAAACGTTGGCGCAGCGGCCACAGCGAACATACCCCTGACCCATGCGCAGATCATGGGCGGTGACCGCGAGCGTCAGTGTGCATTTGGGGCAGAGCGTGAACATCGGATTAGCTGCCGCTTGTGGAGGCGATCAATGACGCCGGCCGTGCAACGCCACCCAGCCGTCGCGTAGCGCGTAGCGCTTGATATCAAACCATGCCGCGTAGCGAGCCGCCACTTCGGGCTCCTGCGCGGACAAAATCCCAGCCAGCAGCGCGCAGCCCCCGTGGGCCACGAGTGCTGCCAGCTGCTCGGCCAGACTGAGCAGGATCTCGCTCAGAATATTGGCCAGCAGCACGTCGCTGTCGCGCGGCAATTGCGTGCTGTGCTCGCACAGTTGCAGGCGTTCGGCCACGCCATTGTCCACGGCATTCTCGCGCGTAGCCCGCAGCGCCTGGGGGTCGAGGTCGAAGGCAAAAGCGCGACGCGCGCCGAGCTTGAGCGCGGCGACCGCCAGTACACCCGAGCCGCTGCCGTAGTCGATGACCTGCCGCCCGGTCAGCGCCGCAGCATCGAGCCATTCGAGACAAAGCGCGGTGGAGGGATGGCCGCCGGTGCCGAATGCCAACCCGGGGTCGAGCCGCACGACTATGGCATCGGCCTGCGTCACGTTCTCGTGGCGCGGGCACACCCATAGACGCCGACCAAATGGCATGGCGTGGAAGTCCTTGAGCCATTCGCGCTCCCAGATGCGATCGGCCACTGCGCGGGCACGCAATTGCGCCGGCTCCAGCCCCAAGGCCTGCGCGAGCGCTGCTATCAACCTCGGTTCGGCGCTTTCGGCGGCGAACAATGCCTGCAGACGAGTCCTCGGCCACAGACGCACCTCGTCGGGCCGCGGTTCGAGCACCGCATCGGCGCTCACCGTGTCCTCGCGCGCGTCGCTGTAGGTCACGCTGAGCGCGCCGCGGTCGAAGCAGGCGGCCTCGGCCCGCTCCGGGTCGATGCCGGTGAGCTCGGCGAGCTCTAAGCTCAGCTCGAGGTAGGGCATAACCGCCGGCGCAGTCGGCGTCGGTTGATCACTTCAAGCCCAGCCGACGTTCGAGATAATGTATATCGAGGCCGCCGCCCTGAAAGGCCGCGTGCGCCAGGATCTCCTGATGCAGCGCGGTGTTGGTCTTGATGCCCTCGACCACCAGTTCGGCGAGCGCGTTGCGCATGCGCGCAATCGCGGTATCACGCGTATCGCCGTGGGCGATGAGCTTGCCGATCATCGAGTCGTAGTGCGGCGGCACGCTGTAGCCCGAGTAGACGTGGCTGTCGACGCGTATGCCGGGGCCGCCGGGCGGATGCCAGAGCTTGATCGGTCCGGGCGAGGGCATGAACGTGCGCGCATCCTCGGCATTGATGCGGCACTCGATGGCGTGGCCACGGAACTGCACGTCGGCCTGCGAGTACGGCAGCTTCTCGCCGGCCGCGATCGTGAGCTGAGCCTTGACCAGATCGATACCCGTGATCAGTTCGGTCACCGGATGCTCGACCTGGATCCGGGTGTTCATCTCTATGAAGTAAAATTCGCCGTCCTGATACAGAAACTCGAGCGTGCCGGCACCGCGATAGCCGACCGCGCGGCAGGCCTCGACACAACGCTCGCCCATCTGCCGGCGCTGCTTGGCCGTGATGCCCGGGGCCGGGGCTTCCTCGATAACCTTCTGATGCCGCCGCTGCATGGAGCAGTCGCGCTCGCCCAGGCTGATCACGTTGCCGTAGTGGTCGCCGAGCACCTGAAACTCGATGTGCCGCGGGCGCTCGAGGAACTTCTCCATGTACACCGAATCGTTGCCGAAGGCGGCCAGAGCTTCGGATTTGGTGACCGCGATCGAGCTCAGCAGCGCCCCCTCGGCGTGCACCACGCGCATACCGCGGCCGCCCCCGCCGCCCGAGGCCTTGATGATGATGGGATAACCGATGTCGCGGGCGATGCGCAGGTTCTGTTCCGAGTTGTCGCTGAGTGCGCCATCGGAGCCCGGTACGCACGGCACCTTCTGGCCGCGCATGACGTTGATGGCCGAGACCTTGTCGCCCATGAGACGGATGGTTTCGGCTTTGGGGCCGATGAAGGTGAAGCCGCTCTTTTCCACGCGCTCGGCGAAATCAGCGTTCTCGGACAGGAAGCCATAGCCCGGATGAATTGCGACCGAGTCGGTGACCTCCGCGGCGCTGATGATGGCGGGCATGTTGAGATAGCTCTGCGCCGAGGGCGGCGGTCCGATGCAGACCGATTCGTCCGCCAGCAGCACGTGCTTGAGACTGGCATCCGCGGTCGAATGCACGGCAACGGTCTTGATACCCAGCTCGCGGCAGGCGCGCAGAATGCGCAGGGCGATTTCGCCGCGATTGGCGATGACAATTTTTTCCAGCATGGGGGACGAGCTATTGAATAATGAACAACGGCTGGCCGAATTCCACGGGCTCGCCGTTCTTGACCAGGATGGCCTGTACCGTTCCAGCCTTCTCCGATTCGATCTGGTTCATCATTTTCATGGCCTCGATGATGCACATGACCTGGCCGAGTTCGACCTCATCACCGATCTCGACAAAATTCTTAGCTCCCGGCGAGGGTGCCGAGTAGTAGGTTCCGACCATTGGCGCGGTCACAATATGCTCGCCGGCGCCGGCCCGCAGCGGGCCGGGAGCGGCAGCGGCAGCCGCGGCCGGTGCGCGCGTTTCCGGCACCGGACTGGCTGCGGCAATGGTTATCGGCGGCGGTACCTGAAAGTACGGCTGCTGCTGCCCGGGCAGCACTCGGGCTATGCGCAGCGTCTCCTCTCCTTCCTTGATCTCGATTTCGGCGATACCCGATTCCTCGAGCAGCTCGATCATCTTTTTTATTTTCCGAATATCCATGACTGATGCTCCGGTCTGTTGAGGCTCGCCAGGCGCTGCTCGCGGGCGAGGCGCAACGTGCCGTCTCGGCGCTTAAGTTAAACTGCGATCTTGAAGCCGCTGATGGCCGCGGCTTGCTTAGGACTTCCGGTGACGGATTCTCCCCCGGGTTCGAGGGCAAGAATGTACCCAATTTGCGTCGATTTGCCTAATTTTTGCGCAAAGTGGTTAGATCTTGCGTGTATCGTGCCAGATCGCGGGGGTGCTGTTTGCGTTCTCTTTTGGGGCGCCAGCCACAGCTTTTGCCGCTGCCGAATCGGCCTTAACGGCTGTTTTGTTGCGCCTGAGCCTGCCCCTGCGCCCGCTGTAGCGCCAGTGTCTTCAGGTGCGCTTCAATCTGCTCGCGAGCCTGGGCGGGGCCGATCTGACCCTGATCGACCATGGCGACCTCAGCCAGCATGAAATCCGCCTCCTCGGGGTGCAATTCGCCGATTTTGACGGCAACGATGCGGCCCTGGGAATCGGCGAAAACCGAAAACGGCAATTCGGGCTCCATACCAAACTGCTCTGCAGCCGCCAGCCCCTGCTGCTCGCCGACCAGCAACGGGTAGTCGATGGGCGTGTGGCGCAGATACTCCTGCACGGCGGCAGCGAAATCCACCGCTATGCCGACGATCTCGAGCCGCTGAGATCGGTGGCGTTGCCGCAGCTGCAGCAGCAGCGGGATCTCACGCCGGCACGGCGCGCACCAGGTGGCCCAGAAATTGACGATCAGCGGCCGGCCGCTGAATGAGCGCAGCGATCGGCTCTTGCCTGCGAGATCGGGCAACTGCAGGTCCGGCAACACGCTCGGCACCGCATGAGGCGCGGCCGGTTGTGGCTCGCTCGCTCCGGCGCTCAAGGTATCGGCGTCCGGCGATACATTCGAGGGGGGCGTCCCAGTCGCGGGCGGCAACGGCCGATTCGACTGCAGGCGATAGGACAAAAACCCCGTCGCCAGGCCCATGCCCACCACCAGGGCGATGGCCAGCGCGCGTTGGGGCGGGTTCAAATCACCGCGCTCTAGCCGGTTGCCAGCGCCTGCCGCAGCAGCGCCGCGAACTCGGCGGCCTTCATGTAACCGACGACGCGAAAGCGCTGCTGCTCGCGACCTTGCGCATCGTAGAAAGCAATGGTCGGCGGTCCGTAGATCTGAAATTCGTGCAGCAGCGCCTGATCGTCGGCGCTGTTGGCCGTGACGTTGGCGCGCAGCAGGCGCACGGGTTGCAATGCGCGCTGGACTTCGGGATCGGCAAAGGTATAGCGCTGCATCTCCTTGCATGAGGTGCACCAGTCAGCGTCGATGTCGAGCATTACCGCCTGGTGTGCGGCGGCCGCTGCCTGCACCTCACGGCGCAGATCTGCCACCGTGCCGATGGTGTGGAACGGCAGCGCCTGTGCGCTCGCCTCGAGCGCCAGCGGATGCAGCGGATCGATGGCTCCGCGTGCCGATCCCAACAGCAGCGCAACACCGTACAGGCTGGCCAGCAGTGCCGCGCCCCGCGGCAACCACAGCGCGCCTCGGAATCCCCAAAGCACCACGGCGGCGGCAAAGGCGGGCACTGCATAGAGCAGCAATTCCCCGCGTGGAGGCACGATGCGAGCCAGCATCCAGGCGGCCATCGCCAGCATCAGTACGCCGAAGACCCGCTTGACGCCGTCCATCCAGGCCCCGGCGCGCGGCAGCCAGCGGCCCGCGGAGCGGCCGACCACGAGCAGCGGCGCACCCATGCCCAGACTCATGGCAAACAGAGCCGCCGCGCCGCGCGGCACATCACCGCTCTGGCCGATGACGACCAGGGTGGCGACCAGGGCCGGCGCAATGCAGGTGGTCACGATGAGGGCCGACAACATACCCATGACGGCAACGCCGCCAAAGGTGCCGGCTCGCTGGCGGTTGCTGGTCTCGGCCAGCCTGGTCTGCAGGAAGGCCGGCATCTGCACGCTAAACAGGCCGAACATGGCGCAGGCCATGGCAACGAACAGCGCCGCAAACAGCACGATGATCCAGGGCTGCTGAAATACGGCCTGGACCTGCTTGCCGGCGGCCGCGAACGCCGCGCCAGTGGCCGTATAGGTCACGGCCATGCCGAGCACATAAGTCAGGGATAGCGAAAAGGCACGCGCGGTGGTGATGCGCTGTCCCTGGCCGACGATCAGACCAGAGAGAATCGGGACCATTGGCAGCACACAGGGTGTGAAGGCCAGCCCGAGACCAATCACGAAGAACACGCCAAGCACCCCGAACATGTTGCCCGATCGAATCAGTGCCGCGAGGCGATCCTGCTCGGACACGTAGCTGCTCGAGGCTGTGCCCGCGGTGGCGCCCCGGGAAGCCGCTCCCGGTCCGCCAGTGCCGGCCCCCACGGGCGGCAATGCCACGCTCAGCGTCTGGGTCACGGGCGGATAGCACAGGCCCGCTTCGGCGCAACCCTGGTAGGTCACATGAAGGGTCAAGGGAGATTTAGGGCTGGCCGCGTGTGCCAGCGGCAGCGTCGCGATCAGTTCGTCGTGATAGACCACCTGTTTGCCGAAGTACTCATCCTGTTTGACCTGGCCTTCTGGAAACTGGGGTGCGCCGATCTGGCCGCTATCGTCGGCGATCCTGATGCGATCGCGGTATAAATAATAGCCGGGAGCGATAACCCAATCGAGCCGTACGCTGCCCGATTCATCGGCGCTGCCGCTCAGCCGAAAGGCCTTTTCGGGCGGCAGGAAATCATCGGCGCTGGCGGCTTTGTGTGACTGATCCAGTACGGCGTCCAGATCGCTGCTGCTGGCAGCTTGCGCCAGGTTTGCTGCCCCCAGCAAAGCCACGGCTGCGGCCAGCACGGCGAGCCTGCGCGGCATCGGTGGGATGGACCTGTCAGCTTTTTTCATAAGCCATTGACTACGCTGACTCACGTTAAGTGCCATCCTGTCAGAGTTTGCTTGGGTTTGGCGGTACCGGGGCCACAATCTTCCAACTGCCACGATAATAATCCGGATATCAACAGGTTGCCTGCGGATTTGGGCCCTCATCAGGCCTCTGACGGCAGCAGTCTGGGCGCGATGGCACTTGAAATTCCGGCCTTAGTCCCTATGATTAGCAGCCAACGAGGGAGAGTGCTAACACCCTCGGTGGGCGGGGCCGCATTCCGGGCACCACCTACAGTCCATCAACCTAACTCAAGATAGTAATAAAGGAGTGGCATCTATGAAGATTCGGCCTCTTCATGATCGTGTGATCGTCAAGCGTCTCGAGGAAGAGCGCACGTCACCCGGTGGCATCGTAATTCCGGACACCGCAGCCGAGAAGCCCGTGCAGGGCAAGATCGTGGCGGTGGGCAAAGGCAAGATTCTCGAAGACGGGCAGGTCCGTCCGCTCGACGTCAAAGTCGGCGACAAGATCCTGTTCGGCAAATACAGCGGCACGGAAGTGAAAGTCGAAGGCGAAGACCTCGTGGTCATGCGCGAAGAAGACGTCATGGCCGTCATCGAAGGCAAGTAATTCCACTGAGGACTATGCAATGGCAGCCAAAGAAGTACGTTTTAGTGACGATGCCCGGCAACGAATGTTCCGCGGCGTCAACATCCTAGCGAACGCCGTCAAGGCGACGCTCGGCCCCAAAGGACGCAATGCCGTGCTCGAGAAGAGCTTCGGCGCGCCGACCATTACCAAGGACGGCGTTTCGGTCGCGAAGGAAATCGAACTCAAAGACAAGTTCGAGAACATGGGCGCACAGATGGTCAAGGAAGTCGCGTCCAACACCTCTGACGAGGCTGGCGACGGCACCACGACTGCCACCGTGCTCGCACAAGCGATCATCCGTGAAGGTCTGAAGGCTGTGGCTTCGGGCCGCAACCCGATGGACATCAAGCGCGGCATCGACAAAGCGGTGCTCGCGGCGACTGAAGAGCTGCGCAAGCTCAGCAAGCCCTGCAAGGACAGCAAGGCGATCGCACAGGTCGGCACCATCTCGGCCAATTCCGACGAAAGCATAGGCAAGACCATTGCCGATGCCATGGAAAAGGTCGGCAAGGAAGGCGTGATCACGGTCGAAGAGGGTTCGGGTCTGGACAATGAACTCGAGGTGGTCGAGGGCATGCAGTTCGATCGCGGCTATCTCTCGCCGTATTTCATCAACAACCAGGCCAGTCAGAGCACCGAGCTCGACAAGCCGTACGTGCTGTTGGTCGACAAGAAGATCAGCAACATCCGCGAGCTGCTGCCGGTACTCGAAGGCATCGCCAAAGCGGGTCGCCCGCTGCTGGTGGTTGCCGAGGACGTCGAGGGCGAGGCCCTGGCGACGCTGGTAGTGAACAACATCCGCGGCATACTCAAGGTCGCGGCCGTGAAAGCCCCTGGTTTCGGCGATCGCCGCAAGGCGATGCTGGCCGATATCGCGGTGCTGACCGGTGGCACGGTGATCTCAGACGAAGTCGGCCTGTCGCTCGAGAAGGTCACGCTGAATGATCTGGGTGAAGCCAAGAAGATCCTGGTGGAGAAGGAAAACACCACGATCATCGACGGCCACGGCAAGGCTGCCGACATCAAGGCGCGGGTCGAGTCGATCCGTCAGCAGATCGAGGAAGCGACCTCGGACTACGACAAGGAAAAGCTGCAGGAGCGTGTCGCCAAGCTCTCCGGCGGTGTGGCCCTGATCAAAGTCGGTGCGGCCACCGAGATCGAGATGAAAGAGAAGAAGGCCCGCGTCGAAGACGCGCTGCACGCCACGCGTGCCGCGGTCGAAGAGGGCGTGGTACCTGGCGGTGGTGTGGCGCTGATTCGCGCGCTCAAGGCGCTCGAGAAGCTCGAGGGTGCGAATGAGGACCAATCGGTCGGCATCCGTATCCTGGCGCGCTCGATCGAGGAGCCGTTGCGTCAGATCGTCGAGAACGCCGGTGAAGATGCCGCCGTGATCCTGAACAATGTCAGGGCCGGCAAGGGCAGCTACGGCTACAACGCGGCCACGGGCGAGTTCGGCGATTTGATCGAGGCCGGCATCCTGGATCCGACCAAGGTGACCCGTCTGGCACTGCAGAATGCGGCTTCGGTCGCGGGTCTGCTGTTGACCACCGAAGTCATGATTGCCGAGGCACCGAAGGACGAGGCCGAGCACGGCCACGGCGGCGCCCCGGGCGGCATGGGCGGAATGGGCGGCATGGATATGTAACGCGAGCAGCGTTACTGCCGTCACAGGCCTTCAGAGCCTTAAGAGGGCCGGACGCAAGTCCGGCCCTTTTTTAATGGGCGCCCGGATATGCTGCCTGGGCCATATTTGCCGCACGGTTTAGCTAACAATCGGTAATGTACATGTAACGAATGGTTAACTTTACAAACCAAAATTCTTCGGTATAGTGGTGCACAGGGTGAGGCGGACGCCAGTTCGCTGAAGCCCTGAAAGTCGCGGAACAAGACCCCCCCGTTTCCGCGCAATACCTTAAGGCCCCGCTTTGCGGGGCTTTTTTTTGCCCGTGGCCGCCGCGCCGGTCAGTCGGAGCGCACCGTTTACGGGCCCGTGGCGGCGATGCTGCACCCGTAGTGGGCATTTGTGCGCGCGGTATCGCTATTGCGGCATGCTATTGCGGCATCATTGCCACATCGCTCACCCTGACCGCTCGAGGCATCACCGATCGTGTCGATCCATGTCGCACTGAATCACGTCAGCCACTACCGCTACGACCGCCCGGTGAGCCTGGGCGCGCAGCAGGTGCGGCTGCGCCCGGCCCCGCATTGCCGTACGCGCATCCTGTCGTATTCGCTGCGGATCGAGCCGGCCGAGCATTTCATCAACTGGCAGCAGGATCCACAGGGCAACTATCTGGCGCGGTTGGTGTTCCCGCAGCGCACACGCGAGCTGCGTGTGGAGGTGGATCTGATCGCCGAGATGGCGGTGCTCAATCCATTCGATTTCTTCCTCGCTCCGTACGCCGAGCAGGTGCCGTTCCAATACGAGAGCACCGAGGCGCTCGAGCTGGCGCCGTTCCTGGTCAAGCAGCCCGCGACGCCGTTGTTCGCCGAATATCTTGGCCGCATTGCGCGCACCCGGACGCGCACCATCGATTTTCTGGTGGCGCTGAACCAGCGCGTGGCTGGCGACGTTCGCTATCTGATCCGAATGGAACCCGGCGTGCAGACCCCCGAACTCACGCTGCAAAGCGCCGCCGGTTCCTGCCGCGACTCCGGCTGGCTGCTGGTGCAGCTGCTGCGTCACCTGGGGCTGGCAGCGCGGTTCGTCTCGGGTTATCTGATTCAGCTCACCAGCGACGTCAAGGCGCTGGATGGGCCCGTGGGTCCGGCGGCGGATTTCACTGACCTGCACGCCTGGTGCGAGGTGTATCTGCCCGGCGCGGGTTGGATCGGGCTCGATCCCACCTCGGGACTGCTGGCCGGCGAAGGCCATATCCCGCTTGCCTGTACGCCCGAACCCGCATCGGCCGCGCCGATCAGCGGCGCGGTCGATGAGGCCGAGGTGCAGTTCGAACACCACATGTCGGTGGCGAGGGTTTGGGAAGCCCCGCGCGTCACCAAACCCTACAGCGAGGCGCAATGGCGCGACATCGAGCAGCTCGGCACCGCCATAGACGCCGAGTTGCAGCGTGGCGATGTGCGCCTGACCATGGGCGGGGAGCCGACCTTCGTCTCGCTCGACGATCCGGAGGGCGAGGAGTGGAATACCGCGGCCCTGGGAGCGCAGAAGCGCCGGCTCGCGGCCGAACTGTTTCACCGCCTGCGCGAACACTACGCGCCGCAGGGCCTGCCGCACTTTGGGCAGGGTAAGTGGTATCCGGGCGAGCAACTGCCGCGCTGGTCGTTGAACTGCTTCTGGCGCCGCGACGGTGAGCCGGTCTGGAACGAACGCGCGCTGATCGCCGAGGAGACGCGCGACTACGGCGCAACGCCGGCTCTGGCGCAGCAGTTCCTGCGCGGCGTGGCCGAGCGCCTGGGTCTGGATCCGCGCCATGTGTTCGCGGCGTTCGAGGACGTGTTCTATTACCTTTGGCGCGAGCGCCGGCTGCCGATCAATGTCGATCCGCTGGACTCGCGGCTCGATAACCCGCTGGAGCGGGCACGGCTGGCGCGCCTGTTCTCCAATGGGCTCGAGCGCGTTGCCGGGCATGTGCTGCCGATCGCGCGCGATGCCAGCGGCCAGCGCTGGCGCAGTGGCTCATGGTTTCTGCGTCCCGAGCGCTGCTATCTGATTCCGGGCGATTCACCGCTGGGCCTGCGCTTGCCGCTGGATGCGCAGCCCTGGGTCACGCGCACGGACTATCCCTACACCTTGCCGCCCGATCCCATGCAGAGCTTCGCACCGCTGGCGCAGCACGCGCAGCTGGGCTCGCCGCCATGCGATGCCGGCTCTGCCGCAGCCACTCGCGCGCGCAGCAGCGCTGGGCCGGAGCGGCGGCCGGCCAAGGCCGAATCGGCGGCCTGGGTTGCACGCACTGCGCTGTGCGCCGAACCGCGCAATGGCGTGCTGTACCTGTTCATGCCTCCGACCGAGCGCACCGAGGACTATTTGCAGCTGGTCAGCGCGATCGAGGCCACGGCCAAGGCGCTCAATCAGCCGGTGCTGCTCGAGGGCTACGAGCCGCCCAAGGACCCGCGCCTGAACACATTCCGGGTGACGCCCGATCCCGGCGTCATCGAAGTCAATATCCATCCCTCGCACGATTGGAGCGAGCTGGTCGAACACACAACTTTCGTATACGAGGCCGCGCGCGCATCGCGCCTGGCCAGTGAAAAATTCATGCTCGACGGCCGCCATACCGGCACCGGGGGCGGCAATCACCTGGTACTCGGAGGCGCCACCGCGGCGGACTCGCCGTTCCTGCGCCGCCCGGATCTGCTCGCAAGCCTGATCGCCTACTGGCACAACCATCCGTCGCTGTCGTATCTGTTCACGGGATTGTTCATCGGCCCGACCTCGCAGGCGCCGCGGGTGGATGAGGCGCGCAACGATTCGCTGTACGAACTCGAACTCGCCCTGCAGCAGATACCCAAGCCTGCGGCCGGACAAGTCGCGGCCGAGAACGTTGCGCCCTGGCTCACCGATCGCCTGCTGCGCAACCTGCTGATTGATGTGAGCGGCAATACCCATCGCGCCGAGTTCTGCATCGACAAGATGTATTCGCCCGACGGTCCGAACGGACGTCTCGGACTGCTGGAAATGCGCGCCTTCGAGATGCCCCCGCACCATCGCATGAGCCTGACACAACAGTTGCTGTTGCGCTCGCTGGTGGCGCGCTTCTGGAAGACCCCGTACCGGCCGGCGCGTCTGACGCGCTGGGGCACTGAGCTGCATGACCGCTTCATGCTGCCGTATTTCCTCGAGCTGGATTTCGGCGACGTGCTCAGCGAGCAGCGCGCCGCGGGCTATGAGCTCGACCCGGTCTGGTTCGCACCGCACTTCGAGTTCCGCTTTCCCAAGTGTGGCGATCTCTCGCTGATGGGCATCAGCCTGGAGCTGCGCCAGGCGCTCGAACCCTGGCATGTCATGGGCGAGGAGAGCGCGCCTGGCGGCGCGGTGCGCTACGTCGATTCCTCGGTCGAGCGCATGCAGGTGCGCGTGAGCGGTCTGCCTCCGGATCGTTTTGTGCTGACCTGCAACGGCAGGACGGTGCCGTTGCGGTCCACGGGTACCGTGGGAGAATTCGTGGCCGGAGTACGCTATCGTGCCTGGCAGGCGCCGTCGGCGCTGCACCCCACGATAGGAGCGCACTCACCCTTGACCTTCGATCTCTTTGACACGTGGATGCAGCGTTCATTGGGCGGCTGCCAGTACTACGTGGCTCATCCCGGCGGGCTCAGCTACAAAACCTTCCCGGTGAACTCCTTCGAGGCCGAAAGCCGGCGCCTGGCGCGCTTCTTTCGCATGGGACACACCCCGGCCGGTGAACTCGACAGGCCGCGCGGGCCGCAACCCGGGCGCGAGAGCCCGAATCCCGATTTTCCGTTCACGCTGGATTTGCGCCGCTCCGACTGAAGGGGTCGCTCAAGGCTGATCGCGCACGATGCCCACTTCGAAGCAGCTGCTCTATGCCGGCAGCGCACAGCGCTACGATGAGCTGCTCGAGCGAGACGGCTCGATCCGCGCTCATTGGCGGCCGCTGATCGAGCATCTGGCCAGTGGCGGCGCGGAAGCGGCGGCCCGCAGCGCCGAGATGACGCGGCGGCTGATCGTCGAGAATGGCGTGACTTACAACGTCTACGCCGATCCGCAGGGGCGCGATCGGCCGTGGCAGCTCGATCCGCTGCCACTGCTGATTGCCGCCGACGAATGGCGCGAAATCGAAGCCGGCGTGCAGCAGCGCGCGCATCTGCTCAATGCTCTGCTGGCCGATCTTTATGGCACCCAGAAGCTGATCGCGCAGGGCGTGGTGCCCGCGGAACTGGCCTTTGGACATCCGAACTTTCTCTGGGCGGCGCATGACACGCGACCGGCCGGCAACACCTGGCTGCATCTGTACGCCGCAGATCTCGCGCGTGCTCCCGATGGGCGCTGGTGGGTGCTCAGCGATCGCACGCAGACGCCGTCGGGCCCGGGCTATGCGCTGGAAAATCGCGCCATCATCGGCCGCGTGCTGCCCGGCCTGGTGACCGAACTCACGGTCCGGCCGCTGGCGGCTTTCTTCAATACCCTGCGCGAAAGCCTCATGGAGTTCGCCGACGATGACAGTGCGCCGCTGGTGGTCGTGCTCACTCCGGGCCCGTTCAACGAGACCTATTTCGAGCACGCGTACCTGGCGCGGCAAATGGGACTGCCGCTGGTGCAAGGGCAGGACCTTACGGTGCGCGCCGATACCGTATATCTGAAGACCCTGCCGGGACTGCGGCGCGTGCATGCCATTCTGCGACGGCTCGACGACGACTACTGCGATCCGCTGGAACTGCGCCCCGATTCGGCGCTCGGCGTGCCCGGCATGCTCGGCGCAGTACGAGCCGGGCGCGTGCTGCTTGCCAATGCGCTTGGAAGCGGCCTGCTCGAATCGGCCGCGTGGCAGGGTTTTCTGCCCGGCGCTTCGCAGTGGCTGCTCGGCGAACCGCTGCGCTTGCCGTCGGTGGCCACCTGGTGGTGCGGCGAGCCTCCGGCGCTGGATTACGTGGTCACCCATCTGGAGAAGCTGGTCGTCAAGGCCACCTATCCGAATCAGAAGTTCGAACCGCGCTTTGGCCGCGACCTCGGGATCAAGGAACGCGCGCTGCTGATTCGGCGCTTGCGCGGACGCCCTTACGCCTATGTCGCGCAGGAACGAGTGTCACTGTCGCAGGCTCCATCCTGGCTTCCCGGCGCGAACGTGCGGCTTACGCCGCGCACCCTGACCGTGCGTGTGTACGCGATCGCGACGCCCAGCGGCTACCAGGTCATGCCCGGTGGACTGGCGCGAATTGCCGCCGAGGGAGTGGTCGATATTGTCTCGAGTCAGCGCGGCGGCGGCAGCAAGGATGTCTGGGTACTGGCCGAGAAGGAAGCGCCCGCGGCGCTGGGCGAGCGCGCCGCGGCCGGCGAGGTGTACGCGCCGCCGCGACGCATACCACACGATGATCTGCCCTCACAACTGGTCGAGAATCTCTACTGGCTCGGCCGCTATTCGGAGCGCTGTGAGGACAAGGCGCGGCTGGTGCGCGCAACCCTGGCGATGCGCACCAATGCCACCGTGTGGCGCGGTGCGCTCGAACAATGCATCCACTACGGCGTGCTGCCGCCCGAGGGCGATCCGGCCCGGACCGTGTTTGATGACGCACACGAATTCGGCCTCGCGGCCGATTTGGGCCGGCTCGGGTGGTGCGCGGCGCAATCGCGCAGCCGCCTGTCGGCCGAGCACTGGCGATCGATCAGCGTCATGCAGCGCCAGTTCCACGACGCCGGGGTGACGCACAGCGATCCGCTCGAAGCGCTCGACCGACTGCTGGTGGCGCTGACTGCGCTGAGCGGTTTCGCGCTCGACGACATGACTCAGGATAACGGCTGGCTGCTGCTGATGCTCGGGCGGCGACTCGAGCGGGTGCAGTTTCTGGCCGCGCTGCTCGCGCAGAGGCTCGCCTCGGGCGCGCCCATACGCCAGGGCGAACTCGAGTGGCTGCTCGATGTGGGTGGCGTCAGCATCACCTATCGTACGCGCTACGTTTCAACGCCGCTGCTGGCGCCGGTGCTGCAACTGCTGGTGTTCGACGCGGGCAGTCCGCGCGCATTGGGCTATCAATGGAGTGCGATCCTCAACGCGCTGGCCGATCTGGCTCAATCCCTCGGCGCCGCTGCCGACGAGCAGCTGGAAGTGCCGATCGCGCTGCTGACCGAACTGTCGACGGTGGGAGTCGAAGTTGAAGGCGAAGGCGGCCCCGAGTGCAGAAAATTGCTGTCGGCGGCGCTCTCGGAGCTGGCTGCCGGCGCGGCCCGAGTGTGCGACCGGCTCGCATTCCGGCACTTCTCGCTGGTGGATCTGGATCTGCACACGGTGGCATCGTGAGTCCGGCGCGCTACGCCGTCCAGCACGAAACGCTGTATCAGTACCGCCGCGAAGTGGCGCATTCGCATCAGCAGCTGCATTTGACGCCGCGTGACAGTGCGCGCCAGCGCTGCCTGCAACATAGCATCCGGATCGAGCCGCAGCCCGCGGTGCGCAGCGAGCACCTGGATGCCTTCGGCAATCGCGTGACGCGTGTGGAGCTGGATCGGCCGCACGATCGGCTGCAGGTCATCGCCGACATGCAAGTCATCCTCGAAGCCCCGCCGCCGCTGCTGGCAGCCCAGGCCGAGGGCTGGGAGCGGGTCCGCGACCAGCTCGTCTACCATGCGCACGCGTGCGAGCAGCCGTGGCTGGACGCCATGCGCTTTCGCGGCGAATCGCCATTCGTGCGCATCAAGCGCTTATTCGGCGATTTTGCGCGCGATTGCCTCGCGCCTGGTAACACCGTGCCCCAGGTGGCCTCGGCGCTGATGAGCAAGGTGCATCAGGAGTTCACCTATGCTCCTGGCGAGACCGAGATCAGCACGCCGTTGCTCGAGGTTTTGGCCAAGCGTCGCGGGGTCTGTCAGGACTACGCGCATATGATGATTGCCTGCCTGCGCAGCGCGGGGCTGGCGGCGCGCTACGTCAGCGGCTATCTGCGAACTCACTCGGGGGACGCGGACGCGGACGCGGACGCGGACGCATCGCCGGTGATCGGCGCGGATGCCTCGCATGCCTGGGTGGCGGTGTTCGCGCCGCCGTTCGGATGGGTCGAATACGATCCGACCAATAACGTGTGCGTACAGCAGGGGCATGTGGCGCTCGCATGGGGCCGCGACTTCGGCGACGTCTCGCCGCTACGCGGGGTGATTTTGGGCGGCGGCTCTCATACGCTCGAAGTGCGCGTCGCGGTCCGACCGCTGCACGCCTGATCTGCCGCAAATCATGGAAGCGGTGGAGGCGGCGCAGGCTCGGGCACTGTCGATGCTGGCGGAGCGCGCGCCCGAGGTAGCCGCGGGCTTGCGCGGCGGCCAGAGTGCGCTGGCCGCCAGCGCCCCCGGGGTATTGGCCGCCAGCGACTTCGTGCTCGACGCGCTGTGCCGCGATCCGGCGCTATGGCAGACGCTTGAGGCGCGCTCGGCGCAGCGTCTGGCCGGTGACTCGTTGCCGCTGCCGTCCTTGCCGTCTGCGGCGGCCGCCGATGCGGCTGCAATCACCGAGCAGGAAGCGCAATTCATGGCCGCGCTGCGCCGCTGGCGCCGCGCCGAATTCACCCGCATTGCCTGGCGCGATCTGGCGAAGTGGGCCAGCCTCGATGAGACGCTGACCGATACCTCGCGTGCGGCCGAATGCGCCTTGCAGCTGGCGCATGAGTTTGCACTGCGCGCGCTGGGGCGGCGCTACGGTCAGCCGCGCGACGCCGCGGGCGAGCTGCAACAGCTGATCATGGTCGCCATGGGCAAGCTTGGCGGCGGTGAGCTGAATTTTTCCTCCGACATCGATCTGGTGCCGTTGTACCTCGCCAGTGGCGAGACCGACGGCGCGCGTTCGATCAGCAATCAGGAATTCTTCACGCGCGTGGTGCAGCAGCTCATTCGCCTGCTCGAGCAGCACACCGATGAGGGCTTTGTGTTCCGCGTGGATCTGCGGCTGCGCCCGTTCGGTGACAGCGGACCGGTGGTCTCAAACGCCGCTGCGCTCGAGGACTACCTGCAGATTCACGGTCGCGACTGGGAGCGCTACGCCTGGGTCAAGGCGCGCGCGATCACTAACAGTGCCGGTTACTGCGAGCTGTTTCGCGCCGCGATCCGCCCGTTCGTATATCGGCGCTATCTGGATTTCGGAGTGTTCGAATCGTTGCGCGACATGAAGGGACTGATCGAACGCGAGGTGCTGCGCCGGGACCTGGCCGACAACATCAAGCTCGGCGACGGCGGTATTCGCGAAATCGAATTCATCGTGCAGTCATTCCAGTTGATACGCGGCGGCGCGGACCGGCGCTTGCAGGGCAGCTCGTTGCGTCAGGCGCTGCCGCTGCTGGCCGGCGCCAAGCTGCTGCCGGCCGCGGCGGTCGCGGAGCTCGATGCCGCCTACGTATTCCTGCGGCGGCTCGAGAACCGCCTGCAGATGCGAGCCGATCAGCAACTGCACCAGCTGCCCGGCGAAGTATTCGAACGCGAGCGGCTCGCCTGGAGCATGGGCTGCGCCGACTGGTCGCAGCTGGCTGCGCAGCTGGCGGTACAGCGCGCATGCGTCGCCGCGCATTTCCGGGCGGTGGTGTTCGGCGATGCACAGTCGCTGGCATCCGCGCCGCCGCTGCTGCCGCTCGAGGCCGGCGATCTGCAGACCCTGGCCGCCCGGCTCACCTCGCTCGGCTGGGCGCAGGCCGCCGAGGCAGCGCAGATGCTGCTGGCATTCCATGACGCAGCCTCGACGCGTCGGCTCGATAAGACCGGCGCTCGCCGGTTGCTCGCGCTGCTGCCAGTGCTGGCCCTGGAGGTCGGCGCGACGCGCGAGCCGGTGCGAGCGCTACGGCGGCTGCTGCACGTGCTCGAAGCCATCGGCGCTCGTTCGGCCTATCTGGCGCTGCTGCTGCATAATCAGCGCGCGCGCTCACGGCTGGTGCAGCTCGCCACCCATGGCGATTTTCTGATCAATCAGATCGCCGCGCATCCGCTGTTGCTCGATGAGCTCATCGATGAGCGGCTGTTCGAACAAACCCCGGACCGGACAGCGCTGGCGAGCGATCTGACCCAGCGCATGGACGGAGTCGATGAGGGAGATGAGGAGCAGTTGCTCGAGCGCTTGCGGCAGTTCCAGCGCGCGGCGATCTTCCGGCTGGCGGTGGTGGATCTGCTGTTGCGCCTGCCGGTCATGCAGGTCAGCGATCGGCTGACCGATATCGCCGAGCTGATCATCGAACGAGCGCTGAGCCTGACCTGGCAGCAGCTGACCCCTGTGCTCGGTGTGCCCATGTGCGGGGAGGGCGCGGCGCGGCGCAGCGTGCGCCTGTGCGTGGTCGGCTACGGCAAACTCGGCGGCATGGAACTCGGCTACGCGTCCGATCTGGATCTGGTGTTTCTGCACGATTCGAGCGGCACGCAGCAGGAAACTCAAGGCGGGCGCAGCATCGACAATCAGGTGTTTTTTCTGCGCTTTGCTCAGCGCATGGTGCATCTGCTGGCCATGCACTCGGCCGCCGGCCGGCTGTATGAAGTCGATATGCGGCTGCGGCCCAGCGGCAAGGCCGGTCTGCTGATCACCAGCATCGATGCCTTCGCCGAATATCAGCGGCGCGAGGCCTGGACCTGGGAGCATCAGGCGCTGTTGCACGCGCGTTCGGTGGCGGGAGCGGCCGAATTGATGCAGCAGTTCGAAGCCCTGCGCCTCGAGACATTGGCCCTGCACGTGCAGCGCGCGACGCTGCGCGAGGAGGTGCGGCACATGCGTAACCGTCAGCGCCGCGAGCTCTCACGCGCCGCGGCTGGCGAGTTCGATCTCAAGCAGGACCCCGGAGGCATCGGCGACATCGAATTTCTGGCGCAATACTGGGCGCTGAACTGGGTTCGGGAGTACCCGCCGGTGGCCTTCTACGCCGATACCATCCGCCAGCTCGAATCGGTAGCCTCGGCGAACCTGGTGCCGCAGACTCAGGTCGACGTGCTGACCGGTATCTACCGCGCCTACCGCACGCGTCTGCACCATCGCTGGCTCGATGGCCTCGGCGCCGTGGTCGCGGCCGGCGATTTCCTGTCGGAACGCTCGGCTGTCACGGCGATCTGGGACCAGGTGATGGGCGAGTAAGCGCGGCTGCGCATATAATGCTGCCATGACATCGAGCGCGGAACTGCGTACACCCAACGCCCAGCTGCATTACACCGTGAGCTGCCAGGACCTGCCGCTGTCCTGCCCGATGCCGGATATGAGTTTGTGGAATTCGCATCCGCGCGTCTACCTGCCGATCGAGGCGACCGGTTTCGCCAAATGTCCCTACTGCGGCGCCGAATACACGCTCAAGCGCTGAGCATTTGCACGGGCGCGATTCAACGATACGGACGGTAGGACTTTTCCTCGACCAGCGCTGAGTCGAGCTTGAGATTGATGCGCCGTTTGATCGCGGCGCGTTCATCGTTGAGCATGTAGACGGCGCGCGCCAGTTCGATGAACCCGGCGTCGAAGCGGCGCTGCGCTTCGTGCTCGCGAATGCGGTCCTCGATGTCCCAGAGCTGCGCATTGACGCGCTCGAGCGCGCTCTCCTCGGCCGCGAGATCGGCATCCACCGGCAGCGAGCCCTCACGACTGCGTTCCAGTCGGCTCAACTCCATACGCACATTCGCCTGCTTGGCGGCGTCGGCTATGCGCGCGCACTTGATGCGCAGAATCGTGATCTTGTCGAGCAGTTCGCCCGGAGAGATCGGCACCAGGATGTCATTCATGGCTTATCGTAGCAGGGGATGCGCGTGGCTCGCGCAGCAGCGCATCCAGGCGCTCGCGCACGTCCGCAACCTCGATCAGATCCATGACTCCGGGGACTTCGATCTTCTGATGCCACGGCAGCTCAGCGGCGCTGCGGCCGCGAAAGCGGCGCGCGGCGGCCTCGAAACGGTCGACGCACCACTGGCGCGACAAATATGGCCCGACCCGCTGCAGGCGCGTGGCCGCATACAGCCCGATGACCGGCGTAGCCACCATAGTGGCCATATGCACCGGTCCCGAATCCGGCGACAACAACACCCGCGCGCGCGCCAGCAGTGCCAGCAGTTGCGGCAGCGTATCCTGGCCGATCTGATTGAGCAGCGGCACGCTGGCGCTGCGCTCAATGGCTGCGCCCATCTCGCGCTCGAGGCGCGAGCGTCCGCCGCACAGCAGTACCCGCATGCCGTGACGTTGCACGGCATGGTCGATGATCGCCGCGTAGCGCTCGGGCTGCCAATTGCGCGCCGGGTGGCTCGAGCAGGGACTGACGATCAGCGTCGGACGGGCATCGGGAATCAGCGCGGCGGCGTATTGCCGCGCCTGCTGCGGCAGCGGCAGATCCCATGCAAGTGGTCCCGGCTCGATCCCCAGAGCGCTCAGAAAGCCCAGAAAGCTGTCGAGCACGTGCTGGTTGCCGCGCGGCTCTATGCGCGCATTGGTGAACAGCCACTGCAGTTCGCGCGCGCGCGCACGATCGAAGCCCAGCCGCAGCCGCGCGCGCACCGCGAGCGAGGCCAGGCTGGCGCGCAACGACAGCTGCATGTGCAGCAGCAGGTCGAATCGGCGGCCTCGCAGCGCGCGCCGCAATGCCGGTAGCGCCGCGATCCCGGCGCGCTTGTCGATGATGATAAACTCAACCTCGGGAAGCAGCGTCATGAGACGCGCCTCGGTGCGGCCGATGATCCACGTCAGCCGTGTCGTCGGCCAGACGTGCTGCAACGTGCGCACGATGGGCACGATGTGGCAGCTGTCGCCGATGGCCGAGAGCCGCAGAATGCACAGGCTCGCGGGCGGCGTAATGGGATGGGTCATGCGGAAATCATCGCGCTGGCCGATCGGGGCTGAAGTGCGGCACAAACCGATTCGCGGCGGCGCGATGCTATACGACGCCTCCCGCGCGGGCAACGCCGAGGCCTCGTGGTTCGATCCGCTGTGGTGGTCACGCCGTGGCGAGGTGCGTGTCAGCGCCGAGGGGCGCGGCGCGGCCGTGTTCATCGAAGCCGACGCGCGGCATCTGGTGCTGCGCCACTACCGGCGCGGCGGCTGGATCGCGCATCTGTCGCGGGACCGCTATCTCTGGCGCAACGAGGCGCTTACGCGCTCGTACGCCGAATGGCACCTGCTGTACGCCATGCAGCGCGCGGGTCTGCCGGTGCCGCTGCCGATCGCAGCCAGTTATTGCCGTGTCGGGCGCTTCGGTTATACCGCCGACCTGCTGACCGAGCAGATTCCGGCGACCGTGTCGCTGGCCTCGCGACTGCGCGCGGCGCCATTGGCGCTGACCGGCTGGATCGCCATCGGCCGTTGCCTGCGGCGTTTCCACGACGATGGCATCTGTCATGCCGATCTCAATGCCCACAATGTGCTGCTGGACGAGGGCGAACAGGTCTGGCTGGTGGACTTTGATCGCGGCCAACTGCGTCATCCGGGCTTCTGGTGCGATGCCAATCTGGTCAGATTGCGGCGCTCGATCGAAAAGATCACCGACGCGCTGCCGCCGGAGCGATTCTCCGAGGCCGATTGGGCCTCGCTGCTA
>Ga0302324_100002985_pt1 | contig 38297 bp, 29 predicted proteins | sample Palsa_T0_1_FD_201949 | JGI IMG/M metagenome (GOLD analysis project Ga0302324, IMG submission 201949) | Peat permafrost microbial communities from Stordalen Mire near Abisko, Sweden - Palsa_T0_1 | ecosystem: Environmental > Terrestrial > Soil > Palsa > Peat permafrost | place: Sweden: Abisko... | reverse complement strand
CCCGCCCCGTCACCCCGCCCCAGCCCCCGGCCAGCACCGGCAGCGGACAGGACAGTCCCGGCCGCCAGACGCCAGACGACACGCCCGACGGCGGTCCCGGCGACAGCGGTCCCGGCGACAGCGGTCCCGGCGACAGCGGTCCCGGCGACAGCGGTCCCGGCGACGGCGGTCCGGGCTCGCCGGATCCGGACCCGACCCGGATGCCCCCGACGCCGGGCGTGATCCCGGCCGGGTTCCGCGGCTGCATCAACCTCACCATCACCCTGCCCACCATGCTGGGCCTGGCCGAGAGGCCCGGCGAGCTCGCCGGCCTGGGCCCCGTCGACCCCGCCCTGGCCCGCGACCTAGCCGCCGCGGCCGCCTTGAACCCCCGGACCACGTATTGCGTCACCGTCACCGACGAGCAAGGACACGCCATCGGCCACGGCTGCGCCCGACCCGAACCGAAGAATCGCCAACGCCCCGCCCAACGTGACAAACCCGACCCGCCCGGCGGACCCGCCAGCCGCCCGCCGCCACGATCCACCTTCACGGCTCTCGACGAGCACGGGCCACCCGGCGGATACGGCGCATGGCGGCTATCCACCGGCCTGCCCGGCCAGCGGGACCTGCTCGTCACGCTCGACCCGATCGCCCTGGAAACGTGCGATCACCGATTCGAGGCCCGCGGTCATGATCCGGGGATCAAGCTGCGGCACCTGACCCAGATCCGGCACGCCACCTGCGTCGCCCCGACCTGCCGAAGACCCGCCAGCAACTGCGACTTCGAACACAACACCCCCTACGAAGCAGGCGGCCGGACCTGCTCGTGCAACGGCGGACCCACCTGCCGCCACGACCACCGCCTCAAACAGCACCCCCGCTGGAAAGTCGAGCAGATCACCCCAGGCACCTACCGCCGAACCGCCCCCTCCGGACGGCAATACATCACCGAACCCACCCGCTACCCCATCTAACCGACACCAAGGAACAGTCCACGCGGCCCAGTCAGGCGTCCACGACGGTACGGCGTTGAACAACTTAAATCGGACCGGATCGCAGAGCGAACCTAAGGTCGGATATTACGTAGCAGAGGCTCAGAGGAACCAGCTCTAGCTCGACGGATCCCGGAGTAGCAGGAGCGCGTCGACGGCGTGGAAACCGGCGGGCCCGTAGATGAGCGGATTGATGTCCAGCTCCGCGATCCACTCGCGGCCGGCGGCGGCGAGTTGTCCGGCGGCGACCAGGATGTCGGCCAGCGCGTCGAGATCCCAGGGCGGCTGACCGCGGAACCCGTGCATCACCTTTGCGTCCGCGAACTCGGCGATGAGGCCGGTGGCCTCCTCGCGGCTGAACGGGGCCATCCGCCCGCCCACGCGGTTGAGCACCTCGACGAAGATGCCACCCAGCCCGAAGACGACCAGGGGCCCGAGCTCGGACTGGCCCTGGATCCCGATGAGGGCCTCTCCGCTGGTCTCGATCATGGGCTGGATCGCCACCGAGGCCGCGAGGTTGTCGCTTTCCGCGATCGAGCGAAGCCCGGCGACCGCGGCGGCGAGGCCGCTCGCTTCGACTCCGAGCCGGACGGCGTGGTGCTCGGTGCGGTGCGCGACGTCAGCGAGCTTCACCACGTACGGCCCCGCGAACGGCGGCTGGAGGGCCGCGCCAGCCGCGTCCGGCGCGACGAGGTGATAGGGCGCGACGGGGATGCCGTGCTCCGTCAGCAGGTCCATGGTCGCCCCGAAGGGCAGCATGAGCCCTTCCGGCTGGGCCACCGGCGCCTGGCCGGGCCGCGCGATGGGCGCCGGGACGACGGCCGGGGTCCGGCTGGACTCCTGGCGCCGGACGAAGGCACCCATCGTGACCAGGCCCTGCAGGCTGGGCCGCAGACCGCGGCCGCGGACCAGGGCGCCGCGCAGATGCCCTTCGATCCAGTCGCCAGGGACGCCGGAGCAGTTCGCGATGACGCACGGCTTGGTCACCTCCTCAGCCGCGCTGGCGTACGCGTCGACCGGGCTCACGGCGACACCGTCTTGGTACCAAACGTCTTGGTCCGACACCGGCTGGATCATGAAGATGGCATCGAGATCGGGATCGGTGACGTACTTGCGGATGATCTCGGACCAATCCTGGGCCCCGAAGCTGGCGGCGTCGAGCGGGTTGGGCACCGTGACACCGGGAACCCGTTCGGCCAGCCACTCGGTGTAGTTGTCCAGCGGCGCGATCGGCAGCCCTTCGGCGACGGCCAGGTCCGCGCACAGTGACGAGAGACCTCCCGACCGCGTGACCACGCCCACCGCGGAGACCGAGGTCCAGCGGGACCGCGGCAACTGGTCGAACAGCGCCAGCCGGTCGACGAGTTCCTCGATGTCGTAGGCCAGCGCGATCCCGGCCTGCCGCAGGGCCACGTCGTACACCCACGCGTCCCCGGTCAGGGCGCCGGTGTGCGATGCCGCCATCCGCCGGGAGCGTTCGGTACGGGCGAGCTTCAGGACGACGATGGGCTTGCCCGCCGCCGTGGCCCGGGCCACGGCGGCGAAGAACTCTTCCGGGCGCCTGATCTTCTCCAGGATGAGGCCGATCGACGTGGTCTCCGGATCCGTCGCGAAATAGTCGACGTAGTCGGCGAGGTCCGTCACCGCCTCGTTGCCCGCGGACACCAGCACGTTCAAGCCGGTGTCGGGATAGCTCCACGAGGCCATGGCCGCGCCGCTCAGCATCGCCCCGCTATGCGACACGATCGACATGCCCCCGGGGCGGCGCTTGTGATGAGAGGCGACCGTCAGGCTAACCCGGTGCGGCACGTTGATGAAGCCAAGACCGTTCGGACCGACCATGGCCAGCCCGGCGGCCTGGGCCGCCGAGCTGAGCCGCGCCTGCAGCGCCGCTCCTTCGCCCCCGATCTCGACGTATCCGTTGGCGAGCACCACCATCCCGCCGATATCAAGGCCGGCCGCCTCTTCGGCGAGTTGCACGGTACGCTCCGCTGACATGCAGCTCATCACCGCGTCGACGGGCCGGCCGAGATCGGTCAGGCTGGGCACGGTCGGCTTGCCGAGGACGGTGTCGTGACGCGGGTTGACCACGATGATCTCCGCGTCGCTTTCCAGGGTCGGCTCGATTGTCCGCCGCAGGTGCGAGCTGTCGTTCAGCCCGACGAAGGCGATGGTCTCCGGACGCAGCAGGCGGGCCAGCGGAGAACGCGCGGTGCTTCGCTCTGGCGTCTGGGTGCCCGTCGGGTTCGTGTCGATCGCAGCATCCACCTAGGTCTCCGGTCTGAAGATCGTTCCTTGCGCCCGGGTCTGCGCCAAGACGACTGGCGAAATCACCTATCGGGTATTATCTTCGATAATAAGAAAATTATCAAAGCAATTTGGCGGCGTCAAGCTAGCGGCAGCCTGAAAGCACAGGGCTAGCCGACAGCCTGAAAGCACAGGTGAGAATGGCTATGGATTCGTCCGGTCGCGCGCACGGGCCTGGCGTCGGCTGATGGACGCGGGTCCGGTGCTGCTCGTGCACGGTTTCGCGTCCTCCGCCGAGCACAACTGGCGGCGGCCGGGCTGGCTCGACCTGCTGGCCGAGTCCGGCCGGGAGACGATCGCCGTCGATCTTCTCGGTCACGGCCAGGCGCCGCGGCCGACCTCGCCCGCCGATTACGCGCCGGTGGAGGCGCGTGTCGCCGCGGCGATCAGCGGCTACCCGCAGGTCGACGCCGTGGGCTTCTCCGCGGGCGCGCACATCCTGCTGCGGCTGGCCGCGGCGGAGCCGGACCGGTTCGGCCGGCTCGCGCTGCTCGGCGTCGGGCTCGGTGTGCTCGGGCCGGCCGATCCCGGGCCCGTCATCGCCGCGCTCGAAGGCGAACCCGACCCGGAGAACGTCCACGGCATGGTCTTCCGCCGCCTCGCCGATGGTTCCGGCCAGGACCGCGCCGCGCTGATCGCCTTCCTGCGCAGGCCGCAGCGGCCGCTGGCCGCCGCCGACCTGGCCAGGATCTCGGGCCCGGTGCTCGTCGTGCTTGGTGACCAGGATCCGGCCGGCCCGGGGGACGGCCTGGTCGCCGCGTTCCCCGACGCGCGGCTGGTCACGCTGCGCGGCGTGGATCACTTCGGGACCCCCTCCGATGTCCGGTGCCTGCAGGCCGTCCTGTCCTTTCTGGACGGCTGACGCCGGAGCGGCGGCCCCCAGGGAATCGGCCCGAGGGAATCTAGGCGTACGGCAGGCGGCCGCCGGCCAGCTCCACGGCGGCCAGCTCGATGTCCGACTGGTAGCTGAGCAGCAGGCGCAGCGACTCGGCCACCAGCCCGGCATCCAGGTCCTCGGCGCCGAGCTCGAGCAGCGCCCTGGCCCACTCAAGGGTCTGTGACACCGACGGGCGCTGCCGGATGTCCAGCTGCCTGAGCGAACCCAGCACGGCGGTGATCTGCCCGGCCAGGTGCTCGGAGATGCCCGGCACCCTCGTCCGCACGATCTCCCGCTCCCGCTCGGCGGGCGGATAGTCGATGTAGAGGTACAGGCACCTGCGCTTGAGCGCCTCGGACAGGTCCCGCGAGCTGTTCGAGGTCAGGAAGACCAGCGGAATACCCCTGGCGGTCACCGTGCCGAGCTCGGGGATGGAGACCTGGTAATCCGACAAGACCTCAAGCAGCAGCGCCTCGGCCTCGATGTCGAGCCGGTCGACCTCATCGATCAGCAAGACCACCGGCTCGACGGCCCGGATGGCGTCCAGCAGCGGGCGGGTCAGCAGGAAGTCATCGGTGAAGATGCCCGACTCCAAGTCCGGCCACTCCGCCATCCTCGGCGCGCCAGGGCCGCCGCCGTCGGCCGCGACCCGGCCGGCGCTGGCCGCGACCCGGCCGGCGCTGCCCCCACCGCGGCCGGCCGTGATACGAAGCAACTGCTTGGCGTGATTCCACTCATAGAGCGCCTTGGCCTCGTCGAGGCCCTCGTAGCACTGCAGCCTGATCAGCCTGCTGCCGGTCATCGCGGCCACGCTCTTGGCCAATTCGGTCTTGCCGGTGCCGGCCGGACCCTCGATCAGAACCGGCTTGGCCAGCTGGCCGGCCAGCCGCAGCACCTCGCAGGCATGCCCATCGGCCAGATAGTCCACGCTGCGCAGCAGGCTCGCGATCTGCCCGGCCGAGCCGAGCCGGTCAGCATGCGCCGTGGGCGAGTCGGCGCCGGTCTGTTCGGTCAACGAGGCTCCTGGCTGGCCTGTCGGCGGCTGGCTGGCACCGTTCAGCGTACCTACGACGGGTCCATCGGATCCCGGGATATGTGTCCCCAGGGCGACCGTGTGGTGGCGCCGCCGTCCACGACGATGGTCTGACCGGTGATCCGAGCGGCCAGCTCGGAGGACAGGAAGAGCAGAGCGTTGGCGATATCGCCGGGCCGCGGCGGAGCCAGCGGGTTGACCGGGTTGCTTCCGAACGGCACGTCGGGCGCGTCCCAGACACCCCCGCCGACGTTACCCGGAGCCACCGCGTTCACCCGGATCCCGTGCGGGCCGAGTTCCTCGGCGAGCGTCTTGGTCAGCGAGATCAGCCCGGCCTTGGCGGCTCCGTAGGCGAGGTGCCCGGTCGACGGGCCCAGCCCGTCCACCGAGGTGATCGCCGCGAGCGACCCGCCGGTGCCCTGGCTGATCATCTGCCGGGCCGCCGCCCGGTACAGGAAGAACACGTGCGTCAGGTTCTGCTTGAGGCCCCCGAACCAGGCCTCGTCGCTGAACTCCTCGAGGCGGCCCCAGGTGGCCAGGCCGATGATGTCGACGCAGACGTCGAGTCCGCCCATGGTGGCCACCGCCTGGTCCAGGGCGCCGCGCACCTGGGCGTCGTCGGTCATGTCAGCGACCACGGGGAAGGCGGATCCGCCCGCCGCCGTGATCTCGGCCGCGACCTCCTTGGCCCGGCCCTCGTCGATGTCCACGCACGCGACGACGGCCCCGGCGGCGGCCAGCCGCAGGGCCGTGGCCCGTCCGTGCCCGGCCCGCTCGGGCCGGAAGCCGGCCCCGGAGACCAGCGCGCGTTTGCCGTCCAGACCTAGGTCGATCACAGTGCGCCTGCCCCTTTCACCGTCGGCCATAGGCGGCGGCGGTCGGTTATATAGTTCGATAGTTTTACAATAATATGGGAGGATCTTCCGGTCAACCCCGGGTACGTCGGCTCGCCCGGGTCTGGACAGCTAACGGCCGGAACCGCGCGGGGCCGGCGATAGCTAGTCACTGTCGGCGACGGCCCGCGCCGGAGCTGGCGGCACGGGTCCGGGATCCGACAGCGGGGATCCGGGATCCGACAGCGGGAGTCCGGAAGCCGGCAGCGGGAGTCCGGAATCCGGCAGCAAGGGTCCGGAATCCGGCCGCGCGAGTCCCGGATCCCGCTGCGGCAGGCTGGAATCGGGCGCCGGGCGGACCACGGCCCCGCGCAGCCAGGAGGCGGCCGCCGCGATCAGGCAGATGACGAGGGCGAAGCTGAAAACGATGGCCAGGCCGTGGTGGAACGGCCCGGAGATGAGGCTGGAGAAGAAGCTGTGCCCGGTGAGCACCGCCTGGTGCGCCGGGGACAGGGTCTTGATGGCCGGCCCGAGGAGGGTTTGCAGCGGGTTGTAGCCTAGGAACGCCGCGAAGAGCACCGCCACCGGGGGCAGGTCAGCGACCCGGGCCGCGGCGGACGGGGATAGCCCCTCGGCGGTCAGCCCGTGCGAGAGCGCGACCGGCAGGCGGGCGGACAGCCCGGCGACCATGATGGTGAAGAACAGGCCGATGGACAGGGTCACCCCGGTGTTCTGGAAGGTAGAGCGCATGCCCGAGGCGGCGCCTCGCCGGTTGGCCGGGACGGCGTTCATGACCCCGGCGGTGTTCGGCGCGGCGAACAGGCCCATGGCCAGGCCGTTGGTCAGCAGCAGCAACGCGAACCAGAGGTAGCTGAAATTCACCGGTAGCAGCATGAGCAGCCCGAACGTGGCGGCGGCCGCGACCATCCCGCCGGTGGCGAAGGGGCGCGCGCCGAAGCGGTCGGACAGCAGGCCGGAGGCCGGGCCGGCGATCAGGAACCCGCCGGTGAGCGGGAGCATGTAGATCCCGGCCCACAGCGGCGTCTCGGCGAAGTCGTAGCCGTGCAGCGGCAGCCAGATGCCCTGCAGCCAGATGATGAGCATGAACATCAGGCCGCCCCGGCCGATCGAGGCCAGCAGCGAGGCGACGTTACCGGCCGCGAAGGCCCGGATCCGGAACAGCCGCAGGTCGAACATGGGTTGGGCCACCTTGAGCTCGGCCACGACGAACCCGGCCAGCAACGCCACTCCCCCGGTGAGCATGCCGAGCACGAGCGGGCTGAGCCAGCCCATCGCCGACCCTCCGTAGGGCTGCAGGGCGTAGGTGATCCCGACCAGGACGGCGACGAGGCCGACCCCGAACAAGACGTTGCCTGGCAGGTCCAGGCGGCCGCCCTCGCTCGTGCCGACCTCCCGCAGCTTGAGGTACGCCCAGACGGTCCCGAACACCCCGATCGGCACCGAGACGTAAAAGATGAGATGCCAGTCCACCGTGGCCAGCAGGCCGCCCGCGACCAGGCCGATGAAGGACCCCGCGATGCCGGCCACCGAGTTGATGCCGAGCGCCATCCCCCGCTGCCCGAGCGGGAAGGCGTCGGTCAAGATGGCGGTGGAGTTGGCCATGATCATCGCTCCGCCGATCCCCTGGACGACGCGCATCGCGATCAGGTACAGCGCCGCGGACCGGCCGCCGAAATAAGTGAGCGAAGCGGCCAACGACCCGACGGTGAAAATCGCGAAGCCCAGATTGTACATCTTCACCCGGCCGAACATGTCGCCGATCCGGCCGAACGACACCACCAGGACCGCCGTGACGACCATGTAGCTCATCAGCAGCCACAGCAGGTAGCTGGTGTTGGACGGGGTGAGCGGGTTCAGGTGGATACCGCGGAAGATGGCCGGCATCGAGATCAGCACGATGGACGAGTCGAGGGTGGCCATCAGGACGCCGATGGTCGTGTTGGTCAGCGCGATCCACTTGTAGCCATCCGGGGCGCCCAGGCCAGCTTGGGTGACGGCCCGCACGCGCTAGCCGAGTTCCTCGACGAAGCGCCTGAGCTGCCTGATGTTCCGGCACTCGTGCACGGCCTCGCAGAACGGGCCGTACCGGCTGATCACCGAGTCACCGCTATCCCACGCGGCTTCGGGCTCGGGGTTCAGCCAGAAGACGTGGGCGGCCCGCTGCCCGACGGCCTTGAGGGCGCCCTCGCGCGGGTCGTGGTAGTTGCTGCGCGCGTCACCGAGCACGATGACGGTGGTGCGCTTGCGGACCTGTTCGCCCCATTCGTCGGCGAACGAGGAGAGCGCATGACCGTAGTCCGACCGGCCGTCCAGCCAGACGCCGCTGCCCGCGGCGTTGATCTGCTTGGTGGCCTCGATGATGTCGGGGGCCCGCTGCAGGACCTCGGTCACCTCGTCCATGCCGTCGACGAACACGAAGCTGCGGACCCGGGAGAACTGCGAGCGCAGCGCGAACATGAGCTGCAGCGTGAAGGCCGCGAACGTGGCGACCGAACCGGAGATGTCGGCCAGCACGAACAGCTCGGGCTTGGGCGGGTTCGGCTTGCGGAAAACCGGGTGGACCGGCACGCCCCCGGTGCTGAGCGACTTGCGCATGGTGCGCCGGAAGTCCAGCGTGCCGCGACGGCGGTGCCGCCGCTTCTCGGCCAGCCGGCCCGCCAGCTTGCGGGTGAGCGGGTCAATCACCTCGCGCATCGCGACGATCTGCGCCCCGGACGAGGTAAGGAAGTCCGCGTCCTCGGGCAACGGCTGGCGCAGGGTCCGGGCCACGGCCCCGGCGCCCCGGTCGGCCACCAGCCGCTGGCGGACCTGGGCCTCGACGGCCTGGCGGAACCGGTTCACCTGATCCTCGTACTTCTCAAGCTCGAGCCGCCGGAGCAGAGCGGGCTGTCCTTCTGCTCCCTCGCCGGTCCCGACCAGCCGCGCCATCAGCCGGTCCGGATCGACGGCCCGCATGGTCCGGAACACGTAGTAGGTGCCGGCGACCGGGCGGCCCGGCTCGACACCGGCGTGCCGGTCGACGAAAATGCCCGCGATGGCGCGCAGCATGAACTCGTTGCCCTCGCGGACGGCGCCGAGCAGCAACTCGAAAAGGCCGGCGTCGTCGACGGATCCGAGCGAGCCGTGGCCGGCCCCGCCGGCCCCGCCGCCGGGCGCTCCGACACCGCCGGCCCCGTTTCCGCCCGCCCCGGCACCCAAGCCGGCTTCGTCGCCGGACTCGGCTCCGTTGGCGGACTCGGCTCCGTTGGCGGACTCGGCTCCGGCTACCGCGGACCGGCCGCCGGCCCCGGCCGGGGAGAAGTAGAGGTCGAAGAGGGCGTCGAAGGCCAGCTCATGATCATGGCTCTTCACCAGCGCGGCGCGCAGCGCGGACTTGACGATGTCGCGGTCGGCCAGCGGTACCTGCCGCAGGCTGCGGACCGCGTCGATGCGCTCGGCCAGCGACACCGGGACACCGATCTGACGCAGTTCGGCGATCATGCCTTCAAGGGCGGTGAGCATCGGGCTACCGGCCGGCCCGCAGCCGTGGCGCGGACAGGGGCGGGCGGCCCGGCTCAGCCGCGGCGGCGGACGATCTCATCGGCGAGCGCCGGCACGACCTGATGCAGGTCGCCGACGATGCCGAAATCGGCGAGATCGAAGATCGGCGCCTCCGGATCCTTGTTGATCGCGGCGATGGTCTTGGACGTCTGCATGCCGGCCCGGTGCTGGATGGCCCCGGATATCCCGACCGCCAGGTAGAGCTGAGGGGAGACGGTCTTACCGGTCTGGCCTACCTGGTTGCTGTGCGGGTACCAGCCCGCGTCGACGGCCGCCCGGGACGCCCCGACGGCGGCGCCGAGCAGGTCGGCGAGGTTCTCGATCAGCCCGAAGTGCTCGCCGCCGCCTAGGCCGCGGCCGCCTGACACCACGATCGAGGCGTCCGTCAGCTCCGGCCGCCCTGAGCTTTCCCGCAGGTCGCGACCGGTGATCGTGGTCGCCGTCGCGGTCGGCGACAGCTCGATCGCCACCTCGCGCACGTCCGGCTCCACCGGGGCCTGCTCCGGCGTGGTGGCGTTCGGCTTCACGGCGATGACGGGCACGCCTGAGGTGACCGCGGAGGTCACCGTGAAGGAGGCGGCGAACACCGACTGGGTGGCCACCACGGCATGGCCGGAAGCCGGGTCGCCCGCGTCGACGTCGGTCGCGTCGGTGATGAAGCCGGAGTCCAGCCGCAGGGCGAGCCTGGCCCCGATCTCCTTGCCCTCGGTGCTCGCCGTGAGCAGCACCGCGGCCACCTCGTCCCGTTCGGCCAGCTGCGCGACGATCTGTTCCAGGGCGTCGACCTTGGGCACCACGAGATGCTCGGCGACCCGCGGGTCCGGCACGAGCAGCACCTCGGCGGCGCCGTAGGAGGCCAGCGCGGCGACGGCCTGCCCGGCGTCGGCGCCGAACACCACCGCGACGGGTGAGCCGATCCGCCGGGCCAACGTCAGCAGCTCGAGCGTGGGCTTGGGCGCCGAACCGTCGACGGCGTCGACAACCACGAGGACTCGGGACATCAGTTTCCTTCTCATCGATGGGCGGGCCAGCCGGCCGGTGGCCGGCCGCGGGGGGTTCGGGGCTAGATGAAGCGCTGGGCGGTCAGGAAGTCGGCCAGCGCCCGGCCGCCTTCTCCGTCGTCCTTGACGAGCTGGCCGGCCGTCCTGGCGGGCCGCCTGACCGCGGAAAGCACGGTCGTGCGAGCTCCGGCCAGGCCGACGGATTCGGGTGAGATGCCGAGGTCGGCCAGGTTCCAGGTGTCGACGGGCTTCTTCTTCGCCGACATGATCCCCTTGAACGACGGGTATCTAGCCTCGCCGGTGCGGTCGGTCACGCTGACGATGGCGGGCAGCGGGGCGGTGACGGTCTCGCTGACCGTGTCGGAATCGCGGAGGATCTCCACCGTGCCGTCGCTGACCGTCAGCCGCCCGGCGAAGGTCACCTGCGGCACGGCCAGCCGCTCGGCGAGCAGGGCGGGCACGACGCCCATGCCGGCATCCGTCGAGGCCATCCCGGTCAGCACCAGGTCGAACCCGAGCCGCGAGATCGCCGCGGCCAGGACGAGCGAGGTGGCGAACGCGTCAGATCCGTGCAAGGCGTCATCCAGCACGTGAACGGCCGCGTCACCGCCCAGCGCCAGCGCCTTGCGCAGCGCGTCCTGCGCGCCGTCCGGCCCCATCGTCAGGTACACCAGCTCCCAGCCGTCGGAAGCCTCCTTGATGCGCAGCGCCTGCTCGGCGGCGTGCTCATCCAGCTCCGAGAGCCTGCCCGGCACGCTCACCCGGTCGACGGTGCCATCCGTCAGGAAGCTCCGGTCACCGGTGAGGTCCGGAGTGAACTTGACGAGGACGACAATCTTCGGCACGAAGGACCACCTCTGCTGCTCTGGGCCCGGCTCAGGATGGGCCTATCCGGGCTGATGCCATGATAATTGTGCCAATTTCAAATGAAAAGCGGGGCTAACTAACGGGCGGTGCGACCGTGGCCTAGCCGGCGGGCCGCGTGTCCGTGGTGAAGAAGAAGGCGGCGCCGTGGCAGTCCGCGGGGTCCGCGGCGAGCAGGCCGTCGCGCAGCCGGGTGGTGCGGATGTCCTTCTTCTCCAGCCACACCTGCGCCGAGTCCAGATCGCGCACGCTGAACGTGATGCCGTAGATCATGTTGCCCCAGCGCGCCACGTGCTCCCCCAGCGCCGACTCCGGGGCCAGCGGCTCGGCCAGCTGGAGCAGGCAGTCGCCCAGCTGAACCAGCTGGTAGCGGAACTGGCCGCCGTCTTCGACGCCGTCGGCCACCGGGATGGCCTGCATCCGCTGCACGTAGGTCTGGGTGGCCGCGTCGAGGTCCCGGACCCCGAGGGTCACGTACGCCAGCCCCTTGATGCCGAGCGGATGGCCGAGCTCCCACATCTTCACCTGCGAGGACCAGGTCTCGAGCAGCCGGGGGTCGTCCCGCATATCCACCTGGCAGAGCTCGACCATGAGCCCGTTCACGTCCCGCGGGCTCGGATAAAAGTAGATCATCGATTCGTCGATGTGCTCGAGCTTGCCCCCGCCGGGCGCGCCGATGTACACGCCCTGCTCGATCAGGTGGTTGCCCAGCCCGGCCAGGTCGTCGACCTTGTAGCCGACCGAGTGCAGGTGCCGTCCGAACTTGGTGTAGAACTTGCCGACCGGCTTGGTGGGATCGGCGGGCAGGTTCGGCGCCATGGTCTCGATGCACAGGTCGCTGACCAGCAGCAGGCCCGCCCACCGGTCCTCGACCGGGAGGTAGTTGGGCTCGTCCACGCCCATGTAGAGCAGGCCGCCGAAGACCTCCTCGTAGAACCGGTTCAGGGCGGGCACGTCGTCCGTCATGTGCACGGAGTGGATCATGATGCCGATGCCGTAGTCGCCCGTCTTCCGCACGGTCTTCTTCATCTGGTCTCCCCAATCTGGTCGGCGTCGCTGCCGCAGGTGGCTACCTGCCCTGGCGTACCTGGCTGAAGGGCACGTCCCGGTCCGCCGCGTATTCACGCGGCATGCCGAGGACCCGCTCGCTGATGATGTTCCTGGCCATCTCGGTGCTGCCCCCGCCGAGCGATCCGGCCTGGCGGGCCAGGAAGGACACGCCGTAGCCGACCGAGGCGGCGTCGTCCGCGGCCGCGGCGTGCGAGCCCATGATCTCGACGCCGATCTCGGCCAGCCGGGTCGCGCTCTCGCCGCTGAACAGCCGCATGATCGCGGCCGAGGGCGGCGGCAGCTGCTGGCTGAGCATCCCGGCCGTGACCCGCGCGATCAGCTGCTGCTGGATCCGGCCGATGGCGTGCGCCTCGGCGACGAGCTCGCGGACGCGGACGTCGCCGGACTGGCCGGTGGCCCGGACCATGTCGATGAGCGAGGAGGTCCCGGGCCCGCGGCGGCGCTGGCCGCCGCCGCTGGTGTAGGGCGAGCCGCCGCCGACCGCGTTGCGCTCGTGGAACAGCTGGCGGCTGGCCACCGCCCAGCCGCCGTTGACCTCGCCCACCACGTCGGACGCCGGGATCGGCACGTCGTCGAAGAACTCCTGGCAGAACTCGTCGCCGCCGCCGACCTGCCTGATCCGCCTGATCTGGACGCCGGGCTGATGGACCTTGACCAGGAACATCGTCATGCCGCGGTGCTTGGGCGCGTCCCAGTCGGTCCGGGTCAGGCACAGCGCCCAGTCGGCGGCGTAGGCGCCCGAGCTCCAGATCTTCGATCCGTTCAGGATGAACACGTCGCCGTCACGGGTGGCCCGGGTGGTCACGCCCGCCAGGTCCGACCCGCCGCGGGGCTCGGACAGGAACTGGACCAGGATCTCCTCGCCGCGGATGACGGCCGGCAGGTGCTGCCGCTTCTGCTCCTCGCTGCCCATGTCGAGGATGGTCGGCCCGCAGATCGAGAACGTGGGCGTGTTCAGCACCAGCGGCATCTCGTACCCGGCGCACTCGGCGTTGAAGGCGCGCTGGTGCGCGGGGGTCAGGCCCAGGCCGCCGTACTCGCGCGGATAGCAGATGCCGGCGAAGCCGCCGTCGTAGAGCAGGCGCTGCAGCTCGCGGGCCCGCGGCCACATCGCGTCGTTGATCCGCCCGATCTCCTCCAGGCTGTTCGCCTGGCCGGGAACCAGCCGCGGCATGTTCGCCGCCAGCCAGGCCCGGGCCCTGAGCCGGAACGACTCGACGTCTTCGAGGTCCGCGGTCACGCTTTGCGTCATGGCTGATCCCTACTCAGACGCCGAGGATGTCGGCCAGCCGGCGCCGGTGCTCGGCGGGCGTGCCGAACATCACCCGGTTCACCGTCGCCCGCCTCAGGTACAGGTGGATGTCATGTTCCCAGGTCACGCCGATGCCGCCGTGCAGCTGCACGCAGTCCTGGATGATGTCGGTGGCCCGCTGGCCGACGTAGGACTTGGCCACGCTGGCCAGCTCGTCGGCGTCGGCGGCCTGCTGCGACGCGGCGTGAGCGGCGGCGCCCGCGGTGGCCAGGCACGCCTCGAGCCACAGCTTGGAGTCGGCGAACCGGTGCTTGAGGGCCTGGTAGGAGGCCAGCGGCCGGCCGAACGAGTAGCGGTCGAAGGCCCACTGGACGGTGAACTCGAAGACGCGCTGGACGGCACCGACGGTTTCCGCGCACTGCAGCGCCACCGCGATCTGGATCTGGCGGTTCACCGCGGCCTGCGCCGAGTCGGCCGGGACCACGACCCCGGTTCCGGCCACGCTCACGCCGTCCAGCTCCACCCGGGCGTAGCGCCGCACCAGATCCAGGCTCTGCTCCGGCGTGACCGTCAGTCCCGGCGCGCCCGCGGGCACCAGGAGCTGGACCAGGCCATCCGGCGCGGTGGCGGTGACCAGGAAGTAGTCGGCTTGATCGCCGGCCTCGACCCGGTCCTTGACCCCGGTCAGCAGGTACCCCTCGCCGTCGGGGACGGCGCGCGTGCCGGGCGTGAGCGGCGCCCAGCCGCGGCCCGGCTCGTAGCTGGCCCAGCTCGCCACCGCCTCGCCCGCGACCAGCGCGGCGATCACCTCGGCGTGGTCGGCGGCGTTGGCCGCCTCGCCCAGCGCCGCCGCGACCAGGTTCACGCCGAGCAGCGGGCCCGGAGAGGTCAGGCGGCCCATCTCCTCGGCGACGATGCAGGTGTCCACGAGCCCTTCACCGGAGATGCTGTCACCCCCGGCCGCCGGGCCCACGGTCATCGCGTTCCAGCCCAGCTCGCTGCCGCGCCGCCACCAGTCCGGCTCGAAGCCGACGCCGCTGGCGCCCAGCTCGCGCACCCGGGTGAGCGGCATTTCCTTCTCCAGGAACTCCCGCGTGGTGGCGCGGAACAGCTTCTGGTCAGCGGTGAGGTCGAAGTCCATCCGGTGGTCTCCTCCGGCGCGCCGGATAACCCCCGGCCGGACCGTCTCGGCGCGTGCATTAGTTCGTTACTTTGACAATTGTCGCACTATCGAACCGCCGGGTCAACTGGAGGGTGGCGGACGGAGATACCACGGTCCGTTCCGAAATTATTTACGATCTCCGAACGGGGCGTGGTGACACCGTCCGGTCAGGCCGGAGCCGACGGCTTACCAGGTGAGGACGGCGGCTTCTTCGATGTCGGCCAGGGCGCGCTGGCGGGCGAGGGCGGAGATGGCGGCCGCGTCGGGGCGCTTCTTGCGGCGGCTGGCGGACACCGGGCCGTCCTGCGGGCCGGGCACGGGCCGGGGCGTCGGCGCCAGCTGCCAGAGGCTGTCGGCCAGATCGCGAACGACGTCGCGGCGCAGCGAGTAGTAGTAGTTGCGCCCGGCTTTCCTGGTGGTGATCAGGCCGGCGTTCTGGAGGATCTTGACGTGGTAGGAAATGGTCGGCTTGGCCACCGGAAGCGTGCTCTCGAGCGTGATGCAGGCCAGCTCGTCGACCTGGGCCGCCTGGGTGATGATGCTCCACCGGATCGGGTCGCTGAGGGCGCTGAAGACCTCGGCCGACGGGCGTTCAGGCGATGACTTGCCGCTCATGAATTCCTCGGTCTCCTGGTTTTCAGGTGCCTAGAATCCCCACGATGCCGGCACACTTTCAGTAGAGAACTTCGAGAACTATGATACAGCCGACCCATCGGAGCTGGCGGCCATGACATCGACAAGTCACACGGAGTTAACAGAGCGCGTCAGCCCGCCCCGCCCGTCCGGGCCGGAGCAGGCACCTCCTCGGTGCCGCGTACGATCGCGGCGACGTGGTCGTCCTGAGCCAGCGTCGATGACTTTCCGCTGATGACGATGCGCCCGCGCTCCATGACGTAGCAGCGGCTCGAGTTGGCCAGCGCGCGCGGCACGCTCTGCTCCACGACCAGGACGGCCAGGCCCTGCTCACGCAGCCGCGCGATGGCGTCGTAGATGGCGCGGATGACCATGGGGGCCAGACCCGACGTGGGCTCGTCGAGCATCAGGACCTTCGGCTCGGCCATCAGCGCCTGGCCGATGGCGACCATCTGCTGCTCGCCGCCGGACAGGAAGCCGGCGTTGCGGGTGGCGTAGGTCCGCAGGATGGGAAACAGGTCGAAGACCCGCTCCATGGACGTGGCCACCGCCTTGCGGCCCGACCGGCGGCGGGTGTACGCGCCCAGCCGCAGGTTCTCCTCGACGTTGAGGCGGGAGAAAATCCGGTGGCCCTCCGGCACGTGGGCCAGCCCCGCGTCGACGATCTGGCGCGGGGTGGCCTTGGAGACGTCGAGGCCGCCGAGGGTCACGGTGCCGGGGAAGCGTCCGTAGCGCAGCCCGGCGATGGCCAGCAGGCTGGTGGTCTTGCCCGCCCCGTTCCGGCCGATGAGGGCCACCGTCTCGGCCGCGCCGACCTCCAGGGAGATGCCGTCGACCGCCCGCAGCGACCCGTAGCCTGCGTGCAGTTCGGACACCGCGAGCAACGCATCGCTCATGAGGACGCCTCCAGTGGTTCATCGATACCCAGGAACACACTGGCCACGGAGTCGTTGGCGCGCAACTCCTCCGGAGTGCCCTGGAACAGGAGCTTGCCCTGGTGCAGGCAGGTCACGGTGTCGGCGATGGACAGGACCATCGGGACGTTGTGCTCGATCAGCAGCACGCCCACGCCGGAGCGGGCCAGGTTCAGGCACACCTCGGCCAGCAGCTCGAGTTCGAGCGGGCTCAGGCCGGCCGCGGGCTCGTCGAGCAGCACGAAACTGGGCCGCAGGGCGATGGCCCGGGCCAGCTCCACCAGCCTGCGGGTACCGTGCGGAAGCGCGTTGCCCGGCTGGGCGAGCACCGAGCCCAGGCCGAGGGCCTGCAGTATCTCCAGAGCCTCGGCGCGCGCCTGGCGGTTGGTGCGGATCCCGCGCGGCAACCGCAGGACCGATTCCACGCCGAAGCACCGGACCCGCAGCTCGACGGCGGGGACGACGTTCTCCAGGGCGGTCTCGTGCAGCATCAGCTTGGGGGCCTGGAACGTCCGGGCGATGCCAGAGCGCGCCACCGCGTGGGCCGGCTGGTTGTCCAGCCGGTTGTCCCCGATCCTGATCTGCCCGGAGTCCAGGGAGTAGAACCGGGAGATCAGGTTCAGCAGCGTGGTCTTGCCCGACCCGTTCGAGCCGATCAGCCCGTGGATCTGTCCGCGCATGACGGTCAGGTTGATGTCGTCGACCGCCTTCACCCCGCCGAACGAACGCCGTGCGTTCTCCACCACCAGCGGGCTCGAGTCGCCGGCCCCGATGACCGGCGGCCAGCTGGGCAGCTGGGCCGCGGGCGGCGCGGCCGTGACGGTGGCCGGCCCTGAGCTCGCGGCCGTGCCGTTGACGATCGGCGGCGGCGCGGCGGTCATGGCGGGGGTCACGGTGGCGGGCGCGAGACCGCGCTGGGGACGCCGGCGGATGCCGAAGCGTTCGCTGAGCACGGTGATCCTGGCCATCAGCCCGTCCGGCAGGAAGACCGCGAACGCCAGCAGCAGCACGCCGAAGACGATGCCGTTGTACTGCTGGAACGAGGTGAAGAACTGGTTGATCGCCAGGATGATCCCGGCGCCGATCAGCGGGCCCGTGATCGTCCCGGTGCCGCCGATGACCATGCCGGCCAGCAGCAGGATGGCGAATTGGACCGACGAGCTGCCCGGGGCGAAGAACTGCTGGGTGTACACGTAGAGGCCGCCGGCCAGCCCGGCCAGGGCGGAGGAGATCGCGATGGCCAGCAGCTGGGTCCGGTAGGCGGTGATCCCGATCGAGGTGGCCAGCTGCTTGCTGGTGTGCAGGGCCACGAACCTGTGCCCGACCCGGCTGTGCACCAGGGCCCAGCTGAACAAGGTGACCAGCAGGACCACCGACACCACCACGATGTACAGCAGCTGGCCGCTGATCTTCGGCGCGAACCCGCTGACCGCGTACAGCGGGATGCCAGTGTCGGCGCCGACGAAGGCCCACTGCTGGGCCACCGTCGGGATGGCCAGCGCGGCGAACAGCGAGACGAGGCCGAGGTAGAAGCCGCCGACGCGCAGCGCGGGCAGCCCGATGACCAGGCCGCTCAGGATCCCGGCCACCGCGCCGATCACGCACATGGCCACCAGCCCGATGCCGTGCGGGTGGTACTTCGCGCAGAGGATGGCGGCGTAGGCGCCGACCGCGAACACCGCCGTGATGCCGAGGATGTACTGGCCGCCGTAGCCCATCGCGATGTTCAGGGCGACGGCGATGACCAGGAACGACAGGACCTCCTCGTACTCACCCAGCCGGAACGAGCCGTTTCCGGCGAGCTCCGGCACGATGTACAGGATGACGATGAGCAAGACCGGAACGGCCCACCGCAGCGAGGTCCGGCTGCCCAGCCCCAGCCGAGCCGCGATATCGCTCATACCTCACGCACCGTCCTCACGCCGAACAGGCCGGATGGCCGAACCGCCAGCACCAGCAGGACCAGGATCAGCCCGGCCAGGATCTCATAGTTGGAGCTGACGTACAGGTCGAACATCTGCTCGGCGACGCCGAGCAGCAGCCCGCCGATGACGCAGCCGCGCAGGCTGCCGAACCCTCCGGCCGCCAGCGCGATGAACCCCTTCAGGCCGTACGTCAGGCCCACGCTCACGTCGGCCGAGACGATCGGCGCGACCACGAAGGCCGCGAGCGCCGTGACCAGGCCCGCGATCATGAAGGCCAGCCTGCTTATCCGCAGGGCGTCGATCCCGCGCAGCGCCGCGACCTCGCGGTCCTCGGCCACGCCGCGCATCGCCGTGCCCAGCCAGGTGCGCTTGTAGAAGACCTCGAGCGCGACCATGACCACGATCATGACCACGAACGCCAGGATGAACTTGGTCGCCACGTGCACGCCAGCGATGGTAAGCGTCCCGTTGCCCAGCGCCCCGGGGATCGGGACGACCGGATTCTGGCCGTAGATATTCGACGCCACCGTCTCGATGATCAGCGAGAACGCCAGCGTGGCGATGAACCAGCCCAGCCCGAGACCGGGCTTCTTCAAGAACGGCCGGACCGCGATCCGCTCCTCGGTCAGGCTCAGCGCCATCACCACCGCGATGATCACGAGGAGCGTCACCACCTGGGGCAGGTGCCACCGGTCCAGGCAGAAATACGAGACTAGGACCCCGGCCATCATCAGGTCGCCCTGGGCGACGTTGAAGATGGCCGTGGAGTTGAACACCACTGTGTAGCTCAGCGCGATCAGTCCGTAGACCGATCCGACCGCCAGCCCAGCGAACAGCGCAGTCAGGAATAGCGTCACCGCCAGCCACCTCCGGCCCGGCCGCCCGCCGACAGCGGCAGTTTCACGCAGAAAGCTTCAGCGCATTTCAAACTATCTATGAATATGCCGGTCACGTCAAGGGCATCAAGCTGCCGTCCAGGCATGTCGGTGTCTCCTCGCTCCGTCGCGTTCACTTCGGCCAGCTGTACTGCGCGGCCTCATCCGGGGTCATGTCCAGCCACTCGCCCAGCACTTCGGTCGTGTGCGCGCCCAGGCGCGGAGTCGGGCGCCGCGCGACCGCCGGTGTCTTCGCCAGCCGGTGCGGTGGCGCCGGGTACTCGGCCACGCCCAGGTCCGGATGGTCCATCTCGACCAGGAAATGCCGCTCTCGGTGCTGCGGGTCGCGGACCACGTCCTCACTGTCCTGGACCGCGCCGGCCGCCAGGCCGGCCCGCTGCAGGATCCGCATCGCCTGCTGAGCCGTTCGCTCGGCCGCCCAGCGGGCCAGGGCGCCGGCCAGCGCGGCGCGGGCCGCCTCGCCCGGTCCGGGTGCGGCCGGTCCGGGTGCGGCCGGTCCGGGTGCGGCCGGCTCGGGTGCGGCCGGCTCGGGTGCGGCCGGCTCGGATGCGGCCTCGGCGAGTTCCGCCGACCCGATAAGCCGGGCCAGGGCAGTCCAGTCGGCGGCGTCCTCGACCTCGACCGCGAGCCACTGGTCATCGCCGCGGCAGCGGACCACCTCGGAAAGCAGGGCGCCGGGCACCCGGTTCCCTGGCCGTTCCGAGCCGCGGCCGTTGACGATGTAGTCGAGCATCTGCGGGCCCATCACCGCGGCCGCGGTCTCCACCTCGGCCAGGTCCAGGTGCGTCCCGCGGCCGGTGCGCTCGCGCGCGGCCAGCGCGGCGAGCACCGCGAACACGCCGTGCGCCTCGGAGATGTAGTCGAAGTGGACCCCGGCGATGTACGGCCAGGCGTCGGTCAGGCCGACGAACGAGCAGACCGTCGAGCCGTAGGCCAGGTAGTGCGAGCGTGGGCCGCTGTGCCCGAACCCGGTCAGGGACAGCAGGATGATGCGCGGGTTCACCGCGGCGATCTGCTCGTAGTCCAGGCCCCAGCGGCGCATCACGCCGGGCGCGTAGTTCTCCACGATGACGTCGGCCGCGGCGGCCAGCTTCAGGAACAGCTCGACGCTGGACGGGTCCTTCATGTCCAGCGCGACGCTGCGGGTGGTGCGGTTGGTGTTCGCGAACATCGGCGAGGTGTCGGCGCCGGACGGCTCGTGGATGATCGGGTCGCCGGGCCACCGCAGCCGCCGCAGGTTGTCGGGCCGGCCCGGCGACTCGATCTTGACCACGTCGGCGCCCAGGTCGGCCAGGGCGGTGCCGCTGAGGGCCCCGGCGACGGCCGTGCCGAACGAGATCGCCCGGATGCCGCTGAGCGGCGCTGGCACCGGAGCCGGCGGCGCGGGCTCCCGCCACTGGCGCGCGACGGCGGCCGCTTCGGTTTCGCCGAGCCGGGGGGCGGGCCGGCGGTACTGGGCCAGCACCGGCTCGGTGGAGCGGAACGGCTCGCCCGGCAGCTCGAACTCGCCCAGGGCCGCCAGCGGCCGGCGGACGAAGAACCCGCGGCTGCGGGGCTGCGGATCATCGACGAACTGGCCCACGGTGTTGACCAGCGTGCACGGCAGGCCGAGCTCCTGGCCCCGGACGAAGAAGTCCTCCCGGCTCAGCGCCGCGATCAGCGGTCGCATCACCTCGATGATCTTCTCTTCGTAGGGCGCCCGGACGCCCGGGTGGGCCCAGGAGGGATCGGCCAGCTCGGCCGGATGGCCCAGCAGCTCCATCAGGCCGAACCAGTGCTTATCGGTGGACGCGGTGAACTCGATCACGCCGTCCCGGCACTCCCAGGTGCCGCCGCCGGAGTACTGGACCGACCCGGCGCGACGGCGCGCGATGCGGGAGAAGTTGGTGTAGTCGTAGATGGAAAAGCACGCCTGCGTCAGCACCTCGTGCGCGGACATGTCGATGAGCTGCCCGCCGACCTGCGGCCGGGCCCGCAGCGCGGTCAGCACCGCGACCGCGGCATGGGTGCCGACCTGGTCGTAGAGCTGCTGGCCGGGCACCACGACCGGCGGTCCCTCGAGCGTCCCCTGGGTGTACATCAGGCCGCTCATGGCGTGCGAGACCAGATGTGTCGCGCGCCAGGTCCGGTACGGCCCGGTCAGCCCGAACGGCGTGATCGAGCAGACCACCGTGTCCGGCCCGGCCCAGGCCAGCTCGCCGGAGCCGGGATCGAAGCCGGCCACCGGCTCGCGCCCGGTCGGCGTCAGGACGACCACGTCGGCGTGCGAGCCGAGCTCGCCGAGCGGGCCGGCCGCCTCGGGGCGCCGGTAGTCCAGCACCACGCCGCGCTTGTTGGCGTGGTAGTAGGCGAAGCTGAGGCTGCCCTCCGGGTCGTCGCGGTCACCGGCGAACGGCGGCGTGCGGCGGAGCCGGTCACCCTCGGGCGGCTCCACCTTGACCACGTCCGCGCCCGCGTCGGCGAGCAGCCGGGCGCAGTAACTTCCGAGCGGTCCGGACAGGTCCAGGACCCGGATACCGTCCAACGGCAGCACCGACTGGCCCGCCGTGGTGCCCGCCGCCGACGGGGCGGGGTTGTCTGCGTCCTGCTGACCTTGCGTCATAGCCCTGCCCGACAAAGTAGTCCTAAGTTATCTATAACTATCGAATAATTGTGGCGGCGGGGCGGACCGGCGTCAAGGGTTCGCGACGGCTGTTCCGTCCGGCTGGACCTGCGGGCCGTGCCTGTGGTCAAATACTTTCAAGGTTCTAATTCTTACGAACTGACGGCGGCGCCCGGGCGGCGCCGCCGTGCCGCGGCCATGACGGCGATGCCCGGGAGATGATGACGTGGATCTGTCACTGAGCGAGGACCAGCTGACGCTGCGGGCGGCGTTCGCTGAGTTCTTCGAGAAGGAAGCCACGGTCGAGCGGGTCCGGGCGGCCGAGCCGCTGGGGTTCGACCAGGAGCTGTGGGCCAAGCTGGCCGGGACCGGCGCGATCGCGATGGGACTGCCCGAGGAGGCCGGCGGCGGCGCCAGCGCCCTGGATCTGGTCCTGGTCGCCGAGCAGTTCGGCCGGCGGATCGCGCCGGTGCCGTTCGCCGAGAGCACCGCGGCGGCCCGCCTGCTGGCCCGGGCGGGCGCGACCGAGCTGGTCGAAGGCGTGGCCGACGGCAGCACGCTGGCCACGATCGCGCTGGCCCCGCCGGCCGGCGGCCGGCTGCGGCTGGTGCCGGCCGGGGCGGTGGCCGAGGTGGTGGTCGCGCTCGACGGCGACGACCTGATCGCGCTGCGGCGCGCGCCCGGCGCCCGCCCGCACACCGAGCCGGTCCCGAACTTCGGCTCGAGCCCGCTGGCGGACTGGCCGCTCGCGGACGGCGAGCGGATCGTGCTGGCGTCCGGGCCGGACGCCGCGCAGCTGTACGCCGACGGCCGGTCGGACTGGAAGCTGCTGACGGCCGCGGCGCTCGGCGGCCTGCGCGCCACCGCCCTGGAGATCGGGGTCTCCTACGTCAAGGCCCGCAAGGCGTTCGGCGTCATCATCGGCTCGTTCCAGGCGGTCCAGCACCGGCTGGCCGACCTCGTGGTGGCCGGCGACGGCGGGCAGTTGCTGACCCACGAGGCCGCCTGGGCCCGGGACACCGGCCGGCCGAACGCGGCCGCGCTGGCGTCGATGGCGTTCCTGTTCGCCGCCGACACCGCCTTCCGCACCACCCGGGAAGCCGTGCAGTTCCACGGCGGCTACGGCGTCACGCTCGAGTACGACATTCAGCTGTACTTCCGCCGGGCCAAGGCCTGGCCGCTGGCGCTGGGCGACCCGAAGCTGGAGTACCGGCGGCTGGCGGACGTGATCTACCCCGACCGCCCCCAGCTCGAAGACACTGGGCCGGAAAACGCTGAGCAGGAAGAAGAGTAGAGATGGATTTCGCCGAAGTCGACCGGCTCGCGGACTACCGCCAGCAGGCGCGCGAGTGGGTGGCCACCCACGTCGATCCGGCCTGGGCCGAGCAGCAGCGCGTGTCCGGCAGCTACCACACGCCCGCGCTGCACGCGCTGCTCGCCGAGCAGGGCTGGCTGGGGGCCGGCTGGCCCGCGGAGTACGGCGGCACCGGCAACGACCCGGACATGGCCGCGGCGCTGTTCGAGGAGATCGACGCCGCGGGCCTGCACATGGACGGCTGGGCGACGACGAACATGATCGCCCGGACGCTGCTGCACACGGCGACCGAAGAGCAGAAGGCCGCGATCGTCGGCGGGGTGCTGCGCGGCGAGATCATCATCGTGCTCGGCTACACCGAACCCGACTCGGGCTCCGACGTGGCCGCGGCCAAGACCCGGTCCGAGCGGGACGGCGAGGAATGGCTGATCAACGGCCAGAAGATGTTCACCAGCACCGCGCACCTGGGCACCCACGTGTTCATGCTCACCCGCAGCAACCTCGAGGTGTCCAAGCACAAGGGCCTGACCACGTTCCTGGTCCCGCTCGACTCACCCGGGGTCGAGGTCCGGGCCATCCACACGCTCGGCGGCCAGCGGACCAATGCCACCTTCTACAGCGACGTGCGGGTCCCCGACTCGGCGCGGATCGGCCCGGTGGACGGCGGCTGGGGGGTCATGCACGTGGCCCTGGTCTTCGAACGCGGCGGCGGCGGGGGCCGCAGGTCGGGACCCACGCTGGCGGAGCGGGTGGCGCAGTGGGCGAAGAGCGCGCGCCGCGAGGACGGCTCCCGGGTGTACGACGACCCGTCCGTCAAGGAGCGGCTGGCCCGCATCGCCGCCGAGGCGGAGGTGGCGCGGCTGCTGGGGCTGCGGACCGCGTGGATTGCCTCGACCGGAGGCCTGCCGGGGACCGAAGGCTCGTCCGCGAAGCTCTTCAACGCCGAGAGCCTGCAGCGTCAGCACTGGGAGCTGCTGGAGATCCTGGGCGCCGAGGCGGTGCTGAGGCGAGAGGCGGGGGACGCGCCGCTGAATGCCGCGGTGGAGGAAGACTTCAGGCGCGGGGTCGTCGGCACCATCTACGGCGGATCCTCGGAGATCATGCGGGAGATCGTCTCCGAGCGAGTGCTCGGCCTGCCGAGAAGCCGGTCGAAGAACTGATCGGCGACCCGCCGCGCCGCCGCGGCGGGCGCAAAGCTGGCCGGTCATGGGGCAGGCGTGCCGTTCCGGGGACCGCCTGTTCGATCGTTGTAAGATGGATGTCGTATCATAGTTGTGAAAGTAATCCGCCGTTCGGAACATGGCCGGCGGATCCATCCCGAGTTCAGGAACTTCATGACTATGGACGCCACGTCACCCCAGCCACCGACCGAGATCTTCAAAGCCCTCAGTGATCCGGTCCGGTGGAACATCATCCAGCAGATGGCAGCGGTTGACGAGCTGGCGTGCGTCACGCTCGAGGACACCCTACCGGTCTCCAAGCCGACGATCTCGTACCACACGAAGATCCTCTACCACGCGGGCCTGATCAGCGTGCGCAAGTCGGGCCGCAACTACTACTACGCGCTGCGCCGCGACGTCCTGCACAAGCTGCTCGACGACCTGTGGGAGCTGGCGCCGACGCCGCGCCCCGTGGTCAGCGAGCAGGACGGTCATGTCGCCATGGGCCGCCGGCAGAAGCGCAGCGAGGGGCACGCCACTCCGGCTCGCAAGCGCCGCGAGACCGCCCGGGAGAACGTCGAGGAAGCGGTCGTGCTGACCTGGTGACGCGGGCACCTGCGGGCTGAGCGTCAACGCCACGCGAACACGGGCTGCTCGAACTGCGCCACCCTGGTGGTCAGGCCGTGCCTGGCCAGCTGGCAGAACTGGTAGATGAAGGCCGCCGTGGGCGCGTAGACGTGGCCGGCCAGCAGCGGCAACCGCAGGACCGGCCGGTCTGACTCCGGAATGCGCAGCAGCTGCGGGGGCTGGTCGAGGTCGGCCAGCGGGATCACGTGTATCTGCGCCACCTCGGCGGCCGGGCCCGTCATGGCGGCCGCCACCGGGCCTCCCCACACCACCACGGGGGTGATGAGGTAACCGGACCGTGTGACGTAGTCGTCCAGGACCCCGAGGACGTCGGCGGCCGGCACCTCGACGCCCGTTTCCTCGCGCAGTTCGCGCCGGGCCGTTTCCTCGGCGGACTCGCCGGGGTCGCGGCTTCCGCCGGGCAGTGCCCACTGACCTGGATGGTTACGCATACTCGCCGCCCGCCGGGTGATCAGCAGGTGCAGCGCCCCGTGCCGGACCACCGGGCATAGCGCCACGGACGCGGCCCGCAGACCTGGCCGCTGCATCGGAACCCGCCGGAAGCCGGCCAGGTTCGCCTCGAGGGCAGCCCTGGCCTCGGCGGGCCTGGCCTCGGCGGGCCTGGCCTCGGCGGGCCTGGCATCGGCGGCGCCGTGGTTGGCGCCACCCTCACCGTCACCGGCGCCGTCGGCAGCATCCATGGGCCCGCTCACCTCGCGGTTCACGAGCTTACCAGCGGCCTTCAGGCGCCGGCCTTGGCGCGAATGGCGTCCTTGACGCCGTCGGCCTGCTCCCACTTGAAGTTTCCGGTGACGCTCATGGCGTGCTGGAGTCGCTCGGCCAGGACGCTGCGCCGGTACCTGACCGTTTCCCGCAGCGCCGCCTGGGGGTGCTGCAGGATCTGCCCGGCTATCGCCTTGGCCTCGTCGAGGTGGCTGCCGTCCGCGACCACCCGGGCGATCAGGCCCGCCTGGTAGGCTTCGTCGGCCGTGAAGAACCGGCCGGTCAGGGCGACGTCGGTGGCGAAAGGGAGCCCGGTGGCGGCGGCGATGTGAGCCCAGAAGCTGGCCGCCGGGGCGCCGAAGGTCGCCTCGGTGACCTGGAACCTGGTGCCGGCCGCCGCGACCACGAGGTCGCAGAGCAGGGCCGTGCCGAGGGCGTGGCCGAGCGCGTACCCGTGCACCGCCGCGATCAGCGGCTTGTTGTTTCCCGACCGCAGCACGGCGTCCGTCTCGCTCGGCAGCGAGCGGCTGTCCACTTCTCCGTCCGCGATGGCGAGCAGCCGCTGGTTGATATCGGAGCCGGTGGAGAAGGCTCGCCCGAGCCCGGACACGATGCCGACCTGCGCCTGGTCATCGGTGTCGAGCCGGTGCAGGGCCGCGACGTACTCCGTCAGCCCGTCGTTGGTGAACGCGTTGAGCTTCTCGGGCCGGTTGAACCTGATGTAGGCGATGCGGCCGGCGACCTGATAGTCGATCATGTGCAGCCATCCTTTGCGGGCATCCTTCGATATTTGCATAAACGTAGATGAATGCACAAGGATCGGCCTGGGCTACCTCGGTCTACGACCGCGCCACCGGCAGCGCGTACCGAACCCGGAGCCCGACGGCTGCGGCTTCCGGCGGCAGCCCGACCGCCCGACCGCGCGCTCCTCTTCCGCCCCTGCAACCCCACCCGCAACGACGAAGCGGCCGCCAGGCCGCAGCTTCCCATGGCATCTTTGTTCGGAGAAGGGGTATCACCGCACCCGCTGGGCTCCGGACCGGCAGCTTATTCTCCGGCACGCCCTTGGAAGGTCGGCGGGGGGCTGCGTATCCTCGCGCGTGACAGGCATCTACCGGCGGCGATTGGCGCTTTGATGGTGAACGAACGTGGGCGTGACTCCTCCGGTGGCACCGAACGCCCGGTCACGGCCTTCGGGCCGGACTTTCCTTTTCCGTTCGACGACTGGATCTCGCACCCGGCCGGGCTCGGCTCGATCCCGGCCGAACATCACGGCGCGGAGGTCGCCGTGGTCGGCGCGGGCATTTCCGGGCTGGTCGCCGCGTACGAGCTGATGAAGCTCGGGCTCAAACCGGTGGTGTACGAGGCCTCGCGGATCGGCGGACGGTTGCGTTCGCAGGCGTTCGAGGGAGCCGAGGGCATGGTCGCGGACCTGGGCGGGATGCGTTTCCCGGTGTCGTCGACAGCTTTTTACCACTACGTCGACATGCTGGGGCTGGAGACCAGGCCGTTCCCGAACCCGCTGACCGAGGCGGCCGGAAGCACCGTCATCGACCTTGAGGGCGACACGCACTACGCGCGCACGCTGGCGGACCTTCCGCCGCTGTTCACCGAGGTCGCCGACGCGTGGGCGCAGGCCCTGGAGGAGGTGCGGTTCACCGCCATCCAGGACGCGATCCGGGCCCGCGACGTCGCCGCGCTCAAGTCGTGCTGGAACGATCTGGTGCTCCGCTGGGACGACCGCACGTTCTACGACTTCGTGGCGAGCTCGAAGGCGTTCTCCTCGCTCTCGTTTCACCATCGCGAGACCTTCGGCCACGTCGGGTTCGGCACCGGAGGCTGGGACTCGGACTTTCCGAACTCGATGCTGGAGATCTTCCGGGTGGTGATGACCAGCTTCGACGAGAACCAGCGCCTGGTGGTCGGCGGCGCCGAGCAGGTGCCCCGCGGGATCTGGCGCCATCGCGCGCCCCGGCTCGCCCACTGGCCGGCCGGGACCTCGCTGGCCTCGCTGCACTCCGGCGCGCCCAAGGCCGGTGTCGCGAAGATCGCCCGCGACCCCGACGGCCGGCTCGCGGTCACGGACGCCTGGGGGGATGTCCGCCGGTACCCGGCGGTGCTGATCACCTGCCAGGGCTGGCTGCTCACCACGCAGATCGACTGCGAGGAGTCGCTGTTCTCCCAGAAGATATGGGCTGCCTTGGACCGTACCCGCTACATGCAGTCATCCAAGACCTTTGTGCTGGTCGACCGGCCGTTCTGGAAGGATAAAGATCCACGTACCGGGCGCGACGTGATGAGCATGACGCTGACCGACCGGCTGACCCGGGGCACCTACCTGTTCGACAACGGCCCGGGCCAGCCGGGCGTGATCTGCCTGACGTACACCTGGATGAGCGACGCGCTGAAGATGCTGCCTGAGCCGGTCGACCGCCGGGTCCAGCTCGCGCTCAACGCCTTGCACAAGATCTATCCCGACGTCGACATCGCCAGCCACATCATCAGCGACCCGATCACCGTGTCCTGGGAGGCCGACCGGCACTTCCTGGGCGCGTTCAAGGGCGCGCTGCCCGGGCACTACCGGTACAACCAGCGGATGTACGCCCACTTCAGGCAGGATGACATGCCGCCGGAAGAGCGAGGCATCTTCATGGCAGGCGACGACGTCTCCTGGACCCCCGCGTGGGCCGAAGGCGCCGTCCAGACCTCGCTGAACGCGGTCTGGGGGATCATGCATCACTTCGGCGGCCGGACCCACGCGGACAACCCGGGACCTGGCGACGTCTTCGCCGACATCGGGCCGTTGGAGTTGCCCGACTGAGCCGGCGGTCAGGGATCTTGGCCGGGACGGGGCCACGTGCCGGAGGCGGCGGACTCGGCCATCGCGATGGCGATTTCCGCCACCAGGTTGGGGTAGCTGGCGCGGGCGGCGCTGGCCAGCCGGACGGTGCCCGCGGGGCCGACGGTGAGGACGAGGCGGCCGTCGGCGAGCGCCTTGGTCAGGCGGGTCGCGGCTTCGGCGTCCTCACGGCCGGCCGCGTGCGCGGCCAGGACGTCCCTGATCGAGGTGCGCAGGCGCAGCAAGGCGGCGTGTTCTGAGGTGGTCAGGCCGGCCTCGGCGGGTAGCAGTCCCGCCGTGCGGAGCCAGTCGGCCGCCGTCTCGCGGCTGCGCAGGGGGTCCGTGTCCGGGTTAGCGCTCGGCGTGCTGGCGAGGGACTGAATCAGGTGCAGCGGGGCCGCGGCGCCGCTGGCGGAGCCGCCACTGGCGGAGGAGTCAAGGTGGGGCATATCCGATGGTAACGTCAGGGCCGGCCGGCAGGCGGACCCCGAAGCCGGTGACGGCGAGTCGCAGCAGCACCTGCCCCGGGGCCATCAGCGCCGTGACCTTGGCCGCGCTGAGTTCCTCCAGTTCGGCCACGACGGCGGCGTAGCTTTGCCGATCCTGCTCGCGGGCCCGGTTCAGCGTGACCGCGTTGGCCCACACCTTCCGGCGCGACTCGCGCAGGAACCGCTGGGTGCCGAGCCGGCTCAGCGGTGCGAGCAGGCGATCCAGGAGCGGGCCCGGCCCGGAGACCGCGACCAGCTCGGCTTGCTCGGCGGCGACCCGGGCGGCCAGCACCCCGTCGATCGCGGCGTGATCGGCCTCCCGGCGGGCCAGCAGGGCGGCGTCCCGGAACTCTTCGCCGGTGATCACCGCGATGATGGCCTGCGGCAGATCGAAGTTGATGTGCGCGTTCATGCCGAGCAGGACATGCCGCAAGGCGGGCAGTTCCGGCGGCGCGCCGAAGGCGATCTGCCACGGCCGCGAGGGTGGGCGGCCCGCCATCGCCGCTTGCAGGGCATCGAGGTAGAACCCGGCGAAGGCGACATCCCAGCGCTCCACCCAGCCGGGGTCGGCGAAGCCGCGATCGGCGGAGCCGGGATCGGCGGAGCCGGGATCGGCGGAGCCGCGATCGGCGGAGCCGGCCCGCTGGAGCTGGTCGCGGGTCGCGACCGTGGTGCGGAGATAGGTGGCGTGGAAATACTGCCGCGGGTCATCGGCCGCCTGGAGCGGGCCGAGCATGGCCTGCATCCGATCGATCAGCCCGTCGATCAGCATGCGGACTCCTGCCTGGGGACGAGCCGACGGCGGCTCACCTCACCAGGATCGCACTGGTTGCTATGAAGCGGTACACGCGGCGAAGGCCGGCGGGCGTCAGCAGTCTCAACCACGTTGCATGATCATGCACTCGTGTGCATATAATTGCACTCGTGTCCAAGGTGCTTAGTTCTCTGCCCGTCGGCGAACGCGTCGGTATCGCCTTCTCTGGCGGCCTCGATACCTCAGTGGCGGTCGCGTGGATGCGCGAGAAGGGTGCCGTGCCGTGCACCTACACCGCCGACATCGGCCAGTACGACGAGCCTGACATCGCCTCGGTGCCCGGGCGCGCCGCGGCGTACGGCGCGGAAGCCGCCCGGCTGGTCGACTGCCGAGCGGCTCTGGTGGAGGAAGGGCTCGCGGCGCTGGCCTGCGGGGCGTTCCATGTCCGGACCGGCGGCCGCGCCTACTTCAACACCACCCCGCTCGGGCGGGCCGTCACGGGCACCCTGCTGGTGCGCGCGATGCTCGAAGACGACGTGCGGATCTGGGGGGACGGCTCCACCTACAAGGGCAATGACATCGAGCGGTTCTACCGTTACGGCCTGCTGGCCAACCCTTCCCTGCGGATCTACAAGCCGTGGCTTGACGCCGCCTTCGTCAGCGAACTCGGCGGCCGCAAGGAGATGTCGGAGTGGCTGCTGGCCCGCGGCCTGCCCTACCGGGACAGCACGGAGAAGGCCTACTCCACCGACGCGAACATCTGGGGCGCGACGCACGAGGCCAAGGTGCTCGAGCACCTCGAGGTGGGCATCGAGATCGTCGAGCCGATCATGGGCGTGCGGTTCTGGGACCCCGCCATCGAGATCGCCGCCGAGGACGTCACGATCGGCTTCGAGCAGGGCCGGCCGGTGACCATCAACGGCAAGGAATTCACCTCCGCCGTCGACCTGGTGCTTGAGGCCAACGCCGTCGGCGGCCGGCACGGCCTGGGCATGTCCGACCAGATCGAGAACCGGGTCATCGAGGCCAAAAGCCGGGGCATCTACGAGGCGCCGGGCATGGCGCTGCTGCACGCGTCGTACGAGCGGCTGGTCAACGCGATCCACAACGAGGACACCCTCGCCAGCTACCACAACGAGGGACGGCGGCTTGGCCGGCTGCTGTACGAAGGCCGCTGGCTGGACCCGCAGGCCCTGATGCTGCGCGAGTCGCTGCAGCGCTGGGTCGGGACGGCGGTCACCGGGGAGGTGACCCTGCGGCTGCGGCGCGGCGAGGACTACTCCATCCTGGACACTTGCGGGCCGGCCTTCAGTTACCACCCGGACAAGCTCTCCATGGAACGGACCGTCGACTCTGCCTTCGGCCCGGCCGATCGCATCGGCCAGCTGACCATGCGCAACCTCGACATCGCCGACTCGCGCGCCAAGCTCGAGCAGTACGCCGAGCTCGGCATCCTCGGCAGCCCGCACCCGGCGCTGGCCGGCACCGCGCAGGCGGCCGCGGCCGAGCTGATCGGCGCGCTGCCCCAGGGCGGCGCCGAGGCGATCGCCTCCCGCGGGCAGGTCCCCGGCGAAGAGCTGCTTGATCACGCCGCGATGGAGTCCGGCACCGACTGACCAGCCACCGGGAACGGGTCAGTGGCATCAGGGATCCGATTCCCTAGGTTCATCGCGGCGATAGCCAAGTGGCCTGGAGTGCTCACAGAAAGATAGTTAGCCTGGGGATACGGACGCTTCGGCGTTAACGCTTGGACTAACGGAGGCAGCGCATGGGCACGATCACGACGACCGATGGCACCGAGATCTTCTACAAGGACTGGGGCTCGGGCCAGCCGATTGTCTTCAGCCACGGCTGGCCGCTGTCGGCCGATGACTGGGACACCCAGATGCTGTTCTTCCTGCTGCACGGCTACCGCGTCATCGCCCATGACCGGCGCGGGCACGGACGCTCCACGCAGACCAGTGACGGTCACGACATGGACCACTACGCCGACGACCTAGCCGCGGTGACCGCGCATCTCGATGTCCAGGACGCCATCCATGTCGGGCACTCCACCGGCGGCGGCGAAGTCGTGCGCTACCTGGCCAGGCACGGGGAGAGCCGGGTGGCCAGAGCAGTCCTGATCAGCTCGGTGCCGCCGCTGATGGTGCAGACCGAGGCCAACCCCGGCGGCCTGCCGAAGAGCGTCTTCGACGGCCTCCAGGCCCAGGTGGCCACCGGCCGGTCCGAGTTCTACCGTGACTTGGCATCGGGCCCCTTCTACGGCTTCAACCGGCCCGGCGTGGAGCCCAAGGAGGCGATCATCGAGAACTGGTGGCGCCAGGGCATGATGGGCGGAGCGAAGGCACACTACGACGGCATCGTGGCCTTCTCCCAGACCGATTTCACCGAGGACCTCAAGAAGATCAGTGTGCCGGTCCTGGTGATGCACGGCGATGACGACCAGATCGTCCCCTACGCCGACTCCGGGCCCCTATCCGCGAAGCTCGTGCAGAACGGGACGCTGAAGACGTACCACGGATTCCCGCACGGCATGCCGACCACCGAGGCCGCGACGATCAACGCCGACCTGCTGGCCTGGCTGCAATCCTGACCGACCCGGCGGCTGGGCGCTCGCTTTCTACTGCGGGGTGCTGGCCCGGATGGCGGCGATGCTCTGGTCGATGTCGTCCTCGGTGGTGTTCCAGGAACTGACGCTGACCCGCATCGCCTTGCGACCGCGCCAGGTGGTCGGGCCGCACCAGCAGGTGCCTCCCTGCTGGACCGCGGTAATGACCGCGTCGGTGCGCGCGGGATCGCCGAAGTCCACGACCACCTGGTTGAGGACGACATCGTTCAGCACGTCGTAGCCCGCTTCGCGCATGCCGTCGGCGAAGCGGCGGGCCAGCCGGCAGGTTCTGTCCACGAGCTGGGCGACGCCGTCGCGGCCGAGGGTGGCCAGCACCGCCCATACCTCGACGCCCCTGGCCCGCTGGGAGGATTGGGGCGAGAAGTGCATGGGCTCCCGGCCTGCGTCAGAAGGGAGGTAGGCGGCCGGCGCGGCCATGGCCGACCGCAAGTCGGCCGGATGGCGGACTAGCGCGATGCCGCAGTCGTAGGTGGTGTTGAGCCACTTGTGGGCGTCGGTGGCCCAGGAGTCGGCCTCGGCGAAGCCCGTGACCTGCGCGGCGGTGGCGGGCGCCGCCGCCGCCCAGAGCCCGAAGGCACCATCGACGTGAACCCAGGCGCCGTGATCACGTGCCCAGCTGATCAGCGGGACGAACGGGTCGCTGGCCCCGCTGTTGACATTGCCGGCTTGCAGGCACACCAGCGCCGGGCCGGCCAGCGCCGGGAGGGCGCGGGCCTCGATCCGGCCCTGACGGTCTACGGGCAGGACCGTCGCCCGGTCACGGCCCAGGCCGACCAGGCCGAGCGCTTTGCGGACGGTCGTATGCACCTCGGCCCCGACCACGACCGTCACCGGCGGCGCGCCGACCAGCCCCTGCCCGGCCGCGTCCCATCCGTGCCTGGTGAGCACCGCGTCCCTGGCTGCGGCCAGGCAGGTGGCGTTGGCCATGGTGGCGCCGGTGACGAAGCAGCCGCCGGTCCCGGGCGGCAAGCCGAGCAACTCGGCCGCCCAGCGCAGCGCCACGGCATCGAGCAGCGTGGCTGTCGGAGACATCACCTTCAGACCCGCGTTCTGGTCCCACGCGACGGAAAGCCAGGCGGCAGCCTGCGCGACCGGCAACGCCCCGCCGGTGACGAATCCGAAGTATCTCGGGCCACCGCTCGCCACCGTGGCAGGCGAGCCGAGGTCATCCAGCATGGAAAGCACGTCAGGGGCGGCCAAGCCTGGGCCAGGCAACGCGAAATCGAGCCGACCCAGCGCGGCCACGGCGTCGGCGGCCGGGGCGACGCGCCGCTCCGCCAGCGTCCCCAGGTAGGCCAGCGCCCGCTGGCAGGCATCCTCCAAAAGAGCGGGACGGCCCGCCAGAGCGGCGCCGCTATCTGGCGCAAGGTGCCCACCAGCAGAATCCTGAGCAGTCATGCCGCAAACGGTACCGGCGCGCACGGCGACCGACGCCGACGCTCGCAGAGTTCGTGGCTAGGTTCTTCGGCTCACGGGTTTGCGGTTGCGGCAGCGGATCTCACTTAGGCGACGGCTGCGGCGATGGCATAGAAATTGCTATCTGGCTGGTAAGAGTTGTCTCGGATAGTGAAACCCGCCGCGCGAATATCATCGGCCAGGTCGTCATGACGGAAAGGAACGAAGTCGATTACGTGCCGACGATAACTAGTCCGGCCGTCAGCGTCTTCGAAGAGAAGCACGATCTCCGCGGTGCACGGAGACTCGAAATCATCAGGAATCGTCCAGATGTAAAGGGAGTTGCAACGCAGTCCTCGTCGCTCAATCACCTGCCGGGCGGGAACGATCCGTGGCCGGGAGCTATACAGCAGCTCCCAGTTCCGGGAGTCTACGATCAGGGTACCGGTCGGGGAAAGCACCTTCCTGATGCCCTCAAGAGCTGCGACCCTGTTAGTTCTAGTTTCCGTGTGCACGAGGGAATTGCCAAGACAAAGTGCTAGTTCGAAAGGGCCGGGAACTCGATTCGGCAGGTCCTGCCACAGTGACCAGGACACCGTCATGGCGATGCCGTACTGCTCCGATCGCCGGCGGGTTTCGGCGACCATAGCCTGGCTGCCATCAGTGGCAGTGACCAGCAAGCCCTTACGGGCAAGCGCCATCGCATCTGCGCCGATGCCACAGGCGCAATCGAGCACCGGATCTCCCGGGCCGAGGTTCTTGACCGCCACCTCAAGGAGGGCTTGACTTCCCGGCGAAGTAGCGCCCAATCTGCCTACCCTGCCGACAGTTTCATCCGGGAAGAGCCACTCATAATCGTGCCCTAGGTCACCGTAAAAATCGTCCATGCTTCTAGCCTGGCACAGGACATGTCAAGTTACCTTCGCCACCCCGGTCTGTGCTGTCACATATTCGTCCGAGACAGCGATCAGGACCGACGGCTCGATCTGGGCGAGAACTCCCAGCAGTTCCGTCCAGTCCCCTACGGTAAGTGCGCACGCCAAGAGCGAGCTGGCGTGGGCCGGCTCGGCTTTGACAGCCAAGGCCGTGAATGCCCGCGCCTGTTCGGTGGGATCGGTCATTTCGCGGGCGGTCTTTTCCGCCCGCTGAGCCAGCGTCCTGGCCCGTTCAAGGTGGCCGGCCGTGGCCACAGCATTCGCTAGGGCAGCAAGGGCTGCTACCCGCTGACCGCTGTCGTCGATGTCACCCGCCGCGGCCTCGGCCAGGTCAAACTCCCCGGCCGCCGTCGCCGCCTGAGCCAGAGCCGCCATGGCGGATGACCTCAAGCTGCTCTTAAGGCCAGGAATGGACTGTGCAAATGCCTGGGCCCGCTCGAAGTCACCGACGCTGCTCGCCGCCCAGACCACGGTCATCAGCATTGACGCCTTGGATCTTCCGATACCGCAGCTGCTGGCGTCCGCGAACGCCTGGGCGCGCTCATAGTCACCGGCCGCAGCAGCGGTCTTTACCAGGTTGATCAGCGCTTCCATCCGCTGGGCGAGATCGGCCACCGCACCGGCCATGGTCGCGGCCAGGTCATACTCCCCCGCCGCGGCCGCCGCCTGCGCGAGAGGAATCAGCAGCCAGGACGGCCGGTAGGGGATGACGTCGTCAACTTGATCGGCGGCCCGCCGCACCAGCGTCTTGGCCTGCTCCAGGTTCCCGGCTGCGGCTGCCGCCTGTGCCAGCGCCGCCAGCGCCACCGACCTCTGCGGCTGGTGGGTGCCCGCGGAAATGAGCGCCTCCGCTCGCTCGAAGTCGCCGACGGCGGTCAGAGCTTGTACCGCGGACATCTGCGCTGCCTCCCGGCGGACCTGGTCAGCGATCGCACGAGTCGCCTCGGCGGCCTGCAGGGCAAGATCTCGTGCCCTCTCCAGGTTCCCCGCCGCAGCGGCCGCCTGCGCGGTGTCCGCCAGCGCCCGCGATCGCCGGTAGCAGCCCGTGATAGCGCGCACCAAGGCTTCGGATCCGTCAAAGTCCCCGGCCACCGCCATCACCGTGGCCGCGGCCGCCATCGCCTTCTCCTGCCGGCGCCGCCCGGTGATGGCCGTCGCGACCGTAGCCGCCTGCTTGGCCAGCGTCACCGCCTCTTCCGCGCGTCCGGCCGCAGCCATCGCCTGCGCGAGGAACGTCAGTGCGTCAGTTCGCCGGACTGGGCTTCTGATGGCACCGGCCACCGCCGCGGCCCCGGCCCAATTCCCGGCAGCCGCGAGGGCCTCAAGCAACGCGGTCAGCGCCTCGGCGCGCCGCACGGGGTCGGCAGCGATGGCAACAGCGGCCGCTTCGGCGCGCCTGACGTCGCCCGCCGCGGCTATGGCCAGCGCCAGAGACGTCAGCACCTCGGCGCGGCGTTCTGAGTCGATCGCGGTCCGGCTCGCCGACTCGGCTTGCAGGGCCAGCAGGCTGGCGCCGTCGGCGTCCCCGGAGGCGACGAGTGCCTCCGCGACGCCGTCAGTGCTTCAGCACGCGGGCCGGGAGCGCTGATGCTGCTGGCCAGGGACGTGGCTCGGGTGAAATCCCCGGCAGCAGCCACTGTCCGTACCACCCACATCAGCGTCCCGGCGTGTGCGACCGGGCTCCGGAGCACACCGGCCAGGGCCACGGCGCGCTCAAAATCCCCGCCGGCCGCCATGGCCGGCACCAGCTGCTTCAGCACCCGCTCCCGCTGCGCGGGCCTGTTAATCGCCCGTGCCGTCTTCTCGGCCTGCGCGAAGGCGCCGGAAGCAGCCGCAGCCAGCGCTACCTCCACCAGGGCATCCGCCCGGCCCGCTGACGTACCGATCGAGCCGGCTAGCCTTTCGGCCTGCCCGTATTCGCCCGCTGAGGCCACCTCGCGCACCAAGGTAGTCAGTACCTGTGCGTGCTGCCTCGGGTTACCATCGCTGTGGGCCAGTGCGCCAGGCCCGCTACGTTTCCCAGACGGCCACCGCGGCCGCCGTGGAAGCCGTCAGCTCCTTTGCTGACTGGACGGCGACGCTCATGCCACCCGGCACGAGTTCAGCGGGCGCAGCGGTCCCGGCAGTGTCAGCCTCGCCTGCCGGGCTGGGCACCGCCTGGGCCAGCCGAGGCCGCCGGCGCGCCGGCACAGCCGCGGCGATTCTGCGTGCCCGCTGATGGTCACCGGCCCGCGCCGCTGCCACCGCCAGCACTATCAGGGCGTCTTCCTGCAGTCTCGGGACTTCGATGGCTTCGGCCAGGGACTCGGCCCGTTCGAGGTCACCGCGAGCAGCGACCGCGCCCACCAGGGCGGCTAGTGCCTGCGCCCGCCGATCATGGCCGGGAATGGCCAGTGCGAGCGCCTCTGCGCGTGCGGGCTGGCCCAGGCTGGCCCACAGCGCCGGCAGGGTGGCCGGGATGCTGGCGTTGCGCTCGGTGATGCTAGTCCGGCGGACAGCCAGTCTGGCCATGGTCAGCAACTCGGGTTCGGGAAGCCTGAACAGGACATCCTGGGCCTGGGTAATTTCCGCGAGTGCGGCGGTGTCAGCCCCTGTGACGCCTAGCATCCTCTGGTGACGAGCCTCGTCAATGGCACAGGCGATGATCCTCGGGATATCCGCGGTAGCGTGCAGCAAGCTGTAGTAACCGCGGAGCAGGTACTCCGGCGTTCCTTCCGGCCAGCCTCTGTCCCGGTAGCTATCGGCCCAGCTGTGAAGTTGCTGCCGGTAGCCGGCCAGACGATCTTCACCCAGGGACGCCGCCGAGGCTATCTGAAGTTCCTCGTGCCCCAGGACGTATACGGGCGGTGCTGTGCCCGGCTGATACCGGCTGGCCCGGGTCGTGAAGGTCCGGCCGGCCACGGTACGCAGACTCTCCTCGATCTCAACGAACCGTCCGCCAGTCAATTCGGCCAGGTCAGTACCGCTGAGACCACCGCCGGACGCAGTCACCAGGCCCAGCAGGTCCCGCTCGGCGCGGTTACCGCGCGTCAGCCGGTTTAGCTCGCGCCGCATGTCGGCCCCGGCCGCCTCTGCCCAGCGCGACCGGCCGAGCACCCGAACGATTCCCGGATCACGCAACGGGTGATCGTCGGGTACGTCTTCAGGAATCGGAGGATCTGGCCGCCCCGCGACAATAACCCGAAGTCCCGAGACTGGTCGTGCCGGAAGCAACGCGGCGATGCTGTAGGCGTCAGGGCTGGTCGTCACCCCGCGGTCTTCATCCAGGCCGTCAACCAGCAAAACCAGTCGCTCACCTTGGCTCTGACACTTCCCGGCCATCTCGGCCAGCATGCCTTTCAGGTGGGCCTCGCGGGTCGCAGGCGTCAGAAAGGCGGGCATCGGCTGCCTGAGCCCCTCGGCGAGTTGCTCCAGTACGACCTCAGTAAACGCGAGCCGATCGTCTTGACCGGCATAGCGTGCGGTCACGAAGAACGGCACCACATGAACGCCGGGTGGCGGGCGCAACACAAACGAGGCCATCAGCG
>Ga0302324_100002984_pt1 | contig 38317 bp, 35 predicted proteins | sample Palsa_T0_1_FD_201949 | JGI IMG/M metagenome (GOLD analysis project Ga0302324, IMG submission 201949) | Peat permafrost microbial communities from Stordalen Mire near Abisko, Sweden - Palsa_T0_1 | ecosystem: Environmental > Terrestrial > Soil > Palsa > Peat permafrost | place: Sweden: Abisko... | reverse complement strand
CAGACGATATTGTCGTGGGTTTTATCGGAGCCGGTGATATGCACCTCATCGATGTCGCCATGGTAGACGAGATAGCGTCCTTCGTCGGCGCCGCCGTACACCACCGCAAGGAAGTTCTGCCCGATGGCCTTGGCAAAAGCCTCCTCAATGTAGGGGCCGAGATAGGCATTGACAGGGTTCATCTTGAGCAGAACGACTTTGCCCTCGTTGAACATTTTGGTGATGACATCCATCGGCGGGATGGCGGCAATGTTTCCGGCGCCGAGTACCAGCACCACGCGGCCATCGTGGTCCGGCTGTTTGTAGAAGCGGGCGCGGTCGCGCTCTAACGACCCCGCTGTCACGCCAGCCTGCATGTGCACCTCGGCGGTGATGTTCTTGAACAGCATGCCGTCGATGGCATTGCCCGGAAACAGGCGCACCGACAGTCGGCCATCGATCGTTCGCCCGACAGGACCGACGGGTGTATTGCCGGAATGCTTGAGGGCGGCGAGCGACTCGCGGATCAGACGCAACTGACGCACGACGCCCCACGGGCCGGTGGACCATTCTTCCGCTTCCTCCGGCGTGCCGGGTTTGATCCCCTTGGCTTTGCAGCCAGCCTGCACCATACGATTGGCCACCCGCAGGGAGCCCTGCTGCATGGCGTTCACGAGCACGATACGCTGATCGAGGGACAGGTTGGCGAAGGCCTTGGCACCCTCCCGCAGTCGCGCGATGGCGGCAGCCATCTGGCTCTGGCTGGAAGGTGGTGGTGCGTCCAGCGGGGGACTAGCCGCATAACTGCTAAATTCCCGCAGTTTCATGACAGCGCTCATGGTTTGTTGCCTCCTCTTCGCCTCTTCGTCATCACCGCGGGGTAAAACAGTGGTCCAGGAGTCTGGACGAGGTGAAGCGGCGGGGGTAGTTTCTAACGGTAAGTAACGTCGGGGTTAAACCGCACCGCTACGGCGTACGACACTTGTACGGGGGCTGCGCGGACCACCTCATTCGATGTCGTAATGGCCTGATACCCGAGCGACCTGATTCTCCTCGGCGCAGTCCACGTAGCACAGATTCGGCGCACCGCACGCTCGATCTATTCGCACGCGATGGCCGATTGGTTGCGGGAGATTTGCGGGAGTCGGTGGTGCTCAGTTGTGCTTCGTGGTGCCAATCGCAACGGGCGCCCCTGGGCAAGTGGTTGAATTTCCGAGTTACCTTGTGCCAACTACCGTGCTCATAATGCCGGGGTCGAGGGTTCGAGTCCCTCCCTTTCCACCATGTATGAATCGCCTCGGTGAGCGTTTCCTTGTCCCGCTGCACCGAATCACCCTGAATGGGTCGCTGCCTGTCTCTGGCATGCCGGCGAGGGGTCCAGATTGGTGCACACAATCCGGACCCGCTTGGGGCGAACCCTGACGCGGCTGTCCCCGGCGTAAGCTTCTAGCGACTCTGTGACACAAGAGTACTCGGCACCGATGTCTTGTACTTCGTGTTGTACACGGCGGACAACGCGGGCTGGTTGACCTCAGTCACTGCGTTTGCGATCGCATCGTGCACGCAACGAGCTTCATCCGCGTCCGCCTTGAACCAATAGTACGAGCATGCGCCCTGGGCCGCCGCTCGGATGCGCTGGTAGAGCACCAGCGCGCTGGACGGATTCGATATGTTGAGATCCGCAAATTTCACGGTAACGCTGACGGAGCTGCTGGGGTCAGCGGCGCAAACGGCACTGAAGCTCGAGGCAAGAGCGCTGAAGATCGCGGTAGCGATAAGGCCACGAAGGCCGGTGGAAGCGGTTGAAGTGTTCACGGTCGTCTCCTGGATTGTCGATTGGCCGATTGGACATGCCCGATGAGCCGGACTCGGTAGGAAGCGGTCCCGCGTCGACATCCCTTGGGATGCCACGCCGAACTTTTGCTGCCTTACCCAAGCAGACACGGTCCGTGGATCAAACCCGACATCGGGCGCAGAAATTTGCCGACGCGGGCATTTCCAAATGACGACCCTCGCCTCACTTTTGACCTTTATTCCTCTTACGAAACAGGGGGTTGCTTAGACTGGAGCGAGCCCGTCGATGCTCACTCTGCCGCGACAGGTAGTTCGCCGGCACAACCCATGTGGACGCGTCAAAGTGGCTAATATCGGACTCGTGCACGTAGCCAAGACACCGGATTGATGAGTGAATCAGCTCACCGCGCTAATAGAACGGATTCAGGCAGGCGACAGTGCGGCGCGCGATGCGTTGTTTGCGGCCGCGTACGGCGAGCTGCACCGGCTGGCACGAGCTCGGTTGCGTGACGGAGGACGCAGCACGTTGCTCGACACGACCGCACTCGTACATGAATCGTACCTGCGGTTTATGCGTGCGGGGGAACTTCGTGCCGAGGACCGACGTGCGTTCTTTGCGTATGCTTCGCAGGTGATGCGGTCAGTGATCATCAACAGCGTGCGCGAGCGCATCGCGCAGAAGAGGGGTGGTGACTGGCTGCCGTTGAAGCTATCAACCGAGCTCGCAGCCAGTGTCCCTGAGCGCGAAGACGAGATTCTACTAGTGCACGAGGCGCTGGAGCTCCTGGAGAAGGCTGACCCTCGATTGGCAGAGGTGGCGCAGATGCGCTACTTTGGCGGTTACAGCGACCAGGAAATCGCCGAAACGCTGGACGTCACCGAACGCACTGTCCAACGCGACTGGGAGAAAGCGCGGCTGATCCTCGCGGCAGCGCTGCGGTGAGCCATCACGACTGACCGTACGCGGGCCACCAGCCTGTCGCCTCAAAGATTGATGCCGCTAACGATTGCACAGATGGCGTTGATGAGCCGCCTGCTCGATGAGGCGCTGCCGCTCGGTGAAGCTGATCGCCGCGCCTGGCTTGAGAAGCAATCACCCGAGTATCCGGATCTCGCCCAACACTTGCACGAAGCGCTGCTGCCGCAAGATTCTCAGACTGCGTATTCCAAATCACCGCTGACGCCGCCGGGGCTCGCATTCCTCCAAGAGGCGAGTGCCGCGCCCGCGAGCGGTCTGCAATGCGGCGCACGGGTGGGCCCGTACGAGTTGATTCGGCTCCTGGGTGCCGGGGGCATGGCCGAGGTGTGGCTCGCCAGGCGTGCCGACGGCGCCTTCAAGCGCGATGTGGCTCTGAAGCTTCCGATGAGGAGCCGCTTGCGCAAGGATCTCGAGCCGCGTTTTGCCAGAGAGCGCGACATTCTGGCGAGCCTCGAGCATCCCCATATCGCCCGCCTTTACGACGCGGGGGCAGATTCCAACGGTGTATCGTACTTGGCGATGGAGTACGTCCAAGGACAACCGCTGACGGAGTGGTGCGATGCGCAACTTCTCGCGATCCCTGGCCGCCTGGAATTATTCCGGCAAGTACTCGACGCCGTGCAATACGCGCACGAAAAGCGGGTCATTCACCGTGACCTCAAGCCCTCAAACATTCTGGTGACCGAATCCCATCAGGTCCGGCTGCTGGACTTTGGCGTCTCCAGGCTGCTCGAGACTGACGAGGCGGACCAGACCCCACTCACGAGTGTCTACGGTCGGGCGTTTACGCCGGATTACGCCAGTCCCGAGTTGCTGCGCGGCGATCCGATCGATGCGCGCAGTGATATCTATTCCCTGGGTGTGGTGCTCTACGAATTGCTGACCGGCGTTCGTCCCTACCGACTGAAGCGCGCAGCGTCGATGGGAATGCTCGAACAGGCCAGCGCCACGGTCGATGTGAAAAAACCCAGCACGCAGTCTGCGCGGGGCGCGAGCGCTGGCCGTGGCACCACGCCAGAGGGATTGACGCGGCAGCTGCGCGGCGATCTGGACGCCATTACGCTTAAGGCACTCGCGAGGGAACCTGCCGAGCGGTATCCGAGCGCCGCTGCCCTCTCGCAGGACATACGGCGCTACATCGAGGCGAAACCCGTCGAGGCGCTACCGGCCCGATTCACCGATCGGCTGCGCAAGTTCGTGCGCCGCAATACACCGATGGTGGGGGTCAGCGCAACGGCGGTCGCAGCAATTCTTGCCACGATTGGATACACCCTACATCGTGAAACTGTAACCCAGGCGAAGATCGCGGCGAACGCAGTCGCGGTGTCGGCGCCGACGCCACCGAACGCACTGGCGAGGGGGAATCTCGGGGCGCCGGTCGGGTCTTCCCTGTCCCCGGCGCACTCGATCGTTGTTCTGCCATTTGCCGATATGAGTGAGAAGAAGGACCAGCAGTATTTCTCGGACGGCCTATCGGAGGAGCTAATCGAACTGCTCGGCAAGACGCCCGGACTGCGGGTCATCCCGCGGACCTCGTCCTTCTACTTCAAGGGAAGGGCGGAAACGCTTGAGACGATTGCCGCGCAGCTGCGTGTCTCGAACGTACTCGAAGGCAGCGTCCGGAAATCAGGCAATCGACTGCGAGTCACGGCACAGCTCATTCGCGCGGATACCAGCGAGCAGCTTTGGTCTGAGACGTACGATCGCGACCTGCATGACGTCTTCAAAGTTCAGGACGAGATCGCCGGCGCGGTGGTATCAGCGCTGCAGGTCAAACTTGCCCCCGGTCAGCAAGCCGCTAATTTGCACCGCACGTCGAATCCTGAGGCCCACAATCAGTACCTCCTCGGTCGGCAATTCTTCGAACGGGGAACACTCGAAGGCTTTCGGCGCGCCGCCGAAGCCTACCGTAAGGCCGTCGAACTTGATCCCCGTTACGCCGGCGCCTACGCCGCACTTTCCATAGCGGAGTCCTTCGTCGCGGATCCCAGCGGTGACGCAGCAGGGCAGCAGCAAGCGCTGGCGGCGGCGGACAAGGCGGTAGAACTAGCTCCGGACGAAGCCGACGCCTATGCGGCGCGCGGCTATATGCGACTCAGGCGCACCTGGGATTGGAGCGGAGCACAGGCGGATTTTGAGAAGGCACTGACTCTCGATGCGACCAACAGCGCGCTACAGTGGCTATACGTCAGGCTGCTAGCTGACTTCGGCCGGCTGCCTGAGGCGATTGCGGCGGCGAAGAAGGCCACCGAGTTGGATCCGTTATCGGCCGCGGCGTGGCTGATGCTCAGCGAGTCCCTCTGCGAGAACCGGCAGTTTGCAGCCGCCCACGAGGCCCTTCGCCGGGCGCTCGAGATCCAACCCGAATCGCCTATGCTCTTGGCTTCTCTTGGGTCCCTCCAGTTGGATGAGGGCAACGCCACGGAGGCGCTGGCCACGTTCCGGCAAGTGAGTGATGAGGAAGTTCGTCTGTGGGGCGTCTCGAGGGCCGAGCATACGCTCGGTAACGCCAAAGAGTCGCAACAGGCACTCGATCAGTTTATCGCCAATGGGGGGCAAGCAAAGGCTTACGACATCGCGGAGCTCTATGCGTGGCGCGGCGAGAAGGATAAAGCTTTCGAATGGCTGGATCGGGCTTACCAACAGCGCAGTAGCGATCTGTACGGTTTCAGGAACAATCCGGTGTTCGCGTCACTTCGCGGCGACGCTCGATTCGCCGCGATGCTCAGGAAGATGAACCTGCCCGAGTGAGACTGAGCTGCGCTGACCGACTGTAGCGGGCCGAAGCGATCCGGTGGCAACATGGCGCGGGCGGCTTCGAAACCGTCATGCGTGGGATTGGGACTTTTGCGGGATTCAGTGCTGCCCAGTAGTGCTTCGTGGTGCCAATTACCACGCGCGTCCCGCGGCAAGTGATTGAAAATACCCAACCCTGTGTCGACCTACCGCTCATAATGCCGGGGTCGAGGGTTCGAGACCCTCCCTTTCCACCAATCAGACCAGAGTGATAGCGATGGGCGCCGAGATTGCCTGACCGCCGTAAGCGCAGGATAAGCGCAAGAAAGTCGACGTTCTTCGTTCTCGATCAAGAAATCCAGGTGTTTTCGATTGCGCTTATGAGCTTATGAGCGCACGCCAAAATGCTGCTGAGGTCCTCTCATGAGGGTACACCTACCGCTGGGCTGGACATTGGCGAGCCTGCATTGCGGCGATGCCGCTTTGCCAGGTGACGGTCGGGTGGTAGCCGAGTTCCCTCCGAGCGCGCGAAATGTTCAGCGTGAACGGCAAGCCGATCATCCGAAGCATCTGTCGCGTGATGGGTGGCTCGCCGCCAATGCGAAAGACCCGCCAGACAGCTTCGATGCAGCGGGCCATCCACCAGGCTACGCCGAACGGCACGCTTGCCTTCGGGGGAAGCACATTGCGTGTGGCCAGCAAAGCAGTCATGACCGTCCGCAAAGTGCCGTCCGCGCCATCGCTGACGAAATAGCTCGAGCCGCCCGTTCCCCGCTCAGCAGCCAGGATCGCCGCTCGGCAGACGTTGTCGACGTGGCAGGTCGACATGGCTTGTCGGCCATCGCCCGGCCACCGAAACTGATTGGTCTCAATGGAGCGGATCATCTGGTCCAGCATTGGCATACCTTGGCCCCAAACGAGTGGCGGCCGAATTACGGCTGTGTGGAACGAGCCTGGGACATTGGCTTCGCGGACCAGACGTTCGGACTTTGCCTTCGATGAGCTGTACGGAGCCCACGGGCGAATCTGCAGTGGCGCGTCTTCAGCAACTCCGCGCATGGGTACGGGCTCGCCCATCACGACAGCCGATGCGCCGATCTGCACGAAGCTCCGTACTCCAACTGACCTTGCGACGGCGAGCAACCGTCGCGTTCCTTCGACATTCGCGCGGTTGAACTCGTCTTCGGATCCCCACAGTTTGAAGAGTGCCGCGGCGTGGAAGACCGTCGTGCAATCTTGGAGGGCGAGACGCAGCGCTGTCTCATCCTCGAGGTCGGCATGAAGGGGAGATGCCCCAAGTAATTCGACGCGCCGGAGCGCCTCCGAGCTTCGCCCGATCGCACGGACCCGCCAGCCGTCTTGGCACAACAACTCGATCAAACGGCCACCGACAAAACCTGAACCACCCGTAACCAGACATGTGCGCTCACGATGAGTACTCCTGTATATCAGTGCTATAGTGAGTACTATATCGATGCTATACTGTGTGTCAAGCCTATTGAAACCACCCCACGCCGCATGAAGAGAAGCACTGAAGAAACGATCTTGGAGGCCGCCGCCGACATCTTGGAGCGTAGGGGTCCGGAAGGGCTATCCACCCGTGCTGTTTGTGCCGCCGCGAAAGTGACCGCGCCAACGCTATACCATCACTTCGGAGACAAAGCGGGCTTATTGAACGCGCTTCTCAGCAGCGGGATCGCAGATTTCATGTCCCGTAAGCGATTGAACCTTACGACCAGTGATCCTTTGGCAGACCTACGTCGTGGCTGGGATGGTTGGATCGAGTTCGCGGTGGCACGGCGGATGTTATTCGGACTCATGGTAGAGCAGTCCATTAAGCAGCCGGAATTGGCGCAAGAGGCTCAGTCGAACATGCGCCGCGACGTATCGCGGTTACACGCCGAGAAGAGATTGAGGCGCGGTTTGGATGCGGATGCGGCGGCGCTGGCGGTTCAAGCCGCGGCCAATGGCGTTATCGCGCTTCTCCAAGGTGGCGCATCAACTCAACAGATCAAATCTACCAGCAGCTTATTGTTTGAGGCGGTGTTGGGGCGAGTGCTCGCGAACTGAAACGCTCTGGACGCCTCAGGAGCACCTCGTTCGACCTCCCAATGCTTCCTAGGATCGTCTGATCAGCACCGAATCGGTTTGCTTATTTTCCGTAATCTGAACAGAACACTATGGAGACCCTTGATCCGTGAATCCCTACTACTCCGGTCCACCGAGCGATCATTTTGACGGCCTGCGCTTTTTCAATCCGGATCACGCCGAAACCGATCGGGGGTTTCGCGACCTCCTGCGCTGGAAGTTGAAGGAACGGGCTGCGCGATGGCCTCGGTCGGTCCCAATGCGGCAAGCCATTCCGGAGCGTCGCGTCACGGGATTGCGAGCGACCATCGTCGGCCACGCAAGCGTGCTTATCCAGGCTGGCGGTCTCAACGTCCTGACAGACCCCGTGTGGTCGGAGAGGGCAAGCCCGCTTCCGTTCGTCGGACCGCGGCGCGTGTGGGCGCCCGGAATCGCGTTCGAGGCTTTGCCGCCAATCGACGCCGTACTGCTCAGTCACAATCATTACGATCATATGGATCTGTTGACCCTGCGGCGCCTCAACACCGAACACCGACCGCTTATGGTGGCGTCGCTCGGCAACGACGTGATCCTGCGGCGGGCGATTCAAGGCGTACGGGTTGCCACTGGCGAGTGGTGGGATCGTATCGACATCGGGCAGGGCGGGGTGGTGACGATCGTGCCGGCCTATCACTGGTCGTCGCGTACGGGGCGAGACCGACGCATGGCGCTCTGGTCCGGGTTCACGCTGAGTACGAACGGCGGCTGCGTTTATTTCGCTGGCGACACCGGCTACGGGAACGGGCGCATCTTCCGGGCTGTGCGGGAACGGATTGGTCGTCCCGATTTGGCCTTGATCCCGATCGGCGCCTACGCGCCTCGCTGGTTCATGAGTGCGCAGCACACCGATCCCAGCGAGGCCGTGCAGATCCTCGAGGACCTCGAAGCTGCCCGAGGGCTCGGGATTCACTGGGGTGTGTTCCAGCTCACCGACGAGCGTCGGGACGAGCCGCCTGAACTACTGCTCGAAGCCCTCGCTCGCCGCGGAATTGCCGAAAATCTATTCCCCGCCGGAGAGCCAGGATTGAGTTACTGATCCGCTACGACTGGCTCATAATGCCGCGGTCGAGGGTTCGAGTCCCTCCCTTTCCACCAATCAAATCACTCGGGCGGCCTCAGCTCATTTGCTGTTTGTCGTTCGGGCTGTGAATCTTCTGCCGTGGCCGGTTCGCTTTGAGCTAAACCCCACCGGCAGGCGATTCCGATTTCAAGTGTCTCTGCCACTCGGAATAGACGTCCGCGCCTTGCGCCGTGGAGACCTCCGCCAGGAGAGAGTTTCCGAAGTCGCGAAACTCGGGGCCGAATTGTTCGGCCGACAGCTTCCACGCGGCGCGCATCCCGGTTGATGCCATCCAGAAGCGGGAACCTGCAACGTAGCTGCCGTATGCGCGTCGATCGAGCTGCCCGGCCTTGTACTGCAAGAGTGAGTCTTCGCCGCTCAGAAACAGTGCGCGACACATCATGATCCATTGAGTGAGTTCCTCACGGGTGAGTGTCGGGTCTCCCGCTGCGCCTCTTTGAAAGACGCGTGCCAGTTCGGGGCTTGCAATAGCCAGCGCCGCATTAGAGGCGCGGTCCGCTCGCCCTTGTTGCATGATCGCGCGCTGACTGCGTTCTGCGCTGCGCACCTGCAGCCCAAGATAAATCAGTGAGCCCACTACGGCGACCGATGCGACGGATTGACTGAGGTAGAAGATCTGTTCGAGTGTCATGCAAGATTCCTGACTGGCGTTGTTGGTGTGATTGAATCGATCAACCTACTCATCGTCGAAACCGAGCGCGAATGATGTGGCCGCGCCAGCTTCCTTCATCTTTTGTGTAGTTAACCGGGTAATGCGATCGCCGATATTGCTCTTGGGCACCGTCTGAAGATTGTCGAAGTTCACCGCGCAAGTGGTTGGCAACCCGTCGGCCTTAGTCAGGACGACCTCAGTGGGGATACTACGGATCGTAGAAGTGATTGGTGCTACGGTGACTGAGTGCAGCACGGCGATCGCGGAATCGCGTGTCAAGATCAGCACCGGTCGCTTCTTGTCCGGTGTCTTGTACGTGTACCAGCAGACGTCCCCTCGATTCACGGTGTACCCCAGTCCTGCTCGCTGAGCCAGATGTCGAACTCACCGGGCGCGACTGGCTTATTCGCGTAACCCTCAGCGTGTCGGGCCTCGTCCTCGCGAATTCGTTGTCGGCGGATCTCCGCCTCGAGCGCATCGCGAATGAACGCCGATCGGGTGGTCTTTCGCACTCGGGTTATTTTGTCGACGACCTTCAGGAGACGTTCGTCGATGGTCATTTGGATCGTTTTCATTGCTGTGGAGTTCGATGTGGATAACTATACACATTATACACCACAGCCGGCCGCGGCTATACCGACTGAGTCCTGCGGCAGTTTTGCGGGAAGCGGCCGTGCTCAGTTGCGCTCGGTGGCGCCAATTGTAACGGACGCCCGTTGGCAAGTTGTTGAATTGGCAGCCTATCAGCCTATCTCGAGCCGATCGCTAAGCTCACAATGCCGGGGTCGAGGGTTCGAGTCCCTCCCTTTCCAGCGCATTGAATCAACGCGGCAGTGGCTCGCCGCCGGGGAAAGCCTTCGCACTGTAAGCGCAAGAGGCGGCCGCTCGTTGAGCGTGGCGATGGCCTCGTCCCTCAGGGGCGTACAGGCTCGGCGGCGTCTTGAATGTATCGGGTATCCGTAGGCCCGTTCCCCGTGATGAAGACAGTGACTGACTCTGCTTTGGTTTCTGCAAAATGAGCGGCGCCGGCCGGTTCGGTGTAGAAGCTTCCAGCCGGCAGAGCTTTCTCCGCATCGGCCTCAGCGACGGGGCCGTAACCTAAGTACCAGACACCTGCCACTACGACCGCGCTGCGATTGTCCCGATGCGTGTGCGCCAGGATGCGAGTATGCGGCGGGATAGCGAGCCGAATCGTGTAGGGGCCCGGCAATGATGGCTCGCCCGCGACAACTGTTGTGCGGATTCCGGGCACGCCCGACGTGCCGGAACCGGCTTCGTGTGCCTGCATCGCATCAACTTCCGCCGGTGGCAAGCGAAGTTGAGGGAATGAAACAGTTGCTGCGTATGCAACCGTCAACAAGGACAGCAGGGCCAATGCTATGACGCGCCTCGTCATTTGCGCAGGAACTTCGTAATGAGTCGGACAGTGGCCTGCGGATTCTCGTCCATAATCCAGTGGCCCGATTCAGGCACAATTCCGGGCGTCACATCGCCGGCAACCCAGCGCAAATCCTCCGCCATCCCCAGGCCGAAGGACTTCTCCGCGCCGAGGGCGAGTATCGGCATCTTCAGTTTGCCACCTGTAGCAAGTAATGCCTTGTTATCCAAGGCGTCCTGACCGAACGCACCAAATTGTTCGAACGCATCGTGCATGGCATGTGGCCGCGCATAGAGCTTGGCGTAATGCTCACGCGTTGCCTCGTCGACCTTTTTGGGATCGGCCGATAGTTCGTCGTAGAAGCGATCAAGGTAGATGCGCTCCCGGCCCTCCACCAACCGCTCTTCATCCGGACCGCGGAAATTGAAGTGCCACAGCAGCGGGCTGCGAATGATATTGTCCCAGTCGCCAATTCCCGGGAGCGGAGCGTCGATCACGACCCAGCGGCTAATGCGGGCAGGGTATTGAGCAGCGAGTGCGTAACCGACCATGTTCCCGATGTCATGGGTCACGAGGTCGGCCTTCTGCACGTTCATGGCATCCATGACTCCCGCAATGTCCGCGGCCTGATTCTTTTTCGTGTAACCGGTGTCCGGATGTGCGGAAAGACCCATTCCGCGCAAGTCAGGAACAATCACGGTGTGGTCCCTGACCAGATCCGCGGCCAGCGGCGCCCACATGTCGCCGGTATCGCCAAAGCCGTGCAGCAAGACGACGGCCGGACCCTTGCCCCCGATACGCACGTAGAGACTCGTGCCGTTGGTCTGCACCATTTGAGTGTGAAAGGTCGACGGAAAAGGCGTGATGCTGGCGGCGGAGGTCGCCGAGAGAGCGCTCGCCACAAGCGCTGCCATCAGAGACCGAACCATATGATCTCCCTTTGACGTCCTATTCGGCCGCCCACTGACAATGACTCGTAGGAGAGTCTAGTCTTGCGGACATCGAGAGCGACAGCCACAACCTCCAAATGCGGTTTTCGGATATACCGAACGATGCTTAAGCTCGAAGCCGTCGCAGCCTTCGTGGCGATAGTGGAGGCCGGTTCCAGCGCAGGCGCCGCGCGTCGGTTGGGGATTTCCAAGTCAGTTGTCAGCGAGCGCCTCACGGAACTTGAACGGGTGCTGGGGACGAGGTTTGTACAACGCACCACGCGCAGACTTTCGTTGACCCAGGACGGCAAAGCCTTCTATGGCCGCGCCCGACAGATCTTGCGCGATGTGGATAGCGCCGCAGCAGAGGTTGCAAAGCGGCGCGGAACGCTCATAGGACCGCTGCGGATATCTGCGCCGGTTAGCTTTGGGCATCTGCACCTTGGGCCGGCAGTATTTGGGCTGCTGGCCAAGTACCCCGGAATTGAGCTGACGCTGGAGCTCGATGACCGATTTGTCGACCTGCTGGCGGAAGGGTATGACGCGGTCATTCGACATGGACCAGTGGACGACAAACGCGTGATCGTTAAGCAGTTGGCGGCTAGTCGGCGCGTCCTTGTAGCGTCTCCAGGCTACCTCAAGCGCTATGGAAGTCCGACGTCATTGCAAGAACTGGAACGGCATCGTGGAGTCATTTATACCAATCGTGGAGCTTCCGACTGGCGCTTCCGCGTGGGGCGCAGTTTCGTCACCGTGAGTCCGGCTGTGGCTTTGCGAGTTAACAATGGGTTGCTCATGCGCGATGCGGCGATTGCAGGGCTTGGTGTTGCCTTGTTAGCTACGTTTCTTCTTGAAGATCCACTGAAGCGCCAGACGCTTAAAATCATCGACGTCGGGGCGGAACCTGAAGGCGCTACCGTCTTTGTTGCTTATCCGGAGGATCTGCGCTCGTCCGAAAAGATTCGGACGCTCACGACATGGTTGCGGCAGGCGTTCGGCGATCCAGCCTATTGGGAACTTTGATTTGGCGGGTGGAGCCTACAGAGCCGACATTGCTCGACTTATCAAAAAGCCAGATTGGGAATCCTTGGCTGTTACGCTTGGGCTGACACGAATAAGTTCGTCGCGATAGACAGAGGAGGCGCCCATGACGATCATCTCGCAAGCACGGGCCTCCGTAGGATCGGCCTGAACTCTGATGGAGAAAAAATCATGGTTTTGGGAATGACGGCTTTCACGGCTGTACATGTGCTTTTGAGCCTGATCGGGATCTTGTCAGGGCTAGTGGTCTTGATCGGGCTGCTTACAGCGAACCCGATGAACGCCTGGACGCTGCTATTCCTGGCAACGACGCTCGCAACGAGTGTGAGTGGATTCCTTTTCCCCATCCGTGGATTCACCCCGGCTCTGGGCGTGGGCATTCTGTCGATGTTCATCCTCGGCGTGACGATCGCAGCGCGCTACGCCTTTAAACTTGCGGGAGCATGGCGGTGGGTCTACGTTGCCGGCACCGTGACGGCGCTCTATTTCAACTCGTTCGTACTGGTAGTGCAGTCGTTCCTAAAGCTCCCCCTACTGCATACGCTGGCACCAACCGGATCGGAGCCAGCCTTCGTTGTCGCGCAGGGCCTCGTGCTGGTTTTTTACCTCGTGACTGGGATACTGGCTGCCAAGAGGTTCCGTCCCACAGCGCACCTGGTCTAATTCGTTCGGCACGACCGCGATCGTCGGGCGACCCTTAGGGTGCTGAAAGCGCGCAAGCTGTGAGAGTCATATGCGGGGCGGCCGCCTCACTTCTCCTGGCGCCCTGCGCCTTCGCGGCGGATGCATCGCCGAGCCCCGACACGCTTGAGACGGTCACCGTCACGGCCACGCGTATCGCGAGCACCTCCTTCAACGTGCCGGCGGCCATCTCCAGCGTTCCGGGCGAGCAACTCACCCAGGACGCACTCGGGGTGAATATCTCCGACGACCTGTCCACGGTGCCGGGCCTGCTGGCCCGTAACCGCAACAACTACGCCCAGGACCAGCAGATCTCGATCCGCGGCATCGGCGCCAACTCGACCTTCGGGATCCGCGGCGTGCGCATCTACCAGGACGGCATTCCGCAGACCGGCGCCGACGGGCAGGGGGAGGTGTCGCAGTTCAACCTGGAGTCCGCCGAACGCGTGGAGGTACTGCGCGGCCCGTTCTCGGCGCTCTACGGCAACTCCTCGGGCGGCGTGATCCAGATCTTCACCGCCGACGGCACGCAGCCGGACCATGAGCGCGCCGCAGCCGCCTACGGCAGCTTCGGGGTGTGGCGTGCCGACCTGGATGCCTCCGGCGCCAGCGGGGCGTTTGCTTACAACGCGGCCTTCACGCACTTCTCGGTGGACGGCTATCGGCCGCACAGCGCCGCCGACAACGAGTCCTTCAACGCCAAGTTCGGCTACCAGGCCGACGAGCGCAACCATCTGTCGCTGGTGCTCAACGTGGTTTCGCGCCCCGATGCCCAGGACCCACTTGGTCTCACGCCAACGCAGTTCTTCGCGGGCCCCAACCAGGCCGCGCCGGCAGCGCTCCTTTTCGACACGCGCAAGAGCCTGCAGCAGCAACAGGCCGGCCTGATATGGAACTCCGATTTCACCGACAACCAGTCGCTGCAGGTCATGGGCTACTACGGGCATCGCAGCGTGCTGCAGTTCCTGGCCATCCCGATCGGCGCCCAGGCTCCGCCCGGCAGCTCCGGCGGCGTGGTGGACCTCGACCGCGACTTCGGCGGCAGCGACGTGCGTTGGTCGTGGCAGACCGAGCTCGCCGGCCGGCCCTTCAGCTGGGTCACCGGCGTCAGCTACGACTGGCAGAACGAGCTGCGTCGCGGTTACGACAATTACATCGGCGACACGCTGGGCGTCGAAGGGGAGCTGCGACGCGACGAGAACGACATCACTTACGATCTGGATGAGTACACGCAGCTCAGCTGGGACTTCGCTACGCAGTGGTCGCTGATGTTCGGCATCCGCCACAGCGATGTGAACTTCAGCGTCGACGACCACTTCATTACCCCCACCAACGGCAACGACGGCGGCAGCGTCACCTACAGTGCCGGGACGCCGGTGGCCGGTGTGGTGTTCAAGGCGAGTTCCTGGCTGCACCTGTACGCCTCCTTCGGGCGCGGCTTTCAGACACCACTCGGCTCCGAGCTCGCCTACCGTCCCGACGGCGGTGCCGGGCCGAACTTCGACCTGCAGCCCGCGCGCAGCATCAACAACGAGTTGGGCGCCAAGATCCAGGTGCACCCGGCGCTGACCGCCGAGACCACCATCTTCAACACCCAGACGCATGACGAGATCGTGGTGGACACCAATCTCGGCGGGCGCTCCACCTACCAGAACGCCGGCCGCACAACGCGCCGCGGCGCCGAAGCTTCGCTGGACTGGCGCTTCGCCTCGCCCTGGCACCTGCAGCTCGCCTACACGTACGTGGAGGCGACCTACACCGATGCGTACCACACCTGTACCACCGCCCCATGCGCGGTCGCGAACGTGCCTGTGCCGGCGGGCAACCGCCTGCCAGGTGTGCCCAAGAACAACGCCTACGGCGTGCTGCGCTTCGGCGATGAGCTGGGGCCATTCGCCACCGCGAGTGCGCAGTACGTGAGTACCGTGGCGGTGAATGACGTCAACAGCGTGTTCGCGGGAGGCTATGCGCTCTTCGGGGCGAGCGCCGGCTACGCCGGCAGTCTGCCGCACGGCGGCTGGAACCTGTTCGTGCGCGTGAACAACCTCTTCAACCGCCACTACGTGGGGTCGGTGATCGTGGACGACTCCAACAGCCGCTACTTTGAGACCGCGGCGCCATTCAATATCCTCGTGGGCGGCGCGCTGACGTTCCGCTAGCGCCATCCGTGCTCAACCGCCTGCCTGCGCAGGCGCGCCGACAGATGTTCGATGCGTGGTTGACAACCCGGTCGTGCGGCGCAATACTTTCCTATACGGTGAACTATCAGGACCGATTGGATCGAACCTTCGCGGCGCTCGGCGACCCCACGCGGCGTGCGATCCTCGCACGGCTCGAGCGCAAGGACGGGGCGTCCATCAGCGAACTCGCGCAGCCCTTTGCGATCAAGCTGCCCGCCGTGATGAAGCATCTCGACGTGCTCGATGATGCGGGTCTCGTCACCCGCTCGAAATCCGGCCGCACGGTGACAGTGCGGCTGCGTTCCCAGCCTATGCGCGAGGCGATGGAATGGCTGCGCCGTTACGAGCACTTCTGGTCGGGAAGCCTCGACCGGCTAGCCGCCTACGCCGAGAGGAAGGATGCCGAAGCACGGAGGAGGGGGCGATGACCAGCCTCACGCTCGTGCGCCGCATCAAGGCGCGGCCCGATGTGGTCTTCGAGGCGGTCACTACGGCCGAAGGCATCGCGCACTGGTGGGGCCCAGACGCGGGACCGGTGCTCCTGTCGGAATCCGATCCGCGCGTCGGTGGCCGCTATCGAGTGCGTTTCCGAATCCTCGACAACACTGAGCACGAAAGCAGCGGCGAATTTCTCGAAATCATGCGACCCGGGCGGGTCGTCATGAGCTGGTGCTGGAAAGGCGGCCTGGAGGACCCGGGCGAGTCGCGAATCGAAATCACGCTCAGGGCCGTTCCAGAGGGTACCGAACTCACCTTGACCCATTCGCGTCTGCACGACGAGGAGACCCGCAGCGGCCACGAAAAAGGCTGGACGGGTGCGCTCGACAAGCTGGAAGCGCATTTCGCCGGAGGCGCTTACGCATAAACCGTGGCCACTACGCGAGCTGACACTGTTACCTTGTGATCCCTAACACTTCCGCAATTCTCGCTGCGACGAGATAGGCATCCCCGCAGGGCCGGTCTGAGTAGGGCTGGGTGCCGCGATTCCAGGCATCCCCAACTGCGAACCAGTCAATCGGCTTAGCGGGCCTGCCGGTCCGCAGCTCATCGTCAAGCGAACGGAAGTACATTGCCCAGCGGACGCGGTAATAGTCCCGGGTCAATCCGGCCCAATCCCTGTTGCCATAGTCGTGCAGATTGGCGCCGTCACTGGCTTTGCGGTCGCCCCAGGTTGTGAGGATTGAACGCGCGTCATAGTTCAGTCGGGCCCGCTCCTCGCTCGTCGAGGCCCAGGGTTGGACATACGCAAGCCATGTGCCGACCAGGAAGGAACGATTGGTGGCGAGCAGCTGCTCCTGAAGGTCCATGAGTCGCAGCCAGCGGGCCGCCAATGCCTCGAAATGCACACGATTCCTGGAGTCGAAGGCGGCCTTGACCTGCGGCAAGAGCCGCCGACTTTCATTCGCAAGCGTCTGGCGCGCAACATCCACCAGATCGTACGAGCTGTTGCCCAGCCTCGGGGCCGCTCGCAGGAGCTCGGGTAGCGCATGCTTGAACGCTTCGGCGTCGTAGCGCATCGCTTCAGGCGACCAGTTTGATGCCCGATTTGCTGTCAGGCTTGGACATGCGTCGAAGAGCGACTCCTGCGCTGCATCGCGCTCGCTGTTGAAGGTCACGCCGTCCATGCGAATGTCGTAGGCGGTATCCAGCAGGACCTTCCACGCCTCCAGCGCGTGCGGATCGGATACGCCGTAGCGGCGCTGTACATAGTCGCTGGCCCAGCCAGAGAGGTCGACCGGTGCACTGCGCCAGGCCATCTCCGTGAAAAGGTCGAAAGCAAATGGATTGGTATCCATGCCCTCGGTAAACACGGCGGTTCCTGCCATGTTGCTGTTAGTGCGGCCCAGACGCTGCAGCCGAACCGTGATGTTGCTGACGTTCGCGCCGAGCGTGGTACGACCGCCAAACTCCCAGATGCCGCCAAACAGGAATGGCGCGCCCTCGAAATCGCTCTGGCGATCATCGCGCGGAATGCGGTCATGATCGATGTCCACCACGATTAAGTGCCTGCGGTCGACGCCAGAGAGCAGATCCTTGCGGGGGTTGCCTTGCCAGGCGAGCATCAGCCAATTCGCATCTCGATGTGCTGCAAGCAGCGCATTCTGCACGGCGCGCGCCGCTTCGGGCACCGGGACGTCGCCGGAGTCTCCGCCTTCCTGGAAGACTTCCATGTCATAGATGGTGCTATCGCCGAAAAGCTCGTGTTGATGCCGGTAAAATGCGGCTGCGACTTGCATAAACGTCGGGTCGCGCGGATCCAGCCAATCCGGTCGAGTGAACCCGGCCCATTCGCCCTGTGGGACAACATGGGCGCTGGGAAAGCGGCGATGAAAGTCATTCGGCACAATGCCGTAGAAGCCCGGCATCACGGGTGTAATGCCCAACTCGCGCAAACGAGCGATCATCTTTTGCGCGGAGGCAACGCGCTTTTGCAGTAATTCGCGGCTGATCGGGCCATTGAAGCAGCACAGGTTGCCCATTAGCTGCCAATTCAGATGAGCCGGCTGAGTAATCCAGCCGCGAATCTCGCTGTCCGAGTAGCCGAAGTCACGGAATGTCTGGTACAGCACCATATCGGCGCCGCGCTCGACGATCATTGCGTTGATGCCGGACAGCGCGAGTACGTCGATCTCGCGTTCCCAGCGCGGCCAGTCCCAGTACGGCGACGTATAGCCATCGACATTCTGGTTCAGCGCATACCGGTAGGCGTACGGGGTTTCCAGTTCGATGGGCGCCAATGGCACAGGAAAGTCGCGCGAGGCGCCGAGTTGATCGCCATCAGTTGAAATTTGCACGTGGGCGACGTACTTCAGGTACCAGTTTGCGCCGAACAGCAGCGCGCTCGGCGTGCTGCCCTCAATCCTGATGTGCCCCTCGACGCCCGAGATGCGAAACCGCTCGCGGCCATTCTTGGCTGCAATCGCAGCCAACTCGAACTGCGAGGCGTGCCGTGGTAACAGGCGTTGCAGGACACCCTGGGCAGCGTGGACATCAAAAATGGGTGATGCCACGGCATGGGGTAACAGCGTCAAAAAAAGCAGGAAACCCTCGGCCGCGAAGAGTGAGGTGCCTTTGCGCGCGCGCTGTCCTGATGGATTTGCCATTGGCCGATCCAAGATCCGTTCGGGCGATCGCTGATCGCTTCGCGAAATACGACAGGACCCCACGACGGACTGTTCGATCATCGGCAATGCGTTGCCGTTGATGAAGGCGGGGGCAGTAAATCAGCCTTTGTTGCGTGGCTCCTGGTCTTGGGCCGGCGCGGCGCGCTGTGCTACTACGCGCGCCGCCTGCTCTTCCCGGACCTGCGCGAGTGTGAGCCCGGTGCCACGCGCAATTACCCCCAGGATGGGATGGCTTGCATCGCCTGGCAGGCGCAATGCGTGTACTTTTTCCCACGCTCGAATGCGAACGTCCGGGGGATTCAAATCCGAGCGCTGTTCCGCTAGCTCGAGTCGCCTCTTTTGCGCGCGTTCGTGTGCTTCGGTTGCAAGACGTTCAGCATGAGTCCTGATGAGTTCGGTAGTGGGGTGCGGCACTGAAATCTTCTCGTTCATTAGGGGACAGCTCCGAGGCAGTTGCCTTCGTGTCAGATCGGTTGTGGCTCGGAAACAGCGTGCGGCGGTTGCGGGTGAATCTCGAGCGCGACCGCCAGTCCGAGACGGCCGAGTAATGCGAGCGATCGGGCGGACAGCTCCAGCCGAAAGTCTTCGCGCGCGAACATGCTGACGTACAGCTCCGCAACGCCTCCTTCGGCGTCCAGCTGCTCGAGAAAGCTCTGCGAGCGGCGCAACTGTGCCAGTATTTGCCGCAGCACACTTTCCACCGACACCCGTGCGGAGGAAAGTTGCGGCTCCTCCATCAACCGTCCCAACCAATAGCTTTCACGATAGACGCCCTCGAGCGCCTCGCCAGTCGGGCCGCAACGCGGTGCGCCGGCTTTCCAGGTGTGCTGCGGCTCTATGCCGAGTGTCTGCGTGACCGCGGCCGGATCGATACTCGGATGGCGCACGCGCAGAGAAATGGTGAACTCGTATTCGCTCATCGAGCCGCCACTTGCGCAGCAGTCAATCGCTGTGCGGCCGAGGCGCTGCTCGTTCGAGCCGGGACTGCCGCCGGAACCGGGGCCATAACTAGCTAGCTCTCGGGCTTGCCGCGTTTCCGGCGGCGATCTGAGAAGGTAAGAACCCGATTGGGCCCAGGCGTCTTGGCGGCGAAGGCGCGCAGACATTCCCGAGAGCAGATGACCACGGCGGGCGCCTGATCATCGATCGCGCCGGGGTTGGGGTGCCGGCTGATGCGAAAGTGATCGCGCGGACGGCGGCCATCCTCGTAGCCGATGTCACGTTCGCAGACATCGCACGTCAGGATCAGGATTTCCTCGGCCGGGTGAAAGAGCCCTGACTTGCGCCAGGCCATGATTCTCCTTAGGCGCTTGGAACCAGGTGGCGCTTCCGGCCGAGACGCTCGGCCGGAAGCGTTGTCCGTCGAATGTTGCGCCTCAGTAGCGGCGTGATCCGCCCGAACGCTCGCGCTCCTGAGCTTCGCTGACTTTCAGGGAGCGACCGTCGAAGTCCGTAGCATTCAGCGCCTGCATAGCGCGCGATGCGTCGGCGTTCGACATCTCCACGAAGCCGAACCCACGCGGGCGACCCGTGTCGCGATCGGTGATCAGAGAGACCTTCTCGACGGTACCGTGCTTGGAGAATAGGGCGCGCACAGCGTCATCGGTCGCGGTAAAGGGTAAATTTCCTACATATAGTTTAGTCACAAGAATACTCACAAAAGAATAGAATTAACCGGCAGGTCAGACCTGCTTCCTGGTTCGTGAAGCTTACGAGGGTGAGAGGGTGGCTTGGGGGGAGCGCCGATGGGCGCATCGCGGCCAACGCAAACAAGCCGAAAAGTCACGAGCCAAAGCCAGATTACAGGTTTTCCCGCAGCGCTGCTGCACTTTCCGGCGGGAGCGCTGTTTTACCCACGCCAGGCGCGGCAGTGTAGCGGGTCGTGCCGATGCCTCGGCAGGCTGTTGAAAGCGACGTCCTGCGCGCGCATGTAACGTTGCGCGCTTGGTCGGAAAGGCGCAATCTGACCCGGCCACTTGGACGAATATGGAGGCGGTACGCGCGGTGGCTGGTGAGCGTAGTACCTCAGTGCAAGCGTCGTATGCGGTCGACCTCACACCCGGGTGTGATTGAGATTCCATCGCGTGTGCTTCGAGATCTGGCAGCGTGAATGCCAGACTCCAGGATGTGCTGGAGGGAAACTCGCCCGACTCATGTTGTCATCGCGCGCCAGCGCGGGAGCCCGAACGGAATGAACCTCAGCCTGCGTGACGCTTTTGCAAGATTCGGCGCAAAGCCGAGTAATCGACTACGGGGCCTTTCTGCGATGGCTACCGACGGAGCTCTGGTTCTCAACTGCTCGCAGGCTTACTTCGGACACCCGTCCCGCGGCGTGCTTCGCTACGAGGACCGGCTCTCGCGACAAACGAGCGGCAACGGCGAAACTGAGCTTCTCGGCCGACACCTTACCCTTGCGTGTGCGGACGCCCTGCCGGTCCGGATGGTGGTGTCCTTCCGCGCGGATGAGAAAAATGCCAGCGGTAGCCCGGGCTGCCACGTGCGCCCCGATTTGATCGGGAAGGTTGCAGAGTTCGACGGAGACCGCTTCATCGTCGACTTCACACGGCGAGAGGCGCTGCGTCCGGCTACCGAATCCGGCCGCCGCAAGTAACCGCGTTCAGGCATTCTGCTGACAAGTTGCGGTCACCGTGTAGATCAGACGCAACTGACAAGGCTGCTTTGAGCCGATATGCCAGGCGCGCTTGCCCGAGCACTCCAGCGCCCCTTCCGCCCGGTGCTCCGAGTCTGCCAGCGCGGCGCCTACTGCTGCTGTGAGATCAAACTGCCCGTCGCAGTCCGCATACGGGCAGGGGAACTCAAAGAACGCCCGGGCGGGGGGGTGCAGCACGTGCGACTGCGGTGCCGGCGTACTCGAGGCTGAACCCTGAAATAACAACTCGAGCCGGAGCTGCTGGAGAGCGGGAAATACCACCCGAAGCGCGGGCGCGGCAGCGCGGTCGCGGCGCAACCGGTCGCGACGCTCCTGGCGCTCGGCGGCAGGGCTGACCAGGGCGAGCTTCATGGTTCGCTGCCGGATGTCGGGTCACGCGGCGCGACCGACTCCGCCGCTGGGGTCGTCGCCGGTGCATTCTCGCCGCCAGTGCTCAGGCGAGCCGATCGACGTTGCTGCTTTTCCTGCTGACGTGCTTTTCTTGCGAGCTCTTTCTGCTTGCGTGCCTGATGGTAGTTCTTGGGCACCTGCGCTCCGTTCTCACTGAAGTGTAAGTTCTGATTTCATCCTGTCTGCCGCGCTTCATTGGTGCGACGCAGCTGGTGCGCGTGCCTTGAACGTCGTGAGCACGTGAAGGTCGCAGTCGGCGCGCACTGCGGGTCACTGTACTCCGAATCTGCCGGTCGGGAGGGAAAGTTGCTGCGCGGCAGCCCGCTCGTTGCGGTCGCGCAACATTGGCAACATCGAGATCGGCGATCAACTGGCGCAAGCGCTCACGCAATTCCGGCGACAACTCGATTCATACTCGGCTGTGGACGCTGTCAAGCGAACCAACGGTATGAGTGTCTCCTAACTGTCAGAAGCCTCCTGAATCTACGCAGCGATGGCATGCGCGCGGAGCATGCTGTGATGTACGTCGCAAATCCTCGCCTCATCGCGTCCCCCGAGGATAGCGCGCGCGGAAAATGAGCCGATTCGCCTCGCCGCAACCGGTGCTTCGGTGCTACGTTTTTTCCTTGAGCGTGGGTCACACGGGCCTCGCGGCATTACTCACAATGTGGATCGACTGCAGAGCCAAGCTGTCTCGCGACGCCGGCGGCCTGTCTGGCAGGCAACTCGCCGGCGTTTTGCGCGCACTGGCTTCAGCTGATTGCTCGTCAGGGGCTCGCGGCAGTGAGTGAAGCCGAGGACGCCCGCACCGGCAACCGCACCAGCCGCTTTCCGAAGCGGCGCGTACTGATTGTCGATGACGATCCAACGTTCGCGCTACTCGCCACCGAGACCCTGGAGCAATACGGCTTCAAAACGATGGTCGCGGCAACTGCACATGAGGCGACGATCGCGTTCGCCGCTCTGACGCCGGACCTTGTGCTCCTCGATGTTGACCTGCCGGGCGGCAACGGGTTCGATATATGCCGTTCCATACGCGCCGCGGAGGTCAACTGCGACGTGCCCGTGGTCGTTGTCACGGGCCACCATGATACGGCCTCCATCGACAAGGCTTACGAGGCGGGTGCGACTGACTTCATTCACAAGCCGGTTCTGTGGCCTACGTTGCCGCATCGAGTCGACTTCATGTTGCGCGCGCTCGATGACAGGCGCGCACTGGCCCGCAGCGAAAAGAGAAACCGCGCGCTGCTGCAGGGTCTGCCCGATGCAAGTCTGATCGTGGACCAGCGGGGATACATCACCGAGCACCTTACTGGCAGCGATACCGAGGATGAACGCTCCCTGGTCGGTAAGGCTCTGGAAGATGCATTCCCCATCGAACTTGCCCAGGCGGCGCGCCGCTCCATCGTCGAGGCCGCGGGCAGTGTTCGCACGACACACGAATTCGCAGTCGCTCAGGGTACGAAGCGTCGCTGGTTCGAAGCGCGGTTCCGACCACAGCCGGATGGCACTCTCCTCATTGTCATGCGAGACACGACCGAGCGGCGCAGAGCCAAGGCGCGCATTGAGTACCTCGCCTACTACGATGTACTGACGCGGCTGCCAAATCGCCAGCTTTTCAGCCTGGAAGCGTCGCAGGCGATCAAACAAGCAAAGCTCAGCGGCACGCTCCTGGCTCTTCTCTACCTCGATCTCGACCGCTTCAAGCGTGTCAATGACAACCTCGGCCACTCTGTCGGCGACGCGCTGCTCAAGAATGTTGCGAGCCGCCTGGAACGGCTGGTCCGCCGGCCGGATGGCGCCTCTGTTGAGGGGTCGCCTGAGCCGACGCCGGTTACCGTCGCCCGACTGGGCGGCGATGAATTCGTCGTACTCATCAACGGTGTGAGTGATGACCGACAGGCAGTTGATATTGCGGACAAGATTCGAACACTGCTGGCCGAGCCGTTCGACTGCGGGGGCCACCATCTCGTTGTGACGCCCAGCATCGGCATCGCCATGTATCCGCGCGACTCGAGCAACATCGACGATCTGTTGGTCAAGGCTGACATGGCAATGTACCTGGCAAAGGACCAGGGTCGCAACGGACACGCGTTCTTTGGCCAGTCGATGGCAGTGCGTTCGCTCGGACGCCTCGCGATTGAGACCGACATGCGGCGCGCATTCGAGCACGGCGATTTCCGCATCAGTTACCAGCCGAAGCTCGACCTCGCGAGCGGAGCGATCACGGGAGTCGAGGCGCTGTTGCGCTGGAATCATCCCGAGCAGGGAGCCGTGTCGCCGGAAAAATTCATTCCGGTCGCCGAGGAGACCGGCCTGATCGTGCCGCTGGGCGACTGGGTAGTGCGCCAGGTGTGCGAGCAGCTCAGCCGCTGGTCTGCCATGGGCTTCAGACACTTGACGGCTGCGGTCAATGTGTCCGTGCAGCAGTTTGTGCGCCGCGACTTTGTCGATTCCGTGCTGGGAGCACTGAAAGATGCCGGCGTCCCGCCTCACAGGCTCGAGCTCGAGATCACTGAGAGTCTGTTGATGCGTAACATCGTGGATACGACCGCGAGCATGAAACGCTTCCGCTCCTGTGGAATCGCGCTGTCGATCGATGACTTCGGTACCGGCTACTCCTCGCTGGGGTACCTGCGCCAGCTGCCTGTCAGTGCGCTCAAGATTGATCGCTCCTTCGTCAAGGATCTGGACCGGAGCGAGGACGCCGCCACAATCTGTGCGGCGATCATCGCGCTTGCACGCGAGCTCAAGATCAAGGTGATTGCAGAGGGCGTCGAAAACAGCGATCAGCTCGCGTTCCTGCGCCGCCACCATTGCGACCAGGCACAGGGTTTCCTGATCAGCAGACCCGTGCCTGCGGAGGACATCGAGCTATTGCTGGGCCGCGGACACGATGGACCGTTCGAGGTTCCGGACCGACACCGGGGGAATAGCGGACGGGCCGCAGAGCTCGCATCCGAAAGCGACCAGCCTGCGAAAGCGCGCCCCGGCCGAGGCGCCGCGTGAGACGCTGGCTCAGCGACCTGCCACTGCGCCCAAAGCTCCGGCTGATCGCAGGTGGGCTCGCAGCCGCAGGCGTTCTGGCCGTGGGAAGCCTCTACGCGAGCATGGAGATCCGCAATGCGCTGCGCGAGGCCAACACCCGCATCTCCGCCGAGGCGAACGCAGCCGCGTACGCTGCCGCAGTGGCATTGCACGCCTACGACGACGTGCTCCTCGCGCGCGCGCTCGGGGGGCTGCAGAGCGACCCGGACTTCAGGTCGGCCACCATTCGTGATCCGGCGGGACGGATCATCAGCGCAGCGACCGAAGACCCGGGAACAGGCGCCAGTGCATCCAGCCGGCTGTCTGCGTTCACGAATTTGACGGCATCCACACTCGATGTGGCGGTGCCGACGACCGAGTCTGTGGGTACCAGGCTCCACGTCGAGCTCAACGCCGAGACAGAGGTTGCTGCGGCGCTCGAGAGGTGCCTCATCTTCGTGTTGGCGTGCAGCGTGATTGCCGCAGCCATTGTGGCGGTTCTGCTCAGTTTGCTCGCGCGCACCTTGCGGCGACCCATAGGCAATCTCGTGGAAATCATGCGGGACATGCGTTCCAGCGGGGACTTCAGCAGGCGACTGGAAAAGCACGGTAACGACGAGTTCGGACAGCTGCAGGAGGAGGTCAACCAGCTGCTCGGCGAGCGCGAGGGGAGCGACCGCAATCTACGCGCCTACAAAAAGGAATTCGACCGCCGCGTCCGAGAGCGCACCCTGCAGCTGGACGTCGCAGTCGCCGAGGCCCGCGAGGCCGCAAAACGTGCCGAAGACGCCAGTCGCGCAAAGAGCGATTTTCTCGCGCGCATGAGCCACGAGATTCGCACGCCGTTGAACGGCGTGCTCGGCATGGCGGAACTGCTACAGCACTCCTCCACACTGGATGATCGCCAGCGGCGCTTTGCCGTCGTCATTCATCAGTCGGGCAAGGCGCTGCTGCAGCTGATCAACGACATTCTCGACTTTTCCAAGATCGAAGCCGGCAAGCTGGAACTTGAAAATGGGCGTTTTTGCGTGCGCGATATGGTCGAGGATGCCTTGGAAATCCTGGCCGAGCGTGCCCAGACCAAGGGACTCGCGCTGATCTGCGATATTCCGTTCCAACTGGACACGGTCGTCTACGCCGATTGCCTGCGGCTGCGCCAGATCATCATCAATCTCGTCAGCAACGCAGTGAAGTTCACCGAGCGCGGGGACATTACCGTCAAGGTCAGGGCAGGGGCGGGCATCGAGACCGCGACCTTCACGTTTGAGGTGACCGATACAGGCATTGGCATCAGGCCGGAAAACTGCGCGACGATCTTCGAGTCGTTTGTGCAGGAGGACACTTCGACCTCACGCCGCTACGGCGGCACCGGTCTTGGGCTCGCAATCTGCAAGCAGCTGGTCGAACTGATGGGCGGCATGATCGGTGTCAGCAGCACGGTCGGCGCAGGCTCCACTTTCCGTTTCTCGGTGCCCCTCGCGGTCGATCGCAGCGCCCCGCGGGAGAAGCTCAGCACCGCGCTGACCACGACCCGCGTGCTGGTTGTCGAAAAGAGTCCGGCGGCACGCGGCATGCTGTTGCAGCACTTGAGGAGCTGGGGCGCGATCCCCACGGAAGTCGGCTCCGCGCAGGAAGCGCTCACTCGGCTTGGCAGCGCGTTCGCCGGAGAGTTCGATGCGCTCATCATTGACGGAGGGCTGCCGGACGCCACGCCGTCCGAAGTGGTCGCGGCGGTGCGGCGCATCTCCGCCTTCGCCGACATACCGATTCTGATAATGCATACGGGTCCGGGCGAGGCACCGCCCGAGTCGCACACCTTGCATGGACCGGTCGCCTGGCAAAACAAGCCGATCCGCCGGGCACAACTTAAGAGCGCGCTGGAGTATCTGCTGGGGAAAATCCAGGACGCATGGCGACCGGAGCCGCAGAACAAACCCTCTGCACCGGCAGGCGACGGGGAGCAACGCCAGTCGTGTGTGCGGCGCGTGCTGGTGGTCGAGGACAACCCCGTGAACCAGCAAGTCGCGCTCGCGATGCTGCAGACGCTTGCCATTGCCGCGGATACCGCCTCCAGCGGTAAGGCGGCGCTCGAGAAGCTCGCCACTACGCGCTATGACGCGGTGTTGATGGATTGTCAGATGCCGGATCTAGACGGCTATGCCACCACACAGCGGTATCGGGAATGGGAGCTGCTCGAGGGCCGCCCGCGCACCCCGGTCGTGGCATTGACGGCCAATGCGCTGAGCGGCGACGCTGAGAAGTGCTTGGCTGCCGGCATGGACCACTACGTCAGCAAGCCTTTTTCGATCGAGCAACTGCTTGCGGTGCTCGAGTTGTGCGCACCGGCAGCCGGCGAGAGCGCCCCGGATGAGCAGCGAACGCCGGAGATTCTTGATGCGAAGACTCTCGAGCGCATCCGCACGATGAATGCCGGCACGCGTTCGGATCTCTTCGCACGCCTTGCCGAGCTGTACACCTCGAGCTCGGCAGCGATAGTCGAGGCATTGCGCATCGCCGCGCGCGAAGGCGACACCAAAGGCATGATGCAGGCAGCGCATGCGCTGAAATCGAGCAGTGCCAACGTCGGAGCGCTGAGTCTTGCCGCGACCTGCGGCGAACTGGAGTCCGCCGCCAGGGGCAGCAAGACCCAGTTGGCGAGCGACCTGGTCGAGAGCCTGGTACGCGAACACCAGGAAGTCCTACGCGCCCTGGAGCAGAAGAACCTGGCCGCCTGAGCACGGCGCAGCTCGATCTGCGTCGATCTAGGTGCCGCCCGTCGCACAGACGAACACCTGCGCGGGCGGTAGATTGCGTCGCTCGAAGACACGTCGCACATCGCCGAAGGTCCGTTGCAGCACTGGCAGAGCCCTTGCCGTAAACTGGTAGACGAGAAAAGTCCCGCCGGGCTCGAGAGCCGCGCGACTCTTTGCAACGATGTCTGCGCGCACCGCATCAGGCATGCTGCCCAGCGGAATCCCCGAGATGATATAGCGCGCCGCGGGCAGCGCGAGGCGCCGCAGCACCGCCTGCACTTCCGCCGCGGAGCCGTGCACCACCTGCAATCGCGTATCCGGCAACGAACGCCGCAGAAACCGCACGAAGTCGCGATTTGTTTCAATGGCGACCAACTTAGCGTCGCTGCGCATGCGACGCAGAATCTCGCTGGTGAAGGTGCCAACGCCCGGGCCGTACTCGACGATGACCCGGGCCCGCTGCCAATCAACCGGTTCGAGTACCTGGTTCACCAGAAAGCGCGAACTGGGAATGATCGAGCCGAGCATGTAGGGGTGACGTATGAAATTGCTTGCGAACAACAGCAACTCGCCGATACCGGATTGGGCTGTTTCGGGCATGACGGATCTCTCAGGTGGGAAGAGTGATTGCTTCATTGGTGTCGTCCTGTGTGGGATTGCTCGTTTTGCCGGCCGGGGGATGCGAGCCCGGGTGGTGGCCCGCGCGCGAGGCTTACACGCCCGGCCGCGGTCATGGCGGCAGCCCCACCCACTGCGAGCTCATTTTCCACAGAGATTCCTGCAGCTGCAGGTCCCCAGCGGGTGGTGCCGCGGCCGTCGGTTGCTGATTCTCGTCGAAGTAAAGACCAGTCATACCCGCAACGCTCTCGGCGAGTGCGAGATGCAGCGTGGTGCGCGCTCCGCGCTCCGCATCTAGAATGATCGGGCTGAGCAGCGGCTTGATGACTCGCAGCCACCGGGGCAGAAGGTTTGTCGCTACAACTCCCGGATGCAGGCAGTTGACGCAAATGTGCGTGCCGGCGAACCGCCGCGCCAGAGCGAACGCATGCAATACGTTTGCAAGCTTCGATTGTGCATAGGCGGCCATGCTGTTGTAGCGTGCTCGCGGGCTCGTGATCGAGTCGAAGTCCAGTCGGCCGCGCAAGTGGACCCGCGATGCGACGTTGATGACTCGCGCGGTCTCGTCCAGACAGCCTGACAGCAAGGCGGTGAGTAAAAACGGGCCCAAATGATTGGTCGCGAACGTCAGCTCGAATCCATCCACAGACATGCGGTGCCGGACGCTCACGATACCTGCGTTGTTCACAAGCAGTCCGATTCGCGGGTATTGGTTGCGTACGGCCTCGGCGCTGTTGCGCACCGAGGCGAGTGATGCCAGATCGCAATGAACCACGTGAACCGCGGCGCGCGGCACCTGTCCGATGATTTCCTCACGCACCACCTGTGCCGCCCTCAGGTCGCGGCACAGCATCACGACGGTCCGTCCCGCTCGAGCGAGCTCGCGGCTGGTGACGCGCCCGATGCCGTGAGTGGTTCCGGTGATGACCGCGACTTCGCTCAAGCGTCAGCGGCCGGCAAGACTGAGAAGAGGTTGCCCCATACGGATAATGCTCCCGTGCTGAAGGCCGTCGCACAGCGCCACACCAAGCGGTGCGAAGGCAATGATGGTCGAGCCATGCTGGAACCAGCCCATTTCCTGACCTTTGCGCAGTGATGCATCGCATGGCATCGTGTTTGGTCCGCTATACCTCAGGTTCAGCAGTACGTCCACGCAGTGCAGCCGGATACTTGCCACCAGGATCGCCGCCACCGGCACCAGGGTGATGAGGTGGTCGGAAGGCGTAAGCCGGCAGCGGATGATCGCGCGCTCATTCTTGCAAAAGAGGTTCTCGATCCGCTTCAGGGCGATCGGGTTCACGTTCCAGGTATCGCCGGAGACGTAGGTGACCTGCTCCACGCGGCAGTCGTAGGGGGCGTGAAAGCGATGGTACATGCCGGAACTGAGCCGCAGCGTGACAAACGATCCCTGCAGGTAGTTACGTACCAGAGCCTCATCCCCCAGCAGACCCATGAGCGTGTACGGAAAGCCCTTGGCCTGAAGCACCGATCCGGCCGTGACCTGTCCCATCGCGCCCACGATGCCGTCGCAGGGACTCACGATGACCGCTGGGTCCGGGTCGACGCGCCGGGCGCCGTCCTTGAGTTGCCGAGTGAAGCACTCCTGCAGACTCTTAAAGTTTGTCGTCCGTGCTTCGCTCAGATCGAGCTCCGAGAATAGGCGCCAGACAGCGATGCAGGCATCGCGTATCAGCGGTTGCTCGAGCTGGCTTAACCACCCCATAAACAGCGTCAACCAGCGACGCGGAAGGCGGTTTGTCAGCAGGAAATTCAGATCCTCCTGGCGCGCGATCCTGGCAATTGCCGAGCGCATTGTCATGGAACGGTCACTGACTTGAAATACTTTTGTGCGCTGGGTATTGCCACCGAACGGCGCGGTAGGTATGCGCGGTGCCGTCACGGTCGGCCTCGCGCAGCAGCCGTCGGTGTGCCCGTCTGGCTTGGGGATCAATCATGCTGTGGTATGTCCTGTTCGCTTTGGTATTGATGCTGCTGATGCGCGAAGCGTGGCTGCGATTGATGTTGTCGCGGGCAAAGCACCGCTCGCTTGTCGGGCACGCGCGCATCGCGCGGTTTATTGCCCGGCTGATCCCGTATTACGAATACGACGACGCGCGGATTTTCAATGCCGATGACGCACCGCCGGAGGTAGCCGCCAAACGACGCGGCGCGTTCATGCAGCTTGCGGCGCTTTACGCGCAGCGCTATCCCAAGAGTGCTGCACTCACCCGTCAGGTGGAGTGCGCGTTGTCGGACCTGCAGTTCACGGCACGCTACCGCGTGCCGTTCCAGTTCAGTCGCATAGTCCGCCAGCACCTGCGGGGCGGCGCATTTCTGCAGTCGTCCGCCGGAACCACGGTGACCGATCTCGATGGCAATCGCTTCTTCGAGCTCGGCGGCTCTTACGGCTTGAACCTGTTCGGGTACGACTTCTACAAGGAATGCATCGAGCGCGGCAGCGAGCTGGTGCGCGAACTGGGCCCGGTACTCGGTGCTTACCATCCGGTGATGGCTTACAACGTCCAGCGACTGCGCGAAATCTCCGGTCTCGAGGAGGTCTCCCTGCACATGTCCGGGACCGAGGCGGTGATGCAGGCCGTGCGTCTGGCGCGCTATCACACGCGCCGCAAGTACATCGTGCGCTTCTGCGGCGCATATCACGGGTGGTGGGGCGAGGTTCAGCCGGGAGTCGGGAACCCCGTTGCCGCGGACTCCACGTACACGCTGAAGGACATGGATGAGGCGTCGCTGCGGGTACTGCGCAGTCGGGGCGATATCGCGTGCGTGCTCGTCAATCCAGTGCAAGCGATGCATCCGAATGCCAGCGCCCCGGCTGATTCCGGCTTGATAGACAGCGCGCGCGGCGCGCATTTTGAACGTGCGGCGTACGCGGCGTGGCTGCAAAAGCTGCGCGCCGTGTGCTCCGAGAGGAAGATCGTACTGATCCTGGACGAGATATTTGTCGGCTTCCGTGTCGCTATGGGCGGTGCGCAGGAATATTTTGGGGTTCGCGCCGACATGGTCACCTATGGCAAGACGCTCGGAGGAGGCTTGCCTGTCGGAGTACTCTGCGGGCGTGCCGACCTGATGAAGCGATTCAACGAGGACCGACCCGCCGACATCTGCTTTGCGCGCGGAACATTCCATTCGCATCCTTACGTCATGGGTGCCATGCACGAGTTCCTGCGCCGGCTCGAAAGTAATCCGATTCGCGCGATCTATCGGGACATCGATCGCGTGTGGGATGAGCGGGCGCGGCAGCTCAACGAGCGCTTGAGGGCGGCGCAACTGCCAGTTGAGGTGTCGCATTTCTCGTCCATCTGGACGCTCAACTACCTGCAGCCATCGCGATACAACTGGATGTTCCAGTACTACCTGCGCGCCGAGGGGCTGGCTCTTAGCTGGGTAGGTACTGCCCGGCTCATCTTCAGCCTCAACTACAGCGATGCGGACTTTGTCTCGGTCGCCGACCGCGTGCTGGCGGCGGCCGAGGCAATGCGACGCGACGGCTGGTGGTGGCCGGGCGCAACTCTCACCAACAGGGCAATCCGGCGCAGCGTGTTTCGTGAGCTGCTTCAGGCACTATGGGCCACATCGTCCATTGGATCGCGCAATTCACCCCGCAGCAGGTACAGCGGAGCGCGGCAGTAGAGTTTGATGTCGTGAAACGGATCGGTGAGGATCTTTGTGAACCACGCCAGCCCGGTCACAATGCCCTGTTGATAGAACAACTGTAGCGTGCGGAACAGCAGTGCGCCGAAGCCCAGGGCGAGCCATAGCTCGCAGACATGCCGCAGGAAGTCGGGGTGGCCCGACTTGGGAAACACCCCGAACAGCGTCGGGTTAAGCCACAGCACCGCAGGTGAAAGCGCCCACAGAGAAAGCAGTACGACCTTCCTCCTGAGGTTGTAGCCAACCTTGATCTGCTCTTTGTGCTCGTGGGTTGCCTGATTAACCGTGTCGTAGCCCTTTGGCTCGAAAAAGAAGTGCCCCACCTGTCGAGTCACCATCGCCACCAGCCATCCGATCAGTGCAGCAGCAGCGGGGCTGGTGAAAACAGTGACATACGCTGCCAGGAAGCTCAGCGCACTGATCAGATGTAGGGTCTGATTGATTCGACAATGGTGGTAGTAGCGATGATCGTCCCACCGTTGCTTCTTCAGCTCTGCAAGGAAACTGTGCATTCGAACTCCTCCGCTCTACTGCCAGCCGTGACTGCAGACGCATGAAGCAAATATAGGAGATATATTAAAAACAGATGACAAGCCGAGGATTCTGCAGATATTGTGCTCAGCAGCCGCCACCGGGATCGCGTCGGACTGCACGGCTCGTTGCGCAACAGAATCTCAACCCGCGCTTCACGTGATTGCCACAATCCGCGGTGACCATGCCTCGCGCTTGGGCAACTCACGGGGCAGCATTTGGCCGACACGGAATCGTCTGCATCCGGAAACGCCAACCGTTTCGCCGCTGTGTGCGCATGAGGATCGCAATCGTCAGCGACGCCTGGTTCCCGCAGACCAACGGTGTAGTCAACACGCTGGCTCAGACGGCCACCTGGCTCGGCCGATTCGGGCATGAGGTTCGGTTCATCGTGCCGCGCGACTTTCGCACGGTTGCCTGCCCAAGCTACCCGGAGATTCGCATAGCCGTGAGGCCGATGCGCCGGCTGGCGCGCTGCATCGACGCGTTCCGACCGCAGGCGGCGCACATCGCAACCGAAGGTCCACTCGGGTTTGCCGCCCGGCGCTATTGTCTTCGTCGGGGTTTGCGCTTCACCACCTCGTATCACACGCAGTTTCCGCAATACCTGCGGTCCCGGTGGCCGATACCGCTGTGGGTCTCGTACTCCGCACTGCGCTGGTTTCACGGTGCTGCACACAGCTGCATGGTGAGCACTCAGGGAGTTGCCACCGAACTGGCTGCGCGTGGGTTCAGTAATCTCGTACGCTGGCAGCGCGGCGTTGACACCGAACTGTTTCGGCCGCGGGACAAGGACTTCCTGAGGTTGCAGCGGCCTATTGCGGCGTGTGTGGGACGTGTTGCCGTCGAAAAGAACGTCGAGGCATTCCTGCGGATGCCCTGGCGAGGGACGAAAATCGTGATCGGTGACGGCCCGGAGAGGCTGCGACTGCAGTCGCGGCACCCTGAGGCGGTCTACGTGGGCTTTCGCTTCGGGGAGGATCTCGCCGCCCATATCGCCGCCGCAGACGTACTGGTTTTCCCCAGCCTCACTGACACGTTTGGGCTGGTTAACCTCGAGGCGATGGCATGCGGCGTGCCGGTGGCAGCGTACCCGGTCACCGGACCGATTGACGTCGTGCACGATGGCGTTACCGGAGCCCTTGATACCGATCTGGCGCGGGCCGCAGAGCGGGCACTGCGGCTTGACCCGAAGGCATGCCGCGCGCGCGCCTTGCAGTCGAGCTGGAAGGAATGCACCCGTGAATTCGAAGGCAATCTCGTGGCGTGCCGTCCCGGCCTGCTCGCCCGCATCGGGCGCGAGCGCCAAATTTCCGAGCGCGTCGCCATGTAGAACCTGCGCGCGGCGATGGGCCGAGCCGCGCACCCCTCGGTCTCAGTGATCCAGCAGACTGCTCGGCGTCGCAACGTGACCAAGTTCAGGCGCACGGTCCAGGACCGGGGCGCCGCGTGGATCCCGCTTTGAGGGGGGCACCCCTGAAGTGTCGATATACCAGTTCATCAGACGGGTATGAAGTTCCGTCTGCACCCGGCGCACGGTGTCGTCACCGAACAGGTTGTTCTTCTGCAGCGGATCCCGTGCGCAATCGTATAGCTCGCTCTGATCATTGGGCCGTGCGATGTACTTGTAGCGGTGAGTGCGGACCGCGGCGCAGCGGGTCACCGTTTCCGGCCGCTCGTTCTGCAGGCGCGTCTTGGGGCCGTACAGGCCCTCGATGATCGGCTCGAACGCCTGCGGCTCATAAGTGTTGTAGCCGCCCTCGGTGAAGGCCGCGCGTTGGGGGTCTCCTGCCGCGCCGTGCAGCTGCGGCATCAGGCTGCGCGCAAAATGAGTGTGCGTCGCCTTGGTACCTGCCAGCTCGAGACAGGTCGGCATGATGTCGAACAGCTCGATCAGTTCGCGTGACACATTCCCTGAGGTCCCACCGGGAATGCGTGCGAGGAGCGGGACGTGGGTGAGGCAATCCTCCAGGCCGGCCGGCCATTTTTCCACAAGGCCGTAGTCACCCGCGTAGTCGCCGTGATCCGAGCAAACGAGCAGCGCCGTGTCGTGGCTGTGAGCCGTTCGCTCGACGGCCTCCATCAGCTCCCCGAGCAGCCAGTCGGAGTAGCTGACCTGTCCGTAATAGACCGCTCGCAATTTGCGGAATTCTGCGTCCGTCACCTGGTTGAGGCCGCTGATCTGCCGGAGGGCCTGGTGGAAACGGGGACGTCGGGGCAGGCCGGGCGGGGCGAGCGGCGGAATGTCCGAGGGACGATACAGGTCAAAGAAGTCAGCGGAGATGGTGTAGGGCGGGTGAGGCTCGAAAAGGGCTAGGAAAATGCAGAACGGCCGCTCGCGTGCGCGCTGCTCGAGAACCTTGATCGCCAGCTGGATGGCGGCATAGTCAACCGTCCCACGCCGGTCACCCGAAGGAGGCAGAAGCATGGTCGTGGGATGCTGCGGTTTGTCGATGACTGCAAACTCGGAGGCGGGGGTTCTCGGGTTGTGCCACTCGGTGAGACTGCCGGCTATGGTTTCGGGCGCTAACACGTCGTTCTTCCCAAACATGTAGACGTCGTAACCGGCCTGCCGAAGGTACCTGAACATGTTGGGCTCGTCGGGCTGCAGAAAATAATAAAGGCTTCGATGCCCGTGCACGCTCGTCGGCCAACCGGTCACCATGCTGCAACGAGAGGCGCCGCAGACGGGAAACTGCACGTGACAGCTCTCGAATCGAGTCCCGGAGTGCGCCAGGCGATCGAAGTTCGGTGTCTTGGTTACCGGGTTGCCATAGCATCCGAGAGCGTCCGCGCGCAGTTCATCAGGCATGAACAGGATGATGTTGGGACGGTCCGGCACGCCGGGACGCGCGCTCTGGGGCGCGTCTGGGACGGGGTCTGCGGCTGACGTTCTCGAGAGCGTGAATGCCGCCGACGCGGCTGCCAGCACGTCGCGGCGGGTCCACCTTGCTCCGCCGGAACTCATGCGATCGCGAGCCAGTTGAAGTTGCTTAGTAGGCGCACCGCGGTCTCATTTGAGTGTTTCAACGAACTCGCGCAACGCTGCGACGACCTCTTGCGGACAATCGATGGGAGTGAAATGGCCTCCGGGCAGCAGGACAAGCGGCGCATCGAGAAGCGCGGCCAGCGGGCGCCCCACGGTGTCCACGGCAAGATAGCGATCGTCGCGGCCCCAGAGGACGTAAGCGGGAACGCCGCTCGCGCGCAGCGCCGTCCCAATCTGCTGCGTCTGACGCGGCTCCAGGTCACGGGCGGCCCGAATCAAGCGCAAACCGCCGGCTGCTCCCGCGTACGCCGTGAGCATCTCACGCATCGGTTCGGATTTTCCGAGGCGACGTTGCAAGACTGGGAGCAGCCGGTGTGCTTCAGCAGGCGCCCACGTGCGGATGCTTTCGATTGCGTCCATGGCCCACTCGCCCGCATATACCCCGTCGAGAACTACTAGCCCACGCACCCGCTGGGGTGATGTTGCCGTCATGATCTGCGCCGCGGCAGAGCCGACGTCGTGCGCGACCAGGATGACACGCTCGATGCCGAGATGGTCGAGAAGCTGCCACATCCAGCGTGCCTGGCTCGCCATGTCGATCCGCACATCCTCCGGAGCCGTCGATGAACCATAGCCGACGAGATCAGGAACAATGACTCTGTCGGCGCGCGCTCCGAGCTGGACTGCCACCTGATCCCACAGATGACGCGTTGCCGGAAAGCCATGCAGTAGCAGCATGGGGACGCCGGAACCGAAGTCGTCGAACGAGACATCCGCATCGCTAAAGCGGACGATGGTAGGCATGCCGTGAGCTCGGTCCATCTTGGAATATTAAGCGATTTAGTTTAAGCAGGGACCGCGACACGCCGAGTTCGGAGGGTTTGCACATGAATGCGCAGAATGTGTCTGCGGTGAGCACTGGGAAGCGCCCGGCGGGGCTGTCGCTGCTGAGGGCGACCGCGCTCGGGCTGCTGATCGTGGCGCCCGCAGTCGCGGATGACTCCATCCCGCGCTCGCGGGTGGATACCGACGGCGTGGCCCACCTGCCCGCGCTGACTGTTCCTGCATCGCGATACCTGAGTTCGGAGGCGCGTGCCAAGTTCATCAGACTGTTCTCCAACTCCGCCCCAGGCTCTGGCAAGCAGCCGGAGCAGCGCCCGGATTTCCACCTGCAGCGCGACAATGACGAGCAGAAGAACGCTCCGTTCGTGGCGCGAGCCGAGGCGCTCTGGCCGGTCAATATCGAACCGAAAGTCATTGGCGGCGTGCGCACGGAGGTCATTACTCCGAAGGCAGGCATCGCGCCCGAGAATCGCGACCGCGTGCTCATCAATCTGCACGGTGGAGGGTTCGTCTGGGGCGAAGGGAACGGTGCGAAGACCGAGTCGATACCGATTGCCGGCGTGGGCAGAATCACCGTCATTGCGGTTGCATACCGGATGGCGCCGGAGTTCAAGTTTCCGGCGGCAAGCGAGGATGTGGCGTCGGTCTACCGGGAGTTGCTCAAAGAGCACCGGGCTTCTGACATCGGAATCTATGGTTGCTCCGCCGGTGGCTTCCTGACGGCGGAGGCCATTGCCTGGTTCCAGAAGGAGAACCTGCCCGCGCCCGGTGCAATAGGGACGTTCTGCGGATCCCTGACTGCGCCTGGTGGTGATTCGAGTCACCTTGCATCTCCCCTCGTTGGAGAATTGGCTTCGGCCCACGCTGACAACGGGAAACTGGACGACATGCGTTACTTCGCCAGCGCGTCTGCCTCGGACCCGTTAGTGCTCCCGATCAATTCGCAGCAGGTGCTCAGGAGGTTCCCTCCCACGCTTCTGATCGCCGGCTCGCGCGATCCCATGGTGAGCTCCTTGTTTCATGCCCAGGCCGCTTTGACCAACGTGGGCGTTGAGGCGGAGCTGCACGTCTGGGACGGGATGTGGCACGCGTTTTTTATGGATCCGGACCTTCCCGAGTCGCAGGAGGTGTATCGCGTGATCGTGAAGTTCTTCAGCCGACACCTGGGCGCTCATTCATGATGCTGGTGCGGCGCGGATGCGCGGCTCCCGGAGTCGCGCACGCGCTTGGATGGGTGTGGCCTTCGAGGGACGAGCGAGCGGAATGCCCCCGAGTGCGGCGCCGTCGGTAGAATGGGGCATACCCGAAAGGAGCGTCCGCATGAAGACAAGACACCTGGCTCGATGGGCCGGAGCCTGCACGCGGGCAGTGCTGCTATCGGCGCTGGCGGGCTCCGCGGCGGCCGATGCGACCCCGTACGAGCGGCTGGCGCCTCTCAAGCAATACCTGATGCCCCCCGCTTCCGAGATCGCACTCGCGCGCAGTGCCGCGCCGGCCGCGATCTCCGACAAAGCCACGGTCCTGATTCTCGACTCGCAGGGTTACCAGACCGCCGCCCGCGGCACCAACGGATTCACCTGTCTCGTGGAGAGGTCGTGGATGTCGCCGTTCCAGAGCCCCGATTTCTGGAATCCGAAGATCAGGGGACCGGTTTGCTACAACCTGGCAGCGTCCAGGTCCATCCTCACGTACACGCTCCGGCGGACGAAGCTCGCACTCGCCGGAGACTCGAAGGAAAGGATTCTCGACGACGTTCGCGCCGCGCTCGCACGCAATGAGCTGCCCTCACCCGAGCCGGGCGCGATGTCCTACATGATGTCGAAGGATGGGTACCTGAGCGATGCCGACGATCATTGGCACCCGCACCTCATGTTCCATGTGCCAAAGGTCGCAGGCGCAAGCTGGGGAGCAAACCTGCCAGGGTCTCCGGTAGTCCTCGACGACCGCGAGGTTCCGGAGCCCCAGACGATTTTCATGGTGCCGGTGTCCCGCTGGTCGGACGGAACGACGGCGGCCGCCCACTAGGGCAGGAGCCGCCCCACCCTGGGGCAGCTCGGGCCTCTCGCACGCTCCTAGAGCTCGGTGCTTTCCGGTGAGTCGTGCTGCCTGTCCGGCTTGGTGCTCCCCTCGGGGGGATTCAA
>Ga0302324_100002983_pt1 | contig 38320 bp, 26 predicted proteins | sample Palsa_T0_1_FD_201949 | JGI IMG/M metagenome (GOLD analysis project Ga0302324, IMG submission 201949) | Peat permafrost microbial communities from Stordalen Mire near Abisko, Sweden - Palsa_T0_1 | ecosystem: Environmental > Terrestrial > Soil > Palsa > Peat permafrost | place: Sweden: Abisko... | reverse complement strand
GGGACGCGGCGCGATGGGAGGCGGCTCTGGGCGGCGGGGCGATGTACGATGCGGAGATTGCCAAGTGGGTACTCGACGGGATGATCGTGGAGGCGGGGGTGCGCCCGCTTTTCTTCGCGCAACTGGCTGGGGTGATCCGCGAGGGTGATCGGGTGAAGGCGATCATTATCGAGTCCAAGGAGGGCCGGTTTGCCATCACGGGATCGATCTTCATCGACAGCTCGGGCGACGGCGATCTGGCGGTGATGGCGGGCGTGCCGTATGAGTCCGGGCGGTCGGTGGACGGCGCGACGCAGCCGATGACGATGATTTTCAAGATGTCGGGTGTGGACGACGAGCGGGCCGAGGCCCATGCCAAGGCAAGCCCGGGTTTCGAGAAGGAGCTGGCGGAGGCGCGGAAACGGGGCGAGGTGACAACGCCGGGCGGCAGCGTCAACACCCATCGTTGTCCGCGGCGGGGCGAGTGGGCGTTCAACGCGGTGCGGGTGCTGGGCAAAGATGGGACCAAGCTCCAGGATGTGACCGATGCGATGATCGAGGGGCGCGGGCTGGTGATGGAGGTGGCGCGGTTCATGCGCCGGGACATTCCGGGGTTCGAGAACGCTGTGTTGTCAGAAACGGCGGCCCACATCGGCGTGCGGGAGACGCGGCGCATCCTCTGCGATTACACGGTGACGGCGGACGACATCATCCAAGTGCCGGCGTTCGAGGACGCGATCGCGCGCGGCGACTGGTACATCGACATCCATAATCCGAAAGGGGACAACGTGCTGCACGTCCATCCGCCGGAGGGGAAGTTTTACGAAATTCCGTACCGGAGCATCCGGGCGCGCGGGGTCGAAAACCTGCTCATCGCGTCGCGGTGCATCGACTGCACGCACGAGGCCCACGCAGCCATCCGCGTCACGCCGCAGGTGATGGCAATCGGCGAAGGGGCGGGAACGGCGGCTGCTCTTTGCCTGAAGCTGGGACTGAAAAGCACGCGGGATCTCGACGTGGCAAAGTTGCGCGAGACGCTGCGGGCGAACGGAGCGTTTGTCTAAAAAAACGGCGCTTAAGCCCAGCCGAGTTCCGCGCGAAGAAAATGCCAGCGCCGGCGGCAATGACAAAGGACTCAAACCATTCCAGATTTCCATAATGAATACGACACGAAGCGCATCTCCCGCGAAGTTTATCGAACCGGCACGCGAACTGGAAGTCATCGGTGATGCCGATGTTGTTGTGATCGGCGGCGGTCCCGGCGGCTTCGGCGCCGCAATCTCGGCGGCCAGAAACGGCGCCAGGACCCTCGTGCTGGAACGCTTCGGCGCGCTCGGCGGCACGTGGACCTATGGCATCCTCAGCGCCATCATGGACAATACCAGCGTGCGCGGAATCTTCACCGAATATCAACGTGAATTGGAAAAGCGCGGCGGCTGGCGTTGGTGGCGGGAAGGCGACCCGTCGAGCGGCGGTAATTACGATTCCGAAGTCGCCAAGGTCGTTCTTGACGAAATGGCCTCCCAAGCGGGTGTTTCCGTCTATTATTTTGCGCAGGCCGCCCACGTCTTTAAAAGCGATGATGGCCGCCGCGTCACCGGCGTTGTCATCCAATCGAAGGAAGGCCGGCATGTCGTCACCGGAAAGATTTTTATCGATTCTTCAGGTGATGGCGATGTCAGCGCCCTGGCCGGCGTCCCTTATGAAATCGGTCGTGAAGGCGATCGCGCCATGCAGCCGATGACCATGATCTTCAAGCTCGACAACGTGGATACCCCGCGCGCGCAGGCTTATGTCGCGACAGACATTGACTGCAAACGCGCCTGGCAGGCGGCCAAGGCCCTCGGTGAAGTGAACGTGCCGCGTGACAGTGTGCTGCTCGCGCCGATGCCGAAACCCGGTCAATGGCAATTTAATGCCACCCGGCTGCTGGGTTACGATGGCACCAAGCTGCGCGATGTCAGTGCGGCAACCACAGAGGGCCGCCGTCAGGTTGCGCAAATTACCGCCTTCGTGCGGAACCACATTCCAGGTTTTGAAAAGGCCATCGTCGCCGAGACCGCGCCCCACATCGGCGTCCGGGAAACACGGCGCATTCGGTGCGATTACACGATGACCGGCGATGATATTCGGCAAGCCCGCAAACATTCCGATGTCATCGCCCGCGGCGATTGGTGGATCGACATCCACAATCCCAAAGGCGAAGGACTGGCCACCCAAGACGGCAAGAGGATCACACAGGCGCAAGCCAGTGCGTGGGGGCCGTCGCCCGGGGATTGGTATGAAATTCCTTATCGCAGCACCACCGCTTACGGCTTGGACAATCTGCTGGTCGCCTCGCGCTGCCTCGATTCAACCCACGAAGCCCATGCCGCCGTCCGCGCTTCGCAACAAATTTGCGCCATTGGCGAGGGAGTCGGCGCCGCGGCCGCGCAGGCCATTGCCCGCAAGCTGACGACCGTGCGGGACGTTGACATCCGGGACGTGCAGGCCAGGCTGCGGAAATCGGGCGCGTTGATTTAGCCTGCCCGCCAGCGATGAAGGGAAAATCTCCATCTCCTGTCTAGCATAAGGTGCGATCTCAGCGCGAGGAACTCCGCCAACTCCTCCTTGCCCGATCTGCCGCCCAAGGCTTAATCTCGCCGGATGAACCGCATTCTTCTCTCCGCTTTCCTGGGGCTCACCTTAACCTCAGCCGCTTTTGGCGGGGGAACGATCACCTGGCCCACGCCACCCCTGCCGCCCGACGCCAACCCGGCCGCAATCCCCTTCGGGCCGTGTGCAGGCTGGCTAAACCATTTTCAACAGATGCTGGATGCTTCCCGGAAGAAGGGCAAAATCGATCTCATCTTCGATGGCGATTCCTATTCGATCACTGCCAACCCGAACGGGGGCCGCGGCGGCATTTGGGGACCCCGTTACGCGAAAATCAATGCCTTTGATTTTGGCAGCCCAGGAGACGGCACGCAAACGGTTCTCTGGCGGTTGCAGAACGGCCAGGTCGATAACCTCCATCCCAAGCTCATCGTTCTTCTGGTCGGCGCCGGTAATTTGACCCCCAATAGCGCGGAACAAATCGCCGAAGGGCCGGCCACGCCCGCCGCACCCGCGCTCCGGCGCCAGGCAGGTTAAACACACCATGCGAACTCCCCTGCTTCCCACCCTGGCCGCCCTTCTTCTGTTCGGGCGCCTCCTCCCATCGGCGGCCCGCGCCGAAACCGTCGTCCATGACAATGACCGGATCGTCTTCTGCGGCGACAGCATTACCGGCCAGGGTGGCAACGGCGGGCCAACCGGGTGGGTCGGCCTCGTCAAGGAGGGGCTGGCCATCGCTCATCCGGCGGGCCGCCAAACGGTCGCGGCGCTGGGCGGAAGCGGCGCCACGGTGGGCGCCTGGCTGAATTTTGATAAAAAGAGCCGGGAAAAGCCGGTTTTCCTCGATGTGAAAAACCTCGATGTAAAGGCGACGCTCGATGGCGGCGCCGAGATCGTCATCATCATGCTCGGCATGAATGATGTTCTCGCGCCGAGCCTCAAGGATACTCCGGCCGCTTTCGATGCCTGGGCGGCGCAGTATCGCGTTCTGGCCGAAACGCTCAAGGCCCGCGCCCATCCGCGACTGCTGGGCTTCGCGACGATCACCCCGTGCACCGAGGGCCTCGATGCCCCCAAGAACAGGGTCGAGGGCGAACTCAACGCCCGGCTGATCCCGCTGGCCAAGCAGGAGAACGCCCTCCTTCTGCCCACGCACGAAGCGATGGCGGAACTGTTGGCGGCGGGGCGCTGCTATCGGCCCGATTTCCATATCACGGCGGATTTTGTTCATCCCAATCGCGCCGGGCACCTGGCCATCGCGGTCGGGATGTTGCGCGGCTTGGGCGAAAAGGAAGCGGCGGCGCGGCTCCTGGATAAATACAGCGGGTTCTTCCGTCCGCCCGCCGCGGATTTGCCGACGCTTTCCTATACGCTCACCGCGCAGCCGGCGCCGCCCGACGAAGCCATCCGCCAATTCACGATTCACTACCATTGGACGCCCTCCGCCTCTTCGGCCGCGGAGCCGGTTGTCACCGCCGCCGCCCCGGACGGATGGAAAGTCGCCCCTCCGCGCCTCACCGGAACCGCAGGCGATTTTCAGGCGTCGGGCCCGCTCGACCGGTTGGTGAACAAAGTGACTCTCAGCGCATCGTGGGGCGGCCTGGAAAAGCAGGCGGAAATCGACATCCCCGCCGGCTGGCGCATCGCGGTCGGCGGAAGCAAGGGATTGGGATGGGATCGCACCAACAGCGCTTACGATCCAACCCAGGATCGTCTCCCCCTTGACGAGGAGCTTTCCAAGGATGAGGCGTTTGCGAAGCCGGCGGCCTTTCCTCTCGGCGACACGCCCCCCTGGCGGCACTACACCGCCAGCATCGACTTCACCGGCGGCGCGGCGCCGGGCAGCGTGGATATGGCGGCCGTCACCTTCTTCCAGTTTCACGATCTCGCCTACGGCGCACGCTGGATTTACAGCGACAAGGACCGGACGGTCGATCTCACGCTCGGGACACGCGCTTTCGCGGGAACTTTTTCCGAATCCGTCTGGCTGAATGCCGACGCCCTCTATGCGGGCAGACTCTTCAAAGAGCCGGGCCGCAAGTTCACGGTCGAAACCAGGCTCCATCGCGGCTGGAACCGGCTTCTCTTTAAGAGCACGTTTGTCCAATGGCAGTGGGAATTTACAATCGATCTCGCCGGCAAGCCCGGCGATGATTTGGCGGACCTCCGCTACGCGGCCAAGCCTCCGGAGACATCCCCCCCGGCCAAAAATTAAGAGGCCTGCCCGTCCTGTTTGATGCGATAGATTCCGGGAGGAATGGAAAAAGGCCCGGTCTCACCCCGGGAAACCGTGCTTCCGTCGATCGCATTGACCAGGCAAGCCCCCGCCGGAATCTCCGGCGCCAAATGAGGCTTGCCGTCATCGGGGCCGTGCTTCGGCACGATGAGAATATCCCCGCATCGTGAGACATCCCCGGGGAGAGCTTCGAACGCGCGCCTGCCTCCATGCTCCTTGAGAAAGCGGGTAAGGAACCGATTTGCCTCCGCCTGGTCCGGTTCCGCAACGCCCACGCTGAATCCGGATGCCGCATAAAGCAGCGGCCCCTGGTCAATGGCAAAGCGTTTGGGAGCGAACCGACCCAGGTAGAGCAGGAAGTCCCGCGGCCCCATTCCGTCGATCGACCGGCAGGGATTCGCATGGATCGAAAAGCCGTGCACCGGCCCATCCAGGGAAACGCCCTCTCCCCAAATGATCGCTTCCGGATTGCACTTCCTGGCATGGTGAAACACTTCCTCCATAAAACGGATCGTCATCAGCGCCGTCTGGCCCGGATAGCGCATAAAAGGGCGGGGGGTAAAGTCCGGTGGAATGCTGAACCCGTAGCAATCGAAGAAAATCCCGCGGCAGCGGCACTCGCATAAATAGAAATCCATCCAGCGCTTCGTGTACTCGATGTAACCCGGATGACCGGGATTGACAAAGCACATCCCCGAATCCCGGCTCCCCCACGAGGCTACACGCTGGCCGTCGATCCCCCGGATGAACCAATCCTCATCGACGTCGATGGCGCCGGGAAGAAGGCCCGTATGGGAAAGCCAGATTAACATGGGCACATCCCGGTCCGCCATGCGCAGGCACATCCGCCGGAAATCATCCAAGGTTCCATGCGTGGGGTCCGGCTCATAACCGATCGGCGAAGTTCCGCTGCGCAGGGGCCGGTTGGTAACCAGGCTGTAACTGATCCCGCTGAAACACCCGTCGCCAATCTGCCGCTCCCAATAATCCGCCTGCTCGCTCCAGGTGGGCTGGTTATCCCACGCGAGACCGCGAAGAAAATGCGTCTTGAATACCCAGTCCGGAGGTTCCTCGTAATAAAACGTCGCGTATTCGCCCAGCCAGCGGAGCATTTCCTCGCGATTTTCTCCGAAATAGAGGCGCACTTCCGGCAGCCGGAGATTTTCACCGGGCGCGAATTCGGCGTGGAGCGTGAAATCATAGCTGACTCCCCGTCCGGCGGAGTCGATGTTCAGCATGTAACCCAGGTGAGGTCGCCGGCATGTGATCGCGAGCCAATTGCCCGAAGTTTCGTCATAAAAAAGGCCGCCATGGATGACCATCGTTCCCGGATACTGCCTGCGAAACGGGTTTTTCATGAACGCCTTCACCTTCTCCGGCGTGTCGTGATTGTAACCGATATGAGTCCACTCGTGATCGGCCGCGTTGGAGTGGGTGCTGCAATAAATCATCCGCGTCGAATCGCCCCAGAATTGCCAATTCCAGTTCAAAGCCGTGATGGTATCCACCCAAAGCGGCGCTTCGACGCCAGGGCCGCCGGGTCCATGATAGGGAATGGCCGTTACGTCGACGTGGCCGCGGCGAATCCAATAGTCGATGGCGAAACAGCCGTACCGGAGGCCGGGGCGCGATCCCATCGAGCGATTCACCACCAGTCCCGCTCCCGCCCAGAAATCGACGAACCGCTCGGCTTTGAATCGCGCCTCCCGGCTCAGAGGCTCCCGGCTTTCCAGAGACCGATCAGGATGGAGACGCAAGTCCAGAGGAATCCGATTCAGGGCAACCTCCGGGCCGCCGGCGCTTCCAGGGCTCAAAAGTTCGCGTCCAAAAAGCCGCACCGAGCGAATTCCGCCGGTTTCTTCATCGCAGAGAACTTCAAGAGATTCGTGGGATGCGTGGTTCATTCGAGGCTTGAAATGCGTCTGTGCTTACGGCTTTGGGCGCCCGTGGTACCGGAGCGGCGCTTCGCCTTTCATTTGCAGCGAAAGAGCCGCGCGGTCAAATCGAGGCTGGCGGGCCAGACAGAATTCCATGAAGGACTCAAGGGAACCGTGTTCCGTGAGGTTGCCGCAAACCACCGCCCACGCGGAACGATAGGCCCAAGCCCGAAACTCCCGGCCCGTGAGGACATCATGGTGGGGCCTCAATGGCTCGCTGCACCATAGGCCCACGCAGCCGGTGTCTTTTCGGCCAAAGAGCCAATCGGCGCGAGTTGCGTGGCGATCAAAGGCGTCGGAAGGCCAGTAAGCATGCGTAAATGGAATCGGATAAAGGTCGAACGGGTCGCGCCAACCGCCGGGATGCCCTGCCTGCTCGGCCGGCGTGCGGACGCGGCGGGTCTTGGATCCATCGGGAATATCAAAGATGGCCTGAAGCGTTCCCTCTCGCTGGCGCAGCCGGGGCAAGACGCCGTTGCCGTGCCAGTACCCGGGACGGGAGGCGCTTCCGTCGAAGCTGGCGCCGGGATGATTGACGAAGACATGGCATTCCGGTCCGAGCGTGGCCTGCCAGAGATGCTGTTGATAGCCGGCCCTGCCGGGCTGGAGATGGACGGCCCCACCCTCGTCCTTTCCGGCAAGGGGCGCGGGAATGGAGAGCGAGGTGAGCAGATAGTCAGGCGTCTTGTGAAGGACGATCTCCGCGCCCGCCTGGCAGTAACGCTTCGAAACCGGTTGTTCCATGAGCCTGCCGAGATGACCCGGCGGACGGTGGCTGGGTGAACTGGCGGGGTAGACGAGCCAGTCCCCGGTCCAGCTATCGGGCGGCGGCGAGACGCTCGGGAACTCGGCCCGGGCTTTTGAGGTGGCATCGGACAACAGGGTCTGGCTTCCCGCTTCACCGGGGTAGAGCACATTGCGATACACGCGGCCTTGGGGACTGACCACGATGCCATGGAAGGCGTGTGTTGCCATGTCTTCGTAGAGGCTGTCGATGAGAGCGCGAGCGCGCCGCGCCGATTCGGCATCTCCGGAGAAGTCCGCGACGTTCAGGAGCGCGCCGATTGTGATCGGCAGATAAGTGCCGCTGTTAAACTCCTCGAATCCGCGGCGTTCAATCCGGTCGAACCATTCCCGGCAGCGCGCGGCGCCCAACGTCGCTTGAGTTGCTCCGTTCCGGCTGGAATTCGAGAAGAGGTCCGCGGGGTAGAGACGGCCCGCGATCCACTGGCAGCCGTGGAAAAGAAGGCTGTGATTCTCGCTCCCGAAACACATGGCATCGTTGCCAGGCTCATCCGGCCAGTATCGAAAAGCCAGCGCCACCCGCCGGATTTCCGCCGATTCTCCGGCGGCGGCAAGACCCAGGGTTTCGAGGCGCAGGAGGGTCGCCAGGACAAAATCGGCGCAGTCCTCGCGGCCATCGACAAAGGCGACGGCTGCCGCAAAATCCTCGGCGTCGATGGCCCTGGCCAGCAAACGCCTCGCGAGCAGGGGAAGATGGCAGTCCTTTCCCCTCGGCGGGGTGGAACGTCCAGTGGTCAAGCTGGCGATGAATTCCAGGCGGGCGGCCCGGAGATCGGCGGGAATCCCGGCGGCAAGCGCGGCCCGATTGGCAGGTATCTCCAGGGAGCGCCGCAGCGTTTGGCCATCGGCGACGACCTCGACCGACAGCGCGAAAGGGTGGCTGCCCCCCAGCGAAAGGCGCGTACTTCCCCCGGGCCAGGAAAGCGCGGGGACCACCGAAGCCCCGCTGGGCGCGCCGCTCAAGGAAACAACCGCGTCACGGCCCTCGGTTTGGACACCGTCCAGCCAATTCGCCGCATCCACCGACTGCGCGCACCCGGGAACGCGAACGGAAATGCCGTCCGTATCCGCCAGTTGGAGTCCGAAGAGCGTGCGGGTATCCCGCACACCGAAACATTGAAGACGGACACAGAGCCGGTTGACGCCTTCCCGCAGCGGGAGGCTCACCGGTTGATAATCGGGAAACATGTAGCGGGCGGCCTCGAAACGCGTGACGTGAGTCTCATTGACCCACAAGTCCGCCGTTCCCGCGGCCCATAGGAGCGTTTCGCGCGGCCCTTCGCGCTCCGACTCGAGTTCGACGAAAGCGTAGGAATCGAGCACGGCAAGGCGGAAGTGAAAGCCGGAGTATTCCACGAAAAAGTTTTCCCCGGGGTAATACAATCGCCAAGCTTCCCCCAGAGGGCTGGGCGCCCCGAGGATGGCGGATGCGGGCGGCTCGACGAGGCCGGGGTCGAGGGCCTCGCGGCGCAACGCGTCCTCGTCGCCGGGCGGCCCCTTATAGGGAGTCTTTCGCGGCCCCGCCACGAGCCAGTGGCGGATATAACCGAGCGGATGGCAGGAAAAGAAGGACTCCTCGCGCATCATAAATACCTGTCTCCTCCCCCCTGCGGGAAACCTATTGCAATGTCACTTCGCCCCAGTGTTCCGGTTCGAGTTGCGCCTCGCCGGGCACGTCGTTCACCAGGCCGGTCGATTTGTTGCTCCAATACTTGCGCGAAATGGTGATGGTGCCGCCCGTGTCGCCCGAAAGGATCCCGAAATCCGCCTTCAGCTTCAGCCCGGATGACGGCGTCACGCCCAGCCGCGACCACGGAATGGCGGCCTCGACGAAGTAACCCCGTCCATCCGGATACGGCGCCGTTGCCACCTTCACGTCAGCCGGCTGCGTCACCCGGTCAAAGGTGATCGTCCGCCAGGGCGAACTGAACGGCACCCGGTCCTTCTCCGCCGTGCCGGGGACATTTTTTTCGTAAAGCACCGCCGTTGGCTGGCCGCCCAGAACGGAAAAGAGGAGCCGCAGGTCGCCCGTATCCTTGTTTTGAGGCTCCGGCCCGAGCATCAGGTCCACGGCGTCGCCCGTCTTGAAGAGCTGATGGAAGTCCTGCCCCGCGTTGCGCAATTCCTTGTCCGGCGAGAAGACGCGGTAGGCCAGGTAGAGGTTTTTGTCGTCATAACGCGCCGCCACCCGTCCGAAACGCACGTCGGCGCTCTCCTGGACTTCGATCAGCGGCTTCCCGTCGTCATTCAATTCGGGCCATTCGTCCGGCTTTCCGTCGATCACCACCGGCGCCGGCGTCTTCGGGATGGTGTAAACCTTCGGCGCCTCCGGCACCGCCGCCGTCTTCTGCCCCAATTGCTGGGCCGCGGCAAACTGCTCCGGCGTGTAGGTGAAGCTCCCGGCCAGGCGCTTGATCTCGTCGAGCCCGGTGATCTCCAGCACCCGCGCGTCCGTCCCGCCGTCGACCAGATAGGTCTTCCCGTCGGGCGTGCGCACGAAGTTGCCGCCGAACGATTCGCCGCCCGCCGTGTCGTCGTCAAACGATTCGCCCCGCACCGCCCGATCCGGCACGGTAAACCCTCCCCGGCAATCCTTGAAGAGCGACTGAATCCAAAGCCCGTCCCATGTGAAGAGAAAATTCTCGCCGAGATTGCCGTTGAGATAAAACACCTCGCCTGTGTCGCCGCCCATGTCGGCCACGCCGTAAAACGACGACGGCCCGATCAACAACCCGGGCCGCGCCGAAAGCGCGTTGTGCGAGCCGTGCACCGAAAGATAAGGGCTCGGGTAGGTGAAAAGCTGACGCCCGTCCTTGTCGAATGCCGTCAGCGGATTCTGGTTCACGTAGGTGCGTCCGTCCTTCCCGCCGAGGATCATCCCCTCGCCGAAGATCAGTTTCGCCGTCAGCGGGATCACCGTCGGATGCGTGATGTCGTAGACCGGGACGCCGTCCGCGGCGTAACGGGTGACCGGAAACTTCACCAGCATCGTGCCCGAGGTTTCGCCGTAAATGATCGTCCCCTCGTCATCCGGCAACTCGCCCCAGTAACAACCGCGAATCTGCAAGGGCTTCCCGTCGTGCGTCAATTGAGCGAAGGTCAATTCGTCCTTCTGGACCATGCCGTCGCCGTTCCGGTCCGTCCAGTTGAAAACCTCCCCCTCGTGCCCGGCAAAGAGCGGGTTCGCCAACAGGTCCTCCCCTCTGGTCTCGCGTTTTTTCGGCACGATGCCGATCACCGCCGCGGAGTGCCATGCGCCGCCGTGGTAGATCGTGCAATAGACGAAGGCCTGGCCGGCGGTATAGACGCAGGTCGTTTTCCCGTGCCTGGTGACCCGGTCGGTAATGGAATAGACACGCGGTGGGAAAAGATCGTCCGGCCCGTTCTTCTGCCCGAGCGACCACGTCGGCCGGTAGGTTCCCTTGTCCCAGTCGAGATGGTAAACCGTGTTGTCGGAAAACGCCGTCGCCGGGTCGAACGGATCAATCGCCCCCGCCCCGGCATACGACGTCGAGCCGATCAAGTCCTTCACCAATTTTCCACTCTCCGTGTCCCAGACGCTCGTCCGTTTCGGATTTTGCGTCGCTTCGACCACCCAGAGCCGCCCCGTCCGGTCCACCGCGATCTGCCCCGGATTACGCATACCGGAAGCATCGAATTTTCCGACCACCGGCCGGCCTCCCTCCCGGCCAATCTCGCGCACGAGTTTGCCGGCAGGCGAAAATACCTTCACATTCTGGTCCGCGCCGCCCACCGAGAGATAGATGTTGTGCTTCGCATCGATCGCCAGCCCGTAGCCATCGGGGTAACTGCCGCCGCCAAACGGCGTGATCTTGCCATCGGCGCTCACCCGCACCAATTTGCCGTCGGAGAGCACCACGAGATCATCGCCGTGGTCGAACACGGCACTGACCGGCGCCGGCACTTTCAACGTGCTCTTCACGTCGCCCGTCTCCTTGTCGAGCATCTCCACCACGCCGTCCTCGAGCAGGCACACCGCCAACAGATGGTCATTTACCGCGATCGCCGTCAGGTTCGGAGAGGTCGTCGACTCCTGCAAGGTCTTCTTCCCGGCATCGTAAACCGGCAGGTCCAGCACCTTGAACGTCGAGCCCGAGGCTTCCGTGGATGTGCGATTCCAGGGCGCATAATGCCCCGTCGCCACCTCCACGCGGTAAATCGTCCCGGTCTGGTCCTGGGAAACCCAGAGAATCTTCCCGTCCGTGGCCAGCGACATCCGCCCGCCCACCACGAACGTCCTGTTCGCCTGCCCCCAAAGACGCTGGCCGTTCAGGTCGCACACAATGAGAGGTTTGCCCGCCTCGCCGATCGGGCAGCCCAAGGCCACGTAGTCCCCCGCCGATGCCACCGCCACCGGCGCCGAGTGATCGGCATAAAACGCCCCGCGGCCATCGGACGTGTCCCAACTCGGGTTGCCCGGATTCGCGAACGACATCACATACCGGGCGTGGATGCCATGATGATAGAGCGCCTTGAAATGGTAATTTCCCGCCGGCGCCGGGTTGCCATCGTCGTCACGCCCGTCCCAATGCTCGGTCACCTTCCCCTTCGCGCGCGGCTGCGCCGCCACGAGGTTGCGGATGCGCTTGCCGTTCGCGTCGTCGATGGCCAGCGTCACCCGCGCGTCCTCCGGCAGGTCGTAGGTTATCTCCGCCGGTCCCTGCACCCCCTGGGCCTGCGCCGCCATCGCCTTCACATACTCCGGCTCAGGCAGTTCCAGCCCTCCTTTCGGTTCGAGAATGAGCGGCCCCCACGCGGGGATGTTCGTGAAGAAGAATTCCCGGCCGCTGGTGCCTTCGGAGACATTGTCGGCGTAGCGGTGGACCGGCCAATCGCCCGACCCCCAGAGAAGCTCGACTCCCATATTGAAGGTATCGCCCGCCTGATATTTCTTCCCGTCGGTAATGAGTTTCCAAGGGAGCTTGATTTCCTGCACATAACCTTTGCCATCGTCATCCTTGCGGAAGGCCATTTCGGCCCCCTCGGTGAGTTTCCACCCATCGCTTTGGAAAAGCTGTTTGCTGCCGCCATGGAAAGGCGTTTTCAGATCCTTGCCATAGTCGATGTAGATGGCTGGCTCCTTGTTTGGCGCGTAATACCATGCCAGGACATGGCTGATCCTGTCGGTCTTGATCCGAAATTGCACCGAGTCCCCCGCCCACGCTTTGGCTGCCTGGTAATGCGGGTCGTGGCTGTTGCACATCGGATTGGGATCGGTCCAGTGAACCGAAAGGTAAAGATTATTGGCATCGTACATAGCCGCGACTTTTGCCGAATAAACGTCCTTCAGCGTTTCGATGTCGTAGCACATCAGCACCTGGCCGGAGAGGTCCCAATCGTCGAGCTTCCCGTCGATGGTCACCGGTCCTGGCGCCGGCACCGCGTGAATCCCGTGGTTATCGGTTTGCGTGGCTTGGAGAGCCCACGGCAGCGCCGCAAGCAGAGTGAGAATGAGTCGTTTTTTCATGCGGATTTGGGGGAGGCTCCAGACTGGAGCCCTGGGGGTTAACGGGCTTTTGAACGGGAAGGCAGAGGTATTTGTTGTAATGGCGCTCAACAAGAAACACAACCGCAATCAGCGATATGCGACACATTCTCCCACGGATACGGCGGCCTTGCTCTTTTTTGAGGGAGCGTCTTAAGCTCTCCGCATGAATCACATTCTTCAGGCAGAAGACCTCCGCCACCAGTTGAGGTGGGATGTCGAACGCGATTTCGCCACCCTCGAGGCCAGGGAAGGACAAAACGTCTGGGCCGGTTCGCTTCTGCCTTCCCTCGTGGTTCTCGATGCCGCTGGAAAAAGGAAAGGCGTGCCCGGGCAAACAACGAAAGTGGAAAGAATCGACGCCAACTCGTGGCATCTGCAATTGAAATGGGACGGCGTCACCGAGGGGGAACTCTGTTGCCGGCTCGATGCTCCGGTGCTCGAATTTACCTCCCTGGAACTCCACTGGTCCGGCCCGCCCCGGCCGCTGCTCGCGCTTCATTACGGCGCCAAGCCGCTGACGGTCGAGGAGAGCTATCTGGCCTGCTCGCTGGAGCACCCGCTGTGGCCCGATTGGCGCGCCGAGGGTTACTGCATTCCGAGCGCGAAGGGCGCGCCGGTGCAAAGCTTTTTCCGGAAATGGGATTTCGGTCACGCCTCGATTCCGCTGGGAAATTTCGGGCCTTCGATGGGGACGCCTTATGCCGCCGCTTATCCCCGGCCTCTCTTTGCCGGCGGTATGGGAAGCAGCGCGGGCTGGGCGGTGCTTGGAAGCGGCAGCATTCCCGACGGGGCGATGACGTGGCGCATCCGTTCCTCGTCCGCCATGATCGAACTTTTGTTCCGGGAAGATTTATGGGGCGCGCCCGCGGGATCGATTCGCCGCTGGGAACGTCCATTTCGTCTGGCCTGGGCCGATTCGGCCTGGGAAGCCTACCGCCGATTTTTCGGCGCGCCCGAATTACCCGCAACCGAGATGAGCCATCACCAAAAATCGGTCTGGAACAGCTGGGGAGATTTCAAGCTCGGCCGGTTCGATCTTACTGAGATTGAGCGCCGCGCGATCTCTGATTTTGGCGTGCAACGGCTCGTCCTTGACGACGGGTGGGAAACCTGGTCCAGCAGTGGCGTCGTCAATACCGGCCGATTCCCGCATTTTGCCCGGGAAGTGGCCGGCATGAAGAGCAAAGGGCTTGAAGTGGGAGCCTGGCAGTCGCTAGGCTGGATCATGAAACCGGAGGAATTCGGGCTGGGCCCCGACGATCTTCTTTGCGGGGCGGACGGCGTTCCCCGCAGGTCGAAATGGTCGATGGATCCCCGTTCGAGCGATCCTTATTATTTTTTTCCCGATCCGAGTTCCGAAAAGACACGCGCCTTTCTCCGGGAACGGACGCAACGGGTGATGCATTTGTTGGAGCCAACCATTCTCAAGCTCGACTTTGCCTATGGCATGCCACCGCCCGATGTCGCGGCGCCGCGCGATCCGGCCTTGCGGGGGGAGCGTTGCGGCGAAGCGCTGCTGAAAATCGTGGTCGAGGCCGCCCGCGAGATCAATCCGCGGGTCACCATCCAATACTACTGCATCACACCGCTCATGAAATCGCTCGTCGATATGGTCGCGCTGGACGACGTCGGCGATTGCGGGGAGGCGGAAGGCGCCGGACACAGCGAGTGGAGCATCTGGGCCGCGCTGGCCGGGCTGCAAGGCTTCGCCGTCATGGCCTCGAGCGGTTACGACTGGCATCAGGACGAGGCCGTTGTCATGAACACGGCGATTATCGGGAGCAGCGGTTCCGTGCTCCCGGTCACCATGCCGGATGGATCGGCCGTGCCGGGGCGTTACATTTGCCGCAGGCTGGCGATCTCGCGCTGGCAACGCCACACCCGGGGCTGGGCGCCGCTCTGGCTGAACACCGAAAAAGGGGCGCACGGGGTGCTGCCGTGCGTTCGCAACTGGGGACGCCTCGAAAAATGGAAGGGCGAAACGCGGCTTGTTTCCCTGATTCTCAAGGAAGGCTCCGCGGTCGATCTGGGTGAGGGGTGCCAGGTGAGGTGGTCGGGACGCTGGGCTCTTATTTCACAGGATGAGAAAAGCCTTTTCCAGACTTCGCAACTGGCCCTGATTCCGTTCGAGGCCGGTTGGATCGAGATGCCTCTCGACGCCGCGCCGCGGGAAATCCGCGCTATTTCGCGTGCGTGCGAAACTCCGTTCCAATCCTGGAAGTGGAAAAAGGACCATCTCCGGATTGAACTTCCCGAAGTGACCGACGGATTGGTCGGGCTGCTTGTGGTTGGGAACCAGGCGTCATGTTAAAGCCCCTGACGTTTCTTTGGATGCTCCTGGCTCTTGGCGTGGCGGCCAATGGCGCGGTTGCCGCGCCGGAAAGTTCCGCGCCGGGGGTCAAGCTGGCGGCGGCTCTAAGTTTTCCCGGGACCGGCTTTGCGAGCATCGGAGTGTACAACGACCAGGGGGAGCTTATTCGTAACTTGCTCGATGCCGCGCCCGTGGAAGCGGGCAGGCAAGCGATCTCGTGGGACGGCACGACGAACCTTGGATTGCCGGCCGCGCCGGGCGCTTACCACATTCGCGGCGTCTGGTTTTCCGAGGGACCGAAGATCAAGTATGTGATGAAGGTGGGAATCAGCGGGGATCCGCCGTATCTTACGAATGACCCGGCCAGCGGCTGGGGAGCTTGCCACGGCCCCGCGTCGGCGATATGCGCCAATTCCAAGAACCTGCTGGCGCTTTTCCGCACGGAGGAGAGTCCGCGGGAATCGGGCATCCAGTTGATGGATTTTGAAGGGAAGATCGTGCGCCGGTTTTCGGGCTTCTTCCCGTTCGAGGACCGGCTGGCGTGCACGATGGACGAAAAGAACCTCTATGTGGCGGCAGCGCACTCGAGTTACGGCTTGAAGGGGCTGGTGATTGGGAAGTACGACATCGACGGCCCGCCCAGGGGCAAGATTCTGTGCGAAATACCCGCGACCGATCACTACGGCACGGCGGGCCACGAGGCCGGGCGTTGGCTGGTGGACGTTCAGGGGCTGGCGTTGCAGGACGGGCGGCTCTATGTGCCGGTGACGCTGGATGACAAGGTATTCGTGGTGGACGCGGCAAGCGGGAAGATACTCAGCACGGCGCAGGTTCCCTCGCCAAGGGGCGTGGCGGCATTTGGGGGGAGGATCTATGCGCTCAGCGGAAGGACGCTGGTGACGCTGAACGCGGATGGCGCTCCGGATAATACGCCGCCTATTATTTCGGGCTTGGACGATCCAAGCGGACTGGCGGTGGACGCGAATGGAAATTTCTATATCTCGGACGGCGGGGCGTCGCAGCAGGTGAAGGTGTTTTCGCAAAATGGAAAGCCTTTGCGGGAGATCGGGATAAAGGGAGGCCGGCCTCGGGAGGGGCTTTACAACCCGGCGGGCATGCTCGATCCGCGCGGGCTGTGCGTGGCGCCGGACGGGAAGATCTGGGTGCCGGAGGTGGCGGAGGATTACGAGGTGCTGGGAGCATGGAATACCGGCGGGACGCGCGTGAAGGCGTTCTACAACATGCACTGGTCGTCCGGGCAGGGGAGGCTTTCGCCGGACCGGACGGAGTTGCTGGTGGGCACGCGAGCGCAGGAGATCAACGCGGGGGTATCGTCGTATAAACTGGATTTGAAGGCCGGGACATGGGCGCCGTACTGGCACCTGGACATGCCGCTGGGAACGCTGGACCAAAGGGACGTATTGCTCGGTCCCGCTCCGAACAACCCGCGAGGGCTGGCGTTGTTCGACAAACACGACCCGTATTTGGGCTTTGATAAAGGGATGGTGCAGGGAACAAACGGGAAGAGCTACCTGGTCGGCGGCGATTTCTCGATTTACCTTTTTGATCCGGAAGCAAAGAAGGCGAGGCTCGTTTCGCTGATTTATACCCATCATGTCGAGAAAATGGCCGATGGGCGCTACCAGGGCGCGTACGACCAGGGCAAGCCGAACTGGCTGACCTGGGCCGACGTAAAGGGGGATGGCAAGATGTCGCTGGATGGGGTGCGCTATGTGGAGAATCCGCTGCTGCTGAACGGAGCGCCGAGGATTATCGACCTGGAATTGCAGCCGGATTTAAGCGTGATGATGCTGGCGCCGACCCGCGCGAAGGGCGTCGCGGACAAATGGGCGATCTACCGCCTGAAACCGAGAAAAGTGCTGCCAACCGGCGCGCCGGTGTATGACTGGGGCGACCTCGAGAAGGCGACGGATTTGCAAGTGCCCGATTTCAACGGAGGCGACGGCGATCCGGGACGCGAGGTGACGCGCGTGGGCATGGGGTTCCTGCGTGTGATCGGTGACGCGGCGTATGTACGGCTGGAACCTGGACCCAAGGTGAAGCAACACCTGACCGGCATTGACGGGGACGGCTGGTGGGCGAGCCGGAATTGGCGGATCACGCCGGAAAAATTCGATTTGAAGACGGGCCGGCCGGCGTGGCTAAAGCTGGGCCGGAGGTCCTCCGGGCACGCGAAGCCAGGGGAGATGTATTACCCGGGTTTTGCAACCGCCGGATCCTTGCATGGCGTCGATTTTTTCCCGGACACGTTGAGCCAGGTGTGGGCCTGGACGGACGACGGGCTTTATCTTGGGCCGGTTTATAATGACAACTGCGGGCAGACCATTTACGACTCGAACAGCGTCTTCGTGGAGTTGATCGGGTCCTATGTCTATGAGATCGACGGGAAGAATTATATCCTGACGGGGGATCACGGGGTGATGGTGCATGAATTGACGCTTCCCACGTTGACCCCGATCGATGGCGGCGCCGTGAGCTTGACGGCGGAGCAGGCGGCGCGGGCGAAACCGTGGGATCCCGACGGACCTCCGCCGGGGAAACGTCCCGTCTATATCGCGCGAAGCATTTTTAATTTTGACAAGGATGTGCAAAAGCCGACGCGGACGATTGCCATCGATGGCAAGCTCGATCCCGCGGAGTGGGATGGCGTTCCGGCGATGCCGCTGGTGCTCGATGGGGTGAACGTTGGAAGCGTGAGGGTCACGTTTGACAAGACGAATCTCTATCTTGCCTATGACGTGCGGGATCCCAATGGATTGAAAAACAGCGGCCGCGAGCTGCCTTATGCTCCTTTCGCGACCGGAGGATACGTCGATTTCGACATTGGGCCGGATTGGGCGACGCCAAACAGAGATACGGATAAGGACGGCGACGTGCGGGTAATTCTGGCGCGGATCAACGGCGCCGGCGACTATCAAATGGGTTTCTGGCCCGTGAAACAGGATTTGAAGAAATACGACCCCCGGCCCCGCGCGACCCATCCCCAGACGATCGTTTCTCCCGCGCAGCAGCGTCAATTCGATGACATTTCCCCGATCCCGGGGCTGGCCTTTGCGTATCAGGCGACCGCCACGGGGTACACGGTCGAAGCGAAGGTGCCTTTTGGATCGCTGGGAATCAATCCGGCGCGCCAACCGGTCATCGGCTTCGACGCCTCCGTGGCGTTTGCCGACTCGACGGGCCAGGTGCGAACCCGGGCGATCCATTGGGCCGGAGAGAGCGAGGCGTCCGTTGTGGATCGTCCCGGCTCGGCGGAGTTGAAGCCCTCGACGTGGGGGACGCTGCAATTCAACCGCACGCCACTGCCTTCTCCGGCGCCTGCAAAATGAAATCTTCGACAGGGCGCGCTTAAGCGCCTTCCGGCGCCAGGACGTAAGGCACCTGGGGCAGAAGTTTGGGAGCCGCGGATCGCTCTTCCACCGACATCAGGAGGCCCTCCCCGCGGCCATCCGGCGTAAGAGGGTATAGGGTCGCCTTTTTGACCGAAGCCCAATCCCGCGGAAGCTTCCAGGTCCGCTGGATTCCGTCCCAGCTAAAGAAATAGATTTTCTTCTGTCCGCTCCATGTGTCCGGCCACATCCTGTCGTAGTCGTCGGCGAAGGTCATGTCGCCGTTGGTGACTTTAAAGCCTTTGCGCAGAAACGGGGTGCTCCAGAGAGCGGTGGTTCCGTCGCTCCATCGCATGTAAATGGGTCCCGCATCGAGGGCGATGGTATTGTCGCCGGCGTCAAGGGCGATTTCGCCCAAAGGAAATTCCTGCCGCCAACTCTCCCGCGAGGGGAAAGAGATGTCATTGACGGTTCGTCGCAATTGGCCGTTCACGTAGATATTAAGCGAGCCTTGGCCGCCGGCGGGGATGTTTCCGTAAATTTTGATCTGGTAATCGCCGGCGGGCAGCGTCTTGAAGCGCGCTTCAAGGGGCTGTTCAATCACGAGTCTGCCCGACTTCCTTACCGCTTCGAGCTGGTCCGCGGGCGCGCAATCGGCGGCCTGAATAACCGTCTCCCGGCCGGTGGCATCGATAATGCCAAATCCCGTCAAATGCAGAACTCCGCACCTATTGAAGACGGCGGCTCGGACGTTGCCTCTGCCGATGTGATAGAGTTCCTGGATGCCTGTGAGATAGAAATTGTTGATCAGGTCCGCCCAGTCTCCGCGGAAGGGATCGGCGCCGCCGGGTATGTCAAACTCACTGGCGGCCTTGAGATAGACGGCATTGAAGGGATCGTACCACTGGTTCAGGACGCCGGGAATATTAAACTCATCGGTGGAACTGGCCGGATATGCGATGTGGCAGGTATCGAGACCCGGCGTCGGTTTGGAGCCGGGCAAGCCGGCCAACAGGCTGGCGTAATGGCTGCGCACTCGATCGATCCCATACGGAGTGGAAGCGATGGGAGAAGCTGCGAAACAACCGGTGTTGCCCGCGACATGCTGGAGCGGTATGTAACGGGTGGCGCCTTTGATGATGCTGTAATCGTCGGCGGATATGCCCGGTAGGCAATGCAGCCAGCCATAGCTCCCTCTCAGGCCCAACATGGGGCGGTCTCCTTCGGTGCCAATGTCCGTTCCTTTACTTTGGAGATAATCCGCTATGGCGAGGACTCCCTCAAGCTGGGTTTTCTCGCTGCCGCCGAGTGGTCCGTCGGGAAATCCGGTGCTGAAGTTGGCGCCGGAGAGGGTGAGAACGTCGAGGTAAAGAATAGGAGGAGGATAAGGCAGCCGGCCGTAAAAGGTGTCGATCATCTCTTTTGCCAGGCCGCTGTCCCAGAAATTCTTGTAGTTTACGAGCGCAAAGATTTGGATTGGGTCGATGGCGTCCTTGGGAATCTCCCGGGGGACATAAGGCGGGTCGAGATCGCGCTCGTGGGCGGCGGGATAGACATAGGCGTTCGGCCACGTTTGATAACCATCCCGGCGATAGATCGATCCTGTCGCAACGAGCTTTTGGAAAAAATCCCGCCCTTCGGGATAATCGCCGAGGCCGGCGTTGACGTCCGTGAGGTTGACGTGGAAGGAGGGAGTGGTGTTGGACTGATCCTTCACGCGGCGCATGAAGCCGCGGAGAGTCTCCCAATCACGGGCGCGGAATGTGACGCGATTCCAGCAAGGCCACAGTCCGTCCCAGTTCCATGCGCCCGGATGATCGTGCCCGATGACACCGTGCAGGATGGGAATTTGACGAATGGAGCCATCGAGGAGGTGATTGGTGATCGCCAGGCCTGCCTCCGCGAAAATCAAGGTATCCGCATCATCCGTCGTGCAGATGCGGTAAACATGGGCGCCGTGTTTGATCCAGTCGGGCGCTTTGTTTTCCGTTGCGCCGGTTTTCGCGGCGAGTTCTTCAATACTGGCGGAATGGGTGGCGGCTAAGGAGAAAGACATGGCGAGGGGTAACAAGCGCTATTTATAAACTGGAGCCGACGACGAGACTCGAACTCGTGACCTGCTGATTACGAATTGGCCTGTTACTCGACCCTTTGCATGTGCTAGATACTCTGGACAACAATGTATATAGTGCTACTGTGCAGAAGCTTACAGAAGAAAAGATATGCACGAGAGCAGACAAGACGACCGTTTTCGGAACAAAAAAAGTGGCGGAGAAGTGGCGGAGCAATTTCGACGGCGTAAAGGAACTAACGAGCGGCTCGCGAAGACCGATGTCCGTTACTGGGAAGCCAAGCTCTTCCATGACGCTTACACTCGGGCTGGCGAGCGTGTGCGGCAAGCCTTTTGGTCTGTCCGTCTTCAACATGCAGGGCGCCGCGAAACGCTTCCGCTCGGCACGGTCAATAAAACCGCTGCTCGCGCAAAGGCTCGTGACATCTTCCTATGTCTAAAAGGGGGTGGGTGGGAAGCGGCCCTGAAAGTCTACAAACCCGAGGCAGCCAAGCCGGTGATCTCCGATGCCACGGTCGGCGATCTCCTGCGCGAAGTCGCCGCCATCGGTGGGCTGAAACCCAAAACATTTGCAGATTACGCCAAGTCGCTCCGGAAAATTGCCGCCGATATCCGGGGAATCAAGGGTGGCACAGACAAATTCAATCCGCATACCGGCGGGCGGCGGAAATGGCTTGAAAAGGTCGAGGCGGTGCCGTTGGCGGAGAACTGATCAAGCAGGGTCTCGTCGTCGAGGAACCCCGGGAGGGCAAGTTGCAACGATACCGCTTCCGCGTCGGCGAGGTGTGAGTGGAGGTGTCGAATTTGTCGAACTTGTCGAATTATCCGATCCACGTCGGGGAAACGGTGTGAGTGGACCCGTCGAAAATGTCGAATTTGTCGAATTTGCGAGGAGACTGCAAACCCCGAACTTTCGAAGACCTTCGATGGCCGGAGCCTTCATGGCAAGTTCGCTCCAGAGTAAATCGGTCATCGGAGCCAGAGGTCCGGATCCCCGACTGTTGTAAGTCCTTGGAAATCTCGGTGTTACACAGTGCGGCTGAGCTCTTTATCGGAAATGCCCAAACTAGCTGAGAAGGTCCGGACGTTGATCGGACCGATCCCAGATGGAGACCTCTGCCGGCGTCCCGGGACTTGAACGATGGGCGATGATCGGCTTGGAGCTGGTAATAACAGCCGTCTTCTCCGGCTTGTTTGCATCCCTCACTTGCCAACAGACACGCGCAACTTATCACTCGCGAACGAAACCGGCCCCGGAAAGGCCGCGCGAATCGATTTCCGCACCGCGTCCTCATGCCATTCAATGTCGGGCGCGAGATGGCTCAGCAACAAATTCTTTGCTCCACTGTCTCGCGCCGCCTCGCCGATTTTCCTCGGCGGCGTATGCAGATCGTACAACTGCGGTGGCGAACCCGGAGGGTCAAGCACGGCGCAATTGAAAACCAGCAGATCCGCATTCTTCGCCAATTGCACCAGATTCGGCAGCGCTGATGCGTCCATGTCTCCGGAGAAAACAAGCACCGCGCTCTTGTAAGAAATTCGGTAAGCCACCGACGGACAGTCGCCGTGATGGGTGGCGATTTCTTCCACCACTAAGCCGTCTCTATCCACAATCTTCGTGCGCGGTGAATCCAATGAGATCGCGAGGTCGCGAACAGCAAACGATTCTCGTGCGCCAAAGGTCTTTTGATACGCAAACGCGCCGTCACGCCCCACCAGTAAATCCACAAATCGCGAGGTCTTGGGGAATAGTCCAGCTCCGTCCGGGCCAAAAATCCACCACGCGATCGGTCCGTCGCTGGTAAGCGCTCGCTCATTGAAGAAGGCCGCCAGGTCCGCGCTGTGATCGATATGCAGATGCGTCAACAAAACCGTATCTACCTTTTCTAAATCCAGGTCCAATTCTCCAATCCGTAAAAACGCCCCCGGTCCGGCATCCACCAAAATCCGCGGTGTCCCCTCGACGACCACGATGTAACTTGACCCGGCCCTCCCGAACGCCCGTGGCCCGCCGGAACCAAGCACTACCACTTCCAACGCGGGCTTTGCAGGAGTAGCCCCCAGGCAAGTCGGGAATAAAACAGCGACAGCGACCGCCAGCACCATCAGCGTCTTCATGCCCTTTTCTCGATATTTCCCATTTGGTTTCTCTCCCACGACCAGCGTCGCCCATTTCGTGATTCTATTTCCCTCCAGAGGTAGGCAAGACCATTAAGCCGATACTCAAGCCCGATCAAGACGCTGCGTTAAGGTGATTCAGAACGGTTGGATGCCTACAAGGTCAGCTTCAATCCAATCGATGAAACCAACATGGACCGGATCATCCTGGCATACGACCTAACCGGCTCCGACCTTCCGGAGAAGACCCGGGACAAAATGAGCGGCTTCCTCCGGGATATGGCCACGGGTTATCTGGACAGGATCGACAAACAGATCATCAACCACCGAGAGGATCGCGCCAACTGGCAGAGCCATCGCATCAAACTCATCGTGCTCGCATCCTATGCGCTGGGGGATGAAGGTCTGATCGGACGTGCTGGGAAAGCGTTCCAGCGGCAGGTTTCAGTTAATATCAGACCGGACGGCTCGGTGGAGGATTTCACCAAGCGGGATGCCTTGCACTATGTCACCTACGATCTCGAGCCGCTTGGCATCGCGGCCCTTGCCGCCAAGGGGCATCATCAGGACTGGTTCCATGGAAACGTCACTCCATCCGTGGCACTCGCGGTAAACTGGCTGGTTCCATTCGCCCTTGGGCAGAAAACACATCAGGAGTTTGTCCATTCCAGCGTCAAGTTCGACGCCGTCCGCGCCCAAGCCGGGCTGAAGGGCTACTCCGGGATATGGGACCCGTCGCACAGCGTTTATCTCTTCGGAATCGCCTCGGCATTTAGGGCAGAGGGGACGGAGTACTGCTTGGAGAGGGGATTGTTGCTGCTAGCGTTCGGATCAGCGCCTTTCGCCAAGAGCTCGTCGATCACAGCGAAATAGCGCGACTCCCTGGTTGTGGAGGTAATGGCACGCGTGAGGGGTGTGCCGCCGTAATTGTCAACGGTATTCACTTTTGCCCCCATCTGGAGGAGTTTCTCGGTCCATGCGGTCTGGCCGTTGGTGACGGCGGCGGAAAGGAGGGAAAAGTTCTCGTGCGTCGTCGTGTTGGCATTGATGATGCCCCTGTCCAACAAGACCTGGAGAGTGGCCATGTCGCGGTTGATCATCGCGATCGTGTCGTGCATGTCAGGGCGGTCGTCGTCCTCACCATCGAAGATAACGGCGAAATCGACGATGCCGCACTTCCAATTCGGATTATATGCCTTGATGTCGGCTCCGCGATCGATGAGGAGAGCCAGGCACCGCGAAGCATGGCTGTAAGCGGCAAAGAGGACGGGGGTAAATCCGCCGCTATCGACGAAATCGATGTGAGCGCCGTGATCGAGGAGGAGACGCACGATTTCGGCATTGTCGGTAGCGCACGCCGCATCGGTGGCGGTGGTGCCGGCATCGCCCATGTGGGGATCGGTGACGATCACGCTGTTGGGGGCGGCGCCTGCATCGAGGAGGAGTTTGACGCAAGTGAGCGAACCGCCGCTGGCGGCCAGGTTCAGTGGAGGCGTGATGTCCGTGAAACGGGTATCTGTGGGCTGTTTCTGGCGATTAGGACTAACGTGCTGCTCAAGGAGGAAGGCGACCGCAGCAGGGTGGTCGCGGTACGCTGCGATACCGAGGGCATCGTAGCCGGCTTTCTGAATATCGACTCCGTGGGCAAGGAGGAAACGCATCGAGTCAACCGAGCCGGCGTATGCGGCGCGGTGGAAGGCGCTCTTGGGATCGGCACCTTTTGCGAGGAGGACGCCGAGGGTGGCGGTCTGGCCGGCGGCGGCGGCGAGACCGGCAGCGTCGTTGATGGTCTTGGGCTTGCCAGAGGCGGTAAGTTTATTGACCTGATCGAGATCCCCGGAACCAGCAGCATAGATAAGGGGATCTGTCGTAGCGCCGTGATCATGAAGGTAAACGGCAATGGCCGGGTAATTGTTGCGTAGGGCGACATCGATGGGCGTGGACCAACTATTCCCGCCTGGCTTAAGGCTTGCGCCATGCGCGACGAAGAGGCGGATCAAGTCGAGTCGCCCTTGCTCCGCAGCCAAACAGACCGGAGTGTTGCGATCGATGGTTTCCCGGTTGGCGAATTCGGTCTCGAGATCGAGCTTTGCGCCTTCTTTGAGGGCGCGTTCTGCTGCGGCAGTATCGTCCTGAAAGATGGCACGGATGAGAGCTTCCTGCGGTGGAAGTGGGATTGCGATGGGCTGGGTGATTTTCGCCGTGGCGCCGATGCCGATGGTGCCGGGGGCGGAGAGTGGCAAGGTGGCCTGGGCAAGTTTGAGCTCATAGGCAGGCGAATCGTCCGGAAACGACGGCGCTGCCAGCAAAACCGCAGCCGCTACGATGATAGGATGAATGGATTTCATAACTGCTTAAACCGCTCAGCAAAGGAATCCAAGGAGCAGGGAGCAATATTCCACGCGAGGAAATTATCAGCTGCTTCACTCATCCCGCATTTCCCGGTACCGCAACGGTTGGTAGCCCTCCCCAACCATATCGGCGATGTCTCGTTCCGACGCCCGCGTCTTGCTGAACGGCGCCGATTCATAAAACAGCGCCCTCTTCTTCTCCGCATCAACCCATTTCACAAACAGAAGAACATGCCCCTCCTCCGTGTTCATGATATCCGCAGGCAACAATTCATCCGTTGAAGCAAGCCGTCGGCTGATCGTCGCCAGCATTGAAGTGGAGTGTTTCTGTGAAAGCCCCCAGCACCGCGAGACAAAACCCGAACAATTGACGATCGAAATCGCCCATCCTTTCGCGAAGGGGCGGAACGACCAGGGAGATGACGTTCAGCCGATAGTAAAGGTCTTCGCGGAAGGCGCCGTCTTTGACTGCCTGGCGGAGATCGCGATTGGTAGCAGCCATCACCCGCACATTCGAGCGGCGGGAGAGTGTTTCGCCGACGCGCTCGTAATCCCGCTCTTGCAAAAGACGGAGGAGTTTCACCTGGAGCCCGGGCGCCAGTTCCCCGATTTCATCGAAAAACAGTGTCCCGCCTTCGGCCGCGGCAGTCTTTCCCCAGGTATCGGTTACCGCCCCCGTGAAGCCGCCCTTTGCGTGGCCAAACAATTCATCTTCGAGTAAATCCTGTGAGAGACTCGGGCAGTTCACCGTTATGAACGGTTCGGCCGCGCGACCGCTCCGTTGATGGATAGAACGGGCCAGAAGGCTCTTTCCCGTTCCACTTTCTCCCAACAGGAGAAGGGTGGCATCGGAATGCGCAGCCTTGAAGGCGACGGCTAGAACCTCTTGCATCGCTGGGCAGCTTGTTAGCAGATCGGAATCCGACGGCTCGGCTGGAACGCTGGATTCGAGATCGGTGACGCGATTTTCCAGCCTGCGCATTCTTTCGACCTTGGCCAGGGACTGGCGAACCTGCTCCGGTGTGCACGGTCTCAGGACATAATCAAAAGCTCCCCGCCTCATGGCTTCCACCGCGGCTTGGATGGATGCGTCCGCGGTAATCAGAATAACGGCGGCAAGCGGTGAAAGCAGCCGAATCTCATCCAGCAAATCCAAACCTTTGTTCTGGCTCAGGCCAACGTCCAGGAACACAGCATCGAAAGTATCGCGTTGTAGAGCGTTTAGGGCCGTCGCACCATCCGTTGCAATCGACGCCTCGTGTTTCATCTGCCCCAAAGCAACAGTCAGGAACACGTGGATCGTCTTTTCGTCGGCAACAATCAAAACATGCATTCAGCCTTTGGTTTTATCGGCTTGTTGTTCCGAATTCCCCACGGCAGCGCGAGCCGATGCTTCCGCAGCCGACTCTAAGCTTATGGCATGCCAGATGTCTGAATAAGCCATAAGTTACAGAAGGGCAGTTTCTTATGGGAATGACGCGACAAGACTGACACCCAAGCTATTGCATTATGCACACCCCTCCCTTGCAATGTGCAACGGCGTGGTCGCCCGTTGGCTGTCAGGAAAATCGCGAGAAAAACGCTCAGCCGTCAGCGGAGCTTCTATTTTGAAATCGCGGGTTTTCGGAACGCTCTTGGCGAATCTGGTTAACCACGGTTGCGGGTGCGAGGAATGGCAACAATAGGCAGGAAAAGATAATCAGCCCGGCCATGGCCTCCACACCATCGATTGTCATATCGCCGGTAAATCCAGAAGTCGAAAGGGGCACCGCAATCAACGCTTCAACTGGCAGTTCAACAACCAACACAACGGCGATGATTGCTATGGCGAACGCCAAGGTGAAAAGTTTCGCACGGCTGGGAACACGTCGGTCCGACATCAGCGCATAACCCAGACTAAGGTTTTCCACGTGCTTGTTACGGCCAGTACTCTGGAGTTCGATGATGGCTTGCCCATGGGCACTGCCGTCCTGGTTCGTTCTTCAGTTGTAATCATTGCCGCTTCAGAACTCGCCGAAGCTAAACGGTCACGATATCCACATTCGCGAGTTCGCGCATCAGCACCTCTGTCACTGAAGGGCTGAAGCAATGATAAAGATGCTTTCTGGTTGGTCGACCCATTACCATGTGAGTGATTCCGCATTCGTGAGCAAACGAAGTCAACGCCTGCCCCACGTCTTCATTTTTCAGGACGATAGCGGTCCCACCCATTCTCTGCGCAAGCTCCAGAGCGTCCATGACCCTCCTCTGAACGTCTTCATCAATTTTGGTGGGCGCCTCCTGTGGAGTGCGAACATGGACCGCGTGCCAAGGTGCGTTGATCTGGGCCGCAAGACGCATTGTTTCTCGCAACAACGCCCCCGGATCTGGGATGCGGCTGCTCAGCGCGACAGCCACCTGGCCAAGACTGCACTGGGCATTCTCGGCCGCGGATGTCTCGCGTTGTCTGTGGCCGAGATAATACGCGGTTTTGCTCAGTGTCATCTCGCGCAGGCACGCGAGATTCTTTTCGGTGAAAAACATTTCGCGTCGCCAACCGCGCCCGCTCCAATGGATAGATCTTCCCGGCCTGCAAACGCCCCAGTAACTCCTCCAAAGGCAGGTCGATGGTCACGATCTGGTCCGCGCTCATGACCACTTCGTCCGGCACGCGCTCCCTCACGACAACACCGGTCGCCTGTTCCACGCTGTTATACAGTGACTCCAAGTGCTCAATATTGACCGTGCTGATGACATTGATCCCGGCATTCAGCAAATCCTGCGCCTCCTCGTGGCGTTTGCGCTTTTTCGATCCCGGCGCGTTCGTGTGCGCGAGTTCATTTACATTTACGAAATAGGCGATGTCATGGCCGTGGTCCCCTTCGGGCCAGCCTCGCACAGTGATCCCATAGCCGAGACCGCCCTGCCCAAAATTGCTGACGCTGATGCCGGTGATCGGGCGGAACAGATCCGCATAACTCTGTATGTCCCGCTTTTCCTCCTCCGGATATTTGACGACGGAAACCGAAGCGGGATTCGCGGCAGCCGCGGGCGAGAGATCGGATTTCTGCGGCTCCGCGTTCGACCCGGTGACGAGCACCTCCGGCAACTGCGTGGAAGGGCTTGTGGAGATGCCGGGTGTCTGAGCTTCGGCTTGGCCAGGAGAAAAGGCACTGGCTTGATTGGAGGGCATTTCAGGGATGGATATGTCCTGAATGCCGGTGGGGTGGAAGACGTCGTGTCCTTCGCTTCCACACTCCGGCTGGAGATTACGGTCGAGGAATGTCATCTGATCCTCGATCACATCGCCCAGAAGGGAATGGTGGGCATCACACTCGATCAGGTCGAGGAGTCTGTTTACGATGCGTTCGGGAACAGGTTCATCGAGCCTGGAGAGTGAAACGGGGAGTTCAGATTCATTTCTGGACTCCTTTTTAGCTTTGATTAAAGGCGTCTCATGGGGGGAAGTATGCACGAAGCTTTTTTTGAATCAGCGAACATATCACTTGACGACCATGGAGTTTCCCGAGCCAGACATCGATGGCTGGCGCTGAATGAAGAATGGAGCGTTTCGCCGGTGACAACCCACAGGTCACATGGGGCCCTTGGCGTGGCCTCGCAGTTCGACCCGTTTGAGAACGGCTACCTTAAAAGGCCGGTGCCGCAAGGCTCGGAACCCGCCGCTTACCCCTGATCTTTTTAGCGACATGAGCTCGTCACAGGGCGGGTTGACCTCCCTGCCGGCTGTCTTACGTTCAACGGATGTGTGGCCGCTACCGGCTTAAAGATCCCGGGAAGGCCTTCGACTGGCTCGAGGTTGAACCCAGCTTCGAGCTCAAGCCGCGATATAATATCGCCCTGACGCAACCAGTCCCCGTTGTCCCTGTCGCTGGAAAGATCGAGGAAATGCCGTGGGGAATCCTCCCCGCGTGGACGAGGGAAAAGAGGCTGATGATCAACGCCCGCTCAGAAACTGTCCGGGAGAAGACCTCGTTCCGGGAATCGTTCACACGGCGGCGATGTCTGGTTTCAGCCGATGGATTTTACGAGTGGACGGCGGGAAAACGGTCCCACCTGTTCACGTTGAATGATGACGATCCATTCGCCCTTGCCGGCTTTTGGGAGGTTGCTGAAGAGGTCCCTCGCTGTTGCCTGCTCACGACATCGGCGAACTCGGTGCTGGAGCCGATTCACGACAGGATGCCGGTGATCGTCTCTCGGGAGGATTGGGAGGAGTGGTTTTCTCCGGGAGAACTGGCAGATCGGAGCTTTCAGCGGATAATGGCACCCTACCGGGCCGAGGAGATGACCTCGCTGACGGTTTCCCCGCTGGTCAACAGTGCCCGAGTTGATGATCCGAGATGCAGTGAGCCGTTGCCGCCGACGTTCGGAATTTGATCTCGGAAACAGAAACCGCTCAGTAAGGGTTATCGGCGGTGGAGGGAAATTCGACGGTTTTCGTCACGGTGCCGGCGGTGTCGCAGATATCGATCACCGCCCCGTTTACCCGGCTCACCACGGGGCATCGCGTTCGGGACTGGAGCATTTTTTGAAGTCGTGAAGGCGAAGGCCAGGTAGTGGTGCCCCCCCTGCGAAAGCGGATTTGGTTAACGCGAAACCGAATAAAATTTTACGCTCCGGAGAGCAGACGAATTCGCCCCAACATGAGCACACAAAGCCGTCAGGATGGGGGCTTTCAGGGTTCCGACTCGATCTTGATGGTGTGCTGGATTGGGACCACCAACTCTTTCGCCGCGTTGAAAAGGGCCGTGTCCTCCTTCATTCCCCCGGCCGCTATCTTGTCGATGGAGTCAGTCTCCGCCGGGACCATCGCCTTGAGGTTGGCCATGTTATGGAGGAACTTCAGCACCAGCGTTGATTCGAGGGCTTGCTGTGCCTGCACCGCCGCATCGACTTTGCTGACCTGGTCAGTGAACGGGTTCACCAGGAACTCGGCGGCGAGATTGATTCCCTTTTCGAGACCGGCGGCGGCAAATTCCTTGCTCTCCGTGCCCCAGGTGATCTTGGCTCTTGTGCCCTTGATTCCCTTCACGATGAGCACGTAGCGGTTCAAATTGTCATTGAAGGGAAAAAACTTCAGGACACTGGCCGTCGTATCGGCAGGCTTATCGGGATCGCCCTGGAAACAGAACGGATATCGGGTGCTCTCGACCGTCGCCGTTCCGTTTTCAAATGAAACCACTTTCTGTCCCGGCGTCCCCGTGGCCTGATTGGCCCCCAGGTCGACCGTGATCGTGCCGATGGCGCCGTCGCAACCGAGCGCCTTGAGGAAGGCATAGGCCATGACGATATGACCCGCCGGGCCGGGGGCAAAACCCTCTCCGCCCATAAAAGCATATTTCTCCCCATAAGCGGCCTGCGCCTTCGCCATCACATCCATCATCGGCTTGTGGACATCGGCAAAAACGAGTCCGTTCTTCTGCGCCAGGTCCTGGGTGATGCCGCCCAAGGCATCGAGCATCTGATTGACGGCATCCGGGGAATTGCGCTTGAAGGTCCGGCTGTCGACACAGTCGGGCGAGCCAAGGATGATCTGCCTCACCCCATCCGCCTTGAGTTTAGTGATCATCTCTTGCGTCGAGTCTTTGAAAATACCGGAGAGAACCGGAGTCATCGGCCGCAAGTTGCCGTCACTCATTCCGTAACAGGTGGTGACGACCGTCGGCTGGAAAGGAAGCACATCGGTTTTAATCCTTAACAAAAAATCAGAGACCTTCTCGCTTCCGTGACCAAGCTGGACGAACCGAAGCCCCTCCACCGGCTGGCACATGAGAAGGTAATCCTCCATGTAGACCGTATAGATATTCTGATCGCCGCAAAAGGCCAGAACATCGTTTGGTTTCAGGACAAGATCGGCGCGAAGCGGCGTGATGACGAGAAGTAGAGCGGCGCCGAGGAAGGTGAGGATGGATTTCATGAACAGAAGCTGGGGTAAAGTGTGGATGGCACGCAGAACGCCATGACGGCCAGAGTGCAGTTAATGATGCGAGAGAAGGATATTTTCATCTGGCGTAACTCACGGCGTGCTCGACGTTGAGATACCAGAGCGGGAAGGCCAAGACATCGCTGGCAAGAGTCCAGCCGGTCCTCGGGCGGGGAGAGATTCGGAAACGGTCCATCCCCGAGGATGACCGCGGAGGTTGGCGGGGTCAAGAGACGGTGGAATCTACGGCAGGTCATGAACATCAATACGGCAGGATTGGCCGAAGGCTTGGGCGCCGCTCTCGGCCTCGACCTGTCAATGCTGCGGGAAGTTTTCTCGCAAACGGGCGCGAACTCGCAGGTGCTCAAGACGGACGGCGAGGATATGCAGACCCCGGGACCACACCGGCTTTTCTCGGCGGCGCATGCGGCAAAAGAGGGCGGCATCGCGCTTTCCCTCGCCAGGAAACAGGGGTTGAACCTGCCGCTGGCCGAGGCTATAAAGAAACACTAAGACAGGATGGTGGCTGAAGGCTTTGGCGGGCTCGACAAATCCGGCATTTCCCAACTCACCTTTCCCAACCCAGGCAAACGATGAAAAAAGCAAACCCGCCGCGGATTCGGCACATCGCCAACTTTTGGTCGATGGTTCATTATCCGAGCCAAAAGAAGGAGTGGTCCCTGGAACGCAAGGCCGAGGCGATGAAGGAGGCCCGGTTTGACGGCTTTACCACAATGCCCAGCGCCGAGCACAAGCGGCTCGCGGAAAAATACGGGCTGATCATCGTCGGATATTTCTCGGGGGCCAACGCGGCGGACTTCCGCGAACTGCTTTTGCAGAACAAGGAAAACGGCGCGCACCACATCAATGTGCAGCTGGCCAACGAGGATACCCTGACGCCGGAAGCGCTTCGGCTGACACTTCGCCTGATGAAAGAAGGGGAAGAACTGGGCGTGGAACCCGCGGTCGAGATCCACCGCGACACTTGCACGGAGACACCGGAGAAAGCGTATGCGCTGGCGGACGCGTATCGAAAAGCGACCGGGAAATATCTGCCGATGACCCTGGATTACTCGCACCCTGCCGTGGTGAAACACCTACACCCCGGCAACTATGCCGAAAAGCTGCTCGTCCAGCCAAAGTTGATCCAACGCGCGGCGCAGATTCATTTGCGCCCATTTAACGGCCACCATTGCCAGGTGCCCGTGACGGATGGGAAGGGAAAGATCACCCAGGAGATCAAGGATTGGCTGCCATTTGTGGAAGCGCTTTTCCGCATGTGGAGGCAGGGGAACCAGGAGGGGCGCGAGTTGTTCGTCTGCCCGGAAATGGGTCCTGTGGCGGGCGGCTACAATCTGCACGGTCTTCCAAACAGTTGGGAGGAGGCGATCGTCCTCAAGGGGCTGATTCAGAAGGTGTGGAGGGCTTCGGGCGGAGATTAGTCATCCGTCAAGGGTTCACCTAGCCGGGAAGCTCACGGAGTACGAGCCCGGGAACCCGCAGTGGTGGCTTTTGTGGGCCGACAGCCACCCAGGAGGGTTGAATCCCTCGAAAAGGCCAAGGCGGTCCTTGTGGAAGCCCTGGGGCACCACGACGAGGCGGCTGTCGAAGCAGACTTTACCGGGGATTTCGCGGATGAAGAAAGGAATGTCAGACGCGAAGCACAGAACAGCTCGGGCGGCATAGTCGCCAACACCCGGGAGCGACATCAGCTTTGATGTAGTTTGCTCACGCTCGGGGCGTCACTCCGGGGCTTCTTGGCAGGGCGTCGATCGAGACCTGCCACAGGCGTGCGGCTGCCTCGGGGTCGAGGGCGTAAGCGAAAACACCAAAGGTGCCAGGGGTGCCGGGGTCGACGACGGGCGCCTCGTTACAGTCCTCAAAATAGCGGCCGCCGATGCCCTCGATCTGCGGTGCGGTGGCGACCAGGACGCTCGTCGCGGCCCCCTGCTTCACCGTCTTAAACTCCACGACCGTCTTGTAGGTGCGAATCAGCGAGGCACGGAGGTCGGCAGGACTTTGGGGGGGCAAGTGGCGCGTCAGATTTGTGGTGGGGATTGTGCCGGGGTGGACCGCGTTGACAGTGATGCCGTCGCCGGCCCAGCGGCGGGTTGCCTCGACGGCGAACAGAACGTTGGCCGTCTTTGACTGCCCGTAAGCGATGAGGGGATCGTATGGGCGGGCGGTGAAATTGATGTCGTCGAAGACCACGGGCGACCGCTTGTGCCCGACAGAGCTGAGCGAGACAATCCGAGCATTGCCGGCCGACGCGAGCGCCTCGTGCAGACCGAGCGCGAGCGCAAAATGGCCGAGATGGTTGGTCGCAAACTGCATCTCCCACCCGCCGGAGGTCAACTGGAGGTCGGACAGACCCGATATGCCGGCGTTGTTCACCAACAGGTGTAGCGGCCCGTTCCAGCCGGCGACCAGCGCCGCGATTGATGCCTGGTCAGCAAGATCGAGCGGTGCGACCAGGACCCGTTTATTTCCAGTGCTGACTGTGATGTCTGCGGCGGCGCGCTCGCCGGCCTCGAGGTTGCGCACGGCAAGGGTCACCTCGGCATTCGCGCCGGCCAGCGCGCGGGCGGTCTCGACGCCGATACCGGACGCACCTCCGGTGACGATGGCGCGGCGTCCGGTCAGGTCGATCCCGGCAATGACCTCCGCGGCGGTGGATTGCGGACCGAACTGAGTGGTGAGGCGTTGGCTGTTCATCGTGTTACTCCAGCGTGCGCGCAAGGAGAGCTTCGATGATCGGAGTGGAGGCGGCTTTTATTCGGATTCCAGTTCTTATCTTACTTCACGTGCCCGGAGACGAGCTTGGTCATCTCGAACATGCTGACCTGCTTCTTGCCATTGAAGACAGACTTCAGTGCGGCATCCGCATTGATGAGGGTCTTCTTCTTGGCGTCCTGCAGCTTGTTCTTCTTGATGTAGTCCCACAGCTTCTTCGTGAGATCAGTCCGGGGGAGCGGCTTGGAACCGACTACTGCCGCGAGAGCCTCGTCGGGCTGGACCGGTTTCAGGAATGCTGCGTTCGGTTTTCTCTTGGCGGGTTTGGTTTGTTTCGAGGGTTTGGTTGCTTTAGGCATGGTGTTGTTTTGCGGAATTATTTCTTGGGTGCGCTCAAAGAGGGAGGGCGACTTCTCACGGACAACCCAGCGAGCTTTATCGCAGCAGCCAGTTTAGCTCTTTCGGGCAGGAGTCAATCCACCATTTTCTTGGCAACGTGAGCGGCGCAGAGTTCGCCGTACTTCGTTTTGAGATAACGCATGTACGGATCGATGCTCATCGGCGAGCCGGTGGTGCGCTGGACGAGTTCGTCGGCGGTGAACTTTCTGCCGTGCTGGTAAATGTTGTGGCGCAGCCAGTCGTGCAGCGTATCGAACCTGCCTGCTTCGATTTCTGCAAGGATACCGGGTTTGGCGCGTAGCGCGGCGTCGTAGAATTGTGCGCTAAGAATATTGCCGAGCGTGTAGCCTTGGAACACTCCGCCGATGATGCCGCCGTACCAGTGCACGTCCTGCAGGCAACCATCCCGGTTATCGGGTGCGCTGACACCGAGGTCAGATTGGTAACGCGCGTGCCATGCTTCCGGCAAGTCGCGGATTGCCAATTTGCCTTCGAGCATCTGCAACTCGAAATCGAAACGGATCATCACGTGCAAGTTGTAGGTTACCTCGTCAGAATCGGTGCGGATAAGCGAGCGTTCGACCTTGTTGATCGCGGGATGGAAGGTATCGAGCGGAACTTTGCCAAGTTGTGCCGGGAACGCGGCCTGCAATTTCGGGTAAAAATGCTTCCAGAAACCCCGGCTGCGCCCGACGATGTTTTCCCAGAGCCGGGATTGGCTCTCGTGAATGCCGGCTGACGTGCCGTGAGCCAGCGGCGTAGCTTCGAGGCCCATTCGGATGCCTTGCTCGTACATCGCGTGACCAGCCTCGTGCATCGTGCTGAACAGCGCGTCGCCGAACTTGTTATCCTTCACGCGTGTTGTGATCCGCACGTCGCCGAGCGAGAATTTTGTGCAGAACGGGTGATGAGTCTTGTCCTGCCTGCCGCGGCTGAAGTCGTAGCCGAACGCACGGACGACTTGTTCGCCGAAAGCGAGTTGCTCTGCTTCGGGGAAGTGCTGCCGGAGACACGCATCGTCGATTACCGGCTGAGCCGTGATCTCTTGAACAAGCGGGACCAGTTGCTCACGCAGCGTCGCGAACAAGGCGCGAATGCTTGACGCCTTCAGGCGGTAATCGGCGTAGTCAATCAGCGGATCGGCGATGTGCTCATAGCCAGGAAAGCAGTCCGCGAGTTGCCGGCTAAGGTCGAGCGTTTTCTCCAGTGGGGCTTGGAGAGACTTGAAATTGTTGGCAGGTCGCGCCTTCGTCCACAGTTCGTAGGTCGAGGATTGATGAGCCGAGAGTTCGGCGACGAGTTTGCCGGGTACTTTGACCTCGCGTTCATAATCCCGGCGGGTGACGCGCAGTAGCGCGGCGTCGTCGTGATCGTAGGGCAGAGTCTTCTCGTAGTCGGCAAGCTGCTTGAGAAGTTTGCCGATGGCAGGGTCGGTGGACTTGTCGTGAGCGATCTTGGCCAGCGTCGCTACTTGCCGACCACGCGCCACCGCGCCGCCCGGCGGCATGTAGGTGCATTGGTCCCAGTTCAAAACAGCGCCGGCAGACGCAATGTCGTTGAGTTCAGCGAGACGGTTCTTGAGATCGGCGAGGGCGGAGTTCATGCCAGCATTTGTGTAACCGGACATTTTCCATATGAAATCATGTTTGAATCCAACGTGTGCCTTTTTTGTGATTTTCTTTCCCCTCCACAGTTCCTCAAGCCTTTTTCCAGCTTCGACCCCGTTTCCCTTTGCCGCCGGGGATGCCTGAGAGCATTTTCTTTCCATGCCCCTCGAACCTGAAGATCAACTCCACCTCACCGTCGCTGAGGGCTTGACCGCCATGGCCCGCATCCCGTGGGGTATCGCGCCGAACCCCGGAAAAATCGAACGCGCCAGGACGCCCGCCACGGCGTTTTTCCCCGGCGCCCGCGGTGGGAACCCTCGGATTTCTGGGATTTCACCGGGTTCGACGCCAGCGCGAGTGCCTTCCTGGGGCGAAGTGTCCCGAAAAGGGGCCTTCGGAAACCCGGTCTGGCGCATTTTTTCGGGGCATTTCAGGACATCGCGATCTGAGGTTTTCGGCGGCCGTCGCGCCGTGGGCGGGCATGGCGCCAGGAGCATCGGGATCGAATTCCCATATCTGAGATGCCCTAAATGGGGACAGACGCGGACTGAAAAAGTGGCGGAGCAGCCGAAATCAGCCTTCTGAAAATGGGGGCTAAAATGTGAGGTAAGATACTGGGCTTAAACCTCTTACAACTGGAGCCGACGACGAGACTCGAACTCGTGACCTGCTGATTACGAATCTTGATGTTATGGTGTCCGCCGTTGTCCGCATCTGTCTCTTTTTGTCATCATTTAATGGATGTAAATCATTGCTATTCAAAGTGATGTGATATACAGATAGCATGACGAGAGCGGACAAAAGAAAACAGTGAAGGACACAAAAAGTGATGCCGAAGTGATGCCCAAACCGAAAGCCTTTGGGGAAGACGGATGTCCGCTACTGGGCTGAGAGGATATTCCACCGGAGACGTGATGGGGTAGGGGACACCCATTGGACGGCGCAGGTTCAGTTTTTGAGAAGGCGAGAGCAGTTTCCACTCGGCACCCCAAACAAGGCTGCCGCCGCCGCAAAGGCAAGGGATATTTATTTGAGCCTGCAGGCTCGTGGCTGGGAAGAAACGCTCGCTCTCCACAAACCGAAACCGGAAGAGCCCAAGCCCGAAAGGTCCACCGTGGGAGATCTCATCCGCGAGGTGGCCGCTACGACACACTGCCGGGTGACAACCTTTGCCGTCTATTGTGGCGCACTCCGGCGCATCGCTTCGGACATCGCGAAAATCCCGGAAGACAAGAGTCGCTTCGGTCCGAACGGGGCCGGCAACAAAGAATGGCGGACAAAGGTCGATTCCACGCCTCTGGAACTGTTAACCCCCGAAGCAATCCAGCAATGGAAGCTGAATTATTTAAGCCGACAAAAAGAATCTCCAGCCAAACACAACCACGCCATCAACACAGTGAACGCCCATATCCGAAACGCCAGGTCGCTTTTCTCTCCGAAGGCTCTTGAATTTGCCGGCAAACGCCTTGCTCTGCCCGACCCGTACCTTTCCGCGGCTCCAAACTTGAAGGACGGGGCGGAACAACCCGGTACACCAGCCGGATCGACCCAGGCGCCCTGCTTGTCGCGGCGAAAACCGAACTCGCTTCGACTCCGGCACGGCAGGAGCAATTCAAAATCTTCTGTCTTGCCCTTCTATGTGGTTTGCGAAAGCGCGAGATCGATACCTTGCTTTGGAAATCGGTCGATCTGAAAAAGGGGGTAATCCAGATTGAGCGCACAGATTATTTTCAACCCAAGAGCGAGGACAGCGCCGGTGAGGCGGACCTGGCACCGGAACTGGTGGAGATATTTCGCCGATTCAAGGCGTCCGCGAACGGGGAGTTTGTGATCGAGTCCCAAAATCCGCCTCGCTATCACGTCAGCCGGGCAAACTACCGGGCGGAAGCCGATTTTGCCGCCCTCTATGAGTGGCTTGGCAGCAAGGGTGTCTCCGCCCGGAAGAAACTTCATGAATTACGGAAGGAATGTGGTGCGGTCATTGCGAACAACATGGGCATTTTTGCCGCCTCCCGGGCGCTCCGCCATGCCGATATCCGCATCACGTCACAATTTACGCGGACAAAAAAGTCAGGATTACGACCGGGCTTGACGCGCTTTTGTCCGAGAAGGCGGGCTCCCGCCAATTGAACGAGAAAAGACAGGCACCGGTGCCGTCGTAATCGACGCGCACCCCGTTTACGCCACGTCTTCGGGCAACGCCCAATCCCCCACCCGCCCATGGGCGAACGCCTCCGCGATGTATCCAGGTCTGACAAAACCGGCGGGTCTAAACACAGCGACATAAATAATTGCGCATGTTTTGACTATAGGGTATGATTGTCTTCAATGAAATCATGCACGATCGATCACGCTCAGGAAATGCTTCTGGCTTTGCAAGATGAGATACGGCGGACG
>Ga0302324_100002980_pt1 | contig 38336 bp, 32 predicted proteins | sample Palsa_T0_1_FD_201949 | JGI IMG/M metagenome (GOLD analysis project Ga0302324, IMG submission 201949) | Peat permafrost microbial communities from Stordalen Mire near Abisko, Sweden - Palsa_T0_1 | ecosystem: Environmental > Terrestrial > Soil > Palsa > Peat permafrost | place: Sweden: Abisko... | reverse complement strand
TCGAAGAGGGCCGCATCGTGGAGCGCGGCAATCACGCGGAGCTATTCGCGATGGGCGGGCGTTACTACGATCTCTACACGCGCCAGCATGGCGTCGAGGCCAATCTCTTTCTAGCGCCGGGCGAGGGCGACGTGATTGACTTTCCCGCGGAAACTCGATAGGTTCTCACTTGATGCCGTGCGAAAGGAGGCCACAATGCAGCTTGAGATCAATAATCCGGAATTGGAGGCCCTGATTGCGAATCGGCTTGAAAGCGGCGGGTTCCAAAGCGTGGAAGAGGTGTTAATCCAGGCCTTCGCCGCTTCACAGTTTCCCTCGGAAGGCAACGCGAACGGAGATCGGCACAATCGCAAGGGCAAGAGTCTTGCTGCATTGTTCGCGGATTCTCCTTTCAGTGGACTCGACCTGAGGTTTGATCGTGATGACGATACTGGCCGCAGCACCCGCCTATGAACGGCTTCCTGCTCGACACAAATATTCCCTCTGAATTGACGCGCACCAGGCCGGAGGCGCGTGTGGTCGCGTGGCTGGAATCCGCCGATGACGAAGCCATGTTTTTCAGCGTGGTTTCGCTTGGCGAGATTGTGAAAGGGGTTTCGCTGCTCGACAATGGCCGGAAAAGAGATGAGTTGGAAAAATGGCTCGAAGCAACGCTCTGCCCGTGGTTTGGCGCCAGAATTCTGCCGGTGAATGAGGCAATAGCTCGCTATTGGGGCGCATTGACGGCTGAATTCGAGCTAAAAGGAAGAAAGATCAAGGTCGCAGACGGAATGATTGCCGCAGCCGCACAAGTTCACAATCTCACCGTCGTCACTCGCGATGTGAATGACTTTGCGGGCCTGGGCGCTGAGATATTCAATCCGTGGAATCCATGATTTGGGCAAACCAGAGAAACTCCTAGTTGTGGAAATTCACCTCGATGGCGGCGCGGGCAGCTACCGGCGCTCCGTCTTTTTTCGCCGGGTCGAAGCGATACTGCCGCACTGCTTTCGCGGCCTGCTCATCGAGCCCAAATCCGGCTGGCCTCATGATGCAAACATCCTGCGGCACGCCCTGCGCATCAACTACGAACGAGACCTTGGCGACGGCCGTGAATTGCGCGAACGCTCCGCGCGTCTTGGCCTCGTCAGAGAGCTCGGCGGGAACGGTGTGACGTACCTTGGGGGCCTTCACGTCGCCGCCGACTTTGTAGACGCCGTTCTTTTCAGGATGAAAATCGAAGCGCGCCGGACAGGCGGGCGCCATGTCGGTGGGGCGCTGCGTTGGAGTGTAAGTGGCAGCCGGCGGCTGCTGTGCAGTAGCGGCGCTCAACATGAAAGACAGCAGCAGAGCTGCCGATAAATTGCGAAGCATTTCATCTCCTTGGTGGATGCGGTCACGAACAATTCAAATCTTCGACGGTTGTGTTTACGCTTTGGTTATTATCGGCATTGCAACGCGACCGGCTTAATAGAGATGAAAATTCATCTCGATGGTAATGCGTGCCTCTACCGGAGCGCCGTCGCGGGTGGAGGGCTTGAAGCGATATTCGAGCGCGGCTTCGAGGGCTTTCTCGTCCAGCCCGTGGCCCAGCCCCTTTTCAAGGCGCGGATCGATGGGAATACCTTCTTCGTTGACGAGGACCGAGACGAAAACGGTGCCCTGGATCTTGTTGCGACGTGCCTCTTCGGAAAATTCAGGGTTCGCAAAGTGAATCGGGACCGGCGGCTTGTCGTATTGGCGCGGGCGGGCCGGGCCGCTGCCGGCGAAGCCCTCACGGTAAGGCAGCGCAAGACGCGGCACCGCCGGCTCCTCGTGGATCCTGAAAGCGACATTGACGTGCACCAGCACTGGAACAGGCTTGCCGTTCAGCGTGCCGGGCTGGAACTGCGATCGTTTGACGGCATCGATGGAGGGCGCGAGAAATGCTTCGTCCTTGCATCCGCGCGCAAGGGCGATGTTTGTGGGCGCACCGTTCACATCGATGACCGTGGAGACAACGCAGATCAGCGGGCGATCGAGCGGCTGCGCATCGGTTGGATAGACCGCCGGCGTGGCGACTGTGAGTTGCGGCGGGGTGATGCCGGGGCCGACCTGGTAGACGCCGTTCTGATCGGGCTGCGGCGGCTGCGGGGCGATGTGCATCGGGCCGCTGTCTGCTTGCGGTAATTCCTGCTGTGCAGTTGCCGCACCGGCAGTCAGCGCCAGGAATAGCAGCGTCGTTTGCCTCATTCTCATCGGACACCTCGTATGTTTCCCGGAAATGAAATCAATCTATCACACAATTCCCAACTCTTTCAGCAGGAATGCGTAGTCGAACGCGATCTCCTTGAGATAGTCGTAGCGGCCGCTTGCGCCGCCGTGGCCGGCCTGCATATTGGTCACCAGCAGCAGCGGATTGTTGTCGGTCTTGAGCGTGCGCAGCTTTGCCACATACTTGGCCGGCTCCCAGTACATAACCTGGCTGTCATGGAGGGATGTCTTGACTAACAGGCCGGGATAACTTCCTGCCTTCAAATTGTCGTAGGGCGAGTAACTCAGCATGTAAGTGAAGTAAGTCTCCTCATTGGGATCGCCCCACTCTTCGTACTCTGGAACTGTAAGTGGAAGAGACGCGTCGAGCATGGTATTCATGACATCGACAAACGGCACATGCGAAACTACGGCGTGAAACAAATCGGGGCGCAAGTTGACCACTGCGCCCATGAGCAGGCCGCCGGCTGAGCCGCCCTCAATGGCCACGCGCGCAGGGTCGCCGTAGCCCGTGGTGGTGAGGTGCTCAACCGCCGCGATGAAGTCAGTGAAGGTGTTGCGCTTGACCAGCATTTTGCCGGCGTCGTGCCAGGGCTTGCCCAGGTCGCCGCCGCCGCGGATGTGCGCGTAGGCCATGACCACGCCGCGATCGAGCAGGCTGAGCCGATTGGAGCTGAAACCGAGCGGCAGCGAGTACCCATAAGAACCATATCCATAGACATACAAGGGGCTGGATGCAGACGCCTGGCGGCGGTCTTTCCGATAGACGAGCGAAACCGGCACCTGCGCGCCATCCGGCGCTGTGACGTGAACACGTTCGCTCGCGTAGAGCGTGCGATCGAAGCCGCCCGGCACCTCAAGCTGCTTGAGCAGGACCGACGCGCCCTCGTGCACGTCGTATTCATAGACCGAACTCGGCGTGACCAACGACTGGTAGGCGTAGCGGAAGGAATCCGTTTCGAACTCGCGATTGATGTGCGGCTGCGCGTTGTAGGCGGGCTCGGGGAAAGCAATTTCGGCCGCCATCGCCGCGTCTGGCCCGTCGCCCGCAAAGCGCCAAACACGCAGGCGGGGCAGGCCGTCTTCGCGCTCGCAGGCCACGAAGAAGCCGGCAAAGAGATCGATCTCCTCCAGCATGATGCCATCGCGGTGCGGGATGAGCTCGGTCCACTCGCGCGGCGCGTCGATGGGCGCTGTGACCAGGCGGAAGTTACGGCCGCGATCATTGGTGCGGATGAACCAGAGGCCGTTGCGATGATCGATGGAGTACTCGTGCTCGTCTTTGCGCGGGCTGATGAGCGTGAACTCCGCGTTGGGCACGCCGGCCGGCAACACGTGCGACTCCGACGTGATGTGGCTGGCCGATTCAAGCACGATGTAGAGGCCGTCGCGCGTGCGGCCGGCGCCCAGGTTGAAGCGCTCATCGTCGTCCTGGTAGACGAGCGCATCGCTTGCGTGCGGCGTGCCGAGCGCGTGCCGCCACAGCTGGAACTGGCGCTTCTGCTCCTCGTCTTCGACGGTGTAAAAGAGGGTGCGGTTGTCGGCCGCCCACACCACGGAGCCGACGCGCTCCACCGCTCCGGGCAGCGTCTCGCCGGTGGCCAGGTCCTTGATGCGCAGCGTGTACTGGCGGAAACCCGTGGTGTCTGTGGCGTAGGCCAGCCAGCGGCCGTCGTCGGTGATGTCGGTAGCGCCGATCGAGAAAAACGCGTGGCCCTGGGCGAGCTGGTTGCCGTCGAGGATGATCTTTTCCGCAGCTTCGAGTGTGCCCTGCTTGCGGCAGTGGATGGCGTACTGCAGCCCCTCCTCGGTGCGCGTGTAGTACCACCAGCCGTGGTCGCGAAAGGGCACCGTGACGTCGGTCTGCTTCATGTGGCTGAGCATCTCGGCGTAGAGGTCTTCGCGCAGGCCGGCGAGCGGAGCCATCACCGCCTCGGCGTAGGCGTTTTCCGCTTCGAGATACGCGGTGACCTCGGGATTTTCCTTGTCGCGGAGCCACGCGTAGTCGTCGATAAGGACTCTACCGTGAAGGGGAGTTTCGGTGTGCTGGCGGCGGGCTGTGGGCGGGTGCGGGGTTTCAGTCATTGCTCTTTCAGTTTAGTTGGTGAGGCGGAGGGCGCGGGCGTCCGGCCCTTGCGCCGGAGCCGCATAACGCAGATCCTTCGACTCCGCAGGCCGCAAAAAGACGCGGCCTGCTTCGCTCAGGATGACAGTAGGAGGGGAGTCCGGCATGTGTCTGAATGCGGGAAATGGAACTTGCGCGCCTCAGCCCGCGTACAATGGAGAGCGATGAAAGGCATTGGCCGCGTACGTTCGATCGTTCTGGTTCTGCTGCTTCCCTTTTTCGCAGGAGTCCTGCCGCAGGCACGAGCCGAGCGGCCGCAGGATCTGCCCAAACCCACCGGCTATGTAAGCGATTATGCGCACGTGCTTTCGCCGCAGGCGATTGCGCGCCTGGACCACATCTGCGCGGAGCTGGACCACTCTGCGGCCAACGCGCAGGTGGCCGTGGTGACCGTGCACACGCTGGACGGAGTGGATGCGGCGGAATTCTCCGACGACCTCGAAACCCGCTGGAAGATGGGCAGGAAGGGCTCAGACCGCGGCGTGCTCGTGCTCTTGGCCGTCAATGACCACAAGCGGCGCATTGAGGTGGGTTACGGTCTGGAAGGCATCCTGCCCGACGGCAAGCTGGGCGACATTGGCCGCCAGATGATGCCGCTGCTGAGGGCCAACGACTTTGACGGCGCGATGACGCTGGCGGTGGGCGAGATTGCGCAGACCATCGCGGCCGACGCCAAGGTGACGCTTGACGACCAGCCGGTTGTGCCGCAGCCCGTGCCGCAGCATCACACATCGGGCGGCAAGGTGTTTTTCATCATTATCATCGTTGTTTTCTTCATCGGGTTTAATATCCTCAGGGCGCTGCTGCGCTTTGGGCTGGGCGGCAGCCACTGGCACGGCGGACCGTGGATTGGCGGCGGCGGAGTGGGCGGCGGATTCATTGGCGGGGGCGGCGGTTTCAGTGGTGGAGGCGGTGGAGGCGGAGGCGGCGGGGGTGGTTTTGGCGGCTTCGGCGGCGGCAGCTTTGGCGGCGGCGGCGCCGGGGGCGACTGGTAGAGTCTTGTTGAGCCAGCCTGGCTGAGCTTTTGAGATTCCCACCCTTTCGCTAGAAAAAAGCGAAAGGATGGAGCACCCTCATTGGTGGGATGGCCGATTTGAAAAGTCTGATGAAGGGGCTCGCCGCAGACGGCAGCCGGAGGAGATCGAGACTGTATGCGCAAGGGACTTTTGGTGGTACTGGGGCTGGTGGGCGTTTTAGTCATTGTGGCGATCATGGTGGTGGGCAGCTTTGTGAGCGCCAAGAACCAGATGGTGGCCAAGGATCAGACGGTGAAGAGCATGTGGTCTGAGGTGGACGTGCAGCTGGAACGGCGCGCCGACCTGATTCCCAACCTGGTGGAGACGGTGAAGGGCTTTACCAAGGAAGAAAGCACCGTGTTTGGTGACATTGCCAATGCGCGGGCGGGCATGTTGAACGCGCAGGGCCCGTCGGCCAAGATCGCCGCCAACGGGCAGCTTGATGGGGCGCTGGGGCGGCTGCTGCTGCTCACTGAAAACTATCCGCAACTGCGGTCGAGCGACCAGTTCATGCGCCTGCAGGACGAGCTGGCCGGGACCGAGAACCGCATCGGCGTAGCCCGCAAACGCTATAACGACGCCATCCAGGACTACAACACGTTCATTTTGCAGTTTCCCAACAGCATCTGGGCGGGGATGGCGGGCTTTCATGAGAATACGGCGTATTTCACGGCCAGCCCGACGGCGCGGACAGTGCCGAACGTGAAGTTCTAGCTGGTCTGAATTTATGGTGTCGCGGTCTTTGCCTCAGGGGCTAATGCCCGCGTTAGTTTTGGCGAGCTAATGTACGGATCATTAGCCTGCAAGAAACCGCAGCTTTGAAAGGGCACGGCTTCAGCCGTGCCGCATGCGACGATAAATAAAGCCTGGACTTCAGCCCCTGAGGGACCCTATTTTCGAGCACATGCATTCCCTCAGCGGCTAGAGCCGAACCCGCCCAGCAGCATCTTCGGCACGGCTGAAGCCGTGCCCTTCCAAAGCGCCTGTGTTCAATAGAGCGGCGGCTCGCCGGGCGGCCGGGTCTTCCAGCGGCGGTGAATCCACAGCCACTGATCGGGGTAGCGGCGGATCCATGCTTCGATGGCCTGCGTACAAAGAGCGGTGGCGGCGCGGATGTCGGCCTCGGCGTCTTCCGTGTGGGCAAATTCCAGCTCGGGGCCGAAGTGCAGCACGTACGTCCGCTCGGCTGGCTCCCAGACCATGAATCCGGGCAGGACGGCCGCGCCGGTCTTGAGTGCCACGCGGGCCAGGCCTGAGGCGGTGCAGGCGAGGCGGCCAAAAAACTCCACAAAGATGCCCTGCGGCGGGGTCATGTTGGTGTCCATGAGGATGCCTACGGTTTCGCCGGCGCGCATGGCGGTGAGCAGGCCGCGGGCAAAGTCGTCCTTATGCAGCACGCGGTTGCCGTGCAGGCAGCGGATGCCATTTACAAAGTCGTCGAGCGGGCGATTGTCGAGCCGGCGTATGACCATGCCCATGGGATAGCCCATCAGAGAGTGGTAGAAGCTGGAGAGCTCCCACGCGCCCAGGTGCCCGGTGACGATGAGCACGCCCTTGCCCCGCGCCTTGGCGGCCAGGTAGTGCTCCAGGCCCTCTGTGCGCAGCCAGCCGCGCGTGTTATCCGGCGTGTAGCGGGGCATGCGGCAGAACTCGACCAGCTGCCAACCCAGGCTCCGATAGACGCCGCGCAGGATGCGGGTACGCTCGGCGAGCGGGAGCTGGGGCAGCGCCAGCGAAAGATTGCGCGTGCCCACGCGGCGCAGGCGGCTCATGAGGACGTAGACAAGCCAGGCCAGGATGCCGGCCAGCAGACGGGCGAGGCCGCGCGGCATGATGCCCAGGGCGCGCGCCACGGCCACGACCAGCCAGTATTCGATCTTTTCCTGCATGGTTGAACGCAAAGAGTAAGTGTAGTCGGCGGGGGTGGGCGGCTGCGAGGGGCGGGCGTGCGCCAGGGCCGATCAAGATCCGAGGTATCCCACTCCTTCGCCAGAAAAAAGGCGAAAGAATAGGGGCACGGAGTGTTTGTGGCGATTGACGCTGTAAAAGACTGTAAAGGGCTGTAGCTGCAAATATCCCACCTTAGGCGCAAAGACAAATGCGCGCCGAAGGTGGGGCACCCGTCGCCCAGCTGGAGCATGGATTCTTTGTCGGACGTGGGCGGGGTCCGGTCAGGAGGCGCTGGTGTGGCGGAGGCGGCGAAGGCGGTAGATCAGCGTCAGGGCAGCGACCGATCCGCAGGTGAGCAGGCTGGCGGCCATACCCAGGGTCAGCGCGCGATCGTGTTCGAGAACGCCGTGGACGATGCCGATGATTTGCAGCACGCTGAATCCGCCGAATGTGATCAGCGAGATGCCTTCGTCGCTCTTCTTGCGCCAAACCGCAAGCACCTGCGGCACGAATAGGAGTGCGTTGCACCCCAGCCCCAATCCGAACAGCCATGCGACGATTTCTCTCATTTTTCCTTGCTCACCGGGCAATCGGGCGTGACAGTGCCTCTATCCTCTCATTCGGAGGAGCCGCGGCGAGCGCTGTGGTCCAGCCGAGGCCTGCTCCGCGAGATTCTCAGTGCACCGCAAACTGGATGCCGAGGATTGGACCTTCCCTCTGTGAAACCGTCTAATGTCATGAGTGAGCTTCCCCGGCCACCCGGAAAACTCCGCGCAGCGGAGCTGAGGAATGGGCCTGATCAGGACTGTAACTACATTGCACCTTGCCCCGGCTTGCGCGCCCCGGCGACTCTCGCGATCAGGCCGGGCCCTCTTGCTTGGGGGGCTGTTGGAGTTCGCGGCTCTGGGCTGGTCTCAGCCCGCCGTTCGACCACAGGCCGCCGGTTCCGGCCCGGGCTCAACATTGCCAGTGCAGCAGGCGGCCGAAGATGCCATGCCGGGCAGCATCGGCGGCGTGGTCGAGGGGCGGGATGGCGCGGTCTACCAGGGCGCTCACATTGCGCTCGATGTGACAGCGGGTCTCGAGCCGTCGGAGAGAACCACTACCAGCGACAGCGATGGCAGATTCAGTTTCACCGGAGTTCCGGCGGGAGCGTTCAAGCTGACTGTGTCGGCCCAGGGATTCTCAAGCAAGAGTGTCTCCGGCGTGCTGGCCTCGGGGCAGAGCTACGATGCCTGGGCGATCGTGCTGGCGCTCGATGCGACGTCCAGCGAGGTGCGGGTGAATGCGTCGCGCGAGGAGATTGCCGAGGAACAGCTCAAGGCGGAAGAGACTCAACGCGTGTTTGGCGTGATTCCGAATTTTTATGTGAGCTATGTACCGAATGCGCCGCCACTCACGAGCAGGCAGAAGTTCAATCTGGCATGGAAGGCGTCGATCGACCCGATCACGTTTATTGAGACGGCGGCCTTTGCGGGTGTGGAGCAGGCCGAGAACACCTATAGCGGGCTCGGGCAGGGCGCGCAGGGTTATGCCAAACGCTACGGCGCCAACTATGCCGACAACTTTATCGGCACCATGCTCGGCAGCGCCCTGCTTCCCTCGGTGTTCAAGCAGGACCCGCGCTATTTCTACAAGGGCGCGGGGACGGTGCGGTCGAGGGTACTTTACGCCATTGCCAACGCGGTGATCTGCAAGGGCGACAACGGCCGCTGGCAGGCGAATTATTCCGGCATTCTGGGCAATCTGGCGGCGGGCGGCATCTCCAATCTCTACTATCCAGCCGCCAACCGGGACGGGGTGGGGCTGACGTTTGAAAATGCTGGGCTGGGCGCGGCGGCCGGCGCGGTGCAGAATCTGTTCCAGGAGTTTGTCGTGAAGCGTCTGACTCCGAAGATTCCCAACTATGGCCCGGCTCAGCCGTGAGGCTGGATACAACGGAATGCCGCCAGCCAGTGCGGCGTTATGCCGCCAGCAGCAGGGCTGCGCGATGGCCCGACAACACAAGCGGTACAATTTGAACCAGCCGGCCGGCTGGACACATGCCGGCTGTTTACCAAGTAGTTATTTCCGGGTAGCCGACGATACATCCAGAACCCTGAACCAATGATAAATTGGGTCTAAATGGCTCCGAAACCTGAGATTCAGTTCATCCGTGCTTGCAGTACCGGTAAGCCTGAAGTGGTCCGCGAGCTTCTACAAGGCGGGCTCTCTCCCGAAACGCGCGACACTTACGGCCTCACAGGCTTGATTTGGGCAGGCAGAAAGGGACAGGTTGCAGTCGCGGAGGTTCTGCTCGCTGGTGGTGCGGATGTGGAGGCAAAAGATCGAAGAGAACGGACGGCCTTGCACCATGCTGTTGCACTCAATCGCTCGAATTTCGTTGAGTTCATCGCCATCCACGGAGCATTCCTAAATCCGGTCGACATGCATGGTTGCACCCCGCTCGACCTGGCGACCATGTCGGGAGACAGGATGGTGGCGCTCCTGGAGCAACTTGGAGCGCAGCGAAGGAAATCTGAAAAGCCGCCAGAAAAGAGGAAGGGCCTCAATCGATTCGCTTCAGGCGGTGCCACTGGAGGACCCAATCTGCCGATTGAAGTCGAGCGCGTTCGCGTTCAACTCAATAGACTCTTACACCACTGGACTGGGAAATACGCACCCGCGATCGAGGTCTTTAGCTTTCCTCTTTTCGTGGATGGCTCCTTGGTCCGCTATACGGAGGAAATGAACCTTGTGGGTCCCAGGAAGGCGCGGCGCAGTGGAAGCTGGCTCAAGGTAGAAATCGGCGTTCCGGAGGAATGGTGGCGCGAAAGTGAATCAGCGTATAAAGCACACCTCACAGATTCTATAGAAACGGGCCTCAATTCGATGATCGCGCTCTTGCAGCGCAACAAGCACGAAGTCGATGCCGAGCGGTTGCTCGCCGATTGGGCCACGGCCAAAAGAGAGTTTCTCGAAACGACTGCCCCACCCTTTCCCGCGGAAAAGCAACGCGAATCGATGATGGCCATGGTGAACGAAGCCCGCCGCACCGTTGAAGCTCGGAAAAGGCCGCAATGAAGATGCCGGTTGTGGTTCAGCCCGAATCACCTGCTACACGTTCATAACCCCGTTTTGGCCCAGAAATCGGGTTGGAGACGGATTGGCGACAAACCGACCGGAATCATCAACAGTTCCAGAAACGCCAAGCCAAACGAAGAGACACCGCACAGCGCAGGGGCCTGCTTTCGAGCCGCTTGCAGCATTAGTTCCCTGCTTACTCGCTCATTCGCTCGTGACTGTCTTATGGTAATTTTGCTATGAAGACGTTCCCCCGAGGAAGGAGAATTGTATGATCGTTTGCGCCTCTCTCGCTGCCGCTCTAATACTCGCCCCCGCGGGGATGCTCGCTGCCCAAGGTGCACAACCTGACTCCGGCGCGCGCATCGGCGTGATGACTATTCGCGGCAAATTGGGCATTGCCACACAGGTGAGCCCATCGCAGATCAGCCTGGCGATCCCGGAACATGTCACATTCACGGTACGCATCCTGCCTGTTACACGGTTCACACAGGAAGGCCAGTCGGTGAGCGAGGGCGCGGTCCAGCCGGGTAGCGCCATCTTCGTCCACGGATTGTTTGACATGAAGGAGCGCACTGTGGATGCCGAGGTGATTGACCTGATGCCGCAGTCCAAAGTGTTGAGGTTGCGGATGGAGAACTACGGCAGGACGTGGACATCCGGTGTGATCACAGCTGTTCGGAACGGGTCGATTTCGATTCAGCACCTGGATGGTAGCTTTGGCACGCTTGTGGTCAACACGGGCAGCTCGGTCCTGTTCCACAGTGATCCCGCTCTTCTGTCGGACCTACGAGTAGGCGAACGCGTCGAAGTAGGGCTGGAACGCAGTGATCCCTCGGCTGCGGAGACCATCAGGATTCAGGGGATGGTCAGCGGCAATCAATAACCGATCTGGTGTGATCGCATTGCCCGGCGCAAGACAGGGCGATCATGTAGAAACAATTAGAATTTGGCCGCACTCCGAATGTCCCGGTGATCGACCACATCGAAAGAGCCGCCGCCGAATTGCGGGCGGTTAACCGGCCAACCGTCAATTACTCGTTAGTTAACATCCTGGCCCGCCTTCGGCGTGAATGATGCTGCTCTGTTTCCAACTCATGCAGTGGCGGGATTCCGGTGTACCGGGTGGCGGCATAACAATGCGGTCAGGTGGCGGAATTGAGCTTATTCAGCACGTGAAGCGGTCCAGGCGGAGACGAGAGGACCGCGGCAGGGTGAAATCTGTGGTACCCCGGTCCCAAAAACCGGACCTGGGACACCCAGATTCACCGGCTACATCACGCGGTGGCGTTTGCGGTGAGGGGCGACGCGTCCCAGGAGCGCGGCCACCACAAATGGATGCGCGTTCCCTGGCCGCGATGAGACTCGACAGAGACCTTGCCGTGGTGCTTGCCGACAATGTGCTTGACGGTCCAGAGGCCCATGCCATTGCCTTGGCTCCCCTTGGTGGAGACACCGAATTCAAACAGATTGGGCAGGATGGCGGGGTCGATGCCGGCGCCGTGGTCGGTGACGGTGATGGCAACGCCGGCGTCGTTGCCGGTCAGTTCGACGCGCACATGGGCGCCCGGCTGCGCGCTGGCTTCGCAGGCGTTGCGGATCACGTTGAGCAGCACCTGCCGGGTCTCGCCGGAGAAGGCTTCGACGGTGCAGTCGCCCTGGCTCTCGATTTCGAGGGTGATGGATTTCTGCCGGATCAAGGGGGCGAGCAGAAAGCGAACCGACTCGGCAGCGTCGCGCAGGTCGATGGGTTCAGGCTGTGCGCCCTGGCGAAAGAACGACAGCGTTGAATTGGCGATGGAGAGCACGCGCTGTGCTTCGTCAGCGGCCATGCGGGCCAGTTCGGCTATCTGGGGCGTGACGCCCTCTTGCATGCCGATGAGGAACTGGAGGTTCTGTATGGCCTGGAGCGGGCTCTTGATCTCGTGGCTGATGGAGGCCGACATGCGGCTCCAATCCTCAAGCTTGCGGGCGGATAGCAGGCTTGCTTCCAGGCGCTGCTTTTCGCTCTCGGAGTCGGCCAGGCGGGTGGCGTAGTCGTTGATGCCGAAGGAAATGTCGGTGATGCGCTGGATGAGCATGACGGCCACCCAGGCGGAGAGCACGGCGGTGACGATGTTGGTCCAGGCATCGACCCAGAACAAGGGTTTCCAGGTGGTGACGACCTCGAGCAGGTGGGTAGTGCCGCAGGCCAGGATGAAGAGCGCAAACCCGACGACGAAATACGCCCAGTCGTGCACAATGATGCGGCGGGTGCGGCGGACCAGCAAGAGCAGGGTGAGGGCGATGGTGAGGTAACTGAGGAACGTGATCAGGTTGGTGACCACCATGGTCCAGATGAGCTTGGGGTCGGCAGACCAGCAGACTGCATGAGGCATCAGCGATGGGGAAATCGACATGGTCGGCAGTCATCCTCGGCAAAAAGAGCCTTGACGGAGGCAGCGGCACGCTGGTCAGCAACGATTGGTGCCGGCGGGTGCGCAACTGCTTCCACGGGCAAACATAAGGAATGTGCGGCCCCTGAGTCAATGATTGAGAGCATTTCCGGGCAAAGATCGTTGGATGCCTGCAGAATGGCTGTAGAATGTGCGCAGCGCATCCTCCTTTTTCAGTTTTCTTCAAACACATGACAGCCTTCGATCAAGTTGCGGAAGCCGCAGCATTTTTGCGCGGCAAGCTGGGGACTCTGACACCCCGCATCGGCATTGTGCTGGGCTCAGGCCTGGGTGCGGTAGCGGAGTCGGTGGTCGAGCCGACGATCGTGCCGTATGCGGAGATTCCGCATTTTCCGCAATCGACGGTGGAGGGACATTCGGGCCGGCTGGTGGCGGGGCGGCTGGGCGGCGTGCCGGTCGCGGTGATGCAAGGGCGGGTACATTTCTATGAAGGCTACACGCCGGGTCAGGTGACGTTTCCCATGCGGACGCTTGGCGCACTGGGGGGAGCACTGGGGGGCGCGCTGGGCGTGAGGGCGGTGGTACTGACCAACGCGGCGGGAGGCATCGCGGAGGGCTACCGGCTGGGGCAGCTTGTTGCGCTTTCCGACCACATCAACCTGATGGGATGGAACCCGCTGGTGGGGCCGAATGAGACGCGGTTTGGATTTCACGCGGGCGCGGGACTCCGATTTTTCGACATGACGGAGGCGTATGCGCGGGCGCTGCGCGGGCTGGCGCGGGAGTCGGCGCGGGAAGAGGGATTTGAGCTCGATGAGGGCGTATACCTGGCCGTGACGGGACCGAGCTTTGAGACCCCTGCCGAGATCCGTGCTTTTCGCACGCTGGGGGCCACCTTGGTGGGCATGTCGACGGTGCCGGAGACGATTGTGGCGCGGCACATGGGGATCGAGGTGCTGGGCATCTCCTGCGTGACCAACCTGGCGGCGGGCCTCGGCGCGACGCCGTTGAGCCATGCGGATGTGTTCGAGACGGGCCGCCAGGTGGAGCATCGGCTGGCGGGGCTGTTGACGCGGCTGATGCCGAAGATGGCAGCCAGAATGGAGAGCGAACCATGAGCCACGGACCGGGAAGCGCTGGGTACCATCTCCACGAACACAACAGCCCTGCGGCCGGCGCTCGGCCTGCGGCGGGTTCCGATGCTGCGCGCGCGCCGCGGCTTCCCTTCCCGCCGGTGGTGCTGGGCATTGCCGGCTGCTCGGGGTCGGGCAAGACGACGCTGGCTCTGGAGTTGGCACGCACGCTTGACGGCGTGCATTTTTCGCTGGACAACTATTATCTCGACCTGGCGCATCTGCCTCCGCCGGAGCGCGCCAAACAGAACTTCGACGACCCGGCGCTGATTGAGAGCCCCCTGCTTGCCGCGCACATCTCGGCTCTGTCGCGGGGCCTGGCCATTGAGCGCCCGCTCTACGACTTCGCGACCTACACCCGGGTGCGGGGGAAGACGGAGAAGGTGCGGCCGGGGCCAGTGCTGCTGGTGGAGGGGCTTTTCGCGTTGCACTACGCTGCGCTGCTGCCACTTTACCAACTGCGCGTGTATGTCGACACGCCCGACGAGCTGTGCTTTGAGCGGCGCATGAAGCGCGATATGGAAGAGCGCGGGCGGTCGGCCGAGAGTGTGCGGCGGCAGTACGAGGCCACAGTGCGGCCATCGGGTATCAAATATGTGCGGCCCTCGGCGGTGCACGCCGACCTGACCGTGGATGGCACGGGCGCGCTGGACTGGAAGGTGGAGCGGGTGCTGACCGAACTGCGCAGCCGCGGCCTGGCGTTGCGCTTCCCGGATTGATACGGTTACCTTTTGTGCCATTCCTGCCTCTTTTTTCTATCTCTTCACACGACTTTTGCCGATCCACTGCATCTATACGGATATGGTGGACGGCATGTGGAACAAGCAGAAGGAGACGGTCAGGCAGACTGTCGCGATGGTGCTGCGCCAGGGCATTACGCCGCGGCGGCTGGCGCTGACGCTGGCGCTGGGTTTTGCCATCGGCTGCTTCCCCGTGTTTGGCGTTCCCACCGCGCTGTGCGCGCTGCTGGCGGTTTCGCTGCGGCTCAACTTGCCGGTGATTCAGGCGGCCAACTACCTGGTGATGCCGCTGCAGCTTGTGCTCCTGGTCCCGTTCATCAAGCTGGGCGGATGGGTGTTTTCCTCCAGCCAGGGCGCGCAGTTGAATCTGTCGGCGCTGATGCATCTCTCGCACGAGGAGCTGGTGCGGCAGATGGGCCTCTACACCGGCCACGCGCTGATGGGATGGCTGCTGATCGCGCTGCCCGCGGTGGCGGTGATGACGGCAATGCTGACGGTGGTGCTGCGGCGCGTACCGGCGCTGGCCGCGGCTGAAGCGGGCGACTGAGGCGCGGATCGCTCACCTCGAATCTTCCTCTTAGAACGAGAACGCCGCTCGGTTGAGCGGCGTTCGTCTGCAGGGGTCTGAGCCGAGGCTATTGAGTGACAGGCTTCGAGGACGGTCCCTCCTGCGGTCTAGCCTGAAAATTGATCACTATCTTCATCACTCCCCCAAGAAGCACGCTTGCTGCAGCTGCTCCGCCAACCGTCCAGAGCACGAAGTTCAGGAATTCCATCGTACTTCCTCCCTTAATGAGAAGCAGTGCCGAAGTAAAGGACGCCGGCAGTGATTCCCACAGTCAAGAACCCAAGGAACAAATCGCGGACCCCACGCAGGGGGCTTGATTTGTTCCTCCATCTTCTGATGTATACCAGAATACTGGCGAAAAACAAATCGCGTAAGACGACGAGAATACCGTAAACCGCAGCGCTCGGCCCTAGTACCGCGACCGGATGATTCGGTAATGGATCAGGAGACGAGTGCGGGCGAGGAAGCCCACACGACAGCCGGTCTGGAAACCGGCGCTACCCTTCAGGCCATTCCATAATCATGCGGTCGCGGTACTAGATTCGCAAGAAGGGTTGGATTCGCAAAGATACCGCCGCAGGCTCCTACGCTCAAAATGGTCAAATCCAGGGTGATATCGTTGCAGTTCGCCCAGGAAATCGGCTCCTTGTCTGAAGAAGCAATCATGAAAAGAAGCACGAGCCCAGCGGCAAAGGGAATGCCCAGATGCGCAAGCATCTCCGTCGATAAATGAAGCTCCATTATCATTGGCGGAATCATAGCACGGACTTACTCATGCATCGGCATTTGCGGTTTCCCAGGTCTCAAGAGCGAGACCTGGAGCGCCCGGCAGCTTCATCGGAAGTGTGATGACCACATCTCGAAAGAAGTTTGCATAAGCTATTATGTTGGTCATGTCTTCCGCAGTGGGATTGATCGTCCGCCACTATCCGATCGTCCTCCTGGCTCTTTGTGCACTTGGCACCGTCGTGGTCTGGTTTGTCCGCCGGCCGGTGCCCCCGGAAAAAGCTGCCAACTGGCCTCTGACCGAAGGAACAATCCAGTCGGTCTATAACGTGGTCGTCAGGACGGCAGAACATCCCGACACGCTCTATGTCGGCGAATTCACTTACATCGTCAACAATGATTACTATTCCGGGAGACTGACTATTTCTCGCTCGTTTTCCGCTCACGATCATTCAGCGGAAGATCTGATCAATCAGAAAATCCAGGTGCGTTACGACCCGCGGAAGCCGGAGAAGTTCTTCGTTCCGCAGGCGGACCTTGGGGGCTTTCTTCTGGACCCATACAATGAGGCTTTTGGGTAGGATGTCGGATGCATCGATCTCAACTTCGATAATATCTGAACCGTAGCGCCGGCCTGCAGACCGGCTGTCGTGCGGACGTCCTCGTTCGCACTCATCTCCGAAACCATTACCGAATCATTCGGTCGCAGGACTAGCTGAACTATTTCCCGGCGAACGGATCGTCGACCGGCTTGGCGCTGTCGAGCCATGCGGAATAGACCATGTCGCGCAACATGCTGGCGCCCGCGGCCAGACGCTCCGCGGTGAAATCGCGCGATTCGGCCGTTCCTGCTCCTGTGAATCCTCCCACCTTCTCCAGCTGGTAGACGCGTTCAACGTGTGTGGCCGTGTGGCGCAGGTATGCCACGTAGGCGTCGAAGATGTCGCCGTCGATCGAGTGGACGGGAGTCATCTTTGCCTGCACCTCGGGAGCGTGGATGTTGGCCCCCACGAACGGCCCCTCGAACTGCCAGTGGATTTTATGCTCCGTGGTGTAGCCGTTGGGATTGGGGCCGGTCCAGCCGTTGTATTGGATGGTGGTGTGCAGCGGCTGCGAGGCGTCGCCGACGTAGTGGCCGAGCCAGCCGGTGTAGAAAATAACGGTCTGCTCGCAGGCGCGGGTGTCGGCGGCTGCGGCCGAACCGGCGGTGGCTGGTCCGGCGGCGGACAGGCGGCGGTAGTCGCGCAGGGCAGACTTGAGACGCTCCCAGACTTCGGTGGCCTCCCAGGGCTGCAGGCCGATCTTTTCCGGGCGCTGGCCTGAGGCGAAGACCCTGGCCTCGAAGTCGAGTCGCCGGTGCGGCAGGGGGCCGAGCGCGTCGGCGGGCTCAAGGTCGATGAAGTGCTCGAGCGCCTGGGCGGCGTTGAGCTCAGGTTCGGCAGGCGAGCGCCAGCGGTCGGGCTCGGGGCCGAGGTATTCGATCTCGCTGACGGCGGCGTCGGAGCGCAGGAAGGCTGGGACGTCGGCGGGCAGGTTGGCCGCGGCCAGGCGATTGACAAGGCGATGGCCTTCGTTGCCCCAGGCATGGGCCGCGGGCGATTGGCAGGCGAGGCAGGTCAATGTGAACGCGGCCAAAATGGCTGGGAGCGGTCGGCGGGAGCGCGCGGTCCGAAATACCATTTTGAGATTATACGGGCGTGCTTGCGGGACTTGGCTTCACTCGGTTTGACCCCGGTCTAAGCAGCCCAGACCCAGAGTGCGGAGCCTATTGCAAAGTATTGATTTTAAAAGCAATGATTTACTCTTGCCCAAGAACAGCCGTTGACAATACCATCCTCTGCCGGTAATTTACTGCTATGGGCTGTCCCACTTGTCGGTTCCGATGGGCCGGACCGGAGGAATTCCCCAATGGCAAGCACCGCCCACTCTCGGATTCAGACCGTTCCCGCTCCCAAGCCTAAGGTCAAACCCTCGGTTGCGAAGGCTGAAGAGGAACTTCTCGCCAAGATAATGATCTCTGTTTCAGCCTCACTTGAGTCGATGAGCGAAGAGGAACAAGAGCGGGCCGTTGCCCACCTTCAGTAGCGATCCCTGGGCAACCGCTTAAACTCCTGTGAAAAGACTGTCCTTCTTTGCTTTCCAGAGAGATTCCCAGTTCTGCCAAGGCCGACAGGGATGCCCCTTCGTCTCAATTCTCGACTGCCCGCCGCATGGCAACCATGGCCCTGAGCTTTCGCTGGTCAAGATGCTTCCTGGACCCGCTGTCTTCGCGCATCTGGCGGAGAATCTCGTCGCTTTTGTCCGGGCCTTCATCCGCTTTTCGCATTCAAGTGATCGCTCACGTTCAACTCTAATACAGTTTTTGTCCGATGATTCCGCTTTGGCCTCCTTTACAGCGCACTCGCCGAACCGGGACGCCGAATCCGTTCTCGCCCACGATGTCGGTTCAGCGCCAGACGCTCCGGGCTCCCGGCGGCGCAGCTAACCCGCTATTGCACAGGAAGATACACTCCGACGATTTGGCGCTTGGCGGCAATCGAATTCCAAACGGTATATATTTCGATGAGGAGTAAATTAGAGACGGCAACTGACGTCCTTTGGGGAAGTGGTGAATTCGGCGGCGGGGCTGGCCGCCGGTAATGGGGTTCAGCTGAACTTTCCTTCTCGGGCGCAATGGGGAGTTGCCGGCGCTGTTAAATTGCTTGCTTTCAGGCAAATGTGCGCAGTTTCGCGCCCGATTGCCGCGCAAGGAAAGATTTTCTTCATCTCATCAAGCTCCTTTGAGCCTTGCGGACCATGTTTTCGCGGCCGGCTGGAGGAGACTTGGGAGAGGCGACCCTCGCGGGGCCGGGTCGAGGCGGCAGTTGTCCCCCGCTAATGGACGTGAGGAGCCATCTCAGAGGAGGGACGGTTTGCGGGATCAAGAGAGCGAGAAACCGACAAGCGGGCAAAGCAGGCCTGTGCCGGAAGCCCTGAGTGGCTTTTCGCTCTTTTGGGTGGCGCTGGCGCTGTTCTCTCTGGTGCTGCTGTTGGACTCGATCGTGGAACGGCTGATGCTGGGGTCGCCTTTTGACCGGCCGCTGCTGGTGGCCGCAGGTTTCTCGGCCGTTTTCATCGCGGTCCGCCTGGTCATTCGCGTACTGGATGCGAGCATCACTTCGCCGGCCCCAGCCCCTGACCCGGATGAGCCTCTGGAAGAGATCGTGGAGTCGGCAGGCCCCATGGTGCTGGCGATTGGCCGGGAGGGGCGCGTCACGTATGCCAACCCCTCGGCTGAACGCCTGCTGGGCTATCACGCGGCTGAGTTGAAGGCGATGGCGAACGCCGAGCAGATACTGGCTCGCGGCGAGGCCGAGCGGCTGGTTTCGGGGTTGAAGAAGGTGCCCGGATGGGAGACCTCCCGGCTGGCTGCCGGCGCCTTGCTCGCGCACTACTTGCGGGCCATGGAAGCGCTGCCGCCCAGCCAGGTGCCCAGCTTCGACGTGCACCTGCAGACCAAAGACGGGTCGCTGCTGCTGGTGACGATGCATATCTCAGCCTTGCGCACTGGCTCGGGCACCCTGTCGGGCCTGGTGGCAGTTGCACTCGAACAGAGTGTGGGGATGCATCAGGAGCAGGCGCTCCGCGAGTCGCAGGAGCGGTACCGCGACCTGTTTGAGAATTCCTCGGAGATGATCGGAACGCTGAGCCCCGAAGGCCGCTTCCTCTACGCCAATCCCGCCTGGAAGAGCGGGTTTGGTCTGGAAAACAGCGTGCTGCTGGAGCTCAAGTCGTTTGACCAGCTCTTCGGCGCCGAATGCAGCGAAGAAGTGCGCGCGCTGTTTCGCCGCGCACTGCAGGGCGAGGCCATTGATCGGGCTTCCGTGCGCAACCACACTGCCGACGGCCGGGTGCAGGACCTGGAACTGACCCTGAGCCAGCGGCAGAAGGCCGGCAATCCGTTGGCGGTGCGCTGCCTGCTGCGCGATGTGACCCACCAGAAGCAGCGCGAAAACCGGCTGGCGCTGCAGTTGAGCGTAAGCCAGATTGTGGGCGACAACTCGTCGCCCGACGTAGCCGCGATGCGCATTCTGGAGGCCATTTGCGTCTCGCAGAACTGGGACGCGGCCATCAAGTGGGAAGTGAACGCGGATGAGAAGCGGCTGGAATTCAGCTCCGCCTGGGGCGCACCGGGACCGCGCACCGAGGCGCTGATCCAGCAGAGCATGGGGCTGTCGATGGCCAGAGGCCGGGAGCTGCCCGGCCGCGTATGGGCGGAGGGACGCGCCATCTGGGCCACCGACCTGGTCGCATTGCCGCCGGGGCCGCATCTTGAGACAGCGCTGCGCCACGAGATGGTATCGGGCTGGGCGGCGCCGGTGCGGGTGGGCAACAAGCTGCTGGCGGTGCTTGAGTTTTATTCGCACTACCGGCTCCGCGAAGACCCTGAAGCCATCATGGCGGTGGAGACTGTGGCGGCATCGCTGGGCCAGATGCTGGCGCGCAGCCAGGAACGCGGCCGCGCCGAGGAGCTCTATCGCCAGCAGCAGATCCTGCTGGACTCTGTGGCGGACGGAATCTGCGGCGTGGACCGGCAGGGGTTGGTGAGCTTTGCCAATCCGGCGGCGGCGCGGCTGCTGGGAGCCGAGGCGGCAGGGCTGAAAGGGCGCCCGGTGCACGAACTGCTGCATGGAGCGGCGCCGCCGGCGCGCAAGTGCCATGACGATTGCCCGCTGCGCACGGCCATGGGCAATCATGTGGCGGCGGCCGGCGAGGAAACCATCTTTCGCGCCGACGGCAGCTCGTTTCCGGCGGAATATTTCTCCACGCCCATCATGGATCTCGGCCGTTTTTCAGGGTCGGTGCTGAGCTTCCGCGACATCAGCCAGCGCAACGCCCTCGACCGGCTCAAGGACGAGTTCATCTCAACCGTGAGTCACGAGTTGCGCACGCCGCTGACGTCGATCCGCGGTGCGCTGGGGCTGTTGACTTCCGGCATCCTGGGCGAGGTGAGCGACAAGGCCGCCAATCTGCTGCGCATCGCCTCATCCAACTCCGACCGGCTGGTGCGGCTGATCAACGACATTCTCGATCTCGAACGCATCCAGAGCGGCCGCGAGCCGCTGGCCTTCCGAAGCGTGCAGCTGGGAGACATTGTGCGCCAGGCCATCGACGGCATGCAGCCGGTGGCCGAGGCAGCGGGGGTGCAGCTGATCCACGACACGGCGCAGGTGGAGATTGCCGCCGATGGCGACCGGCTGATCCAGGTGCTGACCAACCTGCTGTCGAACGCGATCAAGTTTTCGCCGCCGAGCTCCACGGTTTCCGTGATGCTGCGTCCGGGCGCGAGCGGCGTGACGCTGTCTGTGATCGATCACGGGCGCGGCATTCCGGCCGACAAGCTGGAGTCGATCTTCGGGCGATTCCAGCAGGTAGACGCCTCCGACTCGCGGCAAAAAGGAGGCAGCGGGCTGGGCCTGGCCATCTGCCGCACCATCGTGATGCAGCATTCCGGGCGCATCTGGGCGGAGCGGAACCGGGTGCGCGGGTCGACGTTCCGCGTGTTCCTGCCTTACCAGGCGACGCCTTCGAGCAAGTCCCCGGTCTTGCCGGACGACGAGGCCGGGCAAGGCACGGTGCTGCTGGCCGACGCCAACGAAATTACGCGCATGCAGGTGGCGGCGCAGTTGGCGCGGCACGGGTATCGCGTGATGGAGACGAGCACCGTGGAGCAAACTTTGTCCGCGGCCAGCGAGGGCGTAGAGGCAATCCTGCTGGACACGGCGCTTGACGGCATGAACGGCTGGCAGATTCTGCCGCTGCTGCGGCGGCTTGATCCGGCCGCGCGCACGCCCATCGTGCTGCTGAGCGTGGATCGCAAGCCGGGCGAGGGCAATCCGCTGGCTGAGGTCGAGGGCTGGGTGGCTCAGCCGCTGGATGAAGAGGCACTGCTGGGCGAGCTGGCGCGGGTGCTCTGCGGGGACGGACAGGAGGCGCGCATCCTGGTCATTGAGGACGACGCCGGGCTGGCCGAGGTGATTCGGCAGGTGTTTTCGCGCGACGGCATCACTGTGGAGGTGGCGCATACGCGGCAGGCGGCGCTGGACCTGTGCCACACCTTTGAGCCGCACCTGATGGTGCTGGATATCGGGCTGCCCGATGGCGATGGATTTAACGTGGTGGATTGGCTGCGCCAGCACCGCAACCTGGCGCAGTTGCCCCTGGTGGTGTATTCCGGGCGCGAGATCACGCCGGAAGAGCGCCGCCAGTTGACGCTGGGACCCACGCACTTCCTCACCAAGGCGCGGGTGCAACCGCAGCAGCTGGAAGCTCTGGTACTGACCATGCTGCGCAGCTCGCGACAGATGGAAGAGGCGACGCCGGTGACGACCGGAGCCCGGAAGCCCTGATCCGGCCCGAATCACTTTCCCTTGCTGTCATCGAATCACTTCCCCTTGCTCTCATTTTGAGCGAAGCGCAGCGGAGTCGAAGATCCTGCGTCTCTTCTGCGGACTGCTGGACGCGGCTTGGCCTCGCGTGGGACCATAGGCTCTAATGCGGCGCATCCTCATCATCGACGACGAAGACGACATCCGCGAGGTGGCGGCGCTGAGCCTGGAGACCGTGGCCGGGTGGGAGGTGGTGGTGGCCAGTTCCGGTGCGCAGGGCCTGGCGCGCGCCGTTGAATATCAGCCGGACGCTATCCTGCTGGACGTGATGATGCCGGGCATGGACGGGCCAACCACCTTCCGCGAACTGCGCAAAAACCCGGCCACGGCGCGCATTCCCGTGATGCTGCTGACGGCCAAGGTGCAGAGCTCCGACCAGCGGCGATTTGCCGACCTGGGCGTGGAAGCAGTGCTCTTCAAGCCGTTTGACCCGCTGACGCTGGCCACGCAGATCTCCGGCGTGCTGGGCTGGAGCTGAGAGCGGCGGTATACTTGCCACCATGGACCGGGTGCGGCGTTACCACGACAATATCGCGGCAAACTTCACGCTCAAAGGAGCCATCCTTTATGAGGTGTTTTACTGCTTTTTTTGTTGGTTCGGCACGTTTATAGTCCTTGACCATCACCAATCATCCGACCGGGAAATGCTCTATCTGGGTCTTGCTTCCCTCCTGATTGGCATATTCGGCATATTCCATGGCGCGCAAGTAATCCATGCCGTGGTCCGACGCCTCATCTCCGAAAACCGAAACCCCTCCAGTCCGTCGTTTATCCGCTGATCGAGCCTGACGTTATGGAAGCCGACAATTCGCATCTTCTCAAATCGGCGCTGGATGCTCTTTGGACCAAGTTCAAACCTGAGACCGAGAGCCGCGTGGCCACGCTGGAGACGGCGGCAGCGTCGCTCGCCGCCGGAACGCTCCAGCCGGAGCAGGCTGAGGCGGCTCACTCGGCCGCGCACAAGCTGTCCGGCGCGCTGGGCTCGTTTGGCCTGACACGCGGCACCGAGCTGGCGCGCGAGCTTGAGGCAGCTTATGCGCCCAATGCGGCCCCGGAACCGGCGGCGGCCCCAAGACTGGCCGGCATTACCGCCGAACTGAAAGCCATCGTGCGCGACCGCAAATAATATCAGGCCTCCCATTTACACTTGTAAGGTGCCTCGTCCCAATTCATTGACGCCGCAGCTCGACCTGAGCTTTGAGCCTCCGCGCCCGTCGCGCCGCGTGTGGCCGGTGCGCGAACTGGTCGGCCAGGTGCGCGAACTGGTGGAGCAGGAGTTCGGCGATGTGTGGGTGGAGGGCGAGATTTCGAATTTTCGCCTGGCGCCTTCGGGGCACGTTTATTTCACGCTCAAAGACGCCGACGCACAGCTGCCGGCGGTGCTGTTCCGGCGCCAGGCATTGCTGCTACGCTTTCGCCCCGAAGACGGCCTCCATGTGCTGGTGCGCGGGCGCGTCAGCGTGTATGAGCAGCGCGGACAGATGCAGCTGGTGGCGGAAACCATGGAGCCGGTGGGCGCGGGATCGCTGCAACTGGCCTTTGAACAGCTCAAGCAGAAACTGAAAGCTGAAGGCCTGTTTGAGGCCGAGCGCAAGCGGCCGCTGCCGGCGTTTCCGCGCACCGTGGGCATCGTTACCTCGCCCACCGGCGCGGTGATTCGCGATTTTCTCAACATCGTGAGCCGGCGTCACTCGGGCCTGAATGTGCTCTTGTTTCCAGCGTCGGTGCAGGGCGACTCGGCAGCCGCGGAGGTGGAGGCGGCGCTGGCGCAGCTCAATGCATCGGGCCTCGCGGATGTGATCGTGCTGGCGCGCGGCGGCGGGTCACTTGAGGACCTGGCCGCATTCAACTCCGAGCGCGTGGCCCGCTCCATTGCTGCGTCGCGCGTGCCGGTGGTCTCGGCCATTGGGCACGAGACCGATTTCACCATCGCCGACTTTGTGGCCGACCTGCGCGCGCCCACGCCCTCGGCCGCCGCCGAGCTGATCACCGAGGCGCAACACAAGATTGCCGAATATGTTGCCGGGCAGGTGCATCGCCTGGAGCGCGCGGCGCGCTTTCAACTGCTGCAGTCGCGGCAGCGGCTCACGCATGTGCCCGCCGCGCGCGCCGAGGCCTGCGTGATGGCGCTGCTGCACCGCCAGGCACAGCGGCTCGACGATCTCGGCTTTCGCATGGAAGCGGCAGTGGCCGAGCCGCTACGCGGATGGACGCGTCACGCCGCGGAGCTGGCCGCTGCGGTCCTGCGCCACGATCCGCGTCAGCAACTGGGCCGCGCGCGCGAACGGCTCACGGCCGGCCGCTCCCGGCTGGAGCGCGCGCTGGAGCGCGACCTGCATCGCTCGACTGCGCGTTTGAACGCATTGCATGCGCGGCTCCACTCTCTGTCGCCGCTGGCGGTGCTGGAGCGGGGCTATGCGCTCATAGTCGATGACCGCGGCGTGGTGGTGCGCTCGGCAGCGCAGATCGTTCCCGGCAACGTGGTGACCGCGCGGCTGGCCGACGGCGCGTTTACCAGCCGCGTTGAAAAAACATCCAAAGGAAGACGATGACAACAGTAACAAAGCACGCACGCAGACTCTTTGGCACAGACGGTATCCGCGGCATCGCGGGCGAGCCCCCGCTGGATGCACGCTCCGTGTGTGCCACGGGTCTGGCGCTGGGACACAGCCTGCGCGACAATGCCACCTCGCCGGCTGTCATCCTGGGCCGCGACACGCGCGAGTCGAGCCCGTGGATTGCCGCCACGCTGGCCGCCGGTTTGCGTGACGCCGGCGCGCGCGTGGAAAGCGCCGGCATTGTGCCCACGCCGGCTATTGCATTTCTCGCGCGCACGCATGGGTTTCAGGCTGGCGTGGTGATCTCGGCCTCGCACAATCCGTGGCGCGATAACGGCATCAAGCTGTTTGGCGCCGATGGCTACAAGCTTCCCGACGCGTTGGAGCGCGCCATCGAAGATGAGATCGTGTTTCACAGCGGTGCATCCGCAGCACCGGACCCCCGCTCACTGCCGCCGGTCGATGACAATGCCGCGTACGATGCGGACTACATCGAATTCCTGTTGCGAGCCGTGCCGGGTCTCTCGCTGGCGGGCATGAACATCGTGGCGGACTGCGCCAACGGCGCCGCGGCGGCCATTGCACCGCGGCTCTTCAAGCAGCTGGGCGGGAACATTACGCTCATCAACACCAAGCCCGATGGCCGCAATATCAACGACCACTGCGGCGCGCTCCATCCCAATGTGGTGGCCGCGGAAGTGGCTGAGCGCGGCGCCGATCTGGGCGTGACCTTCGACGGCGATGCGGACCGCTGCATGCTGGCCGGCGCCGATCGCAATGTGATCAACGGCGACGCAATCCTGCTGATGGCCGCGCGCGACCTGCAGGCACGCGGGCTGCTCAAGGGCGATCTGGTGGTGGCGACAACTATGTCCAACATGGGCCTGGAAGCCGCGCTGCGCCGCTCCGGCATTCGCATGTTGCGCGCGCCGGTGGGCGACCGCTATGTGCTTGAACAGATGCTGGCGCACAACGCGGCGCTGGGAGGCGAGCAGTCGGGACACATTCTGCTGCCGCATCTGGCCACCACCGGCGACGGCCTGCTCACGGCGCTGATGGTGCTCGATCTAATTGCGCGCTCGGGCAGCAGCATCGAGGAACTGACGGCGGACCTGAAAGTTTTTCCGCAGGTGATTGTCAACGTGAAGGTGCGCGAAAAGAAGCCGCTGGAATCGATCCCGTCCGTGGCTTCGCGCATCCGCGCCGCCGAAGACGAGCTCAAGGATTCGGGCCGCGTGGTCATTCGCTACAGCGGCACCGAGGCGCTGGCGCGGGTGATGATCGAGGCCGAGAGCGAAGACGCGATGCAGCATCACGCTGAAGCGATTGCCGAAGCCATTCGTATGGAACTGGGCGCGTAATACCCCGACTCTTTGATTGCGAAATCTCAACCACTCGGCTTGGGTGCCCCCGGTCTCGATTTTGAGACCGGGGAGAACACGAATTCACGCGGTCGCGGCACAAGTGGCGTCCGTCACACAAATGGTCGTTTATGTTTTGAAGGGGCACGACTTCAGTCGTGCCGTGAGGGGCACAAAACGGGCTGGGCTTTAGCCCCTGAGGGAAGTCTTGTCTACGAATTCACTCCATTCGCGGGGATCGGTAAATGACCCTATTAACAGCGGACTACACTAGCTTCGCGCATCGCTTCGCGCGCCATCGGCGTTCCTCTTCCGGCGAGACGCAACTTGGTTGCCCTCCCATGACATCTCAGTCCCATGAGGGTTGCAAATGGACAGTGAAGCGCAGGCAGCCAAACCAATGAGCGCGCCTGCAGCGGGCGCAGCCAGAGCGCACGATCCTGCGCCAGTACCTGCGCCAGTACCTGCGCTTGACCCGCAGGCGCCGGCGTTGTCGCAGGCCAGCAAGCGGCTGCTGCCGTGGCTGGTGGCTGTGGCGCTGTTCATGGAGTCGCTCGACACCACGATACTGAACACCGCGGTACCGGCCATTTCGCATGCGCTCAATGTAGGCCCGCTGAGCATGAAGTCCGTGCTCGCAAGCTACACGCTCTCGCTCGCGGTGTTCATCCCCATCAGCGGATGGATGGCCGACCGCTTTGGCACGCGCCGCGTGTTTGCCTCCGCCATCGGACTCTTCACGCTCGGCTCGCTGTTGTGCGGCATCTCCAGCGACATCCATCTTCTGGTAGCCTGCCGCGTGCTGCAGGGATGCGGCGGCGCCATGATGGTGCCCGTGGGCCGGCTCACGCTGGTGCGCACGTTTGCCAAGTCGGAGCTGCTGCGCGCCATGAGCTTCATCTCCATTCCCGCGCTGGTGGCGCCGATGCTGGGCCCCATTGCTGGCGGCCTGATCGTGGGCTATCTGCACTGGCGCTACATCTTTTTTCTGAATATTCCGATTGGCCTCGCAGGGCTGGTGATGGTCTATCTGCACCTTCCCAACTATTGCGACGACGACGTGAAACCGCTCGACACGGTTGGCCTCATTCTCTTCGGCTCGGGCATTGCGCTGTTGTCTTATGTCCTCGAAATCTTCGGCGAACATGCGCTCAGCACCCGCGAAATCTGTGGCCTGCTCACGCTCTCGCTCTTCCTGCTGTCCGGTTACATCCTGCACGCTCGGCACATGCAGTTCCCGCTGCTGCAGCTCGAGCTGTTTCGCATCCGCACGTTTCGCGCCGCCGTAAGCGGCAGCTTTTTCACGCGCCTCGGCATGGGCGGCGTGCCGTTTCTACTGCCGCTGCTATATCAAATCGGCCTCGGGTTCACGGCCATCCAGTCCGGACTTCTGATCACGCCGCAGGCGCTGGGCGCACTGAGCATGAAGTTCGTGCTGCCGCGCCTGCTCACACGCATTGGCTATCGCGGCGTGCTGATCTCAAACACCATCGTGATCGGCGTACTCATCATGGCCTTCGCAACCATCGGATTGACCACCCGCGTGTGGATGATCGTGTTGCTGGCGTTTATCTATGGCGCGTTTTCATCGCTGCAATACACCAGCATGAACACGCTGGCCTTTGCCGACACCAACGAAGAAGACGCCAGCAAGGCCAGCACCATTGCCAGCACCATGCAGCAGATGGCCATCAGCTTCGGCGTGGCCATCGCGGGCCTCACCACGGCGTTTTTCATTCCCACTGAGCCGGGCTCGCAGCGCGGCCCGGTGATTCGCGGACTGCATGAGGCGTTTCTGCTGCTGGGCGTCCTGACCATCGTTTCCAGGGCTGTCTTTCACACGCTGCGGCGCGGAGACGGCGACGATGTGACGCTGCACAAGGCCGCGCATTCCGGAGAATGAAGAGAAGTTAAAGATCGCGCCAGTTTGGCCCGAAGGCCAGGTCGGCGATCAGCGGCACATTGAGCTCAACCACGCCCTCCATCTCGGAACGCACCAGCGATTCGATCTCGGATTTTTCTTCCCCGGGAACGTCGAACAGCAATTCGTCGTGCACCTGGAGGACCATGCGCGTTTTGAGTTTGCGCTCTGTCAGCTTGCGGTCGATGGCGATCATGGCGAGCTTGATAAGGTCGGCCGCGGTGCCTTGCAGCGGCGTGTTGACGGCGGTGCGCTCGGCAAAGCCGCGCTGGTTGGGGTTGCGGCTCTCGATGTCGGGGATGGGCCGTACGCGGCCGAAGAGCGTGCGCACGCTGCCTGTCTTGCGCGTGTCATCGAGCGTCTTCTCAATGAACGCGCGCACGCCCTGGTAGCGCGCAAAATAGCGATCGATGTAAGCGCGCGCCTCGGCCTGGGGAATGTTGAGCTGCGCGGCCAGGCCAAACGCCGAGATGCCGTAGACGATGCCGAAGTTCACAGCCTTGGCGCGGTTGCGCGTCTCCTTGTCCATCGTGTCTGCCGACACGCCAAAAACTTCGCTCGCGGTAAGCGTGTGGATGTCTTCGTTGTTCCGATACGCGCGTATCAGCAGCGGGTCGGCGCTGAAATGCGCAAGCAGCCGCAGCTCAATCTGCGAATAATCCGCGGAGAGCAATTCCGTGCCGGGCGCTGAGGTGAAAGCCGCGCGAATCTCGCGGCCAAGCTCGGTCTTGATGGGAATGTTTTGCAAGTTGGGATTGACGGACGACAGGCGGCCGGTGGCCGTGGCTGCGGCCTGGAATGTGGTGTGCACGCGCGACTCGGCATCGGCGAGCAATGGCAGCGCGTCGACGTAATTGGATTTGAGCTTGGAGAGATGACGGTATTCGAGCACGAGGCGCGGCACATCGTGCTTCTCGGCAAGCTGTTCGAGAACATCCTGTGCGGTGGAAACGGCCTTGCCTTTGCCGCGAACAACGGGCGCGGGCAGGCCGAGATGCGTGAACAGCACCACGCCAAGCTGCTTGGGCGAGTTGATATTGAAGCGCTGCCCGGCCAGCTCGAAGATACGCTCGCCCACGCGCTCGAGCTCGATGGCGAAGCGATGCGACAAGCCGCCGAGAACGCCGGTATCGATGCGCACGCCGGCACGCTCCATGCGAAAAAGCACCGGCGCGAGCGGAAGATCGATATCCCTGTAGACGCGCGTGACATTGGCTTCGTCGATATCGGCGCGAAGAGCTGGAACGAGCGCGTGAATAGCCGCCGCACCCGCGGCCAGCGTGGATGGAGCGGGCTGCCCATGGCGCGCGGCCACGTCGGCCAGCGCCTGCGTGGCGTGCGTGGGATTGAGCGCGTACGAGAGCAGCATGGTGTCGTCGGCATCGCCGTGCAACTCAACGCCGAGTCCGCCGAGCACATGCAGTGCCAGCTTGAGATCGTGCACGCGCTTGGGCACCGCCGCGTCTTCAAGCAGCACGCGCAGTTGCGGCGTGAGTTCAAGGCGTAGAGCAGTTCCCTGCTCCGCGCACACGCCCACATTGCAGAGCGTTTTCTTCTCCGCCTCTTCAACCGCGTCAAGCAGCGAGAGCGTGAAGGGCTGCGGCGTTTCTTCGTCGCTCTCCGCAGGCGCTTGCTCTTTCGCGTCGAGCGCGAAGGCGAATCCATGCTCGTGTGCAGCCGCGTAGAATGCGGCGATTTGCTCTTCGGTGGGCTTCTCAATCAAATCGACCGCAGGCGCGGACGCGGACGGCGCAAGGTCCTTGAGCATGGATGTGAATTCGAGCTCGGTGAAGAGTTCGCGGCAGGCTTCGAGATCGGGCGCCTGCGTCTGCATCACGGAAAGATCAAGCGGCAGCGGCACGCGGCAATCGATGGTGACCAGTTCCTTCGACAACAGCACCGCTTCGCGATTCTGCTCCAGCGATTCGCGGTAGGTCTTGCGCTTCACTTCGCTGGCATGATCCAGAACGGCTTCGACGGAGCCGAATTCAAGAATGAGCTCGACGCTGCCCTTGTCGCCGATGCCGGGCGCGCCGGGAATGTTGTCGACCGCATCGCCGCGCAGCGCCATCACATCGACGACCTTTGCCGGCGGCACGCCCAGCGTCGCAAGCACACCGGCGGGATCGAGAATCAGGTTGTCCTTTTGCGGGTTGAGGATCTTGATGCGCGGCGTGACCAGCTGCATCATGTCCTTGTCGCCGGAGACGATGAAGACTTCGTGCTCAAGCTCGGCGGCCTCGCGCGCCAGCGTGCCGATGACGTCGTCGGCCTCAAAGCGCTCGGCCTCGAGGATGGGAATGCGCAACGCCTCCAGCGCGCGGCGGATGTAGGGTATCTGGCGGCGCAGGTCCTCGGGCATGGCTTCGCGATTGGCCTTGTAGCCCGCATAGGTCACGTCTTCAAAGCTCTGCGTCTTCGCATTCCACTTGCGCAGCGGCGCCATGGTGCGCGCGCGCTCATCGCGGAACACTTCGCCGCTCACGTCGAAGACAGCGGCAAAATATTGCGGAGCAAAATCCTGGCGCAGCTTCTTGATCATGTTGACGAAGACGTAGATGGCCGCGGTGGGCAGGCCGCCGCGCGTGCTCATGGGGCGGCTGCGCTGCATGGCGTGATAGGCGCGAAAGATGAACGACATGGTGTCGAGCAGGAAGACGGGCGGCTTGGCTTGGTCGGTCACGGTAACGAGTCTATCAGGGTCGCAGGTGCGTGAGTGGGCGCTTGTCCACCAACCTTCTAATCTTCGTGAAGGAGCCGAAGAATCATAAAGAACCATATATAGATGGAACTATCCCACCTTAGCCGCAAAAACAAAGACGCGGCGAAGGTGGGGCACCCGCTTTTGTGGAACTGCACTGCCTCGATCAGGAGATGAACATGCAATCGCCGTAGCTGAAGAAGCGGTATTGCTGCTTCACCGCGTGGCGATATGCGGCAAGCGTACGCTCGCGGCCGGTGAATGCAGAGACGAGCATCAGCAGGCTCGATTGGTGCAGATGAAAGTTGGTGAGCAGCGCGCCGACCATGCGGAACTGAAAGCCGGGTGAAATGAAGATGTCGGTTTCGCCGGAGTGTGCGCTGAGTTCGCTGCCGGCGGCGGTGAGGGCGCAGTGCTCGAGTGTGCGAACGACAGTGGTGCCGGCGGCGGCGATGCGGCGGCCTTCGCGAACGGCGCGGTTGAGGGCTTCGGCCGCGGCGGGTGAGAGCGTGTAGCGCTCGCGGTGGAGGCGGATTTCGTCGAGCGTCTCCACGCGCAGCGGCGCAAAGGTGCCGAGGCCGACGTGCAGCGTGATGCGGGCAATTTCAATGCCGCGCGCCGTGAGCGCTTCGAGGGTCTGTGGAGTGAAGTGAAGGCCAGCGGTTGGCGCGGCTACCGATCCGGGTTCGCGCGAGAAGACGGTCTGATAGCGCTCTCGGTCGGCGGCGGCGTCACTGCGGCGGATGTAGGGCGGCAGCGGCATGTGGCCGATGCGGTCGAGGGCTGCGAAGAAATTGTCGACGGGCGTGAATTGCAAGAGGCGCTCGCCAAATTCGCCGCGGTCTATGACTTCAGCTTCGAGTTCGAGGGCGCCTGCTGCTGAATGGAAGAGGAGCGTGTCGCCCACGCTCACTTTTTTTCCCGGCTTGACGAGGGCGCGCCAGCGGTTTTCGCCGGATGGCTCGGTGAGGAGGACTTCGATCTGACCCTCGTTCCGATCCATTGAGATTTGTGGTTTCCCAGGTCTCAAAATCGAGACCTGGGGCACCCATGTTTGTGGTGCTGCCGACGATTCTTGCCGTTGGCGGCGCGCGTAGAGGCGCGCGGGGATGACGCGGCTGTCGTTGAGCACGAGCAGATCGCCGGGTTGCAGCAGCGATGGGAATTCGGCAAAGTGTGAATCGCGAAGCCCGCCTGACGCGCGGTCCATCGCTAACATGCGGCTGGCGCCGCGCTGTGCGGGCGGCTCTTGCGCGATCAGCTCTGGCGGCAGATTGAAATGGAAGTCTTCAACGCGCAGGGCAGTCATGCGATGGGTTTCCTGAAGTGGGCGAGGGCGCGATGGCGGGCGGTTTCGATCGCGGCATTGAGCTCAGCGCATTTGGTTTCAAATTCATCAGTGCGAAAATCGGTTGGGACGCGCGTCCACGGGCCCCAGCTGACAACGATACGCGTGAAGGGCATGGGAATGAGGAAGCGGTCCCACGAGTTGACGACCCACGCGCGCTGGGGCTCGAGATGAAATGCGCCGATGGGCGCGCCGGTGGTTTGCGCGAGCTTGATGGGGCCGGCCTTGGTTTGATAGATAGGCCCGCGCGGGCCGTCGGCGGTAAAGATGGCGGGCGTGCCCGATTCGAGCACGCGCTTGAGACCCATCAATCCGCCGCTCGCTCCGCGCGAGCTGGAACCGCGCACGGCGCGGAAGCCGAACAGGCCCAGGGTGCGCGTGATGAGTTCGCCATCGAAGCTCTGGCTGATGAGAATGGTGGCGTGGGTGCGGCGGAAGTAGACGGCGCAGGGCAGCACGCACTGGTGCCAGAAGCAAAAGATCTCTGCGCCGGCGCCGAGTCCGTCGAGCAGTGGGGACACGCCTTCGACGGCGATGGCTTCAAAGCGCCAGGTGCGGCTTACGATCCAAAGCAGCGCCCAGACTAGGCGCGGGACGACGGCCAGCATGAGGCGCTGGAGAAGAGTAAAGCGCGGTGTGGATTCGGTGGGCACTGAGTATGATTCTAAGTCGCCTTCGAGCCATGCGGGATTGCGGCAATACAACAGGGGCTCAAGCCCGCTCCGTTATTGCGGCTTTTGCGGCACGACTGAAGTCGTGCCCTGTTACAAAGCGGTCGCCATCACTAGCTATAGCGGAGCCAGCGCAGCAACTCTGGGAGCGTAGCTCGCTTGCCGTACATGAGAATGCCGACGCGGTAGAGGCGCGAGGAGAACCAGAGCACGCCCCAGATGCTGAGGAGCATGAGCGCGATCGACACTGCGAACTGCCACGCGGGCGGAATCTCCGAAGCCATGCGCAGGAACATGATGATGGGCGCGGTGGGCGGGAAGAGCGATGCGGCCACCGACCACACCGAGTTTGAGTCATTGATGATGAGCACGATGAGCGAGAAGCTGAGCCACGTGGGCGCCGCGGCCAGCGGCATGTACATTTGGAGCTCCTGCTCGGTTTCGCAGGTTGCAGCGAGGCCCGCGAACAGCGCGCTGTAGAGCAGGTAGCCCAACACGAAGTAGACCGGGAAAAGAATGACCTCAATGGGCGAGAAGTGAATGGCGTATTCGCCGCTGAGGATGGGCGCAGCCAGTGCGGAGCCGAGAATGGCGGCGCCGGCGATGAGCCAGATGCCGATTTGCGTGAGTCCCACCGCGCCCACGCCGATGAGCTTGCCGGCCAGCAGGTCGCCGGGCTCGGCTGTGGCCAGCATCACTTCAAATATGCGCGAGGTTTTCTCCTGGATGATAGACCGGGCCACGTTCATGCCATAAATCATGGTGGTCATTGAGAGCAGAATGGCCATTGCGTAGCCCTTCCAGAAGGAAGCCTGCGCACTGCTCTTGACGATCTGGCCGTCTTTTTTCACCTGGAATGTCTTGAGCGTGACGCCTTTGACCACAGCCTCGGCATCGGGCTGCGACATGCCGGCCGCGGTGAGGTGCACGCTGACCAGCGATGAGTTTAATGCATCGTTGAAGCGGGCGATGCCGATGAAGTCGCCCGAGGACTGCGAGTAGTAGGTGGCCTCGGGCACCACCCCCTGAGGCGAGTCGATCCAGAGCAGGCCGTCGAGGTCGCGGGTGCGCACGCGAGCCAGCAGCGCGTCGCGATCGGCGGGCGTGGCAGGCGAGATCACGTCCACGATAGCCTTGGCGGATTTGTCGCTGAGCAGGCGAGTACGAATGTCGTTGGCCAGTGCCGCATTGTCGCTGGCCACGGCCAGATGCTTGCCGGAGCCGAGCCCCATGCTGGCGAGATAGAACACCCCGATGATGATGGCGAATACCAGCGGCAGTCCCAAGGTGGTCATGCGAAAGGCGCGGCCGCGCACCTGCTCCAGGTATTCTCGGCGGGCGATCAGAAACATGCTACGCATCGGCCTTGCCTCCCACGGTCTGGATAAAGATCTCTTCAAGCGACGGCTCGACCAGTTCGAAGCGGTAGATGGTCGCCACGGCGGCGGCCTCATGCAGCAGGCGCTGTGCGTTGCCGTGTTCCTTGAGGCGGATCTCGGCGTGGCCGGAGTAATTCTTCGCTTCCGCAATTTCTTCGCTGTTGAGGAAAGAGGCACTGCCCTCAAACTCGACAATGACGCGATTGCGTTCGTAGCTGGCCTTGATCTCGCGCACCTTGCCGGCCAGCACGGCGCGCCCCTTGTCGATGAGGCAGATGGAGTCGCAGAGCTTCTCCACCTGGTCCATGCGATGCGTGGAAAAGAGGATGGCTTTGCCCTGCTCCTTGAGCTCGATGAGGGTGCGCTCGAGCAGCGTGGCGTTGACCGGATCGAGCCCGGAGAATGGCTCATCCATCACGATGAGGCCGGGATCGTGCAGCAGCGATGAGATGAACTGGATCTTCTGCTGCATGCCCTTCGAGAGCTCTTCGGTTTTCTTGGCCAGCACGTCGTCGATCTCAAGGCGCTTGGTCCAATCGACGGCGCGCTTGCGTGCTTCGCCGGCCTCGAGGCCGTGCAGTTCGCCAAAGAAAACGAGCTGCTCCAGCACCTTCATCTTCTTGTAGAGGCCGCGCTCTTCGGGCAGGTAGCCCACGCGCTCCAGGATCTTGCGTTCAAAGGGCTTGTCGAAGAGGCGGATGGCGCCCGAGTCGGGAATGGTAATGCCCATCATCATGCGGATGGAGCTGGTTTTGCCGGCGCCGTTGGGACCGAGCAGGCCAAACATCTGGCCGGCATCGATTTGCAGGCTGAGATTGCTGACCGCGACTTTGCTCTCGTAGGCCTTGGTGACTGCCACGAGTTCGACAATTGGCATGAATACTCCCGCGGCTCCGTGTTATCAGGTAAACCCTTGGGCCAGCCTGAACAGAAGTGTAGCAAAGCGGCGCGCGCCGATTGGCGCAGGGAGTGTTACGCAGGTGAGGCACGGATGGTTCAATTTGAGGGGTTCGATGCCGGGTCTTGGAATCCGGCGCTCCCCGGATCGCAGGTGGTTGGGGCTCGGTGTCTCCCACCCTTTCCGCGAAAAGATGCGGAGAGGATGGTGCCCCGCATTGCCGAGGCGTAGGCTGCCGGCGAATTCTCAAGGAACGCCGTCCGGCGCCGATAAGCAGCCCATGGGAATCCTCTGCCCCCCGGTGTCACGCTCTCCGAGCGGGAGCGCGCTCATTGAACACGCGTCGCTGGTTGCTGCCGTGGATCAGGCCGCGGACGCCATTGTGATCACCGACGCGGGGGGCATTATCCAGTATGTCAACCCCGCATTTACGGTACTGACCGGATATGCGCGAGAGGAAGCTGTGGGGCAGAATCCCCGCATGTTGAAGTCGGGGCGGCAGCCGGCGGAGTTCTACGCGGATCTTTGGAAGACGATTCGGAAGGGACGGCCCTGGAACGGCGAGCTGATCAATCGGCGCAGAGATGGGTCGTTTTATCTGGAGGAGATGCGCATCACACCTGTGCTTTGTGAGGACGGAACGATCGGCAGTTTCATCGCCATCAAGCGGGACGTGACCCAGCGCCGGGCAGAGGAAGATGAGCGGGCTTTCCTGGCCGCGGTGGTGGAGGGATCGGAAGATGCGATTTTCGCCTATTCGCCCGCCGGCACGATCCTTACCTGGAACCACGGCGCGGAGGCAATGTGGGGTTATGCGGCTGAAGAAGTAGTCAGTCAGCCGCTGTCGATGATTCTTGCTCCGGAGCGTTTTCATCCCGCCGCGAAGTTTAACGCGCGGGTGCGTGGGGGAGAGGCAATTTCACAGCACGAGAGCGTGGGCCTGCACAAGGATGGCCGGCGCATCCAGATCTCGGTCACTGGTTCGCCGGTCAGGAACGCGGCTGGCGAAGTGGCCGTCTCGGTCATCGTGCGCGACATGACGGAGCGGCGCGCGGCCGAGCGGAAACTCAGGGAGAGCGAAGAGCGATTTCGGCGAGTGTTTGAAAACGCGCCGTTCGGCCTGGCAGTGTACGAACTGGACGGCGGCATCACCATGTTGAATGCCGCATTTTGCGCCATGCTGGGCTATGCCCGGGAGGAGCTGCAGGCCGTCAACTGGCGGCAACTGACCATACCCGCGGACATTGGCCCGTCTGAGGTGCTGCTCAAGCGGATGCTTAGGGAGCCGGGAAAAATTGTGGAAGCGGAGAAGCGCTACCTGCATAAATCCGGGCGCTCGGTGTGGGCGCACATCAGGGTTTCGGTGTTGACCGACGCGGAGGGAGCGCCGCTCCAGTTTGTGGTTCATGCCGAGGACATCACCGAACGCAAGCGCAGCGAGGACGCCCTGCGGGAAAGCGAAGAGCGCTTCCACACCATGGCGGACAGTTTTCCGTCGATCATGTGGGTCACCGGATTCACGGGAGACCTTGAGTTTGTCAACCGTGCATACCGGGAATACTTCTCCATCACCAGCGAACAGGTGACAGAGGGCAAGTGGGAGCTGCCGGTGCATCCCGACGACCGGGCAGCGTACGTTGCGGCCTTTGAGCGGGCGTTGCGGGATCACACGGCTTTCAAGATGGACGTGCGGGTGCGGCGGGGCGATGGCGAGTGGCGGCTGGTGGGCTCGTATGCCGAGCCGCGCCATTCGCCGTCGGGCGAATACATGGGGCACGTGGGCCTGAGCGCCGACATCACGGAGCGCAAACAGGCCGAACAGGCACTCAAAAACAGCGAAGAAAAGTTCCGCCAGTTGGCGGAGAACATCCGTGAAGTCTTCTGGATGATGGATGCAGCCGGCACGGAGATCCTCTACATCAGCCCCGCATATGAAAAGGTTTGGGGCAGGACCTGCGAGGGACTCTACAGGAACCCGATGTCGTGGATCGATGCCATCCATCCGGAAGATCGGGAACCGGCTCATAGGACGTTTGACCGGCAACTTCAAGGCGAAGCGATCGACTCCGAATACCGCATCCACACGCCGGACGGTGCGGAGAAATGGATCAGCGACCGGGCATTCCCCATTCGCGACGAGAGCGGGACGATCGTGCGCGTGGTGGGTATTGCGGAAGACATGACGGAGCGGAAGCGGCATGAGCGGGAGCTGATCGACGCGCGCGAGGGCGCCGACGCCGCCAACCGGGCCAAGTCGCGCTTCCTGGCCAATATGAGCCATGAGATCCGCACGCCGATGAACGGCGTGATCGGGATGATCCAGCTGCTGATGGAGACGGCTCTGACTGAGGAGCAGAAGCGCTTTGCGGAGGTGGTCCAGACCAGCGGGCAGGTGCTGCTGGCGCTGATCGACGACATCCTGGACCTGGCCAAGGTCGAGGCCGGCAAGATCGCGCTGGAATGGCTGCCGTTTGACTTGAGGCGCACGGTGGATGAGGTAGCGCAGCTGCTGGGCGTGCAGGCCGGCGCCAAAGGCCTGCGCATCCGTCTGCTCATCGCGGAGGAGGCGCCGCGCATCGTGCGTGGAGATGCCCACCGGCTCCGCCAGGTGCTGACCAACCTGTGCAGCAATGCCATCAAGTTCACCTCGCGCGGAGAGATCGCGCTCGAAGTAACCGTGGTGGGTGGACAGAATGGCAGGACGACTCTCCGCTTTGCGGTGACCGATACCGGCATCGGCATCGCGCCCGAGGCACTTCGGTCGCTGTTCCTGCCGTTCATGCAGGCTGACGCGTCGACCACGCGGAAGTACGGAGGCACGGGACTGGGACTGGCCATCTGCAAGCAGCTTGCCGAGATGATGGGCGGGGCAATCGGCGTGGACAGCCGCGAGGGCGTGGGGTCCACGTTCTGGTTTACAGCGGTATTCGATCTGGCGGAGCCGGCACAGGCGGCCCTTGCGGAGGGAAGCGGGAAAACGGCCGCGCGCCGCGGCGTCACGGTGAATGGACGGCCGGCGCGCATTCTGGTGGCCGAGGACAACGCCACCAACCGCATTGTGGCGCTGGCGCAACTGAGAAAACTCGGCTATGAGGCCGACACCGTGAGCAATGGCGCAGAGGCCGTGGAAGCGGTGGAGAGCGGCCGCTACGACCTGGTGCTGATGGACTGCGAGATGCCGG
>Ga0302324_100002979_pt1 | contig 38339 bp, 36 predicted proteins | sample Palsa_T0_1_FD_201949 | JGI IMG/M metagenome (GOLD analysis project Ga0302324, IMG submission 201949) | Peat permafrost microbial communities from Stordalen Mire near Abisko, Sweden - Palsa_T0_1 | ecosystem: Environmental > Terrestrial > Soil > Palsa > Peat permafrost | place: Sweden: Abisko... | reverse complement strand
CCGGCGCGTCTACCAGTTCCGCCATCCGGGCATGCCAGACCGGGCAGTATATGCGATTGCCGCTCTTGGTAGAATGCCCGCGGTAATGCAGCGTACGGACTTTCACTTCGAACTACCCCAAGATCTCATCGCGCAACGTCCTTCGGCGGAGCGTTCCGCCAGCCGGCTGCTGACGCTCGACGGCCTCAGCGGTGCTTATCAGGATCGGCAGTTCCGCGATCTGCCGAGCCTGCTGGATCCGAAGGATCTGCTGGTTTTCAACGACACGCGCGTGATTCCGGCGCGGGCCTTTGGCGTCAAGAAAAGTGGCGGCCGCGTGGAAATTCTTCTCGAACGCGCCCTCAGTTCGACCATCGCGCTCGCGCACGTTCGCGCCAGCAAGGGATTGAGAGACGGCGCAGTGGTTGAACTGGCCGGTGGACACAGTGCCCGAATGCTCGCTCGGCAGGATGAACTGTTCCGCTTGGAATTTTCAGGCGATGTCCTGGAATTCTTCCAGTCCTATGGGCAGATTCCGCTGCCGCCCTATATCGACCGTACCGCGGAGGATCAAGACCGTGAACGATACCAAACCGTGTATGCGCGCCTCCCGGGCGCAGTGGCGGCGCCGACGGCGGGCTTGCATTTTGATGCGTCCACCTTCGCCGCGCTCGAGGCCAGGCAAGTGCGACACGCCTTCGTCACGCTGCATGTGGGCGCGGGAACCTTTGCGCCGGTGCGGTCCGAGGACATCGACGGACATCAAATGCATGAGGAATATCTCGAGGTGCCCGGGTCCACCTGCCGCGCGATCAACGCTGCGCGCGCCGCCGGCGGCCGCATCATAGCTGTCGGCACCACGGTGGTGAGGAGCCTGGAGACCGCTGCGAATTCGCCTGAATCGCTGCGCGCACGCGAGCTTGCGCCATACCGCGGCAGCACACGCATATTCATCAAACCGGGCCATCGGTTTCGCGCCATCGATGCCATGCTCACCAACTTTCATTTGCCTGAATCGACATTGCTGATGTTGTGCGCGGGCTTCGTCGGCCGCGAAGCACTGCTGGCCGCCTACGCTCACGCCGTGCGGGCGCGCTATCGGTTTTTCAGCTACGGGGATGCGATGTTCCTGACGCCGGCCGCATCCGCGATGGCCGCATCCGCGGCGGCCGCGTCCGCGCGGGAGCGTGCGTGATGCGCTTCGATTTGCTGGCGCAGGATGGCGCAGCGCGGCGCGGGCGCCTGCACTTCGCGCGCGGCACGGTCGAGACTCCCGCGTTCATGCCCGTGGGTACCTACGGTACGGTGAAGGCGATGAGGCCCGAAGACCTCGAGCAAGTCGGCGCCGAGATCATCCTCGGCAATACTTTTCATCTTTATCTGCGGCCAGGACTCGAGGTCATCGAGGCTCATCACGGGCTGCATAATTTCATGCATTGGCAGCGGCCCATCCTCACCGATTCGGGCGGCTTCCAAGTCTGGAGTTTGGCGCAGATGCGCAAAATCACGGAAGAAGGAGCGCATTTTCGTTCGCCGGTGGACGGTGCACAGGTATTTCTCTCGCCCGAGCAGTCCATGCGCATTCAGCGTACGCTCGGCTCGGATGTGGCCATGAGTTTCGATGAATGCACGCCATATCCGGCGACGGAAGCTGAGGCGCGTGCGTCCATGGAACTGTCGATGCGCTGGGCGGCGCGCGGCTTTCGGGAGTACTACACAGACGAGCCTCCGGGAACGTTGTTCGGGATCGTGCAGGGAGGGACCCATATGGGCTTGCGCCTGGGTTCGCTGGCCGCGCTCGAGCGGATCGGATTCGAAGGGCTCGCGGTGGGAGGATTGGCGGTGGGAGAGAGCGCGGCCGAGCGCGAAATGGTGCTCGACCGCCTGCTGCCGCACATGCCGCCGGCGAAGCCTCGCTATCTCATGGGAGTGGGGCGGCCGGAGGACATCATCGAGGCGGTGCGCTACGGCATCGACATGTTCGATTGCGTCATGCCGACGCGGCACGCGCGAAACGCGCATCTGTTCACGCGCGCGGGCGTCGTGAATATCCGCAATGCGGTCCATCACAAGGACTTGGGGCCGATAGAAGAGGGCTGCGCTTGCTACACCTGCACGCATTACAGCCGCAGTTATTTGCGGCATTTGGACAAATGCGGTGAAATCTTAGGCGCGCACCTCAACACCATCCACAATCTGTTCTTTTACCAGCGCTTGATGCGAGAGACTCGCGAGGCGATCGAAGCAGCCCAATTCGAGAGCTACGCGGCGCGCTTCTACGCCGAGAAGGCCGCGACCTAAAGGTTAAGTTTGCGGTCGCCTGCTGTATACTCGCGGGCTTTGTGCATCGGCGTGCGCCGCAAAAATAGAGTGTAACACTATGGATTTCCTCATTAATTCGGCATATGCACAGGCCGCGGGCGCCCCCGCAGCCGGCCCGAACATGCTGACGACTTTCGGTTTTCCACTGTTGTTGCTGGTGGTGTTTTATTTTTTGCTCATCAGGCCGCAGAGCAAGCGCGCCAAGGAGCAGCGCGAGATGCTCTCCAAAATCGCTGCGGGCGATGAGATTACGACCACCGGAGGGATTCTCGGCAAAGTCACCGAGGTGGGTGAGCAGTTTCTCAGCGTGGAAATTGCCTCGGGCGTGACCATCAAGCTGCAAAAGATCCAGGTCGCCCAGGTGCTGCCCAAGGGCACGGTCAAGAACGCATGATCGCGTATCCGCGCTGGAAGATCGCGTTGGTCGCGATCGTCTTGGCCTTGGGAATTTTCCTGGCGCTGCCGAATCTGTTCGGCGAAGAAAATGCACTGCAGCTGGCCGCCGATCGCGCCGCCGTGACCGACAGCGACCGCGCCGCCGTCGAGCAGATTCTCAAGGATAAGACCGTCGTTCCGACCGGCGCATTTTTGGAGCAGGGGCGCCTCACGCTGCGCTTTGCCAGCAAACAGGATCAGTTGAAGGCGCGCGACGTCATCGCCGAAGCGCGGCCCAATCAGTTCACCATCGCCCTGTCGCAAGCGTCGCGCGTTCCCGCCTGGATGCGCAAGATGGGACTGGCGCCCATCAAGCTGGGACTGGACCTTCGCGGCGGCGTATACCTCGTCTACCAGGTCGATGTGCAAGGTGCGGTGAAGCAGCTGCTCGACCGCCACGAGCAGGATTTTCGCGCATCGCTGCGCAACGCTCACGTCGCCTACCAAGACGTCGTCGTGGACTATCCCGAGACCCGAGTGCGCGTGCTGTTCCGCGACGCCGACAGTTTCGCCAAGGGCAAAGCGGCAATCCTCAGCGATAGCCGCAACCTGAATCTGACCGAAATCACGGTCGATGGAGCTCCTGCCCTGCAGCTGCAGCTCACGCCGCAGGAAATCAAGGAACGTGAAACTTACGCGGTTCAACAGAACATCATCATTCTGCGCAATCGCCTCAATAGCCCGGAGCTTGCGGTCTCGGAACCGCAGGTGGCGAGCGAGGGCTTGGACCGGATCGCCATCCAATTGCCGGGGCTGCAGAATTCCGCGGAAGTAAAGAAAATTCTCGGCAAGACCGCGACGCTGGAATTTCGCATGGTCGATGAGAACAATAACCCGCTCGAAGCCGCGGCCACCGGACGCGTGCCCTTGGGCTCGAAGTTGTTCTATACGCGAGATAAGCAGCCGGTGCTGCTGAAGCGCGACGTGGTGGTGACCGGCGATCAATTGACCGATGCCACATTCCAGCCGAACACCCAGGACGGGCCCGCGGTGTCGGTGGGACTGGATTCGCGCGGCGCCGCAAAAATGCTCAAGAACACGCAGGAGAATCTCGGACACTCCATGGCGGTGGTGTTCATCGACCGCTCCCGCGAAAAGAACGCGCAGGGCGTAGACATCGATCGCACCACGGAAGAGGTCATCAATCGCGCCACGATTCGCGGCGTATTCAGCAATAATTTTCAGATTACAGGCATCAATCCCATCGAAGGCCGTGAACTGGCGCTGCTGCTGCGCGCCGGCGGCCTGGCCGCGCCGCTGACCCCGATCGAGGAGCGCGCCATCGGCCCGAGCTTGGGCCAGGACAACATCGACAAGGGCAGAAACGCCATGGTATTCGGCATGTTGGCCGCGTTCATATTCATGGCGATCTACTACAAAGTCTTCGGACTGATCGCCGATGTCGCTCTGGCGGCCAACGTCGTACTGCTCACGGCCATCTTGTCGCTGGCGGGCGTGGCGCTGACATTGCCGGGCATTGCGGCGGTCGTGTTGACGGTCGGCATGGCGGTGGACGCGAACATTTTGATCTATGAGCGCATTCGCGAGGAGCTGCGCAACGGCGTGACGCCGCGCGCGGCCATTGCCGCGGGATTCGAGCGTGCGCTATCCGCGATCACGGACTCGAATATTACGGCGGCGATTGCCGGCTTGGTGCTCTGGTCGTTTGGATCGGGCCCGATCCGCGGATTCGCCTACGTGCTGGTGTTCGGCATCGCCACGTCGGTGTTCACCTCAGTGATGGGCAGTCACGCGTTGGTGCAGGTCATCTACGGCGGCAAGCGCAAGCTCGACCGATTGTCGATCTAGGAGACAGGCTCCTAAAGGAACGCCCATGGAATTTTTTCACAAGGTAACGCGCTTCCCGTTCATGAACACCCGCAAGGTGTGGTACGGGCTGTCCGCGGTGTTGATCATCGCCTCTCTCGGACTGGTCGCTGTCCGCGGCCTGAATCTTGGCGTGGATTTTACCGGCGGCGTGGTGGTCGAGACGAATTTTTCGCAGGCGCCGAACATCGATCAGCTGCGAGATGCCTTGGCGAAGGCCGGCGTTGCGGCCGCGCAGGTGCAGGCCTTTGGCAGCTCGCGCGATATCCTGGTGCGCCTGCCGCCGGATCCGAACGCGAAGGGCGATCAGATCGGCGCGCACATTCTGGAAATCTTTTCGAAGATCGACAGCGGCGTGAAGCTGCAGAGAACGGAGTCCGTCGGTGCCCAGGTGGGGCAGGAGCTGTTCGTCAAGGGCGGATTGGCGATGTTCGCCACGCTGGTCCTCATCTTGATTTATGTATTGTTCCGCTTCACTCCCAAGCTCGCGCTCGGGGCGATTCTCGCCGTGTTGCACGACCCCATTTGCGTGATCGGCTTTTTTGCCGTCAGCCAGATGACCTTCGATTTGACGGCGATATCGGCCATTCTGGCGGTGATCGGCTACTCTCTGAACGACACCGTGATCGTGTTCGACCGCATCCGCGAGCGAGCTCGCACGGCCCGCAAACTCAGCATAGCGCAGGTCATCGACGAGTCCATCAATCAAACGCTGTCCAGAACCATCATGACCAAGCTGGTCACGTTGCTGGTCGTCGTTGCGCTGTTGATATTCGGCGGCGAGACCTTACGCGGGTTTTCCGCGGCGCTGGTGATCGGCATCATCGCCGGCACCTATTCGTCGATCTATATTTCCGCCGCGCTGGCGCTCGACTTCGGACTGCGTACGGATGACTTGCTGGAGCGCAAAATCACCAAGCCCGAAGAGATCGACGGATTGCCGTAACGTCAATGAGGCGCAGCGCCGGGTAATTTGATGCAATTGCTCTCGGATCCGCAGGCGTGGGCTTCGTTCTTGATCCTTGCCGTGCTCGAGATCGTCCTCGGCATCGATAACATCATTTTCCTCGCCATTCTGGTCGAGCGCCTGCCGAAAGCTCAGCGGCGCAGCGCGCGCATCTTAGGATTGGGTTTCGCGATGCTGACGCGCATCGCGCTGCTGTTTTCCGTCGTCTGGCTGGCGACCTTGAGAGAGCCGCTGTTCGAAGTTTTTGGAACGCCCGTGTCGGGCCGCGACCTCATTCTGTTTGGCGGCGGTCTTTTCCTTCTGGTGAAGAGCGTCGCGGAAATCAGCGCGATGCTGCGCGGAAAAGTGCGCGGCCGCAAACAAGGATTGATGAACCGCTTTTGGCTGATCATCCTGCAAATCGGCGTCATCGATATCCTGTTCTCGCTCGACTCCGTTTTTACCGCCATCGGGCTCGCGCGGCAAATTGAAGTCATGGTGGCCGCCATCGTGGTTTCGGTGCTGGTCATGATGGCGGTCTCCTCGTTGGTGAGCGCGTTCATCGACCGCTATCCGAGCATCAAGGTGTTGGCGTTGGGATTTCTGGCGCTGGTCGGAGCCGCCCTCATCGCACAATCCTTGGATCTGGATTTACCCACGGGCTATCTGTACTTTGCCATGGCGTTTTCGGCTGCCGTCGAGTGGATAAACATAAGATTGCGGCGGCGCAAACCGCATTGAGCGGCCGGTATCGGCGGCACGCCGGAAGGGCGGCGGGGCCGCTGCGTTGCGTAAATTGTGGTAGCGCGGCGGGAAAGCCGCTAGAGTCGGCGCACTGAAGCCACAGTCGGTGCACCATGAATTTAAAAGGGATGCTTGCCACCAAGCCCGTGACTGCCTATCAAAAGGAAGCTTCCACGGAGGGTCTGAAACGGGCGCTTGGGATTCCTTCACTGGTCGCCTTCGGCATCGGGGGCATCATCGGTACCGGGATTTTCGTGCTGACGGGGCTGGCCGCGGCACAGCACGCCGGGCCGGCCATCGTCATTTCCTTCGTCGTGGCAGGCTTCGGCTGCATGTTCGCCGGTCTTTGTTATTCCGAATTCGCAGCCATGGTGCCCGTCTCCGGCAGCGCCTATGCCTACAGTTACGCCACCCTGGGCGAGTTCATCGCCTGGTTCGTCGGTTGGAATCTGATCCTCGAATACATGATGGCTTGTTCCGTGGTATCGGTCGGATGGAGCCGTTACTTCGTGAAACTGCTCGACCACTATGGCATCAACTTTCTTCCGGCTTCCCTGACCAGCGCTCCTTTCGATGCTTCGGATGTGGGTTTCAGCATCGTCACGACCGGGGCGATCATCAATCTGCCGGCGATCCTCATCGTCGGCGCGGCGACCGCGCTTTGCTACAAGGGCATCAAAGAATCGGCAGTGGTGAATACCATCATCGTCGCCATCAAGGTCGGCATCGTCGTGGCCGTCATCGCCTTCGGCGCCAAGTACGTCAACACCCAGAACTGGGTGCCCTACATTCCAAAGAACACCGGTACGTTCGGGGAGTTTGGCTGGAGCGGTATATTCCAAGCCTCGGCCATCATTTTCTTCGCCTACATCGGCTTTGACGGTGTATCGACTGTCGCTCAGGAAGCCAAGGACCCGCAGCGCGGCATGCCGATCGGCATGCTGGGCAGCCTGGCCATTTGCACCGTGCTGTACATCCTCATGTCGAGCGTCATGACCGGATTGATACCATTCAAGCAGCTGAATGACGCGGCACCGGTGGTGGTCGCGCTCGAAGCGCATCCGCAACTCATGTGGCTGACGAGTTGGGTCATTTGGGGGGCATTGTTTGGACTAACCTCGGTGATCATCACCATGATCATCCCCCAGGCCCGCATCTGGCTGACCATGTCGCATGATGGGCTGTTGCCCAAGTTCTTCGGCGCCGTGCATCCAAAATTCCGTACACCGCATGTGGCGACGCTCATCACTGGAGTCGCGGCGGCAACCTTTGGCGGTCTGCTGCCCATCAATATTCTCGGCGAATTGGTCTCGATCGGCACATTGATCGCCTTTATCGTGGTTTGCATCGGCGTGCTGGTACTGCGCTATACGAGACCCGAGTTGAAGCGTCCCTTTCGCATCAAAGGAATTTGGGCCGTATCGCTGTTGGGCGTGGGATTCTGTGCGGCCATGGCGCTATCGCTGCCCAATGCGACCTGGAAACGCTTGTTGATCTGGAGCGTTATCGGGATTCTGATTTACTGGTTGTATGGATACAAAAACAGCCGATTGCGCCTGCCGGGAGCTGAGCACGGCGAACTCGGCACCATGCCTGCACCGGAGACTCGCAGCGCGGGCTAGTTGAGCATTGCGGCTTAGCGGCGCACCGCGGCTCAGCTGCGCAGCGCCGCCGGCGTCAGGGGCCCGATGGCATCGAGGAGCGCCTGGTAGACCTTCGGGTTGCCGGCCACCACATTGGGGCCCAAGCCGTATTCGGCGCCCGACGGCGTGCCGACCCGGCCGCCCGCTTCCTGGATGAGCAGGGTTCCGGCCGCGGTATCCCAGGGGCTCAAGCCAAATTCCCAATAACCGTCGATGCGGCCGGCAGCCACGTAAGCCAGGTCCAGCGATGCGGCGCCTGGACGCCGCACACCGGCGGCGGTAGACATGATCACTTTGAGCATGGCCAGATAGTCATCGACGTTCGAGCCCGCGCGAAACGGGAACCCCGTGCCTATCAAAGATCCCTCCAGCGTTCGCTGTGCGCTCACGCGGATCTTCTTGCCCTCGAGCTGCGCGCCGTCGCCGCGCGAGGCGGTGAAGAACTCTTGGCGCATGGGATCGTAGACGACCGCGTGCTGCAGCCGGCCCCGGTGCTCGAGCGCAATCGAGACGGCGAAGGTTGGAAAGCCGTGCAGGAAGTTGGTGGTGCCATCGAGCGGATCGATGATCCAAACAAATTCATCCTCGCCGCTGCGGCCTGATTCCTCCGCCAGTATTGCGTGCTGCGGGTGGCTGCGCCGAATCGTCGCGATGATGTCGGCTTCGGCCTTGCGGTCGATGTCCGTGACGAAGTCATTTCGGCCCTTGGTATCGATTTTCAGCGAATCGAGGCGCGAGAGGCTCTTAACGATTAAATCGCCGGCACGCCGCGCGGCGCGCATCGCGATATTGAGCAGGGGTTGCATACAGGGGCGCTAGAATAACAGAGCTTGACTACCCTCGTTCGCATCGTCCTCATCGATCCAAGCCACCCGGGCAATGTCGGGTCGGTTGCGCGCGCCATGAAAAACATGGCGCTGTCGGATCTGGTGCTGGTGCGGCCGCGCTCCTTTCCACATGCGGAAGCCAATGCACTGGCGGCGGGTGCGGATGACATTCTTGCGGGCGCGCGCGTCGTCGCGAGCGTTGCGGAAGCCATCAGCGACTGCGGCTTCATCGCGGGAACGACGTCGCGGCCGCGATCCTATTACTGGGAATTCACCACGCCGCGCGACATCGCCGCCCGCATCGTTGCGTTGCCGGCGGAAAATCGCGCCGCGTTGCTGTTTGGTTCGGAACGCTACGGACTGGCGACTGAAGACTTGAATCACTGCAATGTGCTGGTGCGAATTCCCGCCAATCCGGAATATTGCTCGTTGAACCTCGCAATGTCGGTGCAGCTCGCGGCGTACGAAATCTTCCTGGCGCGCGAGCAGCCCCAGTCGCACACCCAACTGGAGATGGCTCTGGCGCCATCGGGCGATATCGAGCACTTTTATGCGCACCTGCACCAGGTCCTCAACGAGATCGATTTTGACGACCGCACCGGGCATCTCATGGAGCGTCTGCGCCGGCTATTCAATCGCGCGCAGCTCGACCGCAACGAGCTGAACATTCTGCGGGGCATCTTGAGCGCGGTGCAGGGGCGGCGCGGGCAATCCACACAGCGCTCGCGCAAATGAGCAGATCCGTGTACGCACCTGAAAATCCGCAACGGCCGGTGTACCTGGACCATGCGGCGACCACCCCGGTGGATCCGTGCGTGGCAGCGCGCATGGCCGAGGTACTGAATTCGCACAGCGAATTCGGCAATCCTGCTTCGTCGAGTCACGATTACGGCGACGCGGCGAATGCCCTCGTCGAGACCGCACGCCGGCAAGTCGCCGACAGCGTGGGAGCATCGCCTGACGAGGTGGTATGGACCTCGGGCGCCACCGAGGCCAACAACCTTGCGATATTCGGCGTCGCGCAGTACTACCGCGACAGCGGCCGCCACATCATCACGGCTCGAACCGAGCACAAGGCAGTGCTTGATCCCTGCCGCGAGCTCGAGCGGCGCGGTTGGCGGGTGACCTATCTGGTGCCCGACGGCGAAGGCTTGCTGGATCCCGATGAACTCGCCGCTGCGCTGCGGCCCGATACCGTGTTGGTTTCCATCATGCACGTCAACAACGAGATCGGAGTCGTTCAAGACATTGGCGCCATCGGCGCGATCTGCGCCCGGCACGGCGGAGTGCGGCTGCATGTCGATGCGGCACAGAGCGTCGGCAAGCGCGCCATCGATTTTACCGGCCTCGGCGTCGATCTGATGTCGCTGTCGGCGCACAAAGCCTATGGCCCAAAAGGTGCCGGTGCCCTGCTCGTATCGAAGCGCGGGACCGGCCGGCAAGACGGCCGTGTGCAGCTCACGCCCTTGCAGTACGGCGGCGGCCAGGAACGCGGGTTAAGGGCGGGCACACTGGCGACCCACCAGGTGGTGGGAATGGGCCTGGCGTTCGCATTGGCATTGGAGACGGCGGAGTCGGAAATTGCGCGCATCGCACGATTGCAGGAACGATTATGGCAGGGGCTCTCGTCCATGGGCGGGGTGCTGCGCAACGGCAGCACACGCCATGGCGTGCCGCACGTACTCAATGTGTCAATCGAAGGCGTGGAGGGAGAAAGCTTGCTGGCCGCGGTGAGCCCGCAGCTCGCCGTATCGACCGGATCGGCCTGCACGTCGGCGCTGAGTGAGCCGTCCTATGTCCTGCGCTCCTTGGGCCGCAGCGAGCGTTTGAGCGAAAGCAGCCTGCGCTTCGGGCTGGGCCGTGGAACTTCCGAGCGCGACATCGATCAGGCGGTGGCGATCCTGGGGTACCAGGTGAGCCGTCTGCGGCAGGTGGCCGGCGCGTGAAATACAACGAGTTGACGCGCCGCTACTTTGGGGCGCCGTCGACGGCCGGCATCTTGTCCGGCCCCGGCGTTATGCGCGGCGCGGCAGGAAATCGCGAGCGCGGCACCTGGGTGCAATTCGACGTGCAGGTCGTATCGGGCACCCTGACTGCGGCGCGATTTCTGGCGTTTGCCTGCCCGCACACGATCGCCGTGGCGGCCTTCGTCGCGGAGCAGGCGATCGGAGCAACAGCGACTGCTCGGCTGCCCCAGGATGTTCGGGCCCTGGTTGAGCGTTTTGCCGTACCCGAGGAGAAGCTAGGGCGGATCCTGATCATCGAGGATGCTTGGGCGGCGGCACTCACCAGCCATTGACTCCTTGACTTAAGGAGCCATATCGAAGGGTGGCGACCCCACCTGAGGCGGGTGGCCGGGTGAACGAGACTTCATAAAAAACGCGCGATGGTTCCGTGCGGGCGTGCGACCGGCGTGTTATTTATGTGTGGTATGGGCTGAATTGTTGCGAGGACAGCGCGCTATGGCGATAACTTTGACCGAATCGGCTGCGGATCGGGTCCGGACCCACTTGGCGCAGCGCGGAATCGGCGTCGGCTTGCGGGTTGGCATCAAAAAGACTGGCTGTTCGGGATTCGCCTACGTGGTGAATTATGCCGACCAAATCAATCCAGGAGATGCAGTTTTCGAGGCGCGGGGCGTGAAAGTCGTGGTAGATCCCTTGAGCCTGCCGCTGATTGACGGCACCCTGGTGGACTTCGTCAAGCAGGGCTTGAACGAGGCTTTCAAGTTCCAAAACCCTAAAGCCAAGGGCGAGTGCGGTTGCGGCGAGAGCTTCAACGTCTGAGAGCCGCTGTGCGGGACCCGCAGGTCCCGCCGATAATGAGTGGTTTTTCCAAGCAATACAGGCACTTCGGTAATCATCTGGATTGCTTGAGCGAGCCCGCTCCAGTACACTTCGCGGTCTTTGTCAGCTCCCAGCGGAGCGCAATTCCACCGATCCAGCGAGGTTGTCATGCCCATCGAGCGTACCCTGTCCATCGTCAAGCCAGACGGCGTCGGCCGTAACTTGATCGGCGAGGTCTATCGTCGTTTCGAGTCTGCCGGCTTGCGGCTCGTCGCGGCGCGCATGATGCAATTGTCGACATCGGAGGCGGAGGGCTTCTACGCGGTGCACCGCGAGCGGCCGTTCTTCAAGGACCTGGTGCGCTTCATGACGTCGGGTCCGGTGATCGTTCAAGTTCTGGAAGGCGAGGGCGCCATCGCGAAAAATCGCGAGGTGATGGGCGCCACGGATCCGAAGAAAGCGGCCAAGGGTACGATACGCGCGGATCTTGCCACGAGCATCGATGAGAACATCGTGCACGGTTCGGATGCAGCCGATACCGCGGCACGCGAGATCGCATACTTTTTTCGCGAAATTGAGCTCTGCCCGCGTACGCGCTAGCGTATCGGTGCATGAAGGAGGGGACAAGGTGGCGGGCGAACGCGTGAATCTATTGGGGCTGCCGCGTGCGCAGCTCGAGGCGTTCGTGGCGGAGCGGCTGGGCGCCAAGCCGTTTCGCGCCCGCCAGCTGATGAAATGGATTTATCGGCGCGGCGCCGCGGATTTTTCCGCCATGAGCGACCTGGCTCAGGATTTTCGCGCGCAGCTGCACGAGGTGGCCGAGATCGCCGTTCCGCAAATTGTGACCGAGCAAGTATCGAGCGACGGCACGCGCAAGTGGATGCTGCGCATGGATGCGGTGCAGGGAATCGAAACCGTTTATATCCCCGAGCCCGATCGCGGCACGTTGTGCATCTCGAGCCAGGTGGGCTGCGCGATGGATTGCACCTTTTGTGCGACCGCCCAGCAGGGGTTCAACCGTAACTTGAGCGCCGCGGAAATCGTGGGTCAAGTATGGCTGGCGCAACGCGAGCTGGCAGGGCCACGCCAGGCCGAATCCCCGCGCCAGGCAGAATCGCTCGAGGGCCGCCGCGCACCCGCCCGCCGCATTACCAACATCGTGTTCATGGGCATGGGCGAGCCGCTTGCCAATTATCGCAATGTGCTGCCCGCCATGCGCATATTCCTCGACGATCTAGGCTATGACTTGTCGCGCCGCCGGGTGACCTTGAGCACCTCCGGGCTGGTCCCGCAGATCTACAAGTTGGCCGAAGAGTGCAATGTCGCGCTCGCCGTTTCCCTGCACGCGCCGAATGATGAATTGCGCGACGAACTCGTGCCCATCAACCGAATACATCCGATCGCCGAATTGTTGACGGCTTGCTGGCATTATTTGGATCAGCAAAACGGCCGCAGCATCACGTTCGAGTACGTCATGTTGGACGGAGTGAACGACAAGCCCGAGCACGCGCGGCAGCTGGCTCGCTTGATGCGCGGCCGCGCGGCAAAGATCAATCTGATTCCGTTCAACGTGTTTCCCGGCACCCGCTACCGGCGTTCGCCGGCCGCGGCCATTTTGAAGTTTCGCGACATCCTGAACGATCACGGCGTCCGCGCCACGACGCGCAGAACGCGCGGCGATGATATCGACGCGGCGTGCGGGCAATTGGCGGGGAAGGTAACGGATCGCACCTTGGTGCGGCTCGGCACCAAGCTCATTGCCGGGTCGCGCACCACGGCGGAGATTCAATGAAGCTGATTGCGGAGCAACGAGGTGCGAGTTGGGCATTGACGCTGATCTGCGCAGTCATTCTCACGGCATGCAGCCATAACCCTCCCGCCTACGTTCAGCCGGTTCACACGTACAAGAAGCAGCCCGCTCAGGCCGCGATCGCCAATATGCAGCTGGCCATCGAGTACTTGAAACTCGGCAAGCTGGCGACCTCGCGCGACTGCATCGAACGGGCGCTCACCGAAGACCCCAACAACCCCGAAGTGCAGATGACCGCCGGGCTGGTGTACGAACGCGTCAACGAGATGGCCAAGGCCGAACATGCCTACGAGACGGCGACTCGCTTGGCCAAGCAGGATCCGAACATACAAAATTCCTTTGCAGGATTTCTGTGCCGCACGGGCAAGACCCCGGCCGGCGAGAAATTGTTTCTGCAGGTCGCCGCAAGTCCTCTGTATTCGACGCCCGAAGTGGCGTGGGTCAATGCCGGAGTGTGTGCTCGAGGCTCAGGCGATATCGTCGATGCCGAGAAATATTTCAACCGGGCGCTGGCTATTCGTCCGAACATGCCCGAGGGCTTGCTGCAATTGGGTAATGTCGCGTTCGATAGAGGCGATGCCGCCGCGGCGCTCGACATCGTGCAGCGGTATCTGGCGCTGAACAAGCCCACTCCCGAGATTCTGTGGCTTGGATTTCGCGCGCAGCGCAAGCTCGGCGATCCAGTCGCCGCGGCCGTGTTCGCACGCCGCGTGCAGACCGAATTCCCCGATTCAGAGCAGGCGCAAAACATGCGCAACGGCGTGGATCGATGAGCGCACCCGCGACCCCGCCCGGCCCGCGGCTCAAAGCCGAGCGTGAACATCGAGGATTGAGCGCCCAAAAGGCGGCTGACGAGCTGCACCTCGATCGCTGGGTCATCGATGCTCTGGAGTCGGGCGACTATCAACGCATTGGCCCGACGGTTTACGCCAAAGGCCATTTGAAGAAATATGCCGCCCTGTTGGGGCTGCCGACCGCGGAAATTATTGCCGGCTATGAATCACGGGCACAAAGTCCGCCCGAGGTAGCCGCCGCGGGTCCGAGCATGCTGCTTGCCACGCGTGATGACGGGCCCGCCATGGGTAATCTATCCCCGGTGCAGATCGCGCTCGGCGCGGTGGCGCTGGCATTGATTCTCGGTGTTCTGTGGTGGCGGCCATGGCATCAGCGCGGAGCCGCGGCAAGTTCGGTGACGACAATGGCGGCAGTTGCCCCGGCGGCGGCTTCGGCAGCGGCGAGTCCGGCGGAGGGCAGCGAGTCCGCCACGAGCGCAGCGGTGGCGCCGACGGCAGGTGCCGGCGATACGGCAACGACTTCCGCGGCGCAATCCTCAGAGCCGGATACGAGCGCCGTGCCGGGCGCGGGGCACGCTCGATTGCGCCTGAGCTTTTCGGCGGACTCCTGGGTGGACGTGCATGATGCGTCCGGAAAGCGCACTTTCGCCGGCAACGGACTTGCCAACAGCGTGAAGACCATTGCGGGCACGGCACCCATGCGCGTGTACTTGGGGTTCGGCAGCGGCGTACAACTCGAAATCAACGACCGCGTGGTCGCGATAGGGCCGCAATTTTTCGCGGGCGATGTTGCTCGCTTCGAGGCCGGCGCGGACGGAGTTCTGCGCCGCGATTCGCGTGCTGACCCAGCGCGAGGCGATTCATCGCATGGCGCGCCGCCGCGCAGCGCCCGACCTCCCGGCTGATCGGAGAGGCGCTTGAGCAAGATCATTGAGCCCCTGCGCGGTGTGCACGACGTATTGCCCGCGCAAATCGCAGCCTGGCAGCATTTGGAACGCATCACGCGCGAGGTGTTTGCGAGCTACGGGTACGAGGAGTTCCGGGTCCCCGTGATCGAGCAGACTCAATTGTTCAAGCGCTCGCTCGGCGATTTTACGGATATCGTCGAAAAGGAGATGTTCAGCTTCGTCGACCAGGGCGAAGATCACATCACGTTGCGTCCCGAAGCGACCGCGGGAATCGTGCGGGCGGTGATTTCCAACGGCCTGTTGCGCGAAAGCCGGCTGCGCGTGTGGTGCATGGGCCCGATGTTTCGGCGCGAGCGGCCGCAGGCGGGGCGCTATCGCCAGTTTCATCAAATCGATGCGGAGGCCTTCGGCTTCGAAGGACCCGATGTCGATGCGGAAATGATCCTTTTATCCGCTCGCTTGCTGACGCGCCTGGGGCTGCGCGGCGTGAAGCTCTTGGTGAACTCGTTGGGCACGCCTGCCTCGCGTGCTGCCTATCGTGAAAAGCTCACTGATTACTTCAGCGCACACGAGGCATCGCTCGATCAGGACAGCAAGCGCCGATTGGCCGGCAATCCGCTGCGGATTCTCGACAGCAAAAATCCCGACGTTCAGCGCATCGTGGCCGGTGCACCGCTGCTGCTCGATTCGCTCGATCCGGAGTCCCGCGTGCATTTCGAGTCCCTATGCGCTCAGCTGCGAAGCGCCGGCATCGAGTATCATGTCGAGCCGCATCTGGTGCGCGGACTCGACTACTACACCCGCACGGTCTTTGAGTGGACCACCGATGCGCTCGGTGCGCAGAGCACGGTGTGCGCGGGCGGGCGCTACGACGGCTTGGTGAGCCAGCTGGGGGGCGCAGACACGCCTGGCATTGGCTGGGCCATGGGCCAGGAGCGCATCGTCATGCTCCTTCAGAAGCAGGAAATGAGCCCGCAGCGGCAGCGGCCGCAGATTTATTTGGTGCTGGTTGGGGAACATACGGAGCTGCAGGGTTTCAGATTGGCGGAGCGATTGCGCGATGCGTGGCCGGGTCTTGCCCTGCAGATCAACCTCGGCGGCGGCAGCTTCAAGACGCAATTCAAGCGCGCGGACAAGAGCGGGGCGGATTATGCGCTCGTTTTGGGGGATGACGAGGTGAGCCGTGGAATGGTGGCCGTCAAAGCGCTGCGCCAAGAGTTGGCGCAGGAGGAATGCCCCTTGGATCGAATCGGTGAACGCATAGGCATCTTATTGGGTCTGAAGGGTTAGGAGAGCGAAGCAGCCATGGCAGAAGAGTATTTGACCGATGACGAACAACTAGAGGCCGTCAAGCGCGCCTTTACCGAATACGCCCCCTGGATCATCGGCGGCATCGTGCTCGGTGTGGGTCTTTGGTATGGGTATGGATATTACCATTCGCATCAGAACGAGCGCGACTTGAAGGCTGCCGCGCAGTTCAATGCAATGGCCGGCGCCCTCCAGGTCAATGATCCGAAGAAGTCCCGACAAATCGCCGACGGGCTCATCAAGGACTTTCCGGACTCTCCGTACGCCGATCAGGCGCAGCTGACGATCGCGCGCATCGACGTAGACAACGGCCAGGATGCCGATGCCGTGGCGCCATTGACCCAGGTCATGAACGGCTCGAAAGACTCGGAACTGAAGCAGATCGCGCGCCTGCGGCTGGCGCGGGTTCTGATTGATCAGGGCAAGCCTGACGAGGCGATCAAGCTGCTCGCGGAGGGCACACCCGGGAGCTTTGCGGGCCGTTATCATGAAGTCCACGGCGACGCGCTTTACGCCAAAAAGGACATTCCGGCTGCCGTCGCCGAATATACCGCGGCGCTGGCGGCCGGCGACAACGGCGCCAATAGTGCGCTTTTGGAACTGAAGATTGCCGATCTCGCCTCCAACGAAAAAAAGGCTAAACCCTGATGCGCCTATTGCTGCCCGTCGGCCTCGCGGCACTGCTGATCATCGCAGGCTGCAGTAAAGACAAAGATGTAGAACCGCCGGCGACACTGGTCGATTTCCCGGCAACTCTCCCGGTGAGCAAGCTGTGGAGCGATGGCGTCGGCGGCGGCAAGAAGCAAACCGTGCTTCGCCTGGGGTTGGGGCCGGCGCTCGACAACGGGCTGGTGTTCGCGGCCAATCACAAGGGCGAGTTGCTGGCGGTGGCGCTCGATAGCGGCCGGCACGTCTGGGTCAAGAAACTGAAATTGCCATTGTCCGCGGGGCCGGCGGCACGCCTCGGAATGGTGGTCGTCGGCAGCAGCAAGGGCGACATCGTGACCCTCGACGGCGCGACGGGCCGCGAGCTGTGGCGCGCGAAAGTGAATTCCGAACTCTTGTCCGCTCCGGCCATCAGCGAGAATGTGGTGGTATTGCGTTCGGTTGATGGGCGATTGCACGGGCTCGATGCGCACAACGGCAAGGTATTGTGGTCCGTGGAGCAACAGGTACCACGCTTGAGCCTGCGCGGTACTGCCATCCCCATCATCGCCAAGGAAGTGGCCATCAGCGGCTTTGACAACGGCAAGGTGATGGCGGTCTCGCTCAACACCGGCGATACGCTCTGGGATACTGTTTTGGCCTCACCCCACGGACGCACGGAGCTGGATCGGCTGGTCGATATCGATTCGGCGATTCGCGTGGTCGGCGACAACGTCTTTGCTGCCGGGTACCAAGGTCGCACGGCGATGCTGGCACTCGATTCGGGGCAGTTGTGGTGGTCGCACGATATGTCGAGCTATCGAGGCTTGGCGGTCGATGATGACAACTTGTATGTCACCCAATCCGACGGCATCGTGGTTGCGATGCGTCAGCGCGACGGTTCCGAAGTATGGCGCAATGACAAACTCAAGCGCCGCGGCTTGAGCTCCCCTGTGGTGATCGGTGCGGCTATCGCTGTCGCGGATTACCAAGGCTATGTACATTGGTTGGACAAAGACACCGGTAAACTGGTGGCCAGGATGCGAACATCCAAGCAGCGCGTGTCCAACCCGCCGGTGGGCGCGGACAACATTGTAGTTGTCCTGACCGATGGCGGGACCCTGGCAGCGTTCCGAGCCACTCCCCGTGCGGTGCCAGCCGTGCCGCCCGCATCGCCAGCCATCGAGACGGCGCCGCCGGCTACGCAGCCCGTTGAGACTGCACCGCCCGCCGCGCAGCCCGTTGAGACGGCACCGCCGCCTGCCGCGGCGCCCGCCACGGTGACTCCGCCGCCCGCTCAGCCTTCGCCTCCGCCTTAAGCCAAGGCCGCAGGCAATGTTGCCGGTTATTGCGCTGATCGGTCGACCGAATGTCGGCAAATCGACGCTGTTCAACGCCATGACGGGAACCCGGGATGCTTTGGTCGCGGATCTTCCGGGACTGACGCGTGATCGGCAGTACGGATTTGCGCGGCGTACCGAAGTTCCCTGCATCGTGGTAGATACCGGCGGCCTGGTCGAGAACGCCGATGTGATCGAGAGTTTGATGATTGCCCAGACGGAACGGGCCATCAGCGAAGCGGATCGGCTGATCGTACTGGTGGACGGCCGCGCGGGTGTTACCCCGCGGGATCAATTTGTCGCACAACTGGCGCGCCGCAGCGGCAAGCCAATATTCTTGGCGGTGAATAAGACCGAGGGCTTCGACCAGGATATCGCGGTGGCGGATTTTCACCAATTGGGATTGGGCGAGCCGCTGCCGATTTCGGCGGCCCACGATCAAGGTGTGATCTCGCTGCTCGAAACAGCCCTGGCGGGGCTAAGCGCCGATCCGCATGACGGTCCTGAAATCCATGGCATCAAGATTGCTGTGATTGGCCGTCCGAACGTAGGCAAGAGCACCCTGATCAACCGCCTGCTCGGCGAGAACCGAATGGTGGCCTTCGATCAGCCCGGCACTACGCGCGACGCTGTCCTGGTGCCGTTCGAACGCGACGGCGAACGCTACACGCTGATCGATACGGCAGGCGTGCGGCGCCGGTCGCGCGTCGAAGAAGCCGTCGAAAAATTCAGCGTCATCAAAACTCTGCAGGCGATCGAAACCGCGCATGTCGTGGTCGTCGTGATGGATGCACACGATACCGTGGCCGAGCAAGATGCGAGCCTCTTGGGTACGGTGATCGAGCAGGGCAGAGCATTGGTCCTGGCCGTCAACAAGTGGGACAACATTCCCATGGAGCAGCGAGACCTGATTCGCCAGCAGATCGAACAGCGAATGACATTTGCGGACTTCGCGCCCCTGCATTTCATTTCGGCGCGCCATGGAAGCGGCGTCGGCGAACTGTTCGAATCGGTGCGCCAGGTCTACGCCGCCGCGACGCGCGACATGAGTACGCCAGAACTGACGCGTGTGCTGGAGGCAGCCATCGAAAGTCATCAACCGCCCTTGGTCAGCGGAAGGCGCATCAAATTGCGCTATGCGCACCAGGGTGGCCGCAATCCACCCGTGGTGGTCATTCATGGCAACCAGACCGATCATGTACCAGATGCCTATCGGCGCTACTTGGTCAACGTCTATCGCAAGGCGTTCGACTTGATGGGCACGCCGGTTCGCGTCGCTTTTCGCGGCGATGAAAATCCCTACGCCGGAAAACGCAATCCATTGACGCCCCGGCAAGTGCGAAAGCGAAAACGGTTGATCCAGCGCAATAAGAGGTGAGAATCTCTTGTTAGAATAGGCTCAAATGGGGAGCCGGCGGTGGGAAGGGTAGGCGCTTGCGGCAAGTCACTCAGTTAAAATCCTTCCGAATCGCCGCTGCTGCCGCGCTGTTGGTCGGCCTGTATGCGATGGGCGGATTTTGGCTGGCACCGAAGCTTTTGCGCAGCGCGCTGCTGGAAGATATCCCCAAGACCCTGGGGTTGAAACCCGACATTGGCGAGATTCGCATCAATCCATTCCTCCTTCGGATGGAGATGAAGAATTTTTCGCTGATCGATCCCAGCGGCGAAAAATTGATTGGATTCGACCGGTTCCTGATCGAATTCGAGTTGTCCTCCCTTTGGCATCGCGCCTTTTCATTTAACAACATCGACATCGGCGCGCCTTTCGTCAATGCCATCGTATTCAGCGATGGTCGATTGAATCTGCAGCAGTTGAGCCCGAAATCAACGACGCCGAAGCCTGAATTGAAAAGCGACGAACCTCTGCCGGCGCTGCGAATTCATTCATTCAAGGTGAGCCAGGGACTGGTCACCTACGACGACCGCAGCCGGCCGACCCGCTTTGCAGCGCGGCTGGAACCGATCAATTTTGAGTTGCAGGATTTCAGCACCGGGATCGATGGCGGCCGCTTTACGTTCAGCGGTTCATCGAAGCTCGGCGAGCGCATCGAGTGGCACGGGCACGTGTCGGTGCAGCCGATTGAGTCGGATGGGGAGTTTCAAATCGACGGCCTGCAGGCGCACACGATTTGGGAGTATCTGGAAGATCAAGTCAGCTTCCTGGTCAACTCCGGCAAGATCGATTTGCAGGCCACCTATCGATTTTCCTTGAAAGACGACGTGGATTTGAAATTGGATGTCTCGAACCTCAAGTTGACCGATCTTGCCGTAAGGCCGAAGGCGGCGGACCTCGATTGGGTGACCGTGCCCGAGTTGACCCTGAGCGGCGCCGGCCTCGATCTGTCGAAGCGCTACGCACATGCCGATTCACTATCCTTGAGCGGCGTGAAGCTCGTGACGTGGCTCGAACCGGACGGATCCTTCAACTTACTCAAGCTTGCCGCCATGCCCGCTGCGGCAACACCGGCGACGAACACCACGCACCCCCCTGCCGCGCCAGCGATCGTCTCGTCCGCCGCTTCTGCCGTATCCGCGCCCGATTGGCGCTTCGAACTGCGCGAATTCGCCTTGAGCGACGCCAGCATTGCGGCCGAGGATCGCAGTACCCGGCCGGCGGCGAAGCTGATTCTGGCGCCCTTGTCGCTGAAGATCGGCGGCGCCAGCTTGGATCTGACCAAGCCGATAACCTTGGCGCTCGACACCATGATCAATCAAAGCGGTTCCTTGAACGCGAGCGGCAATATGACGCCCCAGCCTCTGGCTGCCGATCTGGGAGTGAAGCTTGGCAATATCGAATTGGCCGCAATCCAACCCTACATTGCGCAGTTCACCTCGATGACACTGGTGACGGGAGTTCTGGGCGGCGATATCAAAGTGCACTATGGGACGCAGAAGCCGGCCTTGTCCATCGCCGGAAATCTCAGCGTCGCCAAGTTGCATACCGTCGATAATGCCTTGCATGATGACTTCATCAATTGGGAGCGATTGGATATTCAGGGATTGAATTTCCAGCACGATCCTGATCGGCTGGATTTTGATCGCATTCTCGCTCTCAAGCCCTACGCCCGGGTGATTATCGAGCCGGACGAGAGCATGAACGTGAGCCGCGTGCTGGCCGGCCCGGGCGCCACCGTGGTTGCGCCTAGCGGCCCCAGCGGAGCTACGGTGGCCGCGGTGGCACCAACGGCGCCAGCTACCTCGCGCAAAGCGGCATCGAGCAATGCGCGGCCGGTGGCAGCGTCCCGCGCGGCGGCAGCTCCCGCCTTGCCGATTTCCATCAAGAAAATAGCGTTGCAAGCAGGCCAGGCTGATTTCGCTGATTTGTCCGTGACGCCCAATTTTTCAACCGGCATACAAAATCTGCAGGGCACGGTGCTCGGCCTATCCTCAGCTGCGAATACCCGCGCAAAAATCGATTTGCACGGTTCCGTGGACGCGTTTGCGCCGGTTTCGATCAGCGGCGAAGTCAACATGCTTAGCACGACACTTTACGCCGATGTGGCCATGAGCTTCCGCAATATCGAGCTCAGCACCTTCAATCCTTATTCAGGAAAATTCGCGGGCTATAACATCAGCAAGGGCAAACTGACCACTGAACTGCACTACAAAGTCGACGGCCGCAAACTCGACGCTCAGCATCACATCATCGTCGATCAGCTCGAATTCGGCGACAAGACGGCCAGCAAGGATGCGGTATCGCTGCCGATCAAGTTGGCAGTCGCCCTGCTGAAGGACCGCGACGGGGTCATTGACCTGAACCTTCCGGTTACCGGCTCGCTCGATGATCCCAAATTCAGATTGGCTCCCATCATCTGGAAGGTCTTCGTCAATATCTTGGAAAAGGCGGTGACGGCGCCCTTTGCGCTGTTGGGTGCGCTGTTTGGCGGAGGTCCGGACCTGCAATTCGTCGATTTTCGACCCGGCTCGTCGGATTTGGATGCCGCGGCGGTGGACAAGGCACAGGCGATGGTCAAAGCCTTGAATGCGCGCCCGCAGCTGAAGATCGAGGTCCCCATCGCAGTGGTGCCGGCACTCGACCGGCCACAGCTGGCCGAGGCGAAGTTTCAGGCACAGTTCAAGGATACGCAGCTGACTGCGGCGGCAGCCCGCAAAAAAGCACCCGCCGCCGCGGCCGCCGTCGAGCAGCTGGACCCGGCGGCGCGTCTCGAGGTGCTGACACTGCTTTATGCCAAGAGCTTGGGCAACGAGCCGAAATTTCCAGACTCTATCGGCGCGATCAAAGCAAAACCGGACGTGATTGCGGCAAAGATCGACTTCCTCAACGCACAATTGCACGATCACATCGAGATCACCGATGCGGATTTGACGGCACTGGGTCAGGAGAGGGCGATGAACCTGCAGTCAGCGTTGTTGACGGGCACCCAGGTTGATCCGGAGAGGGTCTTTTTGGTAGCCAACGATAAGGCCAAGAATGAGGGCGGCTTGGTCCGGCTGGAATTCTCGCTGCGATGATTCGAGCCCGTCGCCTCGAATTAATGCGCGCGCTCCAGCAGGGCGCCCCCGTTCAGTGCACGCCGGAGGTGCGGCATTCCACTCAGCGAGCTAACCTACTGATCGCATTACAGACTTCGCGACTGGCACAAGCGGTGCTTCCGGCCACGCACCAGCAAGATATTGCACCTAGGATCCGATTGGATGAAGCTCATAACCGCGATTATCAAACCGTTCAAGCTTGAGGATGTTCGAAAGGCCATCAGCGATGTTGGCGTACTAGGCGTCACGGTGACCGAAGTTCGCGGCTTTGGCAGGCAGCGCGGCCATACCGAGATCTACCGCGGCTCCGAGTACGCAGTTGAATTCGTGCCGAAGACCAAGATTGAAATTGCGGTCGACAACAAGTTCGTCGATCTGGTGATCGAGGCAATCATGAAAGCGGCGAAGACCGGGAAAGTGGGCGATGGGAAAATCTTTGTCTTCGATCTCACGCAAGTCGTGCGCATCCGTACGGGTGAACGGGACGCCAGCGCTATTTAGCTACCAGGGGATGTGATGAATAAACTGCAGAAATGGGCCTTTATGGTCGTCTCGACGCTGACTGTGTCCGCAGCGTGGGCGGATGACGCGCCGACTGCGCCGATCTTAGTGAGCGTCGATAAGATCAGTTCCGGCGATACCGCTTGGATGCTGACCTCGACAGCGTTGGTATTGATGATGTCGATACCGGGCTTGGCGCTGTTCTATGGCGGCATGGTCCGCAAGAAAAACGTATTGGCGACACTCATGCAGACCTTCGCCATCGTCTGCGTGGTCACCATTCTGTGGTGGTTGATCGGTTATTCATGGGCATTCACGCCCGGCAGCAAATTTCTGGGGGGCTCGACCCGGGCGTTGTTCAACGGCATGACGTTCATGCACGATCCCACCAACAAGCTGTCGGTGTCGCATTTGGCGTTGACCATACCGGAAACCGTCTACGCCATGTTCCAGCTCACCTTCGCTGCCATCACACCGGCGTTGATTGCCGGCGCATTTGCGGATCGCATGAAATTCTCTGCCATGCTGGTGTTCATGGCGGCCTGGTCGCTTCTGGTCTACGCGCCCATCGCACACATGGTCTGGGAACCCACGGGCTGGCTCAACCTTGCCGGCGTTCTGGACTACGCGGGCGGCACTGTGGTGCACATCAATGCCGGCATCGCCGGACTCGCGAGCTGCCTGGTGCTCGGCAAACGCTTAGGCTACGGCAAGGAAGCGATGCCGCCGCACGATTTGACATTGACGTTGATGGGCGCCTCGCTACTGTGGGTGGGTTGGTTTGGATTCAATGCCGGGTCGGCGGGGGCCGCCGACGGACGCGCCGGCATGGCGATGCTGGTAACACAACTGGCCACCGCCGCGGCTGCGCTCGGCTGGATGTTTGCGGAATGGATCAGCAAGGGCAAGCCCAGTGTGCTCGGCATCGCATCGGGCGCCGTTGCCGGTTTGGTGGCCATCACCCCAGCTTCCGGCTTTGTCGGTCCGACCCCCGCCGTGATCATCGGCGTGGCCGCCGGCGTCGTCTGTTTCATCGCGGCAACCTCGCTCAAGCGTGCGCTCAAATACGATGATTCATTGGACGCGTTCGGCGTACACGGCATCGGCGGGATCATCGGCGCGCTGCTCACCGGCCTTTTTGCCAGCAAGGAGATCAGCGGGTTTGACGGTTCTGTGCTGGTTCAGCTCAAAGGCGTGACCTTTACCGTCGTGTACGGTTTTGTTGCGAGCTGGGTGATCTTGAAGATCATCGATATGACCATTGGGCTGCGCGTTACCGAGGAACAGGAACGCGAGGGGTTGGATATATCCCTGCATGGAGAAAGCCTCGAGTAGCCGATCACTGCGCCGGCTGATGGGGGTACACTTGGCACCCTTGTAGAGGAGCACACAATGCCTCCCATCGCCGACCTGTTGATCATCGTGCTGGTTGTCGTGGCGCTGTCGGGTTTGCGCGTCGCTCAGGAATATGAGCGGGGCGTAGTATTCCGGCTCGGGCGGTATGTGGGACTGCGCGGACCCGGCCTTTACTACATTATTCCCTTAGGATACGAGCGCTCGGTGCGGATCGACATCCGCACGCGCACCGTCTCGGCCGAACAGCAGGAAACCATCACGCGCGACAGCGTGACCATCAAGGTCAATGCCGTGCTGTGGTACCGGATCGTCGATGCGGCGAAGGCCGTTATCGAAGTGGCGGACGCCCCCGCGGCCGTCTACCAGCTGGCACTCACGGGGCTGCGCAACATCATCGGACAGCACGACTTGGATGAAATCCTGCAGGAGCGCAACAAGATCAATACACTTCTGACCGACAGCATTTCGGGATCGACCGCGGCGTGGGGACTGCAGGTACAGCGCTTCGAGATGAAGGACGTAGAATTGCCCAAGGCCATGCAGCAGGTGATGGCCATGCAGGCCGAAGCAATTCGCGAAAAGCGCGCGCGCATCATCAAGGCCGAGGCGGAGCTAGAGGCTTCGGTAAAGCTCTCCGCCGCCGCCGCGCAGATCACTGCGAATCCCGCAGCGCTGGAGCTGCGCCGCATGCAGATGATTTCCGAAGTCGGCGCCGAGAACAACAGCACCACGGTAATCATGATTCCGTCGGATTTTGTGTCATTGGCGCATAGTTTGTACGAATATGTCGATCGTCAGCGACCATGACAGAGGGGGAAGGAGCGTGAGCAAAGCTAAGGTGTTGTCGATGTTTGGCGGCCTGTTGTCGATCGTCGCACTCTGCGCGGCGGCGGCCGATGCACCCCCGACGCCCGCGGCGCCCGCGTCACCAGCCGCGCCGGCGTCCACCGAGCCGACGCCCGCCGAGGCTCGGATCCCATTCGCTACTAAGGGCGGAATTTGGACCTGGCGCGTGGTGGACGACAAGACCGTGCTGATCGAGTCGCGCGCTCGTCAGTGGTACAAGGCCACGCTTTTTGGCAATTGCATCAATCTATCTTTTGCCAACGAACTTGTGTTTATCCCGAATCCGTCGGGCTCGTTCGATAAATTCAGCACGATTCGTTCGCGCGGTCAGCGCTGTCCGCTGGTGTCCTTGGTTGAAACCACGCCGCCGCCCAAAAAGACGAAGAAGGCGGCGGCACAGACGCCTGCGCCGTCGACTTCGCTTACCTCTCCATAAAATCGCAGCGTCAACCCCCCGTGGAGAACTCCGGATATAGCGTCATGCCGCCGTCGACGAAAACGCTGGCGCCAGTAATATAGTCGGTCAGATCGCAAGCCAGCAGTACCGCGACTCGACCGATGTCCTCCGGTTCGCCGATGCGTTTGTAGGGAATGTGCGTAAGCAGCGAGGCCAACGCGCTCGGTGTATCCCAGGCGGAAGCGTTGATGGGAGTACGGATGGCTCCCGGGCAGATGCTGTTGACCCGTATGCGCAGCGGTGCGACCTCCTGCGCAAGACTTTTCATCATCATCATGATGCCTCCTTTTGAGGCAGCGTAATTGGCGTGAGTGCTCCAAGGGATGACTTCGTGCACCGAACTTATGCATATGATCTTTCCGGCCGCTACGGATAGCGCCTCGACGACCCCCCGGCGCTTGAATTCCCGCACCGCCTCGCGCGCGCACAGGAACTGGCCGGTGAGATTTACGCCGATGACAAAATTCCATTGCGCCAGTGTCATTTGATCGAAGGGCGCGTCGCGCTGTAAGCCGGCGTTGTTGACCAGAATGTCGATGGTGCCGAATTCGCGATACATTTGCTGGAACATGGCCTGCACTTCAGTCTCGCTCGATACATCTGCCTTGAGGGCGATGGCGCGGGAACCGGCGGAAGCAATTCTGTTGACGACATCCTGCGCCGTGGAATCGCCGTCCACATAGTTCACGGCAACATCGGCACCGGCCTGGCCGAGCGCGATGGCGATCGCCTTGCCGATGCCGGAATTTGCTCCCGTGACCAGGGCCTTCTGGCCTTTCAACAACACCGGAATGGCTTGCGTCGGTAGCCGGGCATCCGCTGTATCGCTCATTGAATTCTCCCTTCGTGACCAGGCCGTGATATCGCCACAAGGCGCCACCGCAGTGCGCTGCGCGGCAGCGTCGGTTTTTGGCGACATTGCAGGCACCGAATTCTCGCGGCGCAAATTTTCGTGAGCAAGCTCTCACTTTCTAATCGATTATGCCAGGTAGTCTCTCGACTGCTTCCCGTTCCTACAGGTTCACGGAGATACCCAGAATGAGCAATCCCTACAACAGCGCCACCGATCGAGCTTCAATTCTAGGCCCGACGCTGTATTTCAAAGGCGACTTGAGCGCCGAAGAAGATTTGTTGATTCAGGGACGGGTCGAAGGATCGATCACGCATACCCAGCGCTTGACCGTGGGTCCACAAGGAACCGTCAAGGCGAACATCAAAGCGCAACTCATCATTGTCGAGGGCACGGTCGATGGCGACCTGCAGGCCGACAAATCGGTGTTCGTCAAAGAGACGGCCAAGGTTTGCGGGAATATTTATTCGCCCACGGTGAGCATCGTCGAGGGCGCCAATTTCAGCGGCAGCATCGACATGGACGGAAAAAAAGCGGGTCAACTCTCCGGTAAAGTCGATGCGCTCCGTCAATCCAAGACCTCCGGTGGTGTCGCCTAACAATGTCGTGGTTTAACAAGCCTCTCGATGGAGATAATGTCATGATGAATGCCAATTCAAGCAGCCGCGGCGGCGCGCCCGAACCATCCGTAACGCGCCCTGAACCGCGCGAACCACGACTGGAACCGCGATCGCCGGCGCCCCGCGCCGCGGAGCCGGTGCGCGTTCCTGAAGCCAAGGCCGCAGAAGCGGCACCCCGCGCATCGGTGCTGGGGCCGACTTTACGATTTCGCGGTGAATTGTCCGCGCAAGAAGACCTCATCGTACAGGGCAGTGTGGACGGTTCAATCACTCACACGCAGAGCCTCACCATTGGAACCGACGGCTCGATGAAGGGCGATATTCGCGCGCGAGTCATCGTCATCGACGGCAAGGTCGAGGGCGATCTGTACGCGACCGAATCGGTCAGCATCCGCGCAACCGCCAAGGTCAAGGGCAATGTCTTCGCGCCGCGAGTCGGAATCAACGAAGGTGCCTTCTTCCAGGGTCAAATCGAAATGCAGCCCTCCGGGGCGGCCGTCCAGGAGCACAGCGCGCGTCTGCGTCAGGCGGCGATGACAGCGCCTCTCGAAGGACCCGCAGTCGATCAGATGCTGAGCGGAACCTAAGGCTCCCGATTCGGTACGAATAGCTCGGGATCGACCCAGGCGCGATTCAAGACCAGGCCCCAATGCAGGTGGGGTCCGGTCGCGCGTCCCGTCATCCCCACCGCACCGAGCGTCGTGCCGGCGGCGACCCGCTGCCCGGGCTTTACCTCGATGGCGCTCAAGTGGCAGTACATACTGATCAGGCCCCGGCCATGGTCGACGAATACTGTATTGCCATTGAAGAAGTACTCGCCCGTGTCGATCACCGTGCCGGCGATCGGTACCCTCACCGGCGTGCCGGCCGGCGCCGCGATATCCATGCCGCTGTGCGGATTGCGCGCTTCGCCGTTGAAAATCCGGCGCATGCCGAAGGAGCTGCTGCGCACTCCCGGAACCGGTTGCTGCAAACGCAATGATTCAGGCTGCTCGTCGGTCCATCGACTGAGTGCGTGATCGATGCTGGCGCGCTCGCGGCTGACACGTTCGAGGTCGGCGCGAGACAGATCTACCTGGGCGGGCGCTACGTTGAGGGACTGGCTGGCGTAGTGTTTGTCACCCACGGTGAATTGCATCTCTTGCCTGCCATTTTCGCCGCGCACGATTACTTGCCGCGCGGCCAGCGGCGCCGACAAGGGAATGCCGATGATGGCAATCCACTCGCCGGCCTGCTGAATGACCATGGCTCGCTGTCCGTCGGCCTCGACATAGGGCATGGCGTCGCCGTGCACTCCTAAGCGAATGATTTTCACGCCGCCCGGCACCGCCTCCTGGCGCGGCAGCTCCAACGCCAGAGCCAGCGATGGGCTGATGCCGAGCAGCCAAGCGGCGGCGCCCAAACGAATCAAGAGGAGGCCTCGACTTTGGCGCGAATTTTTCCGGCGCTGAGCCGCGCATCGATGACGGTTCCCGGCGGAGCGTCCGCAGCGTCGCGCAAAATGCCGCCGCCATCGAGACTGACGATGGCATAGCCGCGATCCAACGTCGCGAGCGGACTCACGGCGTTCAAGGTGCGCACCAGCGGCGCGAGCCGCTCGCGCGCGCGGCGCAGCGGTGCGACTCCGGCGACTTGCAACCGCGCAAGCAAAGCGCCATGTCGGGCGGCGGCGCGCTGTAAGCGCGCAAGCGGACTAGCCTGCCACAACCGGCTGCGGTACTCGCCGAGCCTCGATCGGCGCTCAGCCAGAATCTGGCGCAGCGCTCGCGGCAAGCGCTGTTCCAATTCATCCAAACGCTGTGTTTGCTGCGCGAGCCGCGCTCGCGGGCTGACCAATGCGGTCCGGCCGATGAGCCAACGCAAGCGCTCGCGCTCAGCCTCGACTCTGCGCTTGATGCCGCGCCGCAATCGTTGCTGCAAGCGCTGCAGGGACGCGAGCCATTCCTCACCGTCGGGTACCGCGAGTTCCGCGGCGGCTGAGGGCGTCGGGGCGCGCACATCGGCGGCGAAATCGGCGATGGTGAAGTCAATCTCATGTCCGATGCCGCTGACCACCGGGATGGGAGAGGCTACGATGGCACGCGCTAACCCCTCATCGTTGAACGCCCATAAGTCCTCGAGCGAGCCGCCGCCGCGCGCCAGAATCAGTACATCGCACTCCGCACGCCGGCCGGCCAGGCGCAGCGCCGCCGAGATTTCCACCGCCGCTGAAGCGCCCTGTACGGCGACCGGATAGATCAGCACCGAAACAGCGGCAAAGCGCCGCGCCAGCACGTGCAGGATGTCGCGGATCGCGGCGCCGGAGGGTGAAGTGATCACTCCGATTCGCTTCGGCAGCAGGGGCAACGGGCGTTTGCGTTCCGGCGCGAACAGGCCTTCCGCCGCGAGCCTTGCGCTTAATTCCTCGAATTGGCGCTTTAACGCCCCAAGTCCTGCATCCTCCATGTGATCAATGACGAGCTGGTACTCGCCGCGCGGCTCGTAGAGGCCGATGCGCGCACGCACCAGCACTTTTTGCCCATCCCGCGCGGCGAACCCGCACAAAATATTCCTCTGCCGGAACATGCAGCAGCGCACCTGCGCGGCCGAATCTTTGAGGGAGAAATACCAGTGGCCGGAGCTGGGCCTGGCGAAATTGGAGATTTCCGCCTCCAGCCACAGACTGCCGAAACCGCGCTCCAGCAGCACTCGAACCTCGCGATTGAGGCGCGAAACACTGTAAATATCGCGTTCCGGACGCGGAGTGGGCGGGCTGCTGCCGACTGTTTCCATCGCTGCATGATACTGCGGTTTACCGCGCAGCACGCGCAAGGTACAATGCGCCGCCTCTTAGATAAAACTGTGAACGCGACCCTATGCGTATTCTTGAAGAGGCACTCACTTTCGATGACGTGTTGCTGGTGCCGGCATATTCCGAAGTTCTGCCCCGCGACGTATCCCTGGCAAGTCAACTGACGCGCGAAATACGCGTCAATCTCCCGGTCGTGTCCGCCGCCATGGATACCGTAACCGAGGCGCGCCTGGCGATCACCATTGCCCAAGAGGGCGGTATCGGCATCATTCACAAAAACATGTCGGTCGAGAATCAGGCGCGCCAAGTCGATCGAGTCAAGAAATTCGAAAGCGGCGTAATCAGCGATCCGATCACCGTAAATCCCGACATGACGATCCGCCAAGTCATCGAGCTGACACGCGCGAAAAACATTTCCGGCGTGCCCGTGGTGCTCGGTACCAAAGTGGTTGGGATCGTCACCCATCGTGATCTTCGCTTCGAGACGAAGTTGGATGCGCCGGTTTCCTCGGTGATGACGCCCAAGGACCGGCTGATCACCGTGCGTGAAAACGCTCCCAAGGAGCAGGTATTGGCGCTGCTGCACAAGCATCGAATTGAAAAGGTGCTGGTGGTGGCGGGGGATCACGAGCTCAAGGGCATGATTACCGTGAAGGACTTTCAGAAAGCCACGGAATTTCCGAACGCCTGCAAGGACAGGGTGGGGAGCCTGCGTGTCGGGGCCGCGGTAGGGACCTCGCCCGATACCTTGGATCGTGTCGCCGCACTGCGCGAAGCCGGAGTTGACGTCGTGGTGGTGGATACCTCACACGGCCATTCGCGCGGCGTTCTGGAAATGGTGTCCAAGATAAAATCCAAATATCCGGACATTCAAGTGATCGGCGGCAATATCGTGACTGCCGAAGCGGCGCTGGATCTGGTCAAGCACGGCGCTGACGCAGTCAAGGTCGGCATCGGTCCCGGCTCAATCTGCACCACGCGCGTCATTGCCGGAGTCGGCGTGCCGCAAATCAGCGCGATTTCGCGCGTTGCCAAGGCGCTCGAGGGAACGGGTGTTCCGGTCATCGGCGACGGCGGCATCCGCTACTCCGGAGACATTGCCAAGGCGCTTGCCGCCGGCGCCCATTGCGTGATGATCGGCGGCATGTTCGCTGGAACCGAGGAGTCCCCGGGGGATGTGGAGCTGTATCAAGGAGGCTCGTACAAGGCTTATCGCGGCATGGGATCCCTAGGGGCGATGGCGCAGGCTCACGGCTCGAGCGACCGCTACTTTCAAGACACCACGTCGGAACTTGAGAAGCTGGTTCCCGAGGGCATCGAAGGGCGGGTTCCCTACAAAGGCAGCTTGGTGGCCATCCTGCACCAGCTCTCAGGCGGGTTGCGCGCCGCCATGGGCTATACCGGCAGCGGCAGCATCGAGGAGATGCGCACGCGGCCGCAGTTCGTGCGCATCACCACGGCAGGCGTTCGCGAGAGTCACGTGCACGATGTGACCATCACCAAAGAAGCGCCCAATTACCGGATCGGTTGATGACCGATATACATGCGGACAGGGTCCTGATTCTCGATTTTGGTGCTCAGTACACACAGTTGATTGCCCGGCGGGTGCGTGAGATCGGCGTGTATTCTGAGATCTACTCCTGCGACGCGGCGCCGGACGACATCAAACGCTTTGCGCCGAAGGCGATTATTCTGTCGGGGGGGCCGGAATCCGTTTACGACGCCAAGGGTCCCGAGGCGCCCCGCGAAGTGTTTGCGCTCGGCGTGCCGGTTCTCGGCATTTGCTACGGTATGCAGACCATGGCTGCGCAGTTGGGCGGTCAAGTCGAAAATTCCAGTCATCGAGAATTCGGCGCCGCCCGCGTACGGCCGACCGCCAGCTCGCGTCTTCTCGATGGCCTCGAGGACAATCGCGACGCTCAAGGCCGGCGGGTGCTGGATGTTTGGATGAGCCATGGGGATCGCGTCGTCGCTGCACCGCCGGGATTCAAAGTGATTGCCGAAAGCGACAACGCGCCGCTCGCCGCGATGGCGGATGAATCACGCCGCTTGTACGGCCTGCAGTTTCATCCCGAAGTCACCCATAGTCTGCAAGGCGGTGAGATCTTGCGGCGCTTCGTGCGCGAAATCGCGGAGTGCTCCGCAAGCTGGGCTACGCGCAGCATCATCGATGATGGCGTGGCCCGCATTCGCGCTCAGGTGGGCGCTGATCGGGTCCTTCTGGGTTTGTCGGGCGGGGTCGACTCGTCGGTCCTGGCTGCGCTCCTGCACCGAGCCATTGGAGCGCAGCTCACCTGCGTCTTCGTCGACCACGGTTTATTGCGCTTGGGCGAAGGTGATCAAGTCATGGCGACGTTCGCCGAGCACATGGGGGTGCGGGTCATTCGCGTCGACGCGGAACAGCGATTTCTCGCGGCCCTTGCCGGCGAGAATGATCCTGAGAAGAAGCGAAAAATCATCGGGCGCATGTTCGTCGAAGTCTTCGAGGAGGAAGCGGCAAAGCTCAAGGATGTTCAATGGCTGGCGCAGGGTACGATCTACCCTGACGTGATCGAATCGGCTGGCGCCAAGACGGGCAAAGCGCATGTGATCAAGTCGCACCACAATGTGGGAGGCCTACCGCAGCACATGAAGCTCAAGCTGCTCGAACCGCTGCGCGAATTGTTCAAGGATGAAGTCCGGAAACTGGGGTTGGAGCTGGGGTTGCCGCGGGAGATGGTGCACCGGCATCCTTTTCCGGGACCGGGTCTCGGGGTGCGCATTCTGGGCGAGGTCCAGAAGTCTCATGCGGACCTGCTACGCGGCGCGGACGCAATTTTCATCGAGGAACTGCGGCGGGATGATCTTTATGACAAGGTCAGTCAGGCTTTTGCGGTTTTTCTGCCGGTGCGATCCGTGGGCGTGATGGGCGATGGACGCCGCTATGACCATGTGATCGCATTGCGCGCGGTCGAAACCATCGACTTCATGACGGCACGCTGGGCGCATTTGCCCTACGAATTTCTCGACCGCGTCTCGCTCAGGATCATCAACGAAGTACGGGGAATATCCCGTGTCGTCTATGACATCTCCGGCAAGCCGCCGGCGACGATTGAGTGGGAGTGACGAAGACGTCCCGTTTGATCTTGCCACGGTTCGCGGTCAGTGCGTAAGCCCGTAAATGGGGGCAAAACTGGCAATAACTCGATTGCACCTCTCCCGGCTGTCAAAGCCGCCGGGGGCGGATGCGGTAGGGTCGAACAGGCGCTATGCGGGCATGGCCACCACGGTTATGGGCTAAGACGAGTCGTCCTATCGGTAAGGTAAACTGCGGAGAACTGCCGCTCGACCCGGACGACAAATGCTAGTGGGATACCCCCTTGTGTCGATGCCGGCAACGAGCCAACGCGGCGAATCGGCATAGCAGTTCGGATTAATCGAATGTACGAGTGGGTTAACAGCATTAGAGGCGAGGTCGAGCCGATTGAGGACCCGATCTATGGGTCACTGTACCGCTGCTCGCTCACGCTAAAGGACGGTACGTTTCTTCCGTGCGCTGTCATTCAGCCGCGACAGCGGTTGGTTGATTTGGCGAAAAGACGGATCAAGGAGGAGTTAGAGGGTAAAGGAAGCCTCGGAGGCGACGATCCATACGGCCAGATCGTGACATCGTTCGTAACGCGCGGTAACCGAGTGAACGATTACGATGTGGCCTCATCCTGTGTCTCGAAACATGCAATTCCGCTGGCGCTACTGAAACAGATTCGCGGTGAGACGTTTATGGCTTGGACCGGCTGGGTTTTTCGCATGCGTGACGGCCGGGTCTTCTCCTATGGAACACCATTCCGCGCCGAGTTCCTGCAGCTTCCTGATGGGTACGAGTTCAATGATGTAGTCGAGGTGATCAACCACAGTTTTGTCGATTCAAGCGGGGCCGTGGTCGCACTGGCCGAAGGCGCGTCGCCACCTGCAAATTACGATCGTAAGACGGTGCTCCGGGAGCGCCCATTCTTCATATGTGCAGTTGATTGATTCGGTCTAGCCCTGACACAAATGTCTTCTGAGAAACCGCCACCCTGGCCAATTCCGGACGCAATATTGGTTGCGCAAAGAATGCTCAACGACCAGCTGGGCGTGATCGAAGGTAGCATCGCACTGGCCGGATATGCCCATCGCATTGTTCCCGATTGGAGAGTAGATCCGGATTTCCGACTTTTCGGCGCTATTGCCAGTGAGACGGATCATCTGCCATTCGGGGAAGTTCGCGATCGGTGGTCCCAGGACGGGCTGGCAAAAGCAGATACGGAAATCGAGGCGATCAGTGACGCGTATCGTCCAAAAGTCCGCGAGGCTTGCACAAATCTAATCGCGCGATTTGGCAGCGGCAAACCAGCTGGTCTACACCGCGTGACGCTTTATCGACCCGTTGGACCGAAGGAGCTAGAGCTTATCGCCGCATCCGGATGGAGCGGATTTCCGCCGCGGCTCCCAGGGCAACCAATATTCTACCCTGTTACTAACGAGGCCTATGCTGTACAGATCGCGCGCGATTGGAATGTCAAAGAGAGCGGCGCGGGCTTCGTTACGCGATTCCAAATCGACGCCGATTTCCTCGGCCGATACAAGGTGCAGCAAGTCGGCGCTGCTATTCACAAAGAGTATTGGATTCCGGCAGAAGATCTGGACGAGTTCAATCAACATCTTCTCGGTAAGATCGAAGTGACCGCAGAATTTCGATAGAGGTTTCGAAGGCGCTTAATGGTGACGATTCCGGGTCAGGTATGACTGTTTGTCGCCAGTTCAGTATTATCTTCCGGAGGGCGCTATAGCCGCTCATTCGGAGGCTTCCTTGTGACGACTGAATTGCGCATGGTCCGCGGCGACATCGCAACACTTGACGTCGACGCCGTGGTCAACGCTGCGAACACGACGCTGCTTGGGGGTGGCGGCGTGGATGGCGCCATTCATTACGCTGCGGGACCCGCACTCATGGAAGCGTGCCGCGCCATAGGGGGGTGTCCTACAGGGGAGGCGCGAATCACTCCCGGCTTCAATCTGCCAGCGCGTTGGATCATTCACACGGTTGGGCCGGTGTGGAAAGGCGGAGATCGCGGAGAACCACGGCTCCTTGCAGCCTGTTATGAGAATTCGTTGCTGCTTGCCAAGAGTCATAAGCTCCGGACGGTTGCGTTTCCCGCGATCAGTACCGGCGCATACGCTTATCCGCCGGCTCTCGCGGCAGGAATCGCCATCGATTCAATCAGACGTTTCGTTGCTGCAGCCTCTGACCTCGAGCAAGTGCTGCTGTGTTGCTATTCCGGAGAGGATGCCTCCACTTACAAGCGCGCGCTGCGGATGGAAGCTGGCGGTGCACGGGGAGACCGAAAACCGATGGATCGGTCAAAATAATAGAACAGAAGGCGGAAGTAAGGCTCGCTAGTCGGACTGCTGCGCAACGACTCTGATGTTCGGGTTCCTGCCGCGTTTTGTCCGAATACGCCCGAGTCGATCGGTAACTTTGACATGCCGGGCAGGCGTGCCGACATATTCATTCACGTAGCAGCGACCGATACGATCGCGAATCCTCACAATAGTTCGCCGATTGATTGTGTCTGTGGAATAGCTGGCGGCTAACATCTTGAAATCGTCAATCGAAGCGCCGTGCTTGGCGCATAAAGTCGGCAGCACCTTTCGATACTTGGCGATCGCGGCTGAAAGCGCCGGTGACACCTTGCCTCGAGTTACCTTGCCTGCCAAAAAATCGACGCCGATCACTCCGCCTGGACTCTTCTTGGCCTCACCGAAGACGTCCATCTCATATACGCCTATCAGCAGGCCAATTCCGCTGCCGAGTGAATCGGCAACATTGTGGGCGATTGCTCGAAGGGTTCCGATCTTCATCTAGCGAGTTTACATTAGGGCTCGGGGAAACGTCGTGACGCCGATTCACAGCTTAAACGGAAGACTAATGAAGGGCTTCTATGCTTCATTGGTCATCCAGAGTCGCCCCAGCGCCTTCTGCGCTCATGGGCGCTCATGATGGTTTCATTTCTCCACCATGAGTTCTAGAAAGTCCGCTACTGCCGCCCGCTGATCTGCCGCAAACCCGCCCAAGCGTGTAAGACGCGAAGAGGGCGCCCCTTGAGTTTAGAACGGCAAGGCGATTCTGACGGGGTTCGCCCCAGGTCGACAGACCAAGGCAACGTACGCAAACGACGCCCAGAACTCCATAACCATCGCCGACAGCAGATCGCCCGCCCGAAGTTCTCTGAAGGCGAGGCGAAATTCGCCTCCCGTGCCTCTGACCGTTATCACCCCCGCCGCCGCAAAGTCGCGCGCGGCTAGCATCGGCTCCCAGTATTCGGCAGGACGCGTTTGCATGTGGAAGATGCGCTCAATCGAAAGGAGCGCATCTGGAGGCGCTGGCTTCCCGGTACTCCAAGCGTGTAGCCCTCGCGCATAGTTCGAAAGAACATGTTTTAATCGAGCGCTATCCGGTCTGGTATGCAAAGCTTGGGTGACCGCGCCGTCGTCGTCGGCCTCCGGTCGTAGCCCACTATTGTTTACAAAATGTCGCCGCAAGCCCGGTTGATAGTCCAGTTGACGCATGACGCGCGCACGTACAGCTTCAATTGCTTGGCCCGGTGTATGCCCGCGCAACGCCGTCAGGAAAGCGCGCAAATATTCCTCGTTCCCCTTAACACCAGCGTTGCAGGGCTTGCAGGTCGGCACGGTTATGAGGTTATCGGGAAGGGGATCGGCAAAAAACATCCGGCCAGGGATGTGCGCTTGGTCAACGGCCGGTCGGGCTGTACAGATCACGCAGAATTGTGCTGCCACGGCCGAGTTCAGAAGCTCAATGAAGCGCAGTGCTTGGTCGCGCCGGATAAATAAGACTCGCAGAGAAGAGACTGCACGATGCCAATTCCGCTTTCCATAAAACCGAATGAGGGGTGTCGCATTGTCAGTGGCTTTCGGACTGCGGAGCGCCGCCTAAAGTCGCGGATCTACGGGCTCGCTTTCCAAAGCCAGCACGCCGAACACGCACTCGTGCACGCGCCGCAACGGCTCCCCCCGCACGAATCGCTCCAGCGACTCAATGCCAAGCGCAAACTCGCGCAGGGCCATGCTGCGCTTGGTGGAAAGTCCCCGCTCGCGGAGGCGCTCCAAGTGCTCCGGCCGCGAATACTCGGGCCCGTAGATGATCCGCAGGTATTCAGGACCACGGCACTTGATAGCCGGCTGAACGAGACCGCGCTTGCCGAAAACTACGAAATCTGCCGGCTTGATGACCATGCCTTCGCCTCCCTTCGCCGTCATGGCTTCCCACCAGGCCACGAGCGCGCCGGTCGCATCGGCATCCTCGAGACGCGCCGTGCGAAACGGCGTTTCGAGCAAAAGCCCCGGGTCGGACCGGCATAGCTCCCCGAGCGTCTCCATGTGCCAAACGTGCGTCTTGTCGGCATGCACCGCGCCCTCACTGGCGAGCACATGGAACGGCGCGAGCTTGATATCGTCGATACTGTTGACCGGCCAGCAATAGTTTCGATAGGCATCAACGTATTGGTTTACGAGCTTGGCCCGGTTTTCGAAGGAATGCTCAAGTTCCGAAACCGCGAGCCCTCGGCTTGAGGCCTGACGCAGCGAGTCGCGGGCTGTTTCAACCGCTGCACGTGCGGCGGCCCCGGTCGGCGCGTACTGCGTTCGCAAGAGATCCTCGGCCTTAACGGACCACGGCATTAGCTCACAGTCTAGGCAAAACCAGTCCGTCTGAAACTTCTCCCATAACGACGCACGATCAAGCGCTGCGGCGAGCCGCTCGAGAACGGCGTGCTGAAGCGGGTCGTCATTGAAGAAGCGCCGCCCAGTACGGGTGTAGATGATTCCGCGTCCTTCACCCTGAACTCCGAAGCGTTTCACCGCCGCAGCCTCGTCTCGGCACACGACAACAACTGCGCGGGAGCCCATATGCTTTTCTTCGCAGACGACGGACCCGACTCCCGCCCTACGGTAGTAGTCGAGCGCCTCGGTCGGATATTCGAGGAAGCTGTCCTTCCTGCTGGTCTCGCTTGGCGACATCGTGGGCGGCAGGTAAATCAGCCACTTCGGGTTCGCAGCAAACCGGCTCATT
>Ga0302324_100002978_pt1 | contig 38347 bp, 34 predicted proteins | sample Palsa_T0_1_FD_201949 | JGI IMG/M metagenome (GOLD analysis project Ga0302324, IMG submission 201949) | Peat permafrost microbial communities from Stordalen Mire near Abisko, Sweden - Palsa_T0_1 | ecosystem: Environmental > Terrestrial > Soil > Palsa > Peat permafrost | place: Sweden: Abisko... | reverse complement strand
GAACTGATTCTGAACGCCGTGAACCTGAATCTGGTCGCCTTCTCGCGCATGTGGGGAGGTTTGCACGGTCAAGTTTTCGCAATTTTTGTGATCACCGATGCCGCCGCCGAAGCCGCGGTCGGCCTCGGAATCCTGATCGCCTTCTTCCGCAACAAGGAGACGGTGAACATCGACGAAGTGCATTTGCTGAAGTGGTAGAGGTAGCAACTCTTAGCCATTCGCTCCTAAGCTTTTGGCCACGGCCCAAAGGGTTGAGCTGGAGCGTAAGAGCCAAAGCGGGAAGCTTTAAGAACTGAAAACGAATGTTCCTCACCTACATCTGGCTGATCCCGCTGTTGCCGGCTTGCGGCGCGGCGATTATGTTCTTCTTTGGCCGCAAGCTGCAGAAGGGCACGGTCAGCGCTGTCTGTGTCGGCACCATCGTGCTCGCCTTTCTGATGGCCTGCGGCGCGGTCCGGGAATATTCAGCCTGGTCGTCCACTCCCGAACATTTCCATCAGCCGTATCAGACCATCCTCTACACCTGGCTTGGCACCGATACCGGGCACATGAATTACGTGACTCACGGTGGCTCTCCTGCCGCGTTCCAGGCCGACGCTGGTTTCCTGCTCGATCCCCTTTCCAGCATCTGGCTGCTTTTCGTCACCGGCGTCGGCATGTTGATTCATATCTATTCCACCGGCTACATGGCGCATGAAGGCGGTTATTACCGTTTCTTCGGATATCTCAACCTCTTCATGTTTTCCATGCTGACGCTCATCCTTGCCAACAACTATGTCCTTATGTTCGTCGGCTGGGAGGGCGTGGGATTGTGTTCGTATCTGCTGATTGGTTTCTATTTCCATCGCAAGTCGGCCAGCGACGCGGCGGCGAAGGCTTTCATCGTCAACCGCATCGGCGACGCCGGATTCCTGCTTGGAATGTTTTTCATCGCCTGGTATTTCGGCTCCCTGCGGTTCACGGAGGTTACCCAGATTGCCCGCAGCGGACGCTTCACCATCGGCGATCCCATCGTCACCGCGGCAACGCTTCTTTTGTTCGTCGGAGCCTGCGGCAAGTCGGCGCAGCTTCCACTTTACGTGTGGCTGCCCGACGCCATGGAAGGCCCGACGCCGGTTTCGGCGCTGATCCACGCCGCGACCATGGTCACGGCCGGCGTTTACATGGTCGCCCGCTCGAACGCGCTTTTCGTGCTCGCACCGGCATCGATGAAGACCGTGGCAATCGTCGGTGCTCTGACCGCGATCTTTGCGGCCTCCATCGGCCTGGTGCAAAACGACATCAAGCGCGTGCTCGCTTATTCCACGGTCTCCCAGCTCGGTTACATGTTTCTTGCTCTCGGCGTTGGAGCGTTTGCAGCCGGCGTCTTCCACGTCTTCACCCACGCCTTCTTCAAAGCGCTGCTGTTCCTGGGCGCAGGTTCTGTGATTCACGCGATGAGCGGCGAGCAGGACATGCGCAACATGGGCGACCTGGGCCATCGCATTCCCACCACGCACCGCACCATGTTCATAGCGACGTTGGCGATCGCGGGCATCTTTCCCTTCGCGGGATTCTTTTCCAAGGACGCAATTCTTTGGGAGACGTGGTCGCGGGAAGGCGGCGCCTACCGCTTTCTCTGGTATGTCGGCTACGCCACCGCGTTGATGACCGCGTTTTACATGTTCCGTTTGATGTATCTGACGTTTCATGGCCGTCCGCGCATGAGCCATGAAGTCGAGCATCACATTCATGAATCGCCGGTCTCGATGACCGCACCCCTGGTTGTGCTGGCGCTTTTTGCCATCGTGGCCGGATGGCTGGGATGGCCGCACAGCCTTGGCGGCTCCGATCGATTCACCACATTTCTTGAACCCGTCTTTGCTCCCGAAGCACGCGTCTTGCAAGAAGAGGGAAGAACCAGCCAGTTGATCGCGGGGGTGGAAGAAGAGAAAAACACGAGCACAGAGTGGCTGTTGATGGGACTTTCATTAGCTGCGGCCGGCATCGGCTGGGGCATGGCCTGGAGAAGCTATCGCCACGCCGACAAGAATTACACCGAGCCCATCGCGGTGGCTGCACCCCCCGTCTACAGCACATTGCTTCACAAATATTATGTGGACGAAGCTTACGACTACGTCTTCACCGGCCGTCGTAAGCTGGGAAGGATCCGTCTCGGCGTGCTGGGATTCGGCGAAGGCTGTGCGTGGTTCGACACCAACATCGTAGATGGAGCGGTCAACGCCGCCGGATGGATTACGCGCCTCACCGCGACAATTTCCAGTTGGTGGGATAAGTGGATTATCGACGGCATCGGCGTGAACGGCCCGGCCATTGTGGCGCGCATGTTGTCATATCCTACGCGCCTTTTCGAATGGGGCCTGGTGCAATGGTATGCGCTGGTCATGACTGCGGGATTGGTAGGGTTCGTTTTCTATTACGTGTATCACTGAAATGCAGCTTCTAGCTTCTGGGTCCCAGCCGGGGCGATTTCGCTGGGAGCCAATAGCTAGGAGCTAGAAGTTGACCTTCATGCAAAACCACATACTTTCGATCATCCTCTTCACGCCGCTCGTGGGCGCACTTATTCTCCTGTTCGTACCCAAGGAGAACAAGGACGCCATCCGCTGGATCGCGAATTTTTTCGCGCTCGGCGGCTTCCTGATCTCGCTGCCGCTGGTGCCAATGTTCTGGGGGCAGTTGCAGAACCCGGACCGCTTCAAATTTATCGAAGGTACTCCCAACAATTGGATTCCTTCGATCGGCGCCGGCTACGTCATCGGCATCGACGGCATTTCCTTCCTGCTCATCATGCTGACGACGCTGCTGGGTTGGATCTCGATTCTCTCTTCGTGGACCGCCATCGAGAATCGCGTCAAGGAATATTACGTCTGGTTCTTGATTCTGCAGACCGGGATGCTCGGCGTCTTTATGGCGCTCGATTTCTTCCTCTTCTTTGTTTTCTGGGAAGCCATGCTCGTGCCGATGTACCTGCTGATCGGTATCTGGGGCGGCCCGCGCAAACTTTACGCCGCGATCAAGTTTTTTCTCTACACTCTGGCCGGTTCGGTTCTGATGCTGCTCGGCATCTTGTTTCTGTATTTCCACCACCACAGCATTACGGGGGTTTACACCTTCAGCCTTACGGCTCTTTACGAAACCGCGCCGAAAATCTATTCCGATCCGGCGTATGGCCCCGGCATCGCCACGCTGCTCTTTTTCGCGTTTTTCTTCGCCTTCGCCATCAAAGTTCCTATGTTTCCCTTCCACACCTGGCTGCCCGACGCTCACGTGGAAGCGCCCACCGCTGGTTCGGTGATACTGGCCGGCGTTCTGTTGAAGATGGGAACCTACGGCTTCATCCGCTTCTCGCTGCCATTTTTCCCCGATGTGCTGACGCACACCAAGGTGCGCGGCTGGATGATCGTTCTCTCGCTCATCGCCATCATCTATGGAGCGCTTGTTTCACTGATGCAAAAAGACATGAAGAAGCTGGTGGCGTATTCTTCGGTGAGCCATCTCGGCTTCTGCACGCTGGGAATCTTTGCGCTGAACTCCGCCGGCCTGAGCGGATCGGTGCTGCAGCAAGTCAATCACGGCATCTCCACCGGCGCGCTGTTCTTGATTGTCGGCATCCTCTACGAACGCCGCCACACCAGGGAGATCGCCGAGTATGGCGGCATCTCGAACGTGATGCCGGTCTACGCCACCATTACCATGATCATGTTTCTCTCGTCGATGGGATTGCCTTTGCTCAACGGCTTCGTCGGCGAGTTCACGATTCTCCAGGGTACGTTCATGGAAAACTGGCGCTGGGGCGCGTGGGCCGTGCCTGGAGTCGTTCTCGCGGCCGCGTATCTGCTGTGGCTTTACCAGCGCGTCTTCTTCGGCACGGTGACCAATCCCAAGAACGAAAAGCTGCACGACCTGACGCCGCGTGAAGTGCTGACGTTCGTGCCGCTGCTTGTGATGGCATTCTGGATCGGACTTTATCCCAAACCGTTCTTCAGAATTCTTGAACAGCCGGTGAACCAGATCGTGCAGAATGTGCGCAATCCGCAAGCGCGTGGACTGGCGAACGCCGCTCTTCAACGGCCCGCTCCGGCGGCGGTTCGCCTGGAAACGAATACGCAAGTCGCGAGCACGGCCTCGCTGGCAGATTCGCGAGCCATAGCACAATCAGCGAAAGGGAAGAACTAGTGGGCGCGCTTTCCCAATTCAACTGGAACGACTACCTGTTCGCGCTTCCCATGACTCTACTCACGCTGTTTGCGCTTGGCGTGCTGCTGATCGACTTGATGATTCCGCCCGAGAGCAAGTGGGTCAACGCTGTGACGGCCCTGATCGGAGTTCTCTTCGCCACCGCTGGTGTCGCCAAGATTCAGCTCTGGATGAGCGCGATCCGTCTTCCCGCCGGGAGTGGCTACCCCGGCTTCATGGGCACGATGTTCATCGATCGATTCGCCATTTATTTCTTCTATCTGTTTCTCGCGGCCACGGCGATCTCCATCCTGATGTCGATGCGTTACATGCAAACCGAGCACGAAAACCACGGCGAGTATTACGCCCTGATGCTGCTCTCGGTGGTCGGCATGATGTGCATGGCGTCCGGTTTCGACGTGGTGCTCATTTTTATTGGCCTCGAGCTGATGGCGATCTCTACCTACGTACTCGTGGGATTTTTGAGGCGCGACCGCCGCTCGAACGAAGCCGCATTGAAATATTTGTTACTCGGAGCATTTTCCTCCGGCATTTTTGCCTACGGCCTGTCGCTGCTCTACGGTCTTACGGGCAGCACCAACCTGGGCGTCATCGGCGGCGCGCTCGCCAGGCTTCTCAACAAGGACCCGCACAATCCGGTCGCCATCGTTGCCATGCTCACGACCATCACGGGACTGCTGTTTAAAGTTGCGGCCGTCCCCTTCCATCAGTGGGCTCCGGACGCCTACGAAGGCGCGCCCACCTGCATCACCGGATTTATGTCGGTTGCCGTCAAGGCTGCGGGCTGGGCGATGCTGCTGCGTATCCTGCTCTGGGGATTGCTACCCCTGCGCTCGACCTGGGTCCCTCTGCTGGTTTTTGTCTCGATCGCCACCATGACCGGCGCGAATTTCGCCGCCCTCACTCAGACCAACACCAAGCGCCTGCTCGCTTACTCCTCCATCGCGCACGTCGGCTACATGCTGCTCGGCCTGATCGCCGGCACAGCCACGCAGCTCAGCCCGGATGGCATTAAGGGCATCCTGATTTATCTTCTGGTCTATACCTTCATGAACCTTGGCGCCTTCGGCGTGATCACTTCGCTGCGCCACCGCAAGGTCATCGGCGACGAACTGGACGATCTCAACGGCCTGTACTCGCGCGCTCCCGTCGAAGCCGCGCTCATGCTCATCTTTCTGCTCTCGCTCGCTGGGATTCCGCCGCTCGCCGGGTTTTGGGGCAAGTATTTCATCTTCCTCAGCCTCGTCGAAACCGGACACTATGCGTTGGCATCGCTCGGCGTGCTTTATTCCGTCTTCGGCCTGTACTATTACCTGAAAATGGCGAACGCGATGTTCATGGGCCAGCCCGAAGAGCGAGGGACGCTCTCAGTAAGTTGGACCATGCGCGCCGCACTTGGCGTCGCTGCCTTTGCGACGCTTTTCATCGGAATCATGCCCGATCGATTCATTCAGCTGGTGAACTGGTCGCTGGGAATCGCGCAGAATCCCGCGCTGGCGAAGCTGATCCGCTAGGGTCAGCTAGAAAGGGCTATGTGGTGACAGCCGCCTCGGCGGTCCCGACCGGGGCGAAACCCGGCCGGAACCCACCACGGATGATCGCAGGTTAGCGTAGAATCCGCTTTGCTGCCGTGATGCCAAATGTCTGCCGCCGATCCTAATCCCAACAGCCACGACTCCGACCAGAAAGAAAACTTCTGGGTGCAGGCCGCCCGCTACAGCCAGTTGGCTTTCGTTTTTCCCGCCGCTCTGGTCGTGGGATGGTTGGTCGGCGCGGCTCTTGACCGCTGGCTGCACACCACATGGCTCTACCTGGCCGGGATCATCCTCGGCATCGCGGCCGGTTTCATCGAACTGATTCGCACCGTTCTGCGCGACTCCAAATGAATCACGACTGTGCCCATGCGCGACCACCCAACAACCGAACTCGACGCGGCTCAGATGGCCAAGGCAGAACTTTTCTACTCCGGCGCTCTGGAACGCATTCGCCGCTTCATGGCTGTGCTCGCGCCGTTGCTGGCCGCAGCCGTGTGGTGGAAGTTCGGCTTGCGTCCGGCGGCCGGCTTGGTTTGCGGCTGTGTCATTGCTTACATGAATTTTAACTGGTTGAAGCGCGTCATCGCCGGCTTCGCAGACCGCGCCACCGGCGCGGCTGAAGCGCAATCCGGGCAGGGAATTGTCTCCCGTTTCCTTCTGCGTTATGTTTTGATGGCTCTCGGAGCCTATGCTATATTGAGTGTTTCACCCGCGAGCCTGAATGGGCTTCTTGCGGGCTTATTTTTGCCCGTGGCTGCCATCGCTTGCGAAGCATTCTACGAACTTTGTGCAGCTTTGGCCCGCGGAATTTAGTGAGGGCCCGCCGCGAAACGAAAGTCGGGAACCAGCGGCCGGAACTTAACTTATGCCTGAACAACTTTGGTTCACCGAAATCCTGAACCGCCTGTTCGCCGCTCCCGTCAGGGCGTTGCTGGAAACGTTGCACATCAAGGTCAAGTACGCCGCGGCGCCGATACCCAACTCGTTCGCCATGGAACTTCTCGTCTTCACTTTCCTGCTGATCGTGTTTCTGCTGGTCCGTTCGCGCCTTTCGGTGGACCGTCCTGGCGCGCTACAGCATTTCTTCGAAGGTGTCGAAGGGTTTATCCGAAATCAAAGTAACGAGATCATCGGCCACCACAGTGAGGGCTACACGCCGTTTCTGGCTGCGCTCTGTTTCTTCATTCTGTTTTGCAACCTCATCGGCGTGATCCCCGGCTTTGAGTCGCCCACCGCCGTCCCGGTGGTTCCGTTGGGTTGCGCCATTTGCGCCTTCGTCTACTACCAAACCCAGGGATTCAAGCACGCCGGAATCGGTTATCTGAAGCACTTCCTGGGACCATCCGATCCGACGATGTCGATTTTCATCCGTCTGCCGCTGGCCCTGCTGATGCTGCCGATCGAGCTGATCAGTCATCTGGCGCGTGTTCTTTCACTGACCATCCGTCTCTTCGCCAATATGTTTGCGGGAGACATGGTCACTCTAGTTTTCTTTTCTCTGGTGCCGCTGGGTGTTCCGATATTGTTTCTTGGTCTTCACATTGGCGTTTCACTTCTGCAGACCTACATTTTCGTTCTGTTGACCACTGTATACCTCTCGGGCGCGGTGGCGGAGGAGCATTAGAGAGTTCTGATTTTTCGGTTCTCGGTTTCGGTATCGAGGCTGAGAACCGGAAGCTGCGAAAGATCAAGCTGCGAAAGATCAAGCCGCAAGCGTGAGGGCGTCTGCACGGTATGACGTCAACCACCCACTGGCGGTATTTCATACGAGGAGAACCACAATGCGTAAGCTAAGCAAGTTGTTCATGGTGTTGTCCGCACTTTCGTTCGCTGTCCCTGCCTTCGCGCAGGGCGAAGCCGCTGGCGGCGTCAACTGGGTGGCAATCGCCGCTGGATTTTCCATGGCTTTCGCTTCCGGTATCTGCGCCTTGGCACAGGGCAAAGCGACTGCTTCCGCCGCCGAGAGTCTTGCCCGCAATCCGGCGGCTCGTCCCGGCATTCAGCTGGCTCTGATTCTTGGCCTGGCCTTGATCGAGTCGCTGGCGCTGTACACCTTGGTCATCATCTTCGCCAAGGTAAAGTAGGAATTGAAGTTCGACCGCACGTAGAAAAGCCTCTGCTCACAAGCAGAGGCTTTTCGATTTCCTTTCGGACTTCACAGGGGACGGCCGCCTACACTTTCCGTTCTCCGCTCCACTGCTGCTCTCTATTCTGCGGGGTGCGGTTGGCGGCTTCGACCAGCAAGCGCCGCAGACGATAGCGGCTTTCGAGGTCGGTGTTTACGATCTCGAATCCTACCTCATTCACGCGCGCCCGACGCAGCAACACATGCGCCTTGATTTTTGAGCGCAGACCGACGGAAATCTCCAGATCGGCCTCGCTGCCGATTCTCAGATTATCTTCTTTCGTGCCCATCCCGCCGCCCAGGCTTAACTCGCGGATCAGAATCTTTGACTTGCCCCACGAACTGCCGATGGTGGCGCCGACGGTTCGCGATAGCGTCATGCGTTCGTAGCGCCGTTGTCGCACCCAGGGGCAGGCCGGAGCCGTGTCCAGAGGAGCGATTGCCAGCTCCGCCGGTTCGATGCCGCTATCGGCGAGAATCTGGCCGCTGTAACGGGGATCGGTCTTGGCCAACGATTGCGCCGCCGCAATCCTCAGTTCCCGATGATGAATCCATCCAAAGGTCTTTTTCGCCTCGACGATTTCGCGCAGCAGAGTCAGCGCTTCTGTGTCGCGAAGGCGTCCGAGAGATTCGATGGCTTTGAGTTGAACCAGCGGCGAACGCAAAGCCGCTTCGCCCGGCCGCGCCATGGCCACCAGCGGCGGAGCCGCGCTGATATCGCCACTCATGCCGATCTCATCGATGGCCTCAGGCAGCACCAGCGAATCCAGAACCTCGGCCAGTTCCAGCAAGGTTCGCCCGCGGTCCGGTGCAGCTCCATAGGCGATTTGCCGAACTACGATATCGTGATAGAAGCGATTCCATTCAGGCAACCGGACGGGCAACAACTCCAGCAAGGTTCCGACATCAAGGCGGCTCAGCAATCCCACAACCGCGGAGCCCTGTCTGGCCTGGCCGGTCCGCAGAATCTCGCGCAATTGCGCGAGCGCTGGAGATCCTACTTCCTTTACCAGTTCGACCATGCGATCGCATTCATCCCGCCGCATGCAGCGGAAAAAGCGGTCGGCGAGATGTTCGGCTCCGGCCTGGCAGGTGCGCCGCAAAACCACCAGCAGATCCGCAGGCACGGGTTCGTAGCGCAGAGCCTCCTCAATAAACTCGGGGATGCGGTTCTCCACGCCCACTCGCGGCCGCAAGTCGTTGACGAGCACCGGGCGCTGTTGCAGCAGCATCTCCAGCCCATTGCATACTTCATTGACCGCCTGGTAGTTCTTGGCTTCGCTCGCGTCCTGGCTCAGGCGCACAAAAGCCGCGCTCAGCAGGCTTTGCAGCTCGGCATCTTTCTCCACGCATAACTGGTCAGTGACTCTACGGATGGCTGTGCCCATCGCTTCGCCACCCAACCGGGAATACAAATCCGACAGCTGGCTCAAGCCAATCGCGGTCTTGCGGCGAGCTTCTGCTTCCTGGGTGCCGACGCAGCCGGAGTAGTTGTTCAGAATTTCGGCGGAGGTTTCCTTGTCATCACGGTCAAGCAATACTTCCACGAACTGACGCAGGTTGCGCGGCGGCACGCATGGAGCCTCGTTCGAAAGCAAAACAGTCTTCTTGCCCGACTCCGGCACTTCCGCCCAGAACATCCGGTCCAGGATGTCGGCGTGCGACTCGACCAGAATGCCGGCCTTGTTCATCTTGTCTTCTTGCAACTTCAGAATCTGGCGCAGCGAGTCCATCTGCCGGCTCATGTGCTCCATCATCTGATGGACGGCGTTCACCTTGACTTCACCTTTGGAATAGCGCTCCAAAGCGAAGCGGATGGCCATGTGCTCGGCCGCCTTCATCAGCAGCGGCGTGTCTTCTTGTTCGGTCGTTACCTTGGCAGCCAGGCTTCCCAGCAACTGTTGCAGGTTCAGCTTCGTGTTCGGGTCGGTCTCGGCGAGATCCTTCTGCAGATCTTCTGGACGAAGGTTAGGATCGCCCTGCACCTGTCCGAATCGTGTCAGCAGCCGGATTGCCTGCACGACTTCTGCTTCCTGCAAGGGCACCACCCCGCCCTCCCAGGCCGGGGCAGCGCCGACGCCTGCGCCCCTTGCAGCGCCGGACTCGGGTGCCGGTCCCGCGACCCAGTGGCCGGCGACATTTGGAACGCTTCCGAAGGGAACCGTAGTTCCTCCGGCTTGTCCCTGACCGCCACCAGCGCTGGCACCCTCAGCCGCGGCAATGAGTTGAAGAAGTTTCTGCGGATCGTTCAGCCATTGTTTGAACTCCGGGCCCAGGGTTTGCGCGGCGATTTGAGCGGCCACACTGATATCGCCGGTCAGCGGATCGGCGGCCACGAACTTCACTTCATTGATTTTGATGGTGCTTGGTTTGCCGCTGCCGCCGAGGGCTTCCTTGATCTGCTTGGCCACGTCCTGTGCTTTGGAGCCCGCCAAAGTAAAGGCCCGCACCAGCCGCGTGAAATCGTCGATGGTAACGTCCCTGGAGAAATGCAGGCTGGCGAGGCCGGCCGTGTTTAGAAGCTGGCCGAAGCTGCGTTCGGTCTGCCCCGCCTCCAGCGGAACTCCATCCAGCAGCAATTTGTTGTCAGAAACCCCGAGCAGAAACCCGCCATCTCCAGCCGTCGGCAGCCCCTGCTGTAATTCGTTCCAGGCAATCTGAAACTGCGCCTCGGTTCGTTTGTGCTCCGGCCCGTACATCCGCGCGTATTTGATCAGGATGTTGAGGCTGTGAACGAAGGCCCGTGCGGATGCTGCCCGGTTGGCGTGAAATGTGGATGCGTTCGTGATAAAGCACTCCTCAAACCGCAGCTCTGCAAGTAAAAGGTTAAATCCAACAGGTAAGCCCTCGCACATTACGGAGGTAATGGACCCTTGGAGACAATTGGGAGGTTTCCGTGTGTGAGAGAGGACGCATGGCGTATGCAGCTCGCCAGGTCCCTGCTGTTCGCCGCGACGCATGCTCTCTGGCACTGGCATTTACGGCCCGCAACGACGAAAATGTAGAAGCCGATAGATTCGGAATCCTCGTGCCCGCTTTAGCCAATCGCCCAACCCGCGCACCTAAGATCACCGGCCTGCGTTACTGGATGCTGCAGGTTCTGGAGGAGTGCGAACACGTCTCGGCCGATTTCGCTCCGGACCCGGTTCACGACCTGCGCGTCGCCCTGCGCCGCTGCCGCTCCCTGGCCGATGGACTGACGGCCCTCGATCCTGATCCCGAATGGAAAGCCATGAAGAAGGCCGGCAAGCGCCTGTTTCAAAGACTCGGCGCCTTGCGCGACGTACACGTTACGATGGAGTGGGTTGAGAACTTCGTAGGGCAGGAACCCTTGCCCGCTGTGCCGGAAGCCGAACCGAATGCCAGTCCCGTCACAGACTCTGCCAGCACTGAAAGGATCGATCCGGCAGCCGAGGCTCTATTGAAAATCTTAAAGGCGCGCGAAGCTGAACAAAAGCGCGAAGCCCGCTCGGCCCTGGAGGAATTCGACCGCAAGCAATGGCGCCAATGGAGCAAATCCCTCCCCGCGCGCGCGGTCCGCTTTCGCCCGGGGGCGGCCCTCTTCAAACACCTCGCTCTCGAGCGCTGGACCGAAGCCCGTGAGCTGCACGACCGCGCCTTGCGCAATCGCTCTAAGACGGCGTTTCACGGCCTGCGCATCGGCATCAAGCGCTTCCGTTATATCGTGGAAAATTTTCTGCCTGTCGAGCATAAGGCCTGGAGCAACGGTCTCAAGGAAATGCAGGACTTACTCGGGGAAGTTCACGACCTCGACGTCCTCTGGTCTACCGCCGTTTCCTGCCGGGTTTTCTCCAACCCCGTATCGCGCAACCTCTGGCACAAACGAATTCTCGACCAGCGTAATACTCGCATCGCCCATTACCGCGCCCGGATGATCGGCCCCGATTCTCTCTGGCAGGTCTGGCGAGCCGGGCTTCCCCAAGGCAAGCAGATTCAGGCTCTTGCCACGCGCCGCATGAAGCTCTGGGCGGCCGGCCTCGATCCGGACTTTCCCCACTCCGAACGTGTCGCGAGCCTTGCTCTTCAGCTCTTCGACGGCTTGCTGGCCAGCGGATGGGCGCCTATAGTCGACGGCATCTCCGCCCGGTCGAGCCTGCTGGCCGCCGCCCTGCTTCACGATGTCGGCAAGTCCGAGGGGCAGAAGGGACATCACAAAACTTCTTCCGATCTGATACAGCGTCACGGCAACCCGTTAGGCTGGAAGGCCGCGGACCTGCAGCGGGCCGCCATCGTCGCTCGCTTTCATCGCGGAGCCCTGCCCAGCCGCAGGCACAAGGCCCTGCGCGATCTTCTACCCGACGAACGGAAAGCGACGATTCAGCTGGCGGCGATTTTGCGCCTCGCCAATGCTTTGGACGCCGCGCACGACGGCCACATCCACCGCATTGAAATTGAAAGCAATGGGCTCAGAACCAACAAGAACCAAGCCCTGGTAATCGCGGCGGAGGGCTATTCGCATTTGGCACCCTCGGCGCAGACCGTCGCAGCCGAACGACACCTGCTCGAAACGGTGCTGCGCCGGCCTGTCGTGGTCAGAGCCATTAAGAATCCTTGGATAGCGCACCATCGGACGGCCGCATTCGGCTCTTAGCTCTGCCGCTACCTCCCCTTGGTAGCTTCCAAGTAACTTCCCCAGAGCGCGCAGAACGGATACAAATGCTCGTGCATCTCTGCAATCCGAAGTCCGAAGCCGGAACCGAATCATGACTCACGCCCAACTAGTCTCGAAAGCTGTCCACTGGCTGCGCCGCTATCGCTGCGGAGTCGTTCTCTCAGAACAAGCCTGCGTGAGCGGCGAGATGCCCGACGCAATTGGCTGGAAGCGGGCTTACCATTCCGTGCTGGTCGAGTGCAAGGTTACGCGCTCGGATTTTCTAGCCGACCGCGTCAAGCGTTTCCGCCAGAAACCGCAGCATGGAGTCGGCTGCGAGCGCTTCTATCTGGTTCCGGCTGGACTTGTGCGCCCGGAAGAACTACCCGCTGGCTGGGGATTGATGGAATGCCGCGGCGGCGGAATCGACATTACCCATCCCTCGGCAAAGAATCTCCGAAGTGCCACTGGCTTCCGCTACGAAATGAATCTCCTGCTTGCCAGCCTGCGCCGGGTCGAAGTCCGCGTTGAACCGCAGAGCATCACCGACTTCCTCAAGTGGAAAAACCGCATGGCAGAATACAACCGCGGAACCCTCCCCGAGGGGTTAGCGTCCGCCGAAGAAGAGGCGAACGTGTTCCTCGAACCCGATCTGACTTGTTGAGGTCGCCGCAGGAATTCGAGGAAGGACGAAAGATCGTTCCGAAAAATTGAGTGACGAATCCGTTGAGTCACAATTCCAAAGAGATAGAAGCCGCAGCAGCCGGGAACCAGGTCACAACTCCCGCCGCCCCTCCATGGCTTTCAGCATGGTGATCTCATCCGTGTATTCGATGTCACTTCCTACCGGAATACCCATCGCGATGCGCGTCACCTTCACGCCCGCACGCTTGAGTTGTTGAGACAAATACGCGGCGGTCGCTTCGCCTTCAACCGTGGGGTTGGTCGCGACAATCACTTCATCCACGTTGCCCGCCTCCACTCGCGTGATGAGATTCGCGATGCGCAACTGCTCCGGCCCCACGCCGTGCAGCGGGGAAAGAGATCCGTGCAGAACGTGGTAGACGCCGTTGAAGTGCTTGGTCTTTTCGATGGCGGCGATGTTGGTGGGCTCTTCGACAACGCACACCAGGCGCTGGTTGCGGGTTGCGCTGGTGCAATAGACGCAGGGGTCGACGTCGGTGATGTTGTTGCATACCGAACAAAGCCGGAGGCTCGCCTTAACGTCGCGTACCGCCGCCGCCAAGGCCTCAGCGTCGTCGTCGCTCGCGCGCAGGATGTAGAACGCCAGACGCTGCGCGCTCTTCGTGCCCACGCCCGGCAGTTTCTTCAACTCGTCGATCAGACGCGACATCGGCTCGGCAAATTTAGACATAGGAATTGAGCGATTGAGTCCATGCGTCAATGATTCATCGACTCACTGGTTAGAGGCCGCCCATGCCGAGGCCGCCCAGCATTCCTCCCACGGTCGATTGCATGGCTCCATCCACCTTGCGCGCCGCTTCGTTCACCGCGGCGAGAATCAGGTCCTGCAACATCTCCACGTCACCAGATTTCACCGCCTCGGGATCGATGTGTAAGCTGAGCAGTTGCTTGCGGCCATCCATTTTCGCTGTCACCGTGCCCCCGCCCGACGAGGCCTCGACCACTGTTTCCTGCATTTTTTTCTGCAGGGTCTCGTACTGCAATTTGGCTTTCGACATCAGTTCTTGCAGATTGAATCCGCCCATAGATTCTCGGCTTCCGGCCCCCGGCATTCGGCTTCCGGAGCAGAGTCCAGGGACCGGACGCCGGTGCTAGCGCTTCTCCTTGTAGTCAATTACGGTTCGAATCTCGGCGCCAAACTTCTCCCGCAGCCTTCGGACGACAGCCTCCTGCTCGGCGCGGCTGCGGCCGCCAGGCGCAGCATTTGTGGCGCCGGATGTTGCAGAGCCATTCCGCATTCCTTCGACCGTCTCCCCGCTTGCGCCGGGAACGGCCGCGCCGGAAACGATCTTCAGCTTGACCGCCCGCCCCAGAATGCCGCTGGCCGAAGCGATCGCCAGCCGCCGCGCGTCGGCGCTCAGCGACATCTCGACCACGGTCTGAGATTCTGACACCTTGATCACCAAGTCGTTGCCTTCCACCGACCATTCGCCGGCTTCGAGCATCGAAACCAAAATGCGCTGGTTGCCATCCATCAGCGCCTGCAGCACGGCGTTCCGCACCCTCTCTACGGAGGGGCCCGATACAGCGGCCGAGTGTGTTGGCAAGAACTGCGGGATGTTCTCGACTCTGAATTCACGCCTCGGTTCCGGGTGGGAGGCGAGTTCAGGTTCGGGAGCGCTCTCGCCCAGGTTTGCAGGCGCGGTGGCTCCCATGACCACCCGCGCAGGAGCGCTGCTACTGCCGACTGAGCGTGCGCCGCCTGTGAGAACTGGATCGACGGAGGAATCCTGCCGGGGAGTTCCCTTGCGTGCTGAATCGGCCGCAAAGGGAGAAACCTGATTCGACCGAGTCGGCGTGATACTCGAAGACGAAGGAACAATCGAAGGCCGGGCTGGAGTTCGAGGTGCGCTTGTAGTTGCGCTTGCAGGGTACGAGGATGCGGCCATGTCACCGAGAAGTTGCTCGATGGGCAGCAGGCGCTGGGCGTGCGCCATCTTGAGCAGGCCGAGCTCCAGGTGAAAACGCTGCTCCTGCTTGTATCCCAGTTCGCCGTGTGTTCGCAACATGATCTGGAAGTGTCGAGTGAGATCTTCCTCACCAAACAACTCCGCAATGCGTTGGACGCGCTCGCGTTCCTCACTGGAGATCTGGAGCAGGGAAGAGTCTTTGCTGGCAATCTTGGCGACGGTGGCATTGCGCAGGAAGCGGACCATCTGTCGCGCGAAGTGCGTCGGACTGTGGCCCTCACGGATGAGGTGGTCAACTTGACGCAGCACTTCGTCGCTCGCCCCACGAGCGACGGCCTGCATCAGCTCTTCGAGAATGTGCGCGGGCGCCGCACCGACCAGGTTGCGCACGGAGTCAGCCGTGATCTTTCCGCTGGAGGAGGCGATGGCCTGATCGAGGATCGAGAGGGCATCGCGCATGGAGCCGTCGCCGGCCTCGGCCAGCAAGGCGAGAGCATCGTCATCGGCTGCAATGTCTTCGCGCCCAACCAGATCGCGTAACTGGCCGACGATGGCGTCGAACTTGACGGCGCGAAAGCTGAAGTGCTGGCAGCGCGAGCGAATGGTCTGGGGAATATCCTCAGGCTGCGTGGTCGCCAACATGAAGACGATGTGGTCGGGGGGTTCCTCCAGGGTCTTCAGCAGAGCATTGAAGGCGGCGTCGGTGATCTGGTGAGCTTCGTCAAGAATGTAAATCTTGAAGCGATCGCGCGCCGGACGATAGCGAGCGGCCTCGCGCAACTCGCGGATTTCGTCGATGCCGCGATTGGTGGCCGCGTCGATCTCGATCACATCCACCGCGTTGCCGGCGCGAATTTCGGTGCAGGATTCACAGACGCCGCAGGGCTCGGCCACCGGCTTGTCCGAAGAGCGGCAGTTCAAAGCTGCAGCCAGGATGCGCGCTACGGTGGTTTTTCCAATGCCACGATGTCCGCTGAAGATGTAGCCGTGGGCCGTGCGCCCTTGCACAAGAGCGTTCTGCAGGGTGCGGGTGACGTGTTCCTGTCCAATGACGTCGGAGAATTTCTGCGGACGATATTTGCGCGCCAGGACGGTATAGCTCATGCCGGAAGACACGATTATACGTTAAGAGAAGCGGGAGGGATGGCCGCTGCGGGCAGCTCGTCGCGCCCTACGGAGGAGTTACCGGCCATCCCGACCCGGGTTGAAGCGGTTCTTGTTTTCGGCAGATCGCTTCGTAGAGCCATCAATCGTCGAGTTTCATCCTAGCTCCGTTTGCCGCCTACGTGGCCGCGCCCATCCCGTACTTCATTCCCTTTGAAGTGGGAAACTCTGTCGACACGATTGGCGGGCTCGGCTCTCTCGCCCCGTTGCGGAGTTGGGCCGTTATAGCCATGTTCGGGATGATAGCGGTTATTCACGTGGCCACGAAAGTTTTCCGAGCCATGAAACCATGGGCCGGCGCCGATAAAGATACCGCCCCGAAACCATTCCGAACCGTAATAGCCGTAGGGAGCGCAGCCATAAGGCGCCGCGTCATAGTAACCATAGGGACATTCCGGAGCCACCCCTATTTCGAGGTTGACCTGAGCCTCTGCTTTCGAGGCGGCGGCGGCGAAGCACATCGCAGCCACCGAAGCTAATGTAATACATTTAAATATGCTCATAAGTTATTCTCCTTGCTGACGTCTGACCAAACATATATCAACTCTAATGGCGGCGTGAATCGGGGGATGCCCTGAATTGCTCACTATTTGGCGATTTTCCGAATGCCGATGACGCAAGAAGGTCCGCCAAGCGCAGGCGACTGTTCTGACTTCCCAGTGGCTTGCTAAAGTTGCTGCGCAGGCGATAGGCTGGTGGGTCGGTTACGGGCAGGGTCCGGTCGAAAGGGGCTTTGGTGAATGGGCAGGTTCAAGCAGCGCAGGAGGGCGTATGCAATTGAAGCTGGCAATGACCACGAAGGAGGGGATTGTTGTAGTGGACTGCAGCGGCCGGATTGTGTTTGGCGAGGAATCATCGCTGCTGCGCGAGAAGGTTAAAGAGGCTTTGTCGAAGAACAATCGTATTGTGTTGAACCTGGCTGAGATCAGCTACATCGATTCCGGCGGGCTGGGTACCCTCGTAGCCCTTCGTACCAGCGCGCAAATCGCCGGCGGCACGATCAAGCTGGCCAACTTGACCAAGCGCGTGGGCGATTTACTGCAGGTGACCAAGTTGCTCACGGTCTTCGATGTCTTTGACTCAGAGGCGGAAGCGGTTGAATCTTTCCGAGAGGCAGCCTAGCGGGTGTGGTTCATGCGTGGCGACCCGTGGTCGTCGGCGCATGAACCTCACTAAGCCGTAATCTCCCTGGAATGCTTCTGCTGCATCTTTAATTCTTATTCTTCTCTTTTCTCTTTTCTTCGTGCCTCCTGGTAAGCGTCAGCGGACTCATCTCTCCGCCCGTTGCGCTGGCGATAGGACTGGTGTTCGGCTGGGCTTTTCCCCATCCCGGGAGCGCACGTTTACGGGATCGCGGTGAAGGTTGCGAAGATTGGATTGACGGCGCCTCTATTCCCGATTGGCGGCGGCATATCCGTGGCGACGATCAGACAGCTGGGACATCGTCCGCTGCTGCAACGAGTGATTTTGTGGCTTCTGGTTTCGGCAGGATCGCGATGGCTGATTCGCATGAGACGGATTCGATTGTGAAAAAACCAAAATCGTCTTCTGACGAGTCATCGAAGATACGGCTCAGCATAGAAGCAGCAATCCGACGCATACCAAAAGGGAAGGTTTCGACCTACGGGGCGGTGGCGCGAGCGGCCGGACTCCCGGGAGCGGCGAGGCAGGTGGCGCAGGTGCTGCACCGTGGTTTTGGTTTGCCCTGGCAGCGCGTGCTGGGCGCGGGGGGAGAGATCAAGCTGCGGGGAGATTCGGCGGTTGAACAGAGGTTGCGATTGGAGGCCGAGGGCGTGCGCTTTCGCGGGCGGAAGGTCGATATGAAAGGGCATGAGTTCAAGGTTCGGCGGACATGAGCCGCACTCGTCGAAAGCGAGCGGCGCCTTCCCCGGGCCAAGTCGCTGTCCCCCATGGTTCGTTTACTTCTTGAACTGCTCGTCGATCTCAACTTGATAGCCGCTGACCATTTTGTTCGTTTCATTGGCCATGCCGACGACTGCCATCAACTCTTTGAACATGGCGTCCGTCATTCCTTTCTTCTGCGCAGATACGGTGTGGGAAGCAATGCAATAGCCGCACTGGTTGGTCGCGCTCACCGCTACGTAAATCATTTCTTTGGTCAGCGGATCGAGGGCGCCGGGAGCCATGATCCGTTTGATGTCTTCCCAGGTGCGCTTCAGCGTGGCGGGGTCGTGCGCGATCGCCTTCCAGAAGTTGTTGATCCAGTCGGTCCTGCGCGTGGTCATGATGTCGTCATACACGGCGCGCACTTCCGGGCTGGCGTCTTTGTATTCGATGAATCCGAGGGTTGACATGAGGGCTCCAACTCCTAGAAGCATTCACGACAGGATCACAGAAGCACAGAGAAAACCTTCTTTGGATTTTCTTAGATTTTGTTTTTCACTGGCACTCGGTGTCTCTGTGGTGAACAAGGTTCGTAACCTGGCTACTTCGGCAATTCCCCGCTGAGCAATTTCTCGAGCGCCGCGGCGGGACAGCGTACGCCCACGTAGAACTGTCCGAACAGCGCGTAAACGGCGCTGACTTGATCGAAGCGCATTTCATAGATCAGCTTTTTGAAGACGAGGGGATCGTCGGCGAACAAGTCGACGCCCCACTCCCAATCGTCAAAGCCGATCGAGCCGGTGATGATCTGCTTTACCTCGCCGGCGTAACGGCGGCCTACGAGGCCGTGGTCGTTCATCTGGCGGGCTCGTTCTTCGATGGGGAGCCTATACCAGTTTTTATCTTCGCCCCGCCTGCGGTCCATGGGATAGAAGCAGATGTAGCGGTTCGACGGGATCTCCGGGAACAGGCGCGGATGCATCGCCTCGCGATGCCGGTTAAGTTTGCATTCGATCTCGGCCTTCCAGGGGTCGGAATGTGGTTGGATTCCCTGCTCGGCAAGCTCTTTATAAATTTTGAGGGTGGAGTCGTAGAGTCCGAGTTCGATGATGGAGAGGTAAGACGTTGTCGGTTCGAGGTAGTCGCTCAATCGCAAACTGGCCAGCTTGAGTTCCGCCTGGTTGAGCTCGGCGAACGAATTGCGGAAATGCACCAGCATCAGATCGCCCTTGTGGCCGATCATCGAAAAAAGCGCGGATTGCCCGACGTCTTTTTTCGCTTCTTCCATCTGACCCAAAACTGACGCAGCTTCCTGAGCGATCGACGATCGGGTCGCTTCCGAGAGGGCTCGCCAGGCCGTCCAGCGAAAACGCATCATCTGGTGCAGCACGCTGTAACCTTCGGTGGTCAGAGGAACTTCGGGAATTTCCGACGTCGCGGGGTGTGGGCGGACGGGAGGAGTCGCGGTGGTTGTCATCGGATTCTCAGGATGGGTGTTCATCTGGTTTCAGCAACCATTGTACGCAAGAGCCGCGGGGGCAGCGAGTCCGCATTTACAATTGTGCTGGCTTTCCATGCCCGAGGGTGGGTTCCGCGCTTCCATGTCAAGACGGTTGAGATTGAGTCGGATCTTTTGGTTTGTTCTGCTCGTGATTCCGCTCGCGGCGCGAGGTCGAGAGAAGGATCAAGATCACGATCAGGATCGAGACAAAAATGGCGACAAGCGCCTGTGGGTGCTGCGCGCGGGCGAGGCGGCGGAGTACGATCCGGCAAGCTTTGCGCAGAACGGAAGCGTGAAGGTGCCGGCGGAAGCGTTCGCATCACCGGAGAAATTTTCTGTCACTCGTCTGGGACAGATGATGTTTGCCGATCCTGCAGTCTTGCCTCTTGCGGAAGACGATGTTGCTGCCGCCGGGAAGGTATGGTTCTGGGATGGACGAACCGCGACCACGCTGGCCCTCGGCACTGCCCGGAGCACCTCGACAACGGGATCGAATCTGGCGATTACAGAAGCTGCGCCGGCGCCTTATCTGGCGGGGGATGGAAAGCATCTCTACTGGTTCTCGAACCAGGCCAGGCGACTGCAGCGGGATGGTGTTGATCTTTCCACGAAAACGACGTGGTCGAGCTGGGAGACGGACCTCACCGGCAGCGAGCGGCAGGAGGTGGCATCGATGGCATTTCCGGATTGCACGTGTCCCACGGGCGGTTGCGAGGAAACCTGTCCCTACGGCGAGGTTTGGGTTCCTGGCGATGAAGTCGGGAATTTTTTCCTGGTGAGGGAATTGGTCGCCGGTCAGACCAAGCCGATTTACAAAGCAACCTCAGTGTATGAGGAGAGGGCAGGCAAGTGGATTGCACGGCCCCTCGACCCGCCGCTTCAGCGCGTGCTCGATGCGGCGAACGGAGCGGCGATTCTGGCCGCGGTTCCCGACACCGGCTGCTGCGGCTGGGCGAATGAGAGCGATGATAAGACTCTGCTGTACCTCGGGGGCAAGACATTGAGCGTGTTCGATGAATTGGCCACATACGGAAATCCGGATTACGACGTGAGCTTTTGCACGCAGAGCGGCAAGTTGTCGCCCAGCGTGGGTGCATTGGCGTTCACCGTTGCCGCCACCGCTGAACCGAACCAGCCGATTCAAATCTCCAAGGAGGGTCAGGCCAACCCGGAAGAGTCGCAACGCATTCGCAAGGCCTTGCTGGACCTGCCGGCGGTGGAAGTAAAGAGTCTCGACGCGAAGAATAATGAGGACGCATCCCGGCGCCTTGCATTTCTGCCGCATGCCACGCTAGTAGGGTGGATCAGCGAGAAAGAAATTCTCATCGTGGAGGGACACCTGCTGGTCGCTTACAACGTGGCGAGCGGGACGCGGCGTAAGTCGAACATACGCGTCGAGGATGCGGCGCACGTGTTTCTGCGTTGAAAGTATCCTGTGGGAAACTCAGACGATCGTCCGGCCGGTTTTGCGTCCGCCGGCGCGATAGATCATCCAGCCGAGCAGATTTGCTCCGAGCACGACTCCGGCGATTTTCGCCGAGTAACGCCATGAACTGGCGACGTCAATGACAGGGAAGACCGAGAGTGCCACGAACAGCAGGGTCACCAGCAAGCCCGATGCCGCCGCCACGCGTATCCACAGGCGGGGACGCAGGCCGCGCTCTTTGCGAGAAAAGATAGGTATGGCGAAGAGCGCAATGTAGGCGATGCCATAAAAGGTGAAGCTCCAGGTGAGCAGAAGTTCGTAGGACTCCTGCTGGCCCACACCAACCAACGCGGCGAGAGCCACGACCAGAGTGGCTGCTCCCAGAAAAAGGACCGAGTTGATTGGAGTTTTGTAACGAGGATGCAGGCGAGAAAACCATTGCGGCAGCAGGCGATCCCATCCCGCGACCATGGGAAGACGCGTGCTTACGGTGAAGAAAGCGCAGAATGTAGCCAGGTAATAAACGAAGAGAAAGAATACCGCGGCCGGCAGGACGATGCCGCTTAGCCCGAAGGATTGCAAACCGCGACTGAGCGCCTGCGGAACCGAAGCCACCACGTCCTCGGCCGATGGCGGCACAAAGGCCAGGATCGCACTCGTAGCCAGGATGTAAATCAGCGCAACGATTGGAGCGGTCAGCAGAACCGATCGAGGGAGGTCACGCTCCGGATTGCGGCATTCTCCCGCGAATACGGCAACGTACTCGAAGCCGGTTAGCGCTCCAAACGTCATCTTGCTGAAAACGCTCAGACCAAACAGCGTCAGGGGCGGCGCGACCAGGCGGAACGGGTGATACTCCGCGAGTGATCCGCGCCACAGGTTAAGAAATGGAGTCGCGATCAGGGCGGCGATGGTGATCAGAAAAACTATGGCTCCCAGGTTGTTGATCCATTTTCCGATCCTCAGGCCAAGACCGGCAATGCACATGGTGGTTGCGACAACGGCAAACGAGGCCCCCACGGTCAGCCACTTATTTGAAGCCATCCAGGCGGCGCCGGGAATTACGTACGATGCGAAAGAAACCGTGATCAGTCCGCCGAGACCTACATACAGGATGACGTACAGCCAAAGATTCCAGGCCACCAGAAAGCCGATCTGATCGTTAAAAGCAATCCGTGCCCATTCATAAAGTCCGCCTTCGACCGGCAGCAGGCGGCTCATGTGCATGACGACCAGAGCCAGGGGCACGAAGAACGACAATATGGCGACCACCCAAAAGACCACGTGGGCAGCCCCCGCCTTGACGGCGGTTCCCATGTAGTCGGCCACAATAATGATCAGGACCTGCGCCAGCACCAGATCGAAAAGGCCGAGTTCTTTGCGCAGTTGGGCGCTGTGAGCCTGCACTTCGGCCCCAGCGGAGCGCATCGCGATCGCCTTATCCTGGTCAACAGTCAATGCGCTCTCCTGACGGAATCAGGAAGGCAGCATTAGAACACATTTAAGCGTGGATTCAGAGTCAGCGATGGTTTTGGTCGCCGTGGGCGTGGCGCCAGGTCCAATATTCTTTCTGTTCCTCGGGAGGAAGTTTGCGGAAGTCGCGATGTTCGTCGCGGTGGTTTTCGCGAGCCCATTGCTGGTAATAGACCACCTCGTCATTATTCCAGACATGATAGTCGCTATAGTAGGGGTCATAAACCCGGTAGTAATGGTGTCCGCCGCAAGCCGCGCCCAGTACGGAAGACGCCATGGCTGCGGCGAGAACGAGTGAACCGACGAGACGCGAATGGTTGTTCATCTGGGAAATTCTCCTCGAATTTGTCGATACCACGGCGTTCTGCTCTCAGCGAGTCGAGCCGCCGTCAGATTCGTTGCCGAGTTTCACAGTTAGGTTGTCCGGCGGCGCTCCCGGGAACCATATTCAGTCCCGGACGCCGAGCTTTGCTAAATCGTTGCGCAATTGATCGAGGGTCTGCATCTGGATCGTGTGCATGCCGAGTTTCGCGGCGCACTCCAAATTCAAGGCGCGGTCGTCGATGAAGCAGCACTCATCGGGATTGATCTGCGTGACTTCAATCGCCAGACGGTAGATGCCACTCTCGGGCTTGCGCAGTCCGACAAAGCAGGAGCTGACAAATAGCCGGAAGATATCGCGTAAACCGTATGTTTCGATGCGGTAGAGGTTCAATTCGCGGGACTCGTTGTTGATCGTGCCCATGAAGTATTTGCCCGACTCGGCCAGCGCTCGGGCAACGGCGAGCGCTCCGGGATTGGGCCGCGAGAGCGAGAACATGTAATCGCGGAACTGATCCTGGGTAAAGGGACGCTCCTGGTAGAACACCGTGCGATCGAGATACTCGTCGAGCGAGATTTCGCCGCGCTCGAACGACGAGACCGCCATTTCGTGCCGCGCATGAAATTCTTTTTCATCGAGACCAAAGTGCTCGAGAGTGGCCGAGCGTTCGGTATGGTCCCAGGCATTGCTGAGCAGTACTCCCCCTACGTCCCAGAAGATGGCATGAATCGCGGGCACGGATGTGATCCTCCCCTAGCTCTTGTAGCTCTTGTTTTTCCGATCCGTTCTTTGGTGAGGAGTCTGCGCTGCCTTTTGCGGCCTGGCAACGGCCTCAACCTTCAAGAGTGTAGATCAATTTCGGGTTAGTGTTGGTAAGCCGTGGTTCGGGGTGCTTAGGAGTCGCGCGATTCTACTTCGGTGGACGGCACGGGCGAGAACGTGCCGCGAGGAATCTTCTAAACACGAGGAATCGTATCAACAAATGAAAAACCCCGATCCGGTTGGGATCGGGGTCTGACACCAAAGTTTTAAGTTATTGTGGGGTGAAATTCTGGTGGAAGCTCAAACTCACCACATCCTGGAACATTGGAGTTCCGGGAGGCAGGTTGTTCGGGTTTTGGAATTGCGTATCGAAGAAATAGTTTCGGGTAGGAGCCGCATAAACCGAGTTGCAGCATTTGAAAATGCCGGTGGCATATTGCGAATAATACATGCTGATCAGCGACCCGGCATAGTAGACGTTGGTGCCGCCTCGGTCTTCGAGATAGCGAAGAAAGTTGTGCATGCCACCGTCGGTGCCCATGTCCTGTGCGCCCCATGAGGGTTGTGGGAAGGGGATACTCTTGCCGGCGGCGATTGCGACGCGATAATAGCTGTCGTTGGCATTACGGTTGGTGGCCGTGCCGGGGTATTGAAAGCTTTCCGCATCAGTCCAGCCTACGTTCGCCGGTACCGTAGTCCCCGACGGCGGGTTGGAAAGCAGAGTGACCGCATCCGCAATGATGGCAGCTGCGGAGTGTGGCGTGGTGGTGTTAACGCCAAGGCTGGGGAAGAACGGATCGGCGGGACCGCTGTTGTAGTTTCCCCAAACATAGACCGGTTCCTCGGATGCCACCGTGAAACCGTTTCCGGAGGTTGCGGGAGCGACGGGCTGAGGCAGGTAGCTGTTTCCGGCCGAGTCCATGCCGCCATCCACCAGACGCAGCACGTGTCGGGGCCCGGTGACCATATTCCACGTGGCTGTGGTCGGGCCATCGATCCCGGCGCCAAAGCCACTAATGTAATAAGGCTGGGACATCGCTGCCCCCGAGAGGCCAAAGCCGGCACCCAGGTATTTTTCTCCGAAGGTGTCAAGAATGCTATTACCATCCACGTCTTCCGGAGAAAAGGTGTAGTAGGACAGCGGCTCCAACTTGCCGTCGGGGACTCCAATGCCGGATCCGGTATTGACGGTGTCTTCTAAACCGGAGATCCCCACGAAGCCGTTGTAGAAGCCGGTACGGTTCGCGTCAGGATCGGGTTGCATGCCGCGGTGGTCGGAAAAATACAGGATGTAGCCATTCTGATTCGAGCTGTTGACCTTGTTACCACTGCCGCCGGCATATGGGCTTCCGGCCTTCGATTGCAGCCAGAGCCAGAGGTTGCCCGCATCGATTTCCACGGCATTCATCACGCCGTTGGTGCTGACGAAAGTGGCGGTGCCGCCAGACCTTGAGTCCCGCGGCTCGCCTTCCCGGGAATCATAAAAATTGATCGGCAGCCAGTTGAACTGCGTGCCGGCGGCCCCGGTCGCACCACTGGCTGCGACTCCACTCTGTAGCTGTTGAAGGATCAGGATGGCGGGGCTGATCGTGTTGGCCCCGGCACTGCCCCAGGGCGCGCTGGGCGCGACATCATAGAGCTTGCCGAAACCATAACTCAACCATTCCTTGGTCACGCCGATCCAGTTGCCGGCGGTGCTGAGATATTCCACGCGCAGCCACACGCTCCTGCAGGGCGTAGCTGTTAGAGTGACTTGCCCGTGCAAAGGCCAGGGATTGACGCCAACACAGCCGGTGGGCTGAACCCAGTTGCCGGTAGGCTGCGCCATCGCGAAGTACATCTGTCCAGCGGTGGTAGCGACCGAGCCGGTGAGCTGGACGTCGTTGGCGTCGAGTGTGCCGGCGCCGCGGTCGGGGTGAAGTTGGCTGATATCGTCGGCCAGCAGAATGCGGATCTCGGCCTTGGTGTAGAGCCGGGAATTTGTCAAAAGAGTGGTGTCGGTGGCTTGCTTCCTGCGAATGATGTCAATCGCGCCCACTTGCGATTGCGACACAAAGGGTAGCTGCAATTTGGTCGCGCCCGTCTGTCCATTGATCACAAAGTTCGCAAAGGTCCCGGTGGAGATGCCGGACCACTGCGAGGTGTTGGCAGCGCCTCCGCAAGCGGCGCAGGCGGCGGGGGGAGTTGGCGGGAAGCCGCCCGTCCAGCTTCCTGCGATCATCTGCGGGCAGTTCGCCCCCGGTCCGGTTCCTGGAGCGGCGGGGCAACCGCCGCTGGCGTTCGGAGCATAGATCGTTCCGCCGTAACCACTCGCCGTGGAATGGCCATTCTCCAGTTCATCCAGAATGATTTGGCCCACTGCGGCAATCTTGTCGGTAAAGGTCAGCTTGGCGCCCGACGCCAGGAACAGGTCTCCGTTGGTGTGGACTCGGCCGCCGAAATTAAAGTTCGGGCCGGCGAAGTAGTCGCAATCGCCATCGCAGAACACGCCAAACTCAAACGCGGGTAGCAGCGCCACTTCCACTGTGCGGGTGAGGTTGACCGAAGAACCGGCGCTGCCTGCCAGGGCGGATTGTGAAGAGATGCCGGCGCTTGATTGCCGCGAGGCGGTTACCTGCAAGGTGAACGGGATGAGGGATGCCACCATTCCCTGATCCTGACCCGAGCCGACGATATTCCAGGACCCGCACGGGTTGGGAGCATTCGGGCAGGGGGTCCCGTCACTCTGGTTCGGCGGCCAGGTGATGGATTCGTTATAAGTCATGCTGGAAATGTTGGAACCGGTGATGGCAGTAGGAAAATACGGGGCAGTGGCCAGAGCCAGAATGGATGCCTGATCCGGGGTTTGAGAGGATTGGTATAACTGGGAGAGTTGGGCTGTCAAGTTCTCGATGCCAGCCTCCGCGCCATAGTAAGAGAGGTTGTTTTCGAGATCGTTGTTTCCCATGTGCTGTTCGTTGGTGACCATGTACAACAATCCAACGGCCATCGCGGACAACAAAAGCGTCAACAAAAGTGCCGCGATCAGCGTGAAGCCTCGCGAATCTTGGTTACTCTTTCCCATGTTCATCTCCTCGAACGCCAAGAACGAACCTCCTCGATCGGCTCATTGACAAACTGTCTTCAGGTAAGCGTATGAATTACAGAAACTGGTGTTCCGGGTGGCGACGGAGCTAGCCAGGTACATGCTCTGGGCCCGGTTGTTTCCCGTGGCCAAGCCCTGGCCCATGACCCACATGTTGACCTTTTGAATGAGGGCCGTACTGTCACCCGGTGCGACCGCCGGATTGGCCTGATTCGCATCTACGTTGTTGGTCAGAGTATTAATGACGTCATAGGTGAATTGCAGATTGATGATGTTGTCGGCTACCGGGACCGCGGTCAGGCCGTTGACCTGGCGCATCAGGCGTGGTGTTTGAACGGTCGGGCCGGCGGGAGGAACCTCCAGAAAATACGTGACGGCGTAGAGGCGGCAGACGGAAACCTGATTCACCCCGCCGAAATTGGCAGCGGCGTTGGCCAGACTATTGGGGCCGGTCTGGCCGTTGAAGTTAAGCGGATCGCCGGCGGCAAAAGAGATCGCCCACGGGGAACCGCTGCCGGCGGCGGGAAGGCCAGTGATCTCGCCGATGGCCACGGCAGTTTGCGCTAAGCTGGTGCCCTGAGTCGTCTTGCCATTGCCAGGGGTTTGCACCATGAACAGGAGCAGGTCGCCTACGTTAAAGCCGCCGGGCGCGAGAATGTTGTTCGGCAGGCCAGCCGTGGGGGTGGCTACCAATGTCACCGAAGCCGACGCCGCACTGACCGGAAAAGAGAAAGTAAAGTTGGTCAATGGGAAGTTGTAGTCGCAATAGATTGAGGTAATGCTGTCGTTGACCGGGCCCGCAGCGGCGGGAATCAACACACCGTCTTCTACGCCTGTCCCGAAGCCGGGGACGACACCGGTCATGTAATTCGGGTTGCCGAGAACGGTGGGGTAGGTATCACCAGGAAGGTAGCAGGTGCCGGTCTGGTTACAAGCGATCCTGGAGCTCCCATTGCTATTGGGGAGTTGCAGGCCGCCGGTGGGCAGGCCCGCGCCCGCCATGCTGATGTCTTTGGTCATCAGATCGATGGCGGAGCGCATGTTCTGCTGGGTTTCCGCGCGCTGAGTGATGGTGAAAGTTGTAGCCATACCCATGCGGAACAGGCTGGTCATGGCCACCATCAGGGTGAAGCCGATGACGGAAGCGATCAGCAATTCCAGAAGGCTGAAGCCACTTTGCGATTTTGAGATTCGTAGATTCATGGTTTAACCGGGCTCAGTGATAGCTGGAGATCAGTCCATCCACGGTGTAGCTGCGGAGTGGCCATCCTGGTCGGGCGTAACTGACCGTGATGGTGACCCCGATGAGGCTCGTGTTGATCCCGCCGGTGGGGAGCAAAACGTTATTAAAAGTGACGGTTCGGGTGAAGTTGGACAAACTGTGGACTTCGTCGTCGGCCGTGCCGAGAATGCCATCGGGACCGGGCAGAACCAGGCATTCGATTCCTCCGGGGCAAGCGGCGCCGGTATCAGGCGCGGTGCAGGGAGCGTCGTCGGCGGTGCCAAGGATGCCGTCGGGCCCGGCGCACTGTAGCTGCTGAGCTCCTCCCAGGAAGATTCCTCCATTGGCGACGTTGTTGATCTGGGCGAAGGGAACCTGCTGGCTATTGCGAGCGGCGTAGATGCTTTCCATGGCCTCCAACGCCTTGTGGCGGGCGACCAAATCTTCCTGCGCCGACGCCGTGGCAGTGATCGCGGTGGCGAGGGTTGCAATGACACCGCACATGCCGATCGTCAAAACCACCATGGCGATCATGGCTTCGATCAGCGTGAATCCGCGCTGTTGATGCTTTTTGAGTGCTTGGTTGGCCTGTGTCATTGCTGGATCCAAACCGGACCGCCCCCCTTTTGATCGAGATACCATCCGCGAATTCGGCCGGTGGCTCCCCACACGGTGATCGCCTTCGAGGTGTACATGTTGCCCGCGGGGCGCGTGAGGTAAACGATGCCACTGTTCAGGTTGTTATTGCCGTCCTGCGCGGAGCCGTCCGGCATGAAGACCACGAAGAAAAATGGTTCACCCGCTAGGGTTTGGCCAAAGTCGATGGGAAGAAGGCCGGTGCCAAAGCTGTCAGGCGCGGCGCCGGGGAATCCCGTCTGCACGGCAAAATTCACATCCTTCGGCAGCGTGTAGGTCTGTACCAGTTCCAAAGGCGGTGCCGCTCCGTTTCCCACTGCGGGCGGCTGATAGGTGACCGTAAGCGTGGCTGGGACAGCCCCCGCCAAAGGCGCGAAATTGACCTGGTACTGGTGACCCTGCGTAATGGCGAGGTTGCGAGTGTTGCGCAGCACCATCAGGGTCGTTTCATAGGCCGTATTGACGTGGCTCTGCAACAGTATCGGTTGCAGGGCCATGAACGTGATACCGCAGAGAATCAAACCAATGCTGATGGTGATAACCAGTTCCAGCAGCGAGAATCCGACATTTTTGCGCGATGCCATAATTTATTTTTGCCAGGAAACCACCCACCCTTACGGTGGCTCCCATCGACAAACCACAAATCCAAAAGTTTTTCACCGGACTTCGGAAACCAGTGACCGCTGGGGAGAGTAGCCCGTCCGGAGTCAACAACCGGTGGGGGCAGACTTCATCCTAGGAACGTGGACTGGCGGCGTCAAAGCACTACGGTCCAACGCCGGAGCATTGGTCTTTTGTAATCGGGGTGGTGACTCAGGTCACCGGACTGAGTGCAGTGGAGTTAGGAGGGTTTCGACGGAAGACGGGGGCAGGGGGAATGACTCTGGTAACTTGTCGTGCGAACCGGGGTGATCCTAGGATGCATGAAGGTATGACTCTCTCATCGCTATTGGTTTGCGGCGACGAAGCTTCGGTGCAGGTGCTGAGCCGCGTCCTCGAAGAACTCAAGATTGGGGTCGAGTTGTGCGGCGACCCTGCGCGCGCGATGGTGCGGTTGGCGCAAGAGCGTTTTGACATCATCATTTTGGATTGTGAAACTCAGGCGGACGTGGTCACCTTACTGCATGAAAGTCGCAGTTCACGTCTGAATGACGCCACTCTGGCGGTGGCCGTGGTGATGGGGCAGGAGAACATTCGCGAGCTGTTTTCGCTCGGAGTGAACTTCGTGCTGTACAAGCCGGTTTCTCACGAGCGAGCCCTGAGCACGCTGCGGGCGGCCCAGAGCGTGTTGCGCCGCGATAAGCGCCGCAAGGCGCGGTCGACGGTTCATGCCCACGCGACCATCGACTACGCGGGTGTGGAACAGGCGAGAGCAACGTTGGTCGACCTTGCCGAAGACGGCATGGCAGTGAACTTCGGCAAAAAGCTGCCGCCAACCTGCAAGGTTTACTTTCAATTTCAACTGCCCGGGCAAACCGCGGATGTGCGGCTTTCCGGGCAGGTGGTGTGGCAGGATTGGAATGGCCGCGCCGGCATCCAGTTTGTCGATGTGCCGCAAGCTTCGCGGCGCATACTTCGCGAGTGGTTGAAGCGGAGTGAGGCCGAGGCTCGGCCACAGGAGCTGACGGCAAAGGAATTGGAAGTGGAGCACTCCATACGGCCGCCGGAAGACGCCGCCGCGCCGTCCCGGGAAAAGCGGGAAGGCAACGGAAGCGATGGAGAAGCCGGAGCCCGGCTTCGCTCCGAGCCTACCAACCGCCGTGGAAAGATGCGATATGCCTGCCGTCTTGGAGCCGAGGTATACCAGCAGGGAAGTTCGGTGCGGAACTACTGCCATCTAAGCGACCTCAGCCCAGGGGGATGTTACCTGGAAATGCCTCTGGCGTTTGCGGCGGGCTCTTCGGTAGAAATCATCGTGCGCACGCACGAGATGAAGTTGCATTTGAGCGGTCTGGTGAAGTCCTCGCATCCCGGCTACGGAATGGGTGTGTCATTCAAGCTGAACACCAAGGAAGAACAGAATGGAGTGCAGCAGTTGATCGATTACGTGGCCGCCGCCGCGGAGAGTTCCAGCTAGGACATCCCCTCCCTGGCAACGATCAAGAGAGTGTAGAGGTTGCCCCGCAGGAGCTAGCCGAATCTTGTGGATTTCCCGCCAGACCAAACCTCAGCGAGTGATTTGGGCAACCTTAGATTCCTATGTCGGGCGGCGCCGACAGAATCGGGCCTTCGGCCCGATGGACAGCCAAGGGCGGCTGTCCCCACATGAGCTACGGTTGCTACCGGGTTTGCGCGGCTTCCGCCGCCACGGCTTTCTTGAAGTAATCCAGCGAAAGTTGCAGGCCGGCTTCCAAATCGATCTTCGGCTCCCAGCCTAGCAGTTGGCGGGCTTTTGTAATGTCGGGCTGGCGCTGCTTGGGATCGTCCTGAGGCAAAGGCTCATAACGGATCTTGCTTTTCGAACCTGTAACATTGATCACCTGCCGGGCACACTCGAAAATGGTGAACTCGTTGGGATTCCCGAGGTTTACGGGCAGATGCTCAGACGACTTCGCGAGGCGCATGAATCCCTCGATTTCGTCGCTGACGTAGCAGAAGCTGCGAGTCTGGCCACCGTCGCCATAGACCGTCAGATCTTCACCGCGCAGGGCCTGCTTCATGAAGTTGGGAACGACGCGGCCGTCGTTCAATTGCATGCGCGGGCCGTAGGTGTTGAAGATTCGTGCGATGCGCGTATCCACGTTGTAATAGCGGTGGTAGGCCATGGTGACGGCTTCGGTGAAGCGCTTGGCTTCGTCGTAAACGGAGCGCGGCCCGATGGAATTTACATTACCCCAGTAGGTTTCTTTCTGGGGATGCTCGAGTGGATCGCCGTAGCACTCCGAGGTTGATGACACGAGATATTTAGCACCGTACTTGTGGGCGACATCGAGCGCGTGAAAAGTTCCGAGCGATCCGACCTTGAGCGTGGCAATGCCGTGGATTGTGTAATCCACCGGACTGGCAGGGCTGGCGAAGTGGAAGACGTAATCGACCTTGCCCACGTCGAACGGTAGGCTGATGTCTTTTTCCACAAACTCGAAAGCAGAGTCGCGAACAAGATGTGCGATGTTGGAGCGGCGGCCGGTCAGCAGGTTGTCGACTACGACAACACTCCAGCCGTCGCCGAGCAGCGCATCGCAGAGATGGGAGCCCAGGAAGCCGGCGCCGCCAGTCACCAGGGCGCGTGGTTGGCTCATGCTTTTTTCACGTTCTTTAACGCTGCCGGCACCCCTTCAGGATGTGCGGCCGCGCGTCCGACGCTGTAGTAGGAGAATCCGCGTGCTGCCATGACCTCGGGATCATACAGGTTGCGACCGTCGATCACGATGGGATATTTGAGCTCCTGATTGAGCAGATCAAGATCGAGATTGGCAAACTCCTCCCACTCGGTAAGGATCAGCAAGGCGTCGGCGCCATGAGCGGCTTCGTAGGGAGAGCCGGCATATTTGAGATTCGAGTTCATGGCTTGCTGGGTGCGCTCCATGGCTGCCGGATCGTAGGCCGTGATCTTGCAACCCTCCTGCAAGAGTGCCTGCACCAGAAAGATAGCCGGGGATTCGCGAATGTCGTCGGTCCCGCCCTTAAAGGCGAGGCCAAGGACGCCGAGGTGCTTGCCGCGGAGAGTCCAGAGCGCGCTGCGGACTTTGCGCAGAAAGCGAGCACGCTGGTCTTCGTTGATACGCATCACTTCGTCGAGCAGGCGAAAATCGTATCCACATTCGCGAGCCACAGCGCGAAATGCCATCACGTCCTTGGGAAAGCAAGAGCCACCATAACCGATGCCGGGATTCAGGAAGCGAGAGCCGATGCGCGAGTCGGTGCCAAGACCGTGACAAACCTGATTGACATCGGCGCCCACGGATTCGCAAATGGACGCGACCGCGTTAATGAAGGAAATCTTCATCGCCAGGAATGCATTGGAGGCGTGCTTGATAAGTTCCGCACTCTTGGTGGTCGTCACGATGAGGGGAGCCGGAATCGAGGCGCGGTCGGGGCGCGGTATGGCGTCATTGCGCTGGTGATAACTGCCGCTGACCAGCGGCGCGTAAATCTGGCGGAGAACATCGGCACAACGCTGATTGTCGCAGCCGATCACGATGCGGTCAGGAAACAGAAAATCGGTAACCGCGGTTCCCTCGCGGAGAAACTCGGGATTGGAAGCGACGTCGAAGGATTCCGGGTCGGCGCCGTTGCGCAGGATTATCTTGCGAACCCATTCGCTGGTATAGACCGGGACCGTGCTTTTCTCGACGATGACTTTGTAATCCGCGATGGCGCCGCTTATCTCTCGGGCGACCGATTCAACGAAGGAGAGATCGGCTTCGCCGCGGTCGGTCGGAGGCGTGCCTACGGCCACGAAAATGACCGAACTAGCGTGCACTGCCTCGCGCAGGTCGTCGGAGAATTGCAGAAGGCGGCCGCGGTGACGGCCCAGTAGTTCGGGCAGAAATTTTTCGTGGATGGGAATTTCACCGTTCTTGAGAGCGGCCAGCTTGCGGTCATCATTATCCACCAGGATAACCTCGTGACCGAAGTCGGCGAAGCAGACGCCGGCCACCAATCCTACATATCCGGAACCGACAACCGCGATTCGCATTTCAAACTCCCTGGATTGAGACCTTCGAAAGGTGAATGGCTCGGACGTTTTCCTTGTGTCGCCGCAAGAGGAAGCAAGAGATCAATTGGAAGAAGCATTTCAGGGTTTTTCAATATTAATAAATTCTAACATTTCTCGGCATGCTTGGAGTGGAGATGGGCTTGGGCAGTGCCGTGTTCATTGTTCCTTCTACCGTTTTGGGAACTTTGGTCGGGTCAGCGGCGGAGTCCGGGGAGGCTCGGCAAGATCGGATCCGGCGCAGGGATTCGGCATTCCCGACACCGGGTTGAACCCTGGGGTAGGGGGTCGAGTGTGTTATTGACAACCTCGGTCTCAGGGGTTGAAACTCCGCTACAGAAGCACATTCCCTGGCCGAGTTTTTTCGCATGCGTGATCACCCGATACCGGCGCCAAAATCTCCGCAAAGCCCCGCGAACCCGACTTCTGCGCAGGACGCAACCGGCGAAGCTGCTGGAGCGATCGTTCCATCGGAGATCGCGGCCCTTGCCGCGCAGTTTGCAGCGCACGGCGGGGGCACCTTTTCGCCGGAATTTTCCGCCAGTCTGGCTCGCGAAATCGTGTTCAACGAAGTTGTGGAGCAGGCTTGTCTGGCGACCGGCGCGACTGGAGCCGCAATTGTTTTGGCGCGGGGCGGAGAAATGGTTTGCCGCGCCTGCAGCGGGACCACGGTTCCTGAGTTGGGGGCGAGGCTGGACGATAAGCCGGGCATCTCCCAGGAGTGCATGGCGACTCATCGCGTGCAACGCTGTGATGATGTCGAGGCGGATCCCAGGGCCGACATCGAAGCATCGCGCAGTCTCGGGGTGCGCTCGGTGATGGTGTTGCCTCTGTTGCGCAAGAATGATTTAGCCGGTCTACTCGAGGTTTTCTCCACGCAAGTTGCGGCCTTCGGGGAGCGCGACGAACATACGCTAGAGGTGCTGGCGAAACGGATTCTCAAGAGTCTGGAGCCAGTTCCGCACAGGGTTGTGCCGGAAGCTCCACCCGCACCCCCGCCAGCGCTCTCGCAGCCGCGGGCCGATGTGGGTCGACGTTCCGACGTTCCGCGGTTCGCGGAACTGGGCAGGAGAGCGATTCCTTTTGGACTGGATCCCGGACGCGCCATCGAATGGTTCACGTGGGCGTTGGGTTTGGCGGTTCTGGCGGGAGCATTGTTGCTCGCGGTTCGGGTGTCGCAGCGTTTGGGGTGGATGCAAGAGACGGCCAGACAACACCGCCCAAAAACGCCATCGGCGGGGGCTGGCGCGACGGAAGCGGCGGCTCGCGGCGAAAATGTGGCGGGCGATCCAGCCCATTCAAAATCACCCGGCGCATGGTCGGGCGACTCTGCCGACGACTCCCGAGCAGAGGACGAATCCCAAGTAAAAAACGGGGCGGCGATTTCTGCAGAACCGGACCCCTCGCACAAGCCGGACTCGAAGGATTCGGTTCTTCCCGCCGGAGGGCTGATGGTTTACCAGGATGGGCGGGAAGTGTTTCGCATGCCTTCGGGCCGCGGTGGGGGGGGATCGGCCGATCGGGCGGTAGGATCAAGCGTTAGCCCGGCGTCGTCGGTGGAACCGGCAGCACGGACTGAGTTGTCGGCGGCTGCGGCTGAGGATGGTCTGGCGCACCGCGCGGAACCGGACTATCCGGAGGAAGCACGCCGCCAGGGGATTCAGGGCGCGGTGGTGCTGAACGTGGATATTGATCCGGACGGCGCGGTTCAGGAAATCCAATTGGTTAGCGGTCCGCCTCTACTGGCCCAGGCAGCGATGGATGCCGTTCGGCAGTGGCGATTCAAGCCGCACCCGGTGAACGGCCGCCGAGTGGAAATGCAGACCCTCGTCACGCTCAATTTCAGACTGCCACGTTGAATTTCTTATAGGAAAAAGCGGCGGAAGCCAGTGAATCGGTGGAGAATTTCCGGGTTTTCAGAATCACTCGATCAGATTGCGTTTTTGCGAGCTGTGAGCTGAGCGGAGGAAGCACTCCTGGCGGAAGCGGGCAGGGGAAGCGTTGGCCCCATGCGCAAAGATGTTCCGGGAAAAGCCGGGGATGGGCGACGAGCATTGCCCTTGCCCAGAACGTGCAGCAGCACTTCGACACGGCTCGAGACACCCAGCTTGTCGAAGATGCGGAACAAGTAATTCTTTACCGTGTGCTCGGTAAGCGAGAGCCGATGGGCGATCTGGCGATTGGTTAGGCCCTCGGCGACGCAACGGACCACATCGATTTCGCGGGCCGAGAGCAACGAGGTTCCAATTCCGGGGAAGTTCGCAAAGCTGGGCTGCGCGATTGCTTCAAGGATGAACTGCAATTCGCTGCTGTTCGCCCACACCTGCCCAAGGTGCACACATTGAATGCATTTTGCGAGCGAGCGGAAAGGCTCGGTACGGCAGAAAATGCCTTGGGCTCCGGCGCGAAATGCCTCGATCACAGCATTCCGTTCCGACGTATCCAGAAGCATAATCAGGCGAGTCTCGGGTGCTTGAGCTCGAATCTCGCGCACGGCCTCAAAGCCTCCTGAGGAGTTTTCGCCGAGCTTGGCGCTGATCAGGGCCACTTGTGGTTTTTCGCGTTTTACCAGTGCCAGAATCCCGGCCACCACGGGAGCGCACTCGATCATCTGAAATCTGCCTTCCCGAGCCAAAGCCTCCACCAGCAACTGCGTGCTCATCGATGTGCTGTCAGCCGCTAGTACGCGGAGAGGGTCTGGATCGCGGAGCGAAGGTAAGTGAACCATATGGAGAACCGGGTGCTATCGAGAACCGGGTGCTGGGTTTACCTGGGTGCTAAGTCGCCCGGTGCTGCGCCTGAAGGAGGAGACGCTTCGGAGAGCGGCTGATCCACAGTTGGAAGTAAGAATAACGACAGCGTGCATGCGAGTAAATGGCACGACCGGGGGATTGCGGGGGATTCGTTCGCGAGGGACTTTAGGCTCTCCACTTTTCGCCTCTTGCAGGAATTTTCACAGCCGGGATAAGATCGCGATCAAGAAAACACGATGGGGAACTTCTCCATCAGCGGTATTCTCAACCATCCCTCCCCTTTGACCGTGATTGCTCCCCCTTTTGCTGGTCAAGAACCCAGCGCGTCCGCCTAATTGTTAGTGGACCCGTCTGTTGGGCATGGGTGTCCAACGTTTATGGCAAACGAAATAGATCGGGCTGATTCCGAAGCCGGAGGCTCAGGACCGGGGACTCTGGGCATGGATGCCGATTGGCGGCATGAACTTCATTGGTTTGCGATTCGTACCCGTTCGCGTCACGAGAAAATGGTCTCGCAGCAGCTGGAGAAGCAGGGAATTGAGAGATTCCTCCCGCTGGTAAAGCGTACACGGCAGTGGAGCGACCGCACCAAAGAGGTCGAACTCCCAGTATTCTCGGGATACTGTTTCGTGCGCATGGTTTTTTCATCCGCTGCGCGGATGCGGGTTCTACAGACCCACGGTGTGGCCGGATTTGTAGGTCCCAATGGTTTAGGGGCTGCGATTCCTGATAGCGAGATTCAGGATGTTCGCACGCTGCTGGCAAGCAGCGTCCCATTTGAAGAACACTCGTTTCTGCGCGTCGGACAACGGGTGCGAATTCGGGGCGGATCGCTCGACGGGGTTGAGGGCATTCTCTCCTCTCACGAAGATGATCAGAGCCTGGTGGTTTCGGTGGACTTGATTCAACGATCGCTGTCGGTTCGAATCCAGGGGTATGAGGTCGAACCTGCCTGATGTTCCTGTTCCCTGGAGATGTCTGGGCTTGGGCACTGGTCGGGAGCCGGTGGCAAAAGAGGCCGGTCGCATTGAGGAGCAGGCAGTGTGTGGTCGTACAATCGACGGAGTTGCAGGATGAGCGGAAAACCCGGTCGACAGGCAACGTAGTCGCGCGGCTAGTTTAAGGGGGATCAGGCATGTTTTTGAAATTTTATGGGTTGAAGGAACAACCCTTCGGAGTCACGCCCGATCCGAGGTATTTGTATCTTAGTCCGGCTCACCGCGAGGCCCTGGCGTCGCTGTTTTATGGCATCGAAGTGGGACGGGGATTTCTCGCGCTCATCGCAAAGCCCGGGATGGGTAAGACCACGCTGCTGTTCCATCTTCTGGAAAAATTTCGTGCCTCGGCGAAAACCGCGTTTCTGTTTCAGACGCAGTGCACCTCGCGGGAGTTCATGCGCTTCCTGCTGGCCGAGTTGGGCTATGACACGGCGGATCACGATTTCGTCAAGATGCATGAGGAGTTCAACAAGCATCTGTTGCGTGAAGCGCGGGCAGGCAACCGATTCATTGTGGTGGTGGATGAAGCGCAGAATCTGGATCCATCGGTTCTGGAGACCATCCGTCTGCTCTCCGATTTTGAAACTCCGCGGGCGAAACTTCTACAGATTGTGCTGGCGGGACAGCCCGAACTGGCGGACAAGCTGGCGAGCCGGAACATGGCTCAATTGCGGCAACGAATTTCGTTGGTGAGCGGGCTGAAGCCGCTTTCAGCGGGGGACACCCGGAATTACATCCAACACCGTCTGCGCGTGGCTGGTTATGGGGGTGGAAGCCTGTTTACGCCGCAAGCCCTGGTGGACACGGCGGAGTTCACCGAAGGCATTCCGCGGAACATCAACAACTTCTGTTTTAATGCGATGTCTCTGGCCTGCGCCATGCGGCAGCCGACCATCGATGCGGCAATCGTGCGCGAGGTGATCTCCGACCTGGATATTTCTCAATATGTGACTCAGCCCAGACCGCCGGAACGGTCGGTGGCACGGATCGCCACGGGTCCTGAAAACGGCCGCTCCGAATATGAATGGCCGAAAGCCAGGCCGGTGGAGACGCTTGCTCCGGTCACGGGGAAAGCGGCGGACGTTGCCCCCGGACCTCTGCCACGAAGGAAGGGAAAAGGTGAGACGTTGACCCCCACCGAGGCTCGAGCGTATCTCGAACAGATCACTCGATCGTTGAAGGGTGGACAGTCTTAACCATGGGGAGCTTACAGTCATTTGGTCCTCGAGCTGGGTGAGGCCTTGGGAAGGTAATCGAGTTGCGGGGCGTGGAAGAGGTAGATGGAGACTTTCGTCACTAAGGCGAGGGGCCTCTTGTCGTAGAGGGTGAGCTTTCGTAGTCTTTTGGTTGGCATGAGTGCAAGCGTTCGGTACCAATCGTAAGGGCGTTTGGTCGCCCCTCCCCGGTCTTATCCCC